>Ga0247757_10000335_pt1 | contig 39934 bp, 31 predicted proteins | sample UWRJL126311R4_FD_180929 | JGI IMG/M metagenome (GOLD analysis project Ga0247757, IMG submission 180929) | Plant litter microbial communities from Arlington Agricultural Research Station in Wisconsin, United States - UWRJ-L126-311R-4 | ecosystem: Environmental > Terrestrial > Plant litter >... | reverse complement strand
TCTTGAATACGCAGGGCGATGTGCTTTGCTATACGTACTAGAGGATTTATGCCCGGTCACCTTTGTTCCAAGAAGCGACAGTATCATTTGATACGTTGATCGAGACACGAATTTCATTGGCTAGTGCTGCTCGTCGTCATTAGATTAGACGAGTGGCTTAGATTTCTACCACGAAGTAATGCAAAATTTGGGGTGGAATTGGTGGTGCATGTTTCGATGTGATGTTGTCTACTAATCTACGGACGACACTGCGAACCAAGAGGTTCAAAGTGTACTACAAAAGGCCCCCGGGCATGAAAAGAATTAGTTTTAGTCATAGATGTTTATTAACTAATGGTCTTATCAGCGGCAGACATTTATTTCCGGTATGTTCGGCCTCATTGGCTCGATTATGCTTCCGCTTGTCAGTTTTGTCACTGTAACGGGCAGAAACCACAAGCAAACTCAAACCACGCTCTTCGTGAGCGAGGTTCACCCGTCTGTACTCTGTCGTTACCGTTCCTTTGCCTGGATATTGACCTTCTGTTGCGCCATGAAGAGAATACGTGCCGGTTTATCGGAATTCGGCCCAGATCAGGCTGACACGGGGATGCCGAAAAAAGCAACTTCTATTACGCTCACATCCATATTCAGCTAAGACCAGTTCTCAGAGCACGGCATGCCAATCTCTCACGGCAAGATTCTTGAGAACTGTCACCCTCTCATTCAAGAATTCAAAGAGCCTATCACCATATCCAGAGCCAACAGCACAAAGTTAACATTGAAATAACCTGTAGAGCCCAGGTGTCAATTACACGGCAGAGCATTCCATGAGCTCTATACCCCGCTCCTCCCACCTTTTTCCTCATGCCCATAAACCTACACGACAAAGTCATTTCACCAGCTCCCGCCCTATGCTCAGGATCTACAACTTAGCTCGACGCTGGAGATAGAGTCGCACACCGACAGCCACTGGCTACAATTAGCTTCTGGCTCACTGGGACAGATGATTTGAAGGAAAGCAGGAAGATGACGTCAGAGAGAGAGAGTGCACGTAGACACCAGGCTGGACGTGTTGGCATTACATGACTAGCTCTTCTCGCAAACGAGCCAAAACAAGGAAAGACATTATACAGCATGATCGCGTCGACAAAAGAGATCCCAGGCCCCATGGTGGGCCACACCGCGCCTGTCGTAACAGGGTATTCCTATCCAGCATCGTGAAACACAAACACGCCTCATTCGATCCTATAACGCCAAAAGGAACGGAAAAAAGTCAAGAGAAAGAAGGCAGATGCTTTTACTTACCCGCAACAGCAGCCAGAGACTTGAAGCCCAGCAAACCCATGAACCAACCTCCCCAGCCTATGGCCCGCCCGTCGCGGTCGAAGTTGGGCTTCATCTCGTTCATGCCCAGCACTTTGGCTAGCTTCTTAGCATTGTAGGGCGGATATCTGATATCCAGCATGCCCTCCATCCAGCCGGGCGTCGTGGTAACGCTGCGCCTATGGGTGAAGACCTCAAACGACGCTTTTCCTCGGTACGCGCCCTGGCCAGAGTCGCCCACACCACCAAAAGCAAGAGTGGGAATAGAAGCATGAAAGAAGCCATCATTGAGGGTTGCACCGCCGGAGCGCGTCTGCGAGAGCACTTTCTCCATCTCTGCCTTTGTGCCGAAGGGGTAGAGACCGAGGGGCGTGGCGTGGACCTCGTTGGCGATCCTGATAGCCTCGTCGAGGTCAGTGACGGGGAGAATTGGCAGCAGCGGGCCGAACGACTCGTCTTTAATGAGGGAGTCCTCCATGGAGTCAACCTGCACGACTGTGGGCTCGATGAAGAGGTCGTCTTCGTCCATGGTGCCGCCCAGCAGGATTTTGCCCTTGGACTCGTCGAGCATCTTCTTGAGGCGCTGGAACTGACGCTGATTGACTATGCGGCCGTAGTCGGGGGAGCTGCGGGCACCTTGGGGATAGAATTCCTGAAGCTGGTTCTTCATCTCGCGGACGAAGGGCTGAAGAATCTCCTTGTCGATGAGGGTGAAGTTTTGGCTTACGCACACTTGGCCAGCGTTGAATGTCTTCGCCCATAAAAGGCGGCGTGCAGCCAGTTTGGGGTCTGCGTTCTTTGTGATAATAGCGGGGTTCCTGCCGCCCAATTCAAGAGTGACGGGGGTCAGGGTCTCAGCCGCCTTCTTCGCGATGATGGTGCCCACAGTGGCTGAGCCAGTGTAAAAGATCTTGTCCCACTTTTGGTCAAGAAGCGCGGTGGTCTCAGGGACGGCGCCCTGCACACATGCGTAGCACGAGGGATCGAGGTATTCAGCGATGATCTTCTGCATGACGGCAGCCGCGTGAGGGGAGCTCTCAGAGGGCTTGAGGATGGCAGTGCATCCAGCGGAGATGGCACCAATGAAAGGCCCCAGGGAGAGCTGAATGGGGAAGTTGAAGGCCCTGAGAACTCGATTAGCATCTATTCTTCGCCGAAAACGCTCTGAAAGTATCCAAACGACATCCACCTACCCGATAACCAGCACAGCGCCCAATGGGTCCTTCCTGATCCTTGGTCCCATGAGCTTGTTGGTGAAGGGAATGTCTTCAGGCGACTCGTCCTTGGCCCAGCGGGGTAGGTTCTTCTGCATGAAAACGATGTCGTTCATGCACCAGGCCAGCTCGCTCATATACGTCTCGAAAGACGGCTTGCCCAAATCCTTCTTGCATGCCTCGATAATGAGAGCCTCATTATCCTTCAGGCCCCAGTAGAGCTTGCGAAGCTGTGTTAGACGAAACTCAATAGGGCGCGTCTTGTGGGATAGGAAGCTCGTGCGAATGCGCGCGGCGATATTCGCGATGTCGTCGACGGGCGTGTGCTCGAAGGATGGTATTTTGGCCATGTTAGATGATTGATGCGTGATGTGAACTGAAATGAGTCTCAATCGAATGCGGGGGCAGCCCCCTTTAACCTCTGGGATGCGCCGGTGAGGCGTGGGTAACGCTCAGCTCCAGACCCTAACGGCGCGCTATTACAGAGCCCCAGCTGCCTCGGTTCACACGTGCACGCCCCGCTTTTGGCTCTTTTGGGGCTTAGCGCCGTCTGTCGTACGCCCGTACCTAGAATCATCCCGACCCGACGGCCTCATAACACGAACACTGCACACTCAACCTTTCGACCGTAAGCCTATCGATGCTCCGTCGGCAGGACCTTTGACCCGCCACCATACTAATCTCTCTGTTCGATTACGCCCGACTTCACCTTGCATTTCAGCTTGGGAAGTACGGACGGTCAGCCTGTCCTATGAGGTAATAAACACCTTATCTTTTCACAGAGGAGTGATCCTTAGCCGAGGGCTTAGAAGGTCGACTCGAAAATGGCTTGCAGGCAGGCAGATGCGGCCACAGCGGTGCATTCTACAGTGTCTCCTACGCTAGTCCCGTTTCAATCGTGCATACCCGCAACAACGTCATGTTGACCACATTCTATTTAATTTATGTCTCTATGTCCTTTTCTTCACATAGCAAGTTGAAGTTTTCTATTTTTCCCTTAATATCGCAGATACCAAAGACAGACCTGCAAACAACATGGCATCCAAGAAAGTCCTGATCATAATGAGCGATGCCTCATCATTTCCGCTTTACAATGTGGGCTCAGACAGCAAAACAGTCGACCAACCCTCTGGATATTTCCTTATGGAGCTCGCCAAGCCCCTCCAAGGCCTCCTCGACGCTGGGTACGAAGTCACATTTGCCTCACCCGAAGGCAAGGAACCCACCCCAGACCCCCTCAGCGTCAGCCTCGCAGCCTTTGCCGGGAATTACTTCGAGAAGAAGCGCGAATTGGACCTCATCGAGCGCATGAAGAAAGAAAATGGCTTCTCGCGACCTCGCAGGTTCCCAGAGATCAGCGACGACGAGCTCGAATCCTATGCAGGCGTCTTCATCCCAGGCGGCCACGCCCCTCTGACTGATCTTGGCGATAACCCGGAGCTGGGCCGTATCTTATCGCACTTCCACCAGAACCACAAACCCACAGCGGCCATTTGTCACGGACCGTGGGCCTTTTTGTCAACGAAATATGCGGGCGACAAGCAGTTCGCTTACAAGGGTTACAAGCTCACCAGCTGGTCCGATGCCGAGGAGAAGTTCATGGAGACGGTTGCTTTCCGTGGTGAGGTGGATAAGGTGGAAGGTGCCTTGAGGAACGAAGGCGCTGAGATGGTCGAAGGTGTGAGCACGAGCTTGGGTTATATCACCGTGGATAAAGAGGTCGTCAGTGCCGCAAATCCCATGGGTGCCGATGCATTAGGGAAAAAGTTTATTGAGATGCTAGGCGCGTGAAGGATGACCTTGTATGTTATAAGTATGGAATGAATTATGAATAGATTAATGAAGTGATGCTCTCGTATTATGTAGTTTATTAGGCCATGTCAAAATCTATGCAATTTCATTGTCCCTATGCTCATGTCCTCATCGTGTGGTACTTCTACTTCATCTTCTAGTACTTTAAATTGCCACTTTGGTGCTGCGTTTTAAAACCTATACAAGTTTACATATCGTAATTATATGAATCACCTCCAAGGGCTGCGTTTGACGTTGTCGCTGCACAAGTTGAATATATATGAGCTGCTCGATTCTAAAATCAAGCATCGTCATACTTTGGTTCCCACAGATACCTTTCAGTATCTTTAATGTCAATTTCTTTAGGTTAAATCAATATAAACTGACGAAGTCGCCTAACAGAGTTGTTCAGTTCCTCCAGCCTCGGTTCTATAATGTCATTGTATACTATTGTGGCTTGTATAACGACTTGTTTGTATGCTGAGTGAGTTCGTCCGTGCTAGTTTCTTCGGGTATAATTGATATTACCAGTGGACGCGCGTCCTGGGCAAGTCAGGATCGTCTCACGGATAGCAGTCGTTTCTCTATAGCTAATGGAAGAGCGTGAAAAGAACCGTTTCAAGGGCGCACTTGTGGTTTCGGTGATCTTGAACGTCGTATCCAGCCAGATTCAGAAAGCACACCCAGGTGAACAATGCAAGTCGCAATACGAGGCGGTGAACTAGTTCGCTTCAGCTCGGCCGAGTTGCCACAATCGTGTAGAATCCCTTAGTCAGCATCCAGTCTTGATAAACACCACGATTTTAATTTTACACATACCCACAACTAACAAAACTTTACACTGTCTGGTGACAAGAAATGGATTCCTCGGAATTTTCTCGACCCCCTGGGTTCCTACGCCTTCCAAGGGAGCTGCGAGATATCATCTACGAGTACGCTCTGGTGCGAGATGTCATTGAAATTGAATCTGCCGTTACGAAAGCGCCTAAGTCACGCCTCGCCGTAGGCAGCGAGATCGGATTCTGCGACGCTCTCTATTCAAGATTTCCGTTGACATATCCCCTTTGCAACCGCAGCAACTGGCAGATCTCCCTCGATCTTCTTGCTATTCCGGAAAGTCACTTCCAGCTCGATTCGTCAAAGGTGCACATGACCTACCAGTACAGTAGACGTCATAGAATCAGATGCGACCAGAAGCCCGCTCTAGAACTATTTTTGGTATGCAATCAAGTCTACAACGAGGCCAAGGAGGTGTTCTATGCGAAAAATGTTTTCTATTTCAATTCAGGATTTCAGATCCCAGCCGTGGCTGCCTTTCTGCGAGACAGACCCCTTTCTTCCCTGGCGCTGATCCGCTCAATCTCACTGCAGCTCTGGGAGGTCGTCTTTGACGTAGACAAACGCGTGCTGCAACACGCCTACAGCGCTTTTGAAGAAGTTTGCCAAATGATGGCGTCTCCGCAGATGAAAGTAAGGCGACTATTCCTGAGCATCAAGACCACGTTACCGACACCCCGACATGAATCCAGGAGTTTGGAACCCGATGAATTGGCTTTCTGGACTCGGCCATTACTTTGGGTCAAAGATCTCGAATATATCTCGGTACTGTGGCGGCCTAATGATGCTCCCGCCATAAATAATATAATTGGTGAAACAGTAGTACAGATGCGGGAACACATGATCAAAAAGCGCTCGAGACATATTGCCACAGCATCGAATAGTATGAAAAGACTGGATTTCGTGTGGCGCAATGGAGCTTCCGAAGTGGATACTTTCGCCTATTACCCGGGTGATTCTAAGACAGATGATATTAAGATTAAATGTACAGGCAGATGGACCGAAGCCCGAAAGTGGTTCAGGGCCTTTGAAGAGCAGCCTGTGATACAACAAACTATGGATGATATGAGTTATTTTCCGATGCTCTGCTTCGAGCTGAAGCATTGAAAGACTTACATGGGTGGCTCTGTACAATGCAGAAACGACACTTTGACGTATAGGCGATTTCGCTGCATCCAAGTAGCAAGGGTTTCAGCGAAGGAGGATTTAACGATATCGGTTTATTTATGGAAGTTGCTCAGCGCTCGTAGTATACAAATAGTATAAGTTGTAACTCACACTAGCCCAATCTGCACCAGGCCTTTCATGTGCATCATGAACCTAAATTCAAGCAACTACTAGAGATCTTCAGGGCCTACACTAATAGTTTTAGAGTCAAGGTGGCGCAGGGTTACGCAAGTCCCTGTGTGTGGCTAAACAATGTATAGTATGTAACTCTTAGAGCTGTTAGAGTGGAAGCAGTAGCATTATGCGTTATTTCCCACATGAGCTAAGTGTGAACAAATGCTCTAAGGCTAGAAACGTCTCTCGCAAATTTTGGTGGTGCGTTGATAAACAGAAGCATAACAGCAAAGTAGAAATTTGCCTTACAAATAACGTTGTACACTCATAAACATTGTCCACGTCTTCATGTAGCTCAAGATATAAAGTGCCCAAAAGGCGACTGAGTGCCCTTTTGAAAGTAAGAACCCCATAACGAACGGATACACCCACCATAGCTAAGTATTTGCTCCATCATGTCTCAAGAGACCGTGCTCAGGGAGATTCTTGAAGTCTACTTCATAGTCTGCCAGGAATTCCTTGAAAGCAAGCCCCTTCGTCCCGTTAAAAGGCTTACAAAACAGACGCCACAAAACCCGGACGATCCCATCAAGTGGACGCTTCATATCCACCACGAAAATGAATCGTGGTCCCGTGATGTTCTAAGTTTTTTCTACGGCTCTACAGCCTTCCCCGCTAACACGCATAATACGCTGGTACGAGCATACGTCAACCGTTTTAAATGTGACGTGGCAATTGGGAGTATGATTAGGTCCATAGCTACCAAGCTGCGAGAGGTAGGTGCCCGCGTCGAGTGGTTGGTGGTGCAGCCTAAGCCGCTGCTCGAGTTTTTTATTGAAGATGAACCAAATGGACCGTTCGAGCACTCTGTAATGTCAGTCACTGCTTCGAATGGGCGGCAGTTTATCTTCGATCCAACAGTGGAGCAGTTCGGATATGAAGGAAACTTCTGTTTTATGCCAAAGATGGAATATCTTGACACATTAACCGAGGATGGGTTGTATCAGTTAGCACCCTTAGAAGAGAAGGATGATGTGGGCGCCGAGAAGCTGGTTTCGATGTGCTCGAATATTAAATGGGATGTGCTAGATGACGAGAGTTTGTCGGCTGAACAGCGGATTCAGAAGGCTAGGGAGATGGCGAGATTTGCGTTTTGTTTCGGCGTTTAGAAATTGCCTGTGTGGGTTGTCTAGTGGTGCTATCCGACCATATTGTCGCGCACAGGTACCCAGCGCAAACAGCAAAATTGTTCTGTAAAGTATAGGCTGAAATATAATTCTTTAGGTTTGACTAAGAGACCGGTGGGCGCTCTCCGTTAGGAAGATATCTTAAATACACGTATTCACATATGCGGCCGTAATCTCCCGTGATTGGACATTTTGATGGTCAAAAGAATTATTGGTTACGGAGTAGTGGGAACATTATGGTGTGAAGCAATTTAGGGAGCTGAAATTGTATGCAGGAGTAGAACGGGCGCGGGTTATGAGGGAAAGGATAATAAGGCGACTTTGCGGCGTAGTCATTATGTGGCATATGATAGGCTATATTGGAATACCCATCATTCTATTGCCCCGTTTACTACCTCTTTATAGTATATGAACCTAAGTGTTGGTATGCATCGGGTAGTACAAAGTGGCAAGGAGCGGGCGATCTGCAGTTGACGTCTAATATCACATAAGCCCATTTTCTAATTCTAGTATTTGGTTGACCGAGAGGACAGGCAAAACAATATGTTTCGTAGCCCCTCCTATTACTTTGCTGCTTTAATATATCGGAATTTATATTCTTATCTATAACTATTACACTCTCTAAGCTTAGGAAATTTAGTACTATTATTTAATATAATATCTCCTTTTTAAATTAAACTATACTATAGTCGGGAAATTTATACTATAGTATTGTTTTTATATCTTTAGGCGCCGTTATACTGTTGCATAGTAGCCTATTCGCCCAATGTGGATAGTTTTCCTTCAGTGTTCTAATAGCTTTCCGGCGGTATGCCGGCGGCAAACCGGCGGTCTTCTAGAAAGTTCCTTAGGTTCTCTAGTAGGAAGCCTTCCGATAGAAGAACGGACCGAGGGATTCTCTAAAGGGTATATATATTCAACCTTCGACCCTTTGTTAAAAGGATAATCCAGGAGGGATTAAGAGAGTAGAGATCTAGTGCGATCACCGAGAATCAGAATCAGAATCAGAGAGTTGGAATTTGTCACTCTTTTAAAGTGGAATCTGCTGTTTATCGAATACTTATTTTCCTTTCCTTCTTAGAATATCTTCCGATTGCGGGTCGCGGGTATATAGCCTACGAAAACCAATCCCAAAATCCACCTACCCGACCAAGTGTCGATACTTCTCCTACCTTTTATATTCTTTTCTTCCTCGACCAACGATTACTCAACAATACGATCTATAATAGTTGTAGTATAATAGTCAATATAACCCTACTATAATATATATAAGCTGATTGAAGACATAGGATTAGGCTGGCAAATTGGGTCTCCATATCGGGTAGCTTTTTTTGAAATATCTCCGCCTGTTGGCACGGCAATAGGTGCACCGGGTGAATCAGTCTGCAGCTGCAGTAACGTTGTATGAGTAGTAGATGATTGATTCTATAGAGAGAGAACTATGGAGGAGTTTATATACACGAAGGCGTTGTAAGGGAGCAATGCACGGAGCGCTATAGACTCATGGCGCGTGGGCGCAATGAGTCATAACGAAGAAGGGAGTGAAAGAATGGGATCACGAGACATGGTGTTGACGTCACGGGAATATGATGGTTCCAACGCCGCCAATTCTTATCGAGAATAAAAAACTTAAAGCTTATTTTATAGCCCTTTGCTAGCCCTATAGCTTTATAATAAAAAGCTCTTTTATATCTCTAATATTTAAAAAGTTATTTAGGTACTTAATTTGCCAAGAATGGGTCTCCACCTAAAACTTCAAACTTAATTAACTCATAAACTAAAAGAGATATATTAAAATATTATATCGCAAAGCTATAGAGCTAGTTAAGAGCTATAGAATGAGGTTTAAAATTTTTATTTTCGATAAGAATTGGGGGAGATATTTCAAAAAAAGCTACCCGATGTGGAGACCCAATCTACCAGCCTATATACTTTAAATAATATTAATAGCGGAGATTTATAGCTATTTCTATACTATAAAAAAGGATCTTATTAATATAAGATCAATAATAATTAGTAAAAGAATAGACGACTTTAGGTATAGTTAGGAAGGTAGGAATAGAGAAAATAAAAAAAAAAGAACCTAGGATAGGAGTTTACCTATAGAGACAAGTAAACTTCTCTCGTGCGATAAGTTCTGGTTACGGTCGCTAGTCTAAGCAGTCGCTGCTTTAGCCTGAGCTGAGGGTGAGTCGCTCCGGGAGACCCCTGATTTGAGCCTAAGTATATATTGGAAGGTCTAAATTAGACCTGTATAACCCCTAAGCATAAACGAAGGGGCCTGTTTAGGGAACTCGACACTCGGCTATACTTCCCTTGTTACGTGTAGCTTTGTTTCAGCTGAGGCTGCTGCCTTCGGCTTAGCTACCTCCTTCAACTATCCGTCTCTCGTCGCCCAAACCTTACCTTCTCTAACTGCTATCTATATATTTAAAGCCTTGTAGAAAGGTAAGAGGCCAGTGTAGGCTATTATCTGTGTCTTACTTTTCGTATGCACCCTCAACGTTAATCCGGAATCATTGATGAATATGGCTAGGTCCTGGTCGTTCCCTCCACGTTCGATAGTACGGCAAAACTGCAATAAGTGATACGCTTGGTAGCACTCGAGCCATGTCTGAGTGGTAGAAATCAACCTATATCTCCAGAGACGAGCTGAGTGTGACCCTTAGCAGAGAATGCAATTTCCGTACCCTCACCTCCGAACCCATCATTTGGCCTGGGTTCACGCACAATGAGGCTGAATTGGATCGGCCGGGAATTGAGGATGTGTTGGATGAGGATATATTCATGCGAAGATAAACTCTAGAGCATTGAACTATTCAATCTGCCGAGACAGGAGCCAACATCCAGTGCACCCGAACAGGAGCTCGAGCCGCCGGAGAGGCGTGGGATTACGGCATGCCACGGCGCTGCCATGACCTTGTGAGTGGCTTAGGATTCATAGGAGTGTGGCAACTTCGTGCGTAGACGTCATGGAGTGCATTAGGCATAGATTCAAGGAAGAGCTGGAATCGGATGGTGATAGGTGGCCGAATTCGATGGTAGAACTAGGTGGCGGAGATTCATGCATGTCGGAACAGCTGCGACTTCGACTTGGACGAAGCCGGCCATTCCCTAGACATCATGGAAGCCTTGACGAAGCGTGTCCAGACCAAATTTTCCGTAGGGCCCTCGATCAAGAGGCGTAGCTTCCAGGCACACATCACTCGATGCTCCGGGAGGTATTGGTGGCAACATCCGGTGTTCAGGATCGCAGAATGCATTATGCAGACCACGGTCACGAGGGATGGGCCCAATTACGGCGCTCTTCTGGCGGAGCTAGCGGTAGACTCCAACGCAGATGGCAGTTCACTTTCGATAATTGATACTATTTTGGAAAAGATATTATTGAGTTGTTGTTTGCGAAGGAGGACATTGCTGCAGTCGTAACAGAGTTCTTTCCGGATGAGGGGGCCTGATCAGATATCAGCATTTTCGCATAGGACGGCAAACATTTGCAATTCTTTTCTAGAATTATAAGAAGAGTTCATCACCAATTTCATCGAGCAGAGGGTCCTTGATGGGGGATTGCCGCTTGAGAAAAGTCTCGCATAGTGCATCGTACCTGAGTTTGGGGAGTCGTTCGCGCTGGAATGACAATAACACTTTCTTCAATTCACCCTCAACTCCTCTGTTGCCTTGACTGCTGCTTTCACTACTACTTAGATATATTAAGAGCTTCCTACCTACATTATAGCTCTCCATTACAACGTCACTATTATCACTAGAAACACTCCTAAGGTTCACTAACTAACTCCTATAGTTACCTAGTTAACGTTACATTTGCATTGTCGTCTTTAAGTATAACGTATTTCATCACCTGGCGAGCTACTTTTCCTACCCTACTAACTTTGAACGGCGATATCTTAACTAAAATATAATCAAATAAATGTCTACGACTCGGAATCTAATAAATAATTAATATCTACAGCCTTTAAATAGGTTCTTGCATTATAGCCGGGCTTACGACAGATACTACACGCCCGCGCGCCCGTTTTACGCCGCTTCGACGAACCCTCCCCCGCGCCTTTATCGCGTCCCTCCTAGCATACTAACCACTTTTCTTTCTTAGGATGCCTTGGGAGTCGGCGGTGAGAATAAACGCACCGCAACAGTCGGTGTAACTGGCGATAGAAGCTGGCGATGGAAGCTGGCGATGTAGCGGCCATCCACCAGCCACAGCTATCTCACAGAAATCGCCGAGAGAAGGTTAGCATAGATTTCTTCCCCAAGTAGACTATCACATCTCAAGTTTAGGGAAACTAAACTTCGCCGGGGCATCCCAAGCTTCGTTTCATTCTTGGAATGCCACCAGAGTATAGCGATTCGGAGACTATCGCGCTTTAATATGCTCGGATAGAACAAGGGAATACAGTGTGTTGTGCATTGTATTCCTGAGCGCTCTGGCTGAGTCTATGTACAGGAAGCGCATGAGCAAGACCACCGACCGCCAATGCAGACAATGCCCGTGGGCTTCCAAACCCATGCCTGGCCTATAACTGTGATTCATCCAAGCCTGGGTGGGCTATAGCTAATGGGCGCGACCGTACACGATCGCCACAACGCCACACCCATCCACGGCGCTTGCTATTACTTCCCTTAATTGATATTCTTCAACACCTAACGCCACTTACAAGTCTTATTTAGAAATTAAAAGGGGAGAAGAAAAAAAAGGGCCTAGCCGGAACGGGTCGTCTAATCTCCCTGCTCGTCGTGGCGGCATCATCTACCAAAATCATTTTGCAGTACCACTTCTTGTGCTCACTTACTCAGCCACATAATATTACGTTAGCGTAGCTCAGCTACTTTGCATAGCCCCTACCCCGCTAATTTTCTTCCCATTCCCTTCAGTGTTTATGAAACTGCCAACTACCACACTCAAACTCGATTGCTCGACCTCTCTCTCGTGACGATAAAACTCCACATCTCCCTCCAAAACCCGTTCTCCCACCTCACCGGTCTTACTTCCAGAATCGTGCGAATCCTCGCTCTTTCTTCCGCTCCGGCTCTCTGCGTCTCTATCTCATCCAACATCTCAGGACTAATTTCATAGTCGTGTTTTACTTGCTCCGAACCCCAGGCTCTTGCCATGTTTCCGAAGCCGAGGTTGTGGGTAGACTCTAGTTCGACTGCAGTGGCGGCGGTGGAGGGACTGGTTATGTTGGAAGGCTTGTTATTTAGAGCGTTGGGGCGATTTTGCTCCACCGACTGTAGATCATCCAGCACATAATAGCTGGATGTTAAGTCCCGAAGATCAACGCGAGCGGAGCGAGGCGTGATATATTTGTAAAAGAGATACAGAGTTGCGAAGAAGAGGGGCTGTGCGCGATTAGCTATTGTTCTAAGGCAGTGAATGATTCCAAGCAGTATACCCCGAAATAGTATCCCACAATGTCTAATATGAAAGCAAAGTCTTTCCTGAGCACGGAGGTGGACGTTAATCTGCGTCGTGCAATCAGGACATATAGCGATGGTACGCCAGACCAGAGGACGACGAATCCGCACCCTATTATGCCTATGTAGGCCGGCCATGGCTGCCACCGCGATTTGAAAAGTCGTGTGATATAGAGGTGCGAGTCACGTTCGAGAAGCCCTCTCTTCTCCATTATTTTCAAGCTGAATTATGATAAGTATTGATCCAGGCTTTTTGTTGCATTTACTTACCCCGCTTTGAACCTTAAGAAAGTTAAGCATAGCGTCATGTTAACGCATGCCATCATGCCAGTGTATATTTCGGAGAGGGTAACGCGGGGCTATACTCAAAGTATTAATCATTAGCTCAGAGCGTAATTTCTTAGCGTTCTTTAACGGGTGTATACCTGAGCATATGTGTACTTGCTCAAACCGGCCAAAGATAAGAAACCTAAACAAGAGCAGAACAAGATGGATGCAAGGGGTGTGTGACCGTTGTTTGTCCGTCCAAAGGTTTTAGCAAGTCTGTTCGGCAGGTATGTCTGCGCGACGACGAAGAATGCGCGGGAAGCTGCGTAGAGCGCAGTATTCCTGAACGATTGTCAGTGGATCAATCTTCTCGAAGGTGGTATGATTGGATCCCTTACGCAGCCGTGTACGCCGAAATTATGAAGAAGAGATTAAGAATTTTAGGGAGCCCCTGAAGAGCCGTTGTCTGCGCCGCAATAACAAATGGCGACAGTGACGGACCGTGTTTTTTCTTCGCCCATAATCTGTGCGAGGAAGTCACTATAAGCGCATTTGTACTTGTCTTTGTTACCAGTGGACATACCTAGGCAAACCCGGGTCGGCATAATTCACATTCGCTCCCGCGGCAAGCAATGTAAGTGGATAAAGCGACAGCGGAACGATATAAACGAAGGACATCGCCAATGGAACGTCTCTCCATGGATCCTTTGCTTCACCAGCGGTCATAGCAACGATCTCGCCGCCCTTTACTGAAAACATGGCGAGCGTTACGGCTGTGCTGTGCGGATTGTTTAGCATATGATTAGGCTTCTAGTCAGTGAATACATACAGGAGTGCGAAGAGACGCCCTGCTGAACCGGGAATTCCAAAATGCTCGTCATCGACTCCAGAACCTCGCAGCGTTGGAGGGAGGGTGTTTTCGAACCCTATGGGCTTCCAACCTGGGGCGAAACCATGGGTGGTATAATCTGAGGACCAGTTAACCGGGGAGGGAGTTTTATTCTATTTCGACGTTCGTACTTGCTTGAAAGGATCCTTGTCTTGGACCCGCGGCTGCCAGATTCCGTTAATATTTGGTAATGATTCTGAAATGCGGCAGCTTACTTCCGACGTTGATAATAAGACTGAGGACGCAGACGAGGACGAAGAGGCTGAGCTTAAACCACATAACGATCTGACGTAGAGTGAGTATAGGCCATAGCCTGTGGAGAAATGTCTCACTTGCTCAAGTCTCCCATAGAACTGTGTTTCTCTCAGTGAATCTGTGTCTTAATAATGATAACGATAATCCACGACTTACCTTCACACCCACGCAGTGAGATATGGCTGTCAAAGAGATAAAGAAGACATTAATCCCGATCTCGGCCCCAATGCTATGAGGTCCAGGTTCATCTTTCAACAGCGCGGTTAACTCGGCGGACTGCGCATTGAGTATTGCCATAGAGCAGACATTGGCTAAGCTGTGATGGTCACTCAATACTTCGTTCTTGATGTTGGGAGAGGTAAGAATCTATTAATCTTACATATAGGATACGCCCACCGCAAAGCCAGCCGCGGGGTCGAGGAATTTATGCGGCAGGTCTATCAGTGTTCCCGTTACGGGACGGCATGTTACCATCTCGGTGAGTGTATAGAGAACGCAGGCGATGATGCCGCCTGCAATCACGTAGCCTGCGGTTTTCGATGGTTAGCGGGACGCTCTTGAGGGACGCGACGATCGCGTAAGCCGTGAATCGAAATCATATAAACTAGCAGATGGAGCAAAGCTCGAAAACACCCGCGAAGAGGCGGGTTCCAAACCCTCATGGAAGGGATATTGATAAATTTCTTACTATTGGATAGTGAGTTACCCTTTCTTGGCCGTGGTCGGTAAAAAAGACCTTACCTAAATACTCCACCAAGAGACCCTGCAACCGCAATAAGGTTTCCAGAGGATACGAAAATACTGAATGCTCATGAGTAGAGTTTTCCCATCGTGATGGGGAGGTGTTGTACCCTGCGCCGACGCATCCCGATATGCCAATGCCTTCAACGTAGATTAACAATTAGGAGCCGGCTCATACCAGGCATAGTTAGTAGGGATGGCTTACCGGCGAGCTGCGGCCGATTTAGTACACGATCAAGGTGTTCATACCACGCGGCGCGATAGTGCGTACGGTTTAAGAGACGTTGGTCGTCCATGTTGAAGGAAAATTGATGAGCTTGGAGTGGCAAGCATCACTACATACTTAGGCGAGACTTCTTGCAAACTTTGCTTGGCCGAAGTCACCCTCCCCCTATTTCTAAATGAAGAGCCTCCATGATCTTGGTAGTGCCCGACAGACCCACGTATTCACAGAGGATTATTGTTGATACTAACGCCTTTTTGCGGAACCGATGCGAGGGATACGAAAAATGACGTGCCTCTCCCTGTTATTTCTCATGCAGATATATTAAATATACGAGGATTATAACCTACTTCTCGGACTGTGAGGTGTGGGTGAAAACATCGCGATTGGCTAAAGCTCCGAACAACTTGATCCTGCGAACTAGGTCTACAGCCATGAATCCCTGTTTAAACTATCGAACTGGCTTCCGAAGGGGCGATGCCAGCTGAACTGGAAGGGGATACGGAATCTTATTGGTAGATAAACATGCTAAACTCGTATTCCAAACGTCGGTACTGCTTCGACCGGCATCAGGATTTATTGAATTACCATCGTGCTAACATGTATTTCTAATTATCTTCTAATCTCCTCCATGTATCGCAAATTGGATTACCCTTGGCCACGTGGAATATGTGACTGATAATGCCTTCTTCATACCTGAGCACGCGACCCTTGCAGGGAAATGGTTTTGACATTCCGACACCTAGCCTACTTGCTCTCGCCAGCTACTCCTCGTTCTCCAGTCGCTTAGAAGGGCATCACAGATTTCGAAAGCTCACACCGGATATCGCGACCGCTCTCTCTCCTTCAGGCTTGATTGCAACAGCTTCGTATAACGAAATCCAGTTGTATCGCGTTCCGGACACGGACACGTCTCCCCGTAAAATCAAGAAACATGGAAGGATTCCGCTGAGAAGTGAATGGGGGAAAATACGAGCAATTGACCTCTCATCCGACATCCTTGCCATCATCACCTACACACACCTTATTCTATACGTGTGCAACGGTTTACTCGATAGGACCGTCGAACCGAGCCTTATAGAGACCAAGTCGATCAATTCCAGCGACACATGGACACCGCAATCAGTGGCGATCCGGCAATTCAGCGATATCAAAGCAGGCCCAGAGCCCGAAGTGGCGGCTCGCGCATGGATAGCAGTCGGCGGGCAGGGAAAACATTGCGTTCGAGTGTACAAATACAGCATGATTCGCGGACGCTGGAGTGGACAAAGCGATAGGATAACCCTGAGTTGTTCGCAGAGTGCAAGCTCCATCCGAATCGTTGGCTTTTCTCCAGAACGGCCTAAAGCTTGGGCCGAGACAATAGTTTTCGGGGCCGCGGAGTCGAATCGAGTGTTTTGTTGGATATTGGGTTCGGACAATGAGTGTCGAGGGATGCCACAGGAGCCGAGTTGGATGTTTGACTGCAACGCGAGAAAAGATGGCTTTGTGAGTATCTCCGGGGATTAGGTCTTGCGACGGAAAACTAATTGAAGAAGCCCCGTCTCAACGCAATCAAGTCGCCCCAAATCTTTCTTTCTCCGTCGAAGAAGCCGTATCTTTTCTGTGCCATCAACCGAACGCCGGGTTCACAAGTAGTGGGAAGCTGTACCGTACCTCTCGATGACTCCCGAACCGTGCTCGATACGTGCCAGGAATTGGCGCCATCCGCAATTGGCCCGAATGTACTGTGCGGGAAGGTAACACCCAGCGGCCGTTTTCTGGTGGCCGTTGAAAAAGATATGATGCGAGTCATGGTGCTGCAGGCCGCGGAGCGAGGTAGGATAGGATGCGACTCATGCAAAACATTGGAACGACGGTCGTCCTTGAGTCCGACCACCGGGGAGAGATCTGATATTTCGATATCAGTTCGTGAAACCCGTGAGAGTATATCGATTGTCGCGGTGGATAGTCGAGGAAGAGTAGAGACATTGTCTGTCCAACTCCAAGCGGTGGCTTCTTCTGATATGCATCGATTGCCTCCAAAGACGGAATCTGTGACTGGAATGAGATATGAACTGGGTGATGAGGAGAGCGCGCGGTTTGAATTGCCAGGCAAGGATGTTCTCCAACGACAGGAGCTAATGGCAAAGTCTCGGACGGTGGTAGAATTGCCGGACCAGAACGATTGGTATGCTGGGTCCATAAGAGATGGAATGACCGACAAAGTGTTTTTGTCGGATAGCGGTGCTCCGAGTTTATATTAAGTGGGGTAGAAAGGTTTTCAAAGTCGATAGTTAAACTAGGGTTAAATATAATATATTACTCTTCTTTATTTCCTTAATTAAGTATAGTGTTAAGTAATAGATAAGCAGTTCTTATAGTTGGCTTCTGAACTGGAGCAGGTGCAGTAAAGCAGGATGTATCTAGTTATCGCATAGTAACGGCCCATACCCTCAGGGTGCATGGCCATAATAGAACATACATACAGCTCAGGGCCGGAGCGGGTCGGCCGTCCTCCCTACTAGTGGTGGCAACTCGAAGTACCATCTCACATAGGCTGCACCTCACAATGATTTCTGTAAGCAGCCAAGGCCATGTCACATGATGGGTTCTCGCTATATAAGGGCGTCAAATATGTCTTCTACACTGAACTACACACTTAATCAATTCATTCAATTCTTCATTCTTGCCACTTCCTTACAATTTCTAAGCGAACTGCGCTACTTTGGCTATGCTACTTTTGTGCTACGTTTAGCCTGCCGCTTTAGAGACAATCTGCTTGCCACATCTATCTCTGGCTAGGCATTCTGCTTGCTACGTTCTATGGTGTCTAACTGCCATGTTGCAGGAGCTCTCAGCTGAAGGGTGGGTGGCACCACAGCGGGCGCTGGATGCCGGCCAGGTATGCGCTGGAGGCTGAAGCCGGTGAGCGCTGCGCCTGCACTGCCAGGTTGCCTCCATCGCACACCCCGCCATCGCTGCCTATTGCCTTCCATAGCCAACTTTGTCGGTCTTACAAAGTCGTTTGCTCCAAATCCTGCGCGTTCTCTGCTCTTGAAGCGATGCGGCCATGCGGCTCCTTAACTTCCATGGCGAGAGACTTGTCTCGACCGACTTTCGCGGGAAGACGATCCCTCCGTATGCCATCCTCTCGCACAGATGGGGTGACGCTGAGGTTCTCTATGAGGATCTAGCAGCCTGCACCTACAAAGAGAAGGACGGGTATCGAAGGATCGAGTTCTGCGCCGCGCAAGCCGCCCGGCACGGGCTACAACACTTCTGGATCGACACATGCTGCATCGACAAGTGGGACCGTCGCGAGCGCTCGAAGGCGATCAACTCCATGTTCCGCTGGTATTTGGTAGTTCGCTCCCGCAGTGGGACCCTAATTTGTTTCAACATCCCCCGTTCCAGTTCAGAAGCCAACTATGAGAACTGCTCATCTATTACTTAATACTATACTTAACTAAGGAAATAAAGGAGAGTAATATATTATATTTAACCCTAGTTTAAATATCGACTTTAAAAACCTTTCTACCCTACTTAATATAAACTCGGAGTACCGCTATCCGACAAAAATACTTTGTCGGTCGTTCCATCTCTTATTACTGCTCTAGAAGATTTTGACAAGGGTCCATGTGCAACAAACAATCTCAAGGGCGGCGTAGTACGGCTGGTCTATATTGTCACTTTCCTCGTACCAGAGGGGTTCCAACTATCTCCTCACGGCACGCGTGAACACATGATCACCGAAATGAGAACCGATTTTGAGATGGGTGGGTTGTACTAAATGAAGCCCGATTCAGAATCATTGACTTATGCTGCGGGCTGGCATTGTTACCGTACGACGAGATGACGCGAAAGGCATGTTCTATCAGGACTTGGATGACACCGTTGCTGCAGAGCTGGCAAAGGAGTCACAACCCAAAGCCTTGGAGCTTTCTGAAAACAGCTAGTCATGCTGCGTGGCGCATTGTTCCTACAATGTACATTTTGTCCTTCTCGTCTAACCTGCCATGGTGGTTCTCATATAACCGACACGCCTTCGCATACTCACTGATATTTATGGAGCATGTTGCGCAGTTCCATATCTCCTTTCTTGACCTCCTTGAACAGTTCTTCATCTCCGGTGAGGATCCCACGATGACGAGGAATCAGATACTAGCAAAATGGCCGGTAGTGCCAAGTAAAACCCTATCTCGTGTATCACTTCAACCCCTTTGGAGCGAGTGGAATGTGCCGTAGACTTGCATCGCACCCTCGATGCACTGTATCAGCCCAAAAAGCAGGGTGAGGCTTAACACCAGTATAGCGACCCAGAATGTATACCACTGAACTCCATTCCGACGATCATACCACCATTGCGAGATGGTGCGTGGCGTAGCCTCATCGAACAATTGCTTTAAGGTGACTATGCGGTCGTGCCAAAATGTGAAATGTTCGATTTGTCGGTCGTCCGTCTTGAGGTGACCACATTGTATCAGCTGTGGATCAAGGAGAAAGAGTGGATGAAGTTGACAGAACCACCTCCTGGCGTAGGAATCGGATTGGGGGAAGAGGAGAGCTATTGTACGAAGAGTCTCGTCTGCGAGGCCGTCGGGCAGAATGGTGCTGCATAGATAAGTCCAAGGAGCATTGAAACATGGAGGGGTTTGACATACGATTGATTCTGCATTTTCAGAAATGAAGCGTGATTGAAGATGTAAACTTTGGTATCATCATCGGTCAAACGCAAGTGATCGACTAGATTGTTCGTTGGTACAATCTCGACGCCAGCTATTCGGCTCAGATTCCACGCAGTGAATATTCGTTCCAGCTTGACACGTTCGTGGCCGAGAGCTGGAGAAATGCAGAAGTACGATTCGAGATAATCCCTCAAACCTCCCTGGTCCCAGTGGAGTTGCCTCCTACCCGAGAAGCCATACTGGACGTTCCCAAAATCGATCATCGACAAGAGCCGGGCGGCGAGGCCGATGGAGTTGCCGAGAAGCTCGTCCTCATTCTGGTGTATCCTGGAAAGCTTCGAGCGTAGGGATTTCCGAATTTCATCGTGCGGAGTGTCGTCTTTCAGCAGCTTGACGATGTCGAGGATGTCGCGATGCGTACGGACGACGGTGTGTCGCCCTCCGTCGTGGAGTGCATTCGCGCATTCTTTTGTGTAGAAATTCCAATACGCTCGAAGGTCATTGTTCTGATTGAGGCTAGGAGATTGACCCCAGTAGCGATCGATGATGGCGTTTTGGGTGGGTAGAGGAAGCGGGGAGTTGAGTAGCGGGCTGTCGAGAAAAGAAGCCATGACAGGCATAAGCTAGTGCGTTTGTATCGCGACGTGTCACGTGTCGATATCCAAGGCTCTCTCCGCATGCCAACTTCCACACAGGAGGGATCTTTTCCATTGCTCTCCGAAAGCCATCCCATGATATCCTTCTCCCTATTTCCGCTCCCAATGCTCGGCATCGCCGGTCTCGTTGGCGCAGCCTGCGCGGTGACGCGTCCGCAACCGTCAGCTGCACCGCCATCACCAGACTTACGACTTACAAGCCTCGTTGGAATCCGAATCAAAAACCCAGTGACGCCTCTGAATAGTGGGGAAGCTCAAAAATTCTACAATACGCAGCCATTGAGACTTCCGATGTCTCTGGGTTGATGTCTCTTTCATCACCCCTCTCACCAAGTCGAATATCTAGCGCCATGAACGCTTTGGCTCGTATTCGCAAAAGCAGAGTTCCTTCACGTGGGGCAGAACGAAGGAGCGCAGCCAAGACCTCCTGGCCAAACCCTGAAGCTTCCGTTGGCCGATTCATCGTCAGAATTGGAAAAGAATCCTGTTGGGAGGCGGTCGGGCCCGCAAGAGACGTCTTCGTCACGTTAGGCGAAGAAATCAAGAGGTATCTCGACGACTTCTCTGAACCACTGCCCGCTTGCGTCACGTGGAGCATCTACATGGTGGGAAACACTCCAGAATCTGCAAACCCAACGATAATTTTCTGTTGTGACGAAGTGGCACAAAGAAAAGAAGTAAGGAATACGGTGAGGGAAAGCAAAATCACCGCTGCATACCCAAGCATTGCGCTCAAGCATCTTCCACGGGCCCCCGACTACAACCAGCTCGTCTTGTTGGCATCGCAGACTGTAGAAAGCGACACAGTTATGGCATCCCACCTGGGGACAAACGACAGCGAGACACCCTCAAGGCGGAACAAACCTTTGATCTTCTCTACCTCCGGCCAAATCGTACCAGGAGCTCAATTATTGATCAAATCGACGCACCAGGATGCACGCGCAAGGAAAGCTACGTTGGGTGGTGTTGTAAGAGTAGGACAAAATTATTATTGCATGACGACAGCTCATGCTCTTGCCGAAGACACCGGTCTGCCCGCTCCAATCGAACCCTACGAGGATGAACTCTTGTTCTCCGACAGCGAGATGAATGACGAATCAGACGACGAAGAGGGAGAGATCACAAGTAGAGGGAGCTTGAGTTCTGTGTCTTCACAAGGAGATGCTGACTCCCGATACTCCTCACCTCCCCGCTCATGTTCATCCAGTTCAGATTCATGGGCAGATGTCGATGCGCTGAGTCAAGCGACGAGTCACATCTTAGAGGGAATACCCCACACTGACCCCGACGCCACGCCTGTTACTTCGCTTGACACTTTGAACGATTTCCCGATATCAACACCCTTGGTAATAGATTTTTTCCTTTCATCCATTGACGGTCCCCATCCAGAGCTTGATTATGCATTGCTAGAGATCCCTTCAACATTCCTTTCCTCACTGAAAGCGGTTGGGTTGCCAAATGACTTCCAAAGGACCTCCATCACGCCCTTAAATCCAGGAGACATTCGAATCTTTTCTTGCCTTGCCTCCAAAGGTCGAGTCGTAGGATGGCTATCACAGAAGCCTTCGTATATGCGACTACCTAACTCCAAGATCTCCCAACAAGTCTATACTGTCCGTCTTGATGCTGCCCTTCAAAAGGGTGATAGTGGGGCTTGGGTGCTTGGCCTGGATTCCGGGTTTCTATATGGTCATATTGTGGCCGGTTCCCCTGGCTCTGGAATTGCTTATATCGTTCCTTCGGGTCAGATCTTTGATGAAATTGAGCAGCGATTAGGTCAGCGACCGGTAGTCGTATCCGGAGCCGAAGTGGGCATTTTACAGTCTTTGGATTCTACGAACCGGACAACTCCTAGCTCTGCTGATAATCTTCCTCGAAGACCTCTGGACGGTTTATCATACATCTCCTTGTCTAGTCGTGAAGGGACGGATCCGTCACATTCGTCAGGCACAGATGCTTCGGAACGGAACGTGGAGAAAATTCCTCCGAGAAAACCAGCGACCCACACCAGCCAGGAAATTGACACTGATTCCCTAGCCCAAGAAATGACTGAACGATTTCGGCAGGTGTTGAGCAGAAAGCGCATGAAAGAAATCGCCTCACGACGTCTAGAGGAGCGGACATCTCTGGATTCTCGACCATCATCAAGCCATCGTTCCAGCTCTGGCATGCCTCCGCCACCATCCTACTCTTCCCTGCGCAATATACCCCTCTTTCCTCAAGCACCACAGGATTCCACATCCATCAGGTTCAGAAACACGCTGCATCAACTTTCTAATGTGCCATTGAGGTGGGAGAACCCAGGGTTGCTCGACGAGGCACTGCAGTTTGTACCTCTGGAGGAAATATACGACGAAGCGGAGGAAAATTTCCAAATATTCCAGGCGGAAGCGGAGAGCTTTGGGCAAGGAAATAAGCCTGCATGGGGATATCAAGACTGTGTCATTAGAGCACTGCTTCGCTGGTTCAAACGCAGCTTCTTTACATGGGTCACTAATCCGCCATGTACTCGCTGTTGGAGCCCAACAACAGGGGTGGGAATGGCATCGCCTCTACCTGATGAGCAAGCGCGCGGTGCCAATCAGGTTGAGCTGTACAAGTGTGTACTCGAACATTGTGGGAACTATCAGCGCTTTCCTCGGTATTCTGACCCATGGGTCCTCCTACAAACACGTCGAGGCCGGAGCGGAGAGTGGAGTAACTGTTTCGGAATGTTACTTTGCGCGGTAGGTTGCCGAGTTCGTTGGGTATGGAACTCTGAGGATTACGCCTGGCTAGAGGTGCACTCTCCCCACAGACAGCGGTGGATCCACGTGGACCCATGCGAGGAGGTGTGGGACAAACCCCGTCTGTATACTGACGGTAAGACGAAAGCCCCTGTTATGCTCCTCTAACTTCATCTCAACTTAAGTAGCTAGCTAACAGTACGATCAGGTTGGGGCAAAAAGCTGGCCTATTGCATAGCTTTCTCCGTTGACGGTGCTACCGACGTCACGCGGCGCTACGTGCGCTCCTCGGAGGCGGCCCTAGAGCGCAACCGAGCCCCAGAGTCTGTACTGCTGCATATCACGGAAGAGATAAACTCAATGCGGCGGGCGCAAAACGAAAAAATTAATAAATTCAGACTGAAGGGAGAGGATATAACAGAGGATAGGGAGTTGAGAGGCTATATCATTACTGCTGTGGCACAAGAGGTCACAAAGTTATTAGTAACATGTATCCAGGAGGGGTTCTCGAATATGTGTCTTACAGATCAAGACAAGATCCGAGATAATCGTCTCAGCGATGCTGCGGAATGGATTGGAGGGAGGGGTGAAAGTGAGCAAGGGCAGTGAAAGCATCTGAGGCACATATGTGCTCCGCAATAGAATTTGTGGCTTGGGTTGTGTCATGCACAACTCATTCTTGAATTTCGTATGACAAAAACTCATTAGTTGCAGGAAAAGGATAGTGATGTTCGAAGAGAAGTTCGGTTGGCGCCCCCAAGCGCCGTGTTGGCTTTCTACGCTCCGACGGATTACGAGGACTCGTGGTGGCAGTCTCCCATCCAGCCTATCGGCGCTGAGGACGTGGGCCTGCAGTACGACGTGCTCGAGGCCGTGCAGGACGCGCCCGTGACGAACTATGGGGTGGTAGGCGCCTGGGAGCCGCTGTCCGACCCTCGCATCCTCACGGACCCGCGCTGCCGCATCGTGCTGCACATCAACTGGAAAGCTCAGACCCTTCCTGTCATCATCAACGGGCTGCCGAACCGCACCGGGGCCGATGCTGAGGACGCACGCACCACCACCACCACCACCAAGGACTGAAATGCGGCGCCGCAGCCGACACTGGACCGCATCCGCGCTGTGAGCCCGCGCGCCCACATCACGCGTGGCAGCTATGCCAACGTGCCGACGTTTTTGATCCATGGCACTGCCGACGACCTGATCCCGTGGGAGTAGAGTCAGGGCACATACGACGCGCTGGTTGCCCGGGGGGTGCCGGCAGGCTTGGCCCTGGTCGAAGGGGCGCCGCACATCTGTGACTTGAGCAGCGATCCCGAGTCGGAGGGGTGGAAGGCGGCGCTGAGAGGGTACGAGTTTATCAGTAGTTTTGTACTTTAGCAGTAGTAGCAGTAGCAATGCTTGGTCTGCAGCCGATATTGAAGGCTGTAACTATGTGGGAGGAGGAGGAGGGGGAGTGACGATTAAATGCCGAGCTGTTGGCGTAGCGCTAGAGGAAGCTGAAAAGAAAGTCAAAATCAACGTACCCTTCAGCTTATATCTCCTACGAAGAGAGCTGGATTGGTTATTTTAGTAATCTCGGCTATATGGTTCCTATATATATAGGGTTTCTATATACTGTTGTGTAGTAACCTATCCGCCCGACTAACGACGCCAGAAAGCTGGCGGAATGCTGGCAGCAAGCCGGCGGCTTTCCCTGGGCATTCTGGCAGCAAGCTGGTGGCTTGCTCTGGGCATTCTGATGGCGGACTGGGAACATTCTCTCTGAATGCTAGCGGAAGACTAGTGATAGGCGAACGGCCAGAAAGCTGGCAGCTTTCTGGCGGGAAACCGATAGCTAGCTGGCAGTACCAACCAGGCCCCCTAGTAAAAAGCTGCTCGACTAAGGAGCGGACCGAGGGATTCTCCAAAGGGGATGTATATATTCTAGCTTCGACCTTCTATCGAAGTATCGTTAGGAGTTATCCTTAGTTATCCTTAGTTATTATCTTTTAGAATAGGAGTAACTTCTAATTATTATCTATTATTTAGAACTAGAATCCCTAACGGTTTATTAAATACTTATTTTCCTTCCTACCTTAGAATATCTTCTAATTACGGGTCGCGGGTATATAACCTACGAAAACTAATCCTGCCTAATCCACCTACCTGATCAGTTATTGATACTTCTACTCTTTATTATTGTCAGAATATTACTAGCATTAGAATAGTACTACTTCTAGGAACGCCGCCGGAAAGCCCCAGAAAGCTGGCAGCAAGCTGGTAGCCCTAGGAATGCCGGCGGAAAACCGCCAGAAAACTACTGGCGGCTTTCCGGCAGCCTCCCTAGAAGTAGTACTATTCTGACATCTCTATCTCTAGAAATACTCTTAATACTCTTTATATAAAGTTAGGATAGGAGTAAATTAAACGTTCTTATAAGTATACTATCATTACTATCTAAATTTTTACTATAGAACTAACGTAGCTATAGTAGTACTTTATAATATATCCTACCGCACCAGCCTTCCTACCATCGGCATCTGCTAAGGTCATCTATAAGAACACTTACCTTAAAGGCCCTAGAACGCGCTCATTAGGCCGAACTTTGCACAACCATACCCTTCCTGATCCAACCCCAACGCCGATTGTATTGTCTAACACTGCTGAGCATGACGGCCGATATTCTGAGGGCAACCATATAGACATCTTTGAATTATATGTAATCCAAACTCCGTCTGAACTTAAAGCTATGCCTTGGTATTCAGGTTGTTGGACTTCTGCATTATTTAGGAGTACGATTGAATCCGATAGGTTCCTAAGACTAATGGTGCCAATCTTAGTGTAAAGGTGGGAATCGGTATGATCGAAAGAGATGTGGCTGATTTTCAAGCCAACATTGAGCGTCGAAAGGCATACGCCGCTGATTGGATCCCAGATCTTAACTGTCTTGTCGTCCGACGCCGACGCAAGCCGTGTTGAGTCGTTGGAGAAGGCCACAGACCAGACCCAACCGCGATGCCCTTCAAGCGTCAATAGGCAAGTGCCGCTGCTCGGATCCCAGATCTTGACCGTGTTGTCGCTTGACGCCGACGCGAGCCGCGCCGAGTTGTGAGAGAAAGCTATAGACCAGACTGTACCGCTATGCCCCTCGAGTGTCGACAGGCAAGCCCCGCTAGTTAGATCCCAGGTCTTAACTGTCTTATCTTCTGATGCCGACGCAAGGCATGCCGAGTTGTAAGAGAAGGCTATAGAACAGACCCTATTATAATGACCCTTAAGCGTTAACAGGCAGGCGCCGCTGCTTAGATCCCAGATCTTAACTGTCTTGTCGCCCGACGCCGACGCAAGCCGTGCGGAGTTGTAGGAGAAGGCTATAGACCAGACTGTATCGCTATGCCCTTCAAGTATTGACAGGCAGGTACCGCTACTTGGATCCCAGATCTTAACCGCGTTTTCGCCTGACGCTAATGCGAGCCGAGTTGAATCGTAGGAGAACGCCATAGACCATACTCTACTATGATACCCCTCTAGCGTCGACAGGTAGGTGCCGCTGCTCGGATTCTATATCTTGACTAACTTATCGTACGATACCGACGCGAGCTGTGTCGAGTCGTAGGAGAACGCGACAGACAAGATTACATCGCGATGCCCCTCAAGCGTCGATAGGCAGGTGCCGCTACTCGGATCCCAGATCTTAACTGTCTTATCAAGCGACGCTAACGCGAGCCGCACCGAGTCGTAGGAAAAGGCCACGGAAAAGGCCACGGATAAGACCTCACTGCCGTACCCCTCAAGCGTCGATAGGCAGGCGCCGTTGCCCGCATTCCAGATTTTAACTGTATTGTTAGACGACGACACTGATGCGAGCCATGCCGAGTTGTGGGAGAAGGCTACAGAGCTAACCGCAGCGTTATGCCCCTCGAGCGTCGACAGGCAGGTGCCGCTGCCTATATCCCAGATCTTGATAGTTATATCCTATAATGCCGACGCGAGTCGTGTCGAGTCGTGGGAGAAGGCTATAGACGTGACCGCATTGCTATGCCCCTCGAGCGTTAACAGGCAGGTGCCGCTGCTCGCATCCCAAATCTTAATTATATTATCAGGCGACGCCGATGCGAGCCATGTCGAGTCGTGAGAGAAGGCTATGGACCAGACCTTATTGGGATGCCCCTCAAGCGTCAACAGGCAGGCGCTGCTGTCTGCATCCCAGACCTTAACTGTCTTATTATCTGACGCCGATGCGAGCCGTGTTGAGTCGTGGGAGAAGGCTACGGAGTTAACCGCATTGCTATGCCCCTCGAGCGTCGAAAGGCAGGCACTCTATTGATCTCCTGTAACGTTATTTAGCTCTATCTTAATCCACTGTGGCTCTTCTTCTTCGAAATAGCTCCTTACTAGGCTGCTGGCTGGACTAAACAAAAGTGCTGACGCGTATGCCTGTAATGGGCTGTTCTCTATTGCTCCCTTATGCGCTATAATAAATCGATGCGTATCTTGAACAAACTCATTTAACATAACTACATCTCTTCTTCCCTAAATTGTATTAGTATACCTAATATAGATATAATCGTGCAGGGTAAAATATTACATCTACTAACGTCTTTAGTTTTACTATTGAGACTATCCCTTTTAACAGGTTCTTGCACAAGCTAAGAGCTTCAAGCTAGTAAAGATATTTTCCTTTTAAGAATTCGTAGACGGCGCCACCGTCTTGTAAGTAAACTGGGGAAGTCACAGTAGAGGTAGGACTCGAATTGCCAAGGTAATCAATCCAGTAAGTGCAAGCGTAACACGGAGCCGCTAAGGGATCTAGGTACGGTAGTTCTACTAGCTCAGCAGGATATCCTAATTCACGGAGGTTGTACATATCTCGATGAAGTATCGATATAATCTTAATCGTCCTTAAGAAGACTGCGTAATGGGCGGCCTCGATCCTAGATAGGAAGATCTCCCTAGCGGCTTTTATAAATAGAAAGTCCTTTACTGATTGATGCACGAAGTAGATAGTATCTCCTCGGTTCGTAAGGAAAGAGCCGCACAGGCTTATTATCTCCTATATAGACTCAAGATCGTTGGCTATATCGTCGAGCGACTCTACAAGAGCTACAAGCTTTAGAATCGTAATAGGTCGATATACACTCGCTATTAATGCTAGGATCTACTAGGAGAGATTAGTACTATCTGAGAAGTAGATCTACTGCACTATCCGCTCGTATAGAGGGTCGAGTCCAGGCGGGAATATATTCAACTTCGCAAGCGTGTTGTATCGTGGGGTCTCTTTAAGGCTTTGATAGACTAAAGCTACCTAGAGGAAGGTATCGTCCGTATTTAAGGATAGATAGCTTAATATAGCGTCTCGTATCTTATTATTATACTTCTTTAATTGCACTAGCTAGAGCACCTTATATTTAATAAAATTACTAACAGCTGTAGCTATAGACTTTGTATTTAGCTTAAGGTACAGCCTTACCTTCTGTCCTGCTATCTCTAGACGCTCCTTGATATTCAACTAATTGTGGCTAGCGACGATCCACTTGACACGCGAAGAGACGTATAACTTCTAGGCGACGAAATCCAGTAGTTTAGGCAAGTCTATTACACACTTGTCAAGCGTATTAATAATAAAGTACGTGATATTTAAGCTTAGGTCTTAAAGAATGCTTGTAAAGATCTTAGATAAGGCAACCTAGGCGTTTATATTCTCAAAGAGTGCTTTGCCGGCGTAATCGTACTCTTTCCAAATATATAAGATGAGTAATGGTTGCTGCTTAACAAGGTATAGTAGACCTCGCAGCACTGCGGTAGCGCTGTTAATTCGCGAGTCCGTAGCCTAATAAAAGAAGTAGGACAGGAGGTCTATCTTCGCGATCGACTTCTTTAACTCGTTAATAATACCGCAAAGTAGCATCGTCTTACCCTTACCAGGATCGCCCTTAATCCAGAGCAGTCGGCTGTTAATATTATTACGCTATTATCGAAAGTCGGCGTTCTCGAGAATCTAGTAGTAAGAGTCCTCTAACAGTCCTCCCTTTATATCTTCAATACGCTTCTTGTTGTTGCGAGGATTAGTGAGATGTAGGTCTTGTATATATTTCTCCTGCTTGTCGATTTCTTCTTAGAGCCTCCTGAACGCACTCTCTATCCCTTCGCTATAGATAGGCGGTATATAGACATTAAAGATACCCAGTAACGAGTACACTCTATCTTCTTTATACTTAGTCTCGCGGTATTCTATCTATAATAGTCGCTTATTAACGCTAAACTGGGATAAGGGGACCCCCTGAAGTGCTGATTTAGGTATAACCGTAATCTCGTAGATTTACTGTCTAAGCGAACTTTTATTACCAAGTCGCTTGCCTTCCTAAGAGAAGAATTCAACCGAAGCTGGAGCAAGGAGCTCTTGGAGCGTCCAACTACGAGTAAACCATTTACTATTGCGAAAATCCGATAGCCACTACGCCGCGTGGTAGTCCTCGTAGTATCGTGCGATGTTTTCCTTCGTCCAGGTCTTATTCTTCGTAGCCCTAGAGAGGGGGGTATCCTCCAGTTCTTCGTTAATCTTGCCGTCGTAGTTAGAATCGAACTCGTCCGCATCGAATTAGTATTTATACGGTTTTACCTCCTATACGCAGTACAGCGACTCCTTAGCTACTTCTTTTGAGCCTATATAGATGATTTCGCCTTCTTCGAAAGGCTACAACGTATCCAAGTAATTGGAACCAATTACCTTGCCTTTTTAGAATAGGTGGAACTTAGGGTTATATATATCTTCCTTGGTTACCTTAACTACCTGAATTCTGAAAGTATCCCTAGAGAGGGCGTATTTGTTACCAGCACTACTACTACTGCTAGGATACGCTGCGTAGTAGTCCTCGTAGTATCGTGCGATCTTTTCCTTCGTCCAGGTCTTATTCTTCGTAGCCCTAGAGAGGGGGGTGTCCTCTAGTTCTTCGTTAATCTCGCCGTTATAGTTAGAATTAAACTCGTCCGTATCGAATTAGTGCTTGTACGGTTTCGCCTCCCGTACGCAGTACAGCGACTCCTTAGCTACTTCTTTTAAGCCTGCGTAGATGATTTCGCCTTCTTTAATACATTCGTCGTACTTGGAAACGCTAAGGGAATCGTTTCCTTCCTTCACTTCGTTACGATCTAGTCGCTATAGCGCTAGTAGCTTTCGCATACGATCTAGACGCGGCTAGTATAGGATATATAGGAGCTTGTCGACCTTTCGCGCGCGGCTGCTAGGAGGTATAATAGGCCAGCTGGGGTTATTAAGCGAATATATACTTACACCTTCGCCTTCACTTCCCTCTTCCTCGTCAACCTCATCGTCTGTATAGTCTTTATCGCTTTCGATGGTGTCGGCCCTACTATATCTATCGCTGGCGTTGCCTTCGATATGCCCTCCGTCAGTGTTGATAGGAGGTCTGGGGACATCTTGTAGATAGACGTAGCATCGAGTCGAGTCGCGATACCACCGAAACATCGAGTTGATGGAGTGCGAAAGTTCAGCCTTGATTTCCTTGTTGATGCAACATGTGTCAATCCAGAAGTAGTTAAGGCCATCGCGTGCAGCTTGCTCTGCACAGAATCTAAGCTTCTTATAGCCAGACTTGTCCTTGCCAGTGTTGTTCGTGAGGTCTTCGAAGGTAATCTCGTCAGCATCAGCACCCCAGGTGTGCGAAAGGATTGCATAGGGAAGAGGGATAGAGTTGTCGATCTGAGTGAGAACGAAGTCACCAGTGTCGTTGCGTTGCAGAAGACGCATTGTTTTGCATTAAAGCTAGATGGGGGCAAGCGGTAGGAACGGATCTCGGTCAGGATCAGACGCGGCAGCCTAGCCGAGAGACGAGACAGCGGCTTGTTGAGCACTTTAGTCCCAGGCTAGTAAGGTCAGCCAGCATGCGAAGAGATCAGACGCAGATCTGTAGCGAAAGATCAAATCCGATGGCAGTGCGGCGCGAGAGTACGCGAGTTCTATTGCCGTGTGAGTGGGTTTGGACTAGAGGGGTAAGGACAAGCTACCGTGGTGAAGGTGAGGCTGATTGCACAACCCGAAGTGTATAACGTAGCACGGCTCGGACTAAGTCACGGGCAGATCTAGCCAGCTCACGTCAAGTGGGGTTAGTCATGGCTGTGGCTAGTAAGTGTGGCTAATCTTCTGCTGAATGCTATGGAATTGGATCATCGAGAAGACAATCACGCCAGAAAACCTCTCTACCTACGTTCCCGCGCTCAACACCATATAGGGCTTAGCCTCCCTTTGCGATCGCCAGCACCGGGTAGAGGATGCCTAAGCCTGGTACTCGAAAGCCCTCTTAGGCTACGAAAGTGTGGTTGGAACTGATCATCTAACGTGCTAAAGGCTTTGAAGCGGCCTTGCTTCTCTAGGTGCAGAGCGAAACAAAGTCGATCTACCACGAGAAGAGCTGTCAGTGTAGATAAAGACACCTGAAGCGTCTCCTGTCAGTATCAAAGCAGAAGGAGCCAAATCCGCTTCTAAACGGCATAGGTTCTTTAGCAAACTCAGGTGGAAAGGAAATTCATTGTGCGCTGAAATTTGCATCCATATACTAGCGTACGCAAGCCAGTAGGTGCATTTGTTGCAAGGGGGGGAACGTTAAATAATAGATCCGTGGCGATAGGTATGAAAGGAGGTGAAGCATTGGCCGATTCTTATAGATGGTCTTAGCAGATGCCGATGGCAGGAAGGCTGGTGCGGCAGGATGTATCGTAAAGTACTGCTGTAGCTGTGTTAGTTCTATAGTAAAGACTTAGATAGTAGTAATAGCGTACTTATAAGAATATAGTTAACTAATTCCTACCCTAACTATATATAAGAAGTATTAAGAGTATTGCTAGAGATAGAGAATATAGAGATTGGCTAGAGAATTATAGTCTTATAGCTCTTTAATAGTTAAAGAGTTTATACTAAATAGTGTCAGATATTCCGTATTTCTAAGAAGGATGATTTTGATTGAATTGATTAATTGAATCTATGTGCTTAGAAAGGTGTTGTTCTCTGTCTGTGCCGCTCTCGCTCCTTCTACTAGCGATTTATATTCTTTTTCCTTAGTACGCTTTCCGACGGCTCTCCGCCGGCGTTCCTAGGAAAGCTGTCAGCTTTCTGGCGCTTTCCGGCGCTTTCTGGCGGCTTTCCTAGACGTAGTACTATTCTAATAGTACTACTCTAAGAACTGATACACCCCCCTTAGGTTCGAACGTAGTTAGAAGCTGATATGACTATAAGTCACCCTCTATCTATTTTGTGTAGACAGCTGTATTGATGCGAGAGGTAATTAGTCTCTCTATAAATTGGTGCAGTCCTAGGTAGGTAGTCGTCCGCCGTCGCGGTGTATATAGAGTTCCTTATGTTTTCAGACGTCTCTGGAGGTGTACGCTCCTAATTGCTTCACGTTCTGTATATAAAGAGGTGCTTTTTACGAGAGTTTTGTAAGCATAGCCCTTTTATGTGTGCTGTGAGCGTGTAGCTCTTCTGTAGTATAGTAAGGAATTTGTGTGTAGTAAGCGTGAGGCTCGCCAGCGAACCTAGGGAAAGCTGCCAGCTTGCTGGCGCTAGAACGCCCTATAGAATTCTGATAGATTTTGTGATAGAATTCGGCAGGTTTGCCGCCGGAATGCCGCCAGAAAGCTGCCAGCTTGCTGTCGGCGTTCCTAGAGAATGCGACTAGTTCGCTGCCGGAATTCCTCTAGAATATAACTCGTTCATATTCTGGGTCGAAGTTGATCCCTAGGAAGATTCTAGACTACTATATGAGTTCTGTACTGACGGAGGAAGCAGCGACTAGTTCTGCCTCAGTCGTCGATTTTGTGACACATCTCTGTAGTGTAGCCTTCCAGTCGATGGGGCCGCTGAACAGGTAGAAGATGTACCCCTGTGAGCTTTTTCGTGTGGCCTTGTCATCTGCGAAGGATGTGTCAGATGCAGCATAGAAGGGTGGCTTGCTATTCTCATGTTCTTCTGCTATGTATATAGCTTCTTCTAGAGTCGACGCGTTATAGTGTAGTGAGCGATCGTTTGTAGTATACAGATATTTCACTGTCTGATATACAGCATCAAGGTGACGTTGCGATGGATTTGTGAGGAATTCTGCAAGTTTTGAATGCGCTTTTGCGACGTCAGGTCTAGTAGCTCCAGCTACATAGCCTATAGAGCTAGTAACCTGAGCATATCTATGTTTTGTGACGTCGTTGGACCGTTGTTCTAATGGCAGTAGTTCTTCCAGTAGCAGTGCTGAGTACTGTTGGCGTCTATTCAGCCGCGAACACTGATAGTGTTCCTGATGAGGTAGTTCCTGATGATAGTGCTGATAAGGATGGAACTGGTGCTAACGCTGTAGGTGGGTCTGTACGATGTACAACTATCTAATGACCTCCGACCCTTATGAGCTTGGCTAGATCCATAGGGTAAGCACTAGGACGCATGCGATATAATACATTCCTTCCTGAATCGAAATATATATGTGAAGAAGAGATAATCAGGTATCTCATGATTTGTGCGCACTACTCCGCTGTGGCTACATTCGCTTAGTCCGAACTTTTCGATAAGATCCGGAGCAGGGAGAGGTGCTTTTCTAAAAACACCTACTCCATGTTTCATATATTGTCCTAATAATACTATGTGACTATAAATGACTTTGATATATAGCGAGAGGAGAGGCTACTAAGATCGTATTAGGGTACTTTCTTATACTTACGTATGCATATTATGTCCGGCAGCGTTGAGCTGGGTATTAGACGTATTCATTACATGAGCGAGACGAGGTACACTACTCTCTTGCGTATATTGGTAATTGTTCTCTAATATCCTGAGACTTTGCAATTATCATATAATGGTGTTCATAGCCAAAAGAATAACTTGCGTCGAAGCCGAGCTTAGTTTGAAGAAAGCAATGTAACTATGCAAGCCTATGCATTGGAAGGGTATCACCCAAGAATGATCTTGATAGGCGTAGAGCAGTTCTGTTCCCACACATCCTTTGGGACACGCCCAGCAGCCCTCCGATACACAATATCACCGTCGCGCTCGATCCACAGTACATTGTAGTAATGATATTCGTCCTCGCCATCTCTATTTTCCATAGACTCCAAGGTTTGTTTCTTAGCATTGCTCTCAGTATCCGGGAACGTGTTGTCACGAATTGGGGTACCATCTTGAGGCATTTCATCCCTACATGTAAATCCGCAAGAGTCCTTGAACGGATCCGGATCCTTGCATTCCACCCTACCACCCGGTAGAGCCCGATGAAACCATGTGGTTGTCAACCCGTTACGGTACGAATAATTATTATACTTTTCGACTTTCTCCTCGAATGCGGACTCCATGTCCGTGCGACTAGCAGATCCTTTGGAGATAGCAATCAGCTCGATTTCCTCATTAGGTTCAACGTTGGAGTTGTCCATGCACCGAAGCACCCCTGCCGATTTGCCTTGCATGTCTTTTAGGCAGAGAACATCGCAGGTGTCCTCAGCAGCTGGACCGAATTTAAATTCAGGGAGATCAAAGACTGATAGAAATAGACCTGCTTCTAACTCCCAACGATGTGCTGGCCTAAGGACTGCTCGTACTTGGAAGAATGCCCGCCCTGCGCTACAAGATAAGAAAGGCCAGTTGTTATGACCTAAGGAAGTTGGCAAGGCAGCATCTCGGATCGGTACCGGGTGTTTGAAGCGGCTTGTAGGGTCGGATGTATGAACAAAATAAACGACATCGCTTCCACCTAAGGCTTCGGAACTGGTCTCTACAAGTCTGGACCATCCTTCAGGAAGCTCGACGTCTTGGCCTTTTTGGAGGTCCTTATACTGTTCTAGTTCCAGTGGGCCACATAGGAGCTCCTGTTGCATATCCTCGGACATGATAGACCACTGCACGATCCCTTGCGTCTTCCAGGTTGAAGCTCGAGACTGGTAGTCTTCGCAATCAACGTATGCGAGACCAGATCGAAGGCTAAAGGGATCGATTGGGCACTCCCAACCGCACCATGACCATGAAGGCAGATGCTGTAGTGCTACTGCGCCTCCTTCTTTTACGGTTCTGCGCCTTGCCTTACTAAAGGGTTGCCATAGTAATGCTGTATCAAGGAATAACTCTGGCAAGCCACCAACGAACCCAAAGGCAAAGCTACGCGCGAATGAGTTCAAGATTCCACAGAATCCTGGGAGGGAATCCTGGGGATAGCTAAAGTCCCGCTTGTTGTAAAGACACGCCATTTCGATGTACATGCCAAAATTTGGCCAGGAGGTGGAGAAAATCTGGCGTGCCATTTCTTTAAACCGGCTAGTATATGAGCCATCTACTTCCGAATTTGACCATGGAGATAGCTCATTCTTGTCCCAAACACATTGTTGGCACTCCCAAAACATGTCCCCATTAACAAAAATAACGGACCTATTCGATAGGATCTGCTCCTGAAATGTCCAGCCACGTGTAGCCCACTTAGAATCAAAGAGCGTCTTGTAAAGGTCTTCAATATAAGATTTAACACCTGACTGGCCAAACAGTGTATGGGTGGGCATTTTTTGCTTGTTCGTATTCTTCCGCATATCCAAAAGCCCTGATGACGTTGCAGCTATGATTGTAAAATATGCGCCTGAATAGATCTCATCCATATGCTCCACTTGTGCGCGGGTTCGTTTGCTGTCCTGGACGATGCATAGACAATCGACCCACAGGAATCTCTCTCCAAGCTTCCGCACGACATCGATAGCATCCTTTATTACTTGTGGCAGGTGAAGTTCAGCGATTCCATTGAGATAGCCCGGCTTCTGAAATTCAAACAGATTACTCTGCTTTAGCAAGAGCCTCCCTGCCTGTGGAGGTTGTGCATTTACTTCATCGCTATTCCAGGCGTAGCTTAGAGCTGTGTATTGGGAGACAGTATGTCCTGGTACTATGCGTGCATCCCGAGTGTCAATGACCCAATCAGGGATTTGGTGCGGTCGCCGTTTATGAACTGGAGTAGGCTGGCAGTAACCATTATGCCGCTCATCGCAAGCTTTGATCCATCGAGTGAGAAACCGATAGACGATCTCGAGACCCACGTTGGTCTCGAAGTGGTCATCCACCCTGTTGGTATCGCGCAGTCGCTTCACAACCGCCTGATGCCCCTCCTCTAAAGCCCACAATAGCGGCGTCAATCCATGCTCATCCTTCGAGTCCGGATCCGCTTTGCCGCTATCAAGTAGCAGCTTGACGACAACCTCATGCCCGCTTCGTGCAGCCCACGATAGCGGCGTTTGACCTGACACTGTATCCTTCAGATCCGCGTTCACTTTGCCAGTATCAAGAAGCACCTTGACAACCATATCGTGTCCATTCCGTGCAGCCCACAGTAGAGGCGTTCCACCAAACTTATCCCTCCAATCCGGATCCACTTTGCTGGTATTGAGTAACTGCTTCACAACCTGCAGGTACCCGCTTCGTGCAGCTAACCACAGTGGCGTCCGACCAAGCCTATCCTTCGAGTCTGGGTCTACTTTGTCGTTCTCAAGTAGCAGCCTGACAACCCCCTCATGCCCGCTTCGTGCTGCCCAAGATAATGGTGTCTGTCCTGACGCCGTATTCTTCAGATCAACGTCCACTTTACCACTATCAAGCAACAGTTTTACAACTTTATTGTGTCCGGCCTCTGCCGCTAACGACAGCGGTGTTCTGCGAAGCCTCGTATCTCCTGAAACTTCGTTAATTTTGTCGGTACCATTGCGCCCGTACTCCGAGGTCCACCACAGTGGTATCGCATACCAGTCCCCCTCTGAGTCGGGGTCCACTCTGCCGGTATCAAGTAGGAGACTCACAATTGTCTCATACCCGTTTTGTGCAGCCCAAGATAGTGGTGTGTGACCTGAAATGTCCTTTGAGTCCGGATTGACTTTGCCAGTATTAAGTAGTACGTTGACAACTATATCGTGTCCATTGTTTGCAGCCCGTGATAGAGGCGTCCTACCCCACTCATCCTTACAGTCCGGATCTACTTCGCCGGTATTAAGTAGCAGTTTAATAACTGCCTCGTACCCGCTCTCCGCAGCCCAAAACAGCGGTGTCTGACCTGACGTATCCTTCGAGTCCGCGTCTACTTTGCCAGTATTGAGCAGCAGTTTCACAACTGCCTCGTGTCCGCTCTCTGCAGCCAACGATAACGGTGTCCGACCTGACGTATCCTTCGAGTCCGTGTCTACTCTGCCAGTATCGAGTAGCAGTTTCACAACTGCCTCGTGCCTGTTCTTTGCGGCCCGGGACAGCGGTGTCTTACCTGACGCATCTTTCGAGTCCGCGTCTACTTTGCCAGTGTCGAGCAGCAGTTTCACAACTGCTTCATGCCCGTTCTTTGCGGCCTGGGATAGTGGTGTCTTATCTGATGTATCTTTCGAGTCCGCGGCTACTTTACCAGTATCGAGCAGCAGTTTCACAACTGCCTCGTGCCCGTTCTTTGCGGCCCAAGACAGCGGTGTCTGACCTGACATTGCATCTTTCGAGTTCGCGTCTACTTTGCCAGTATCGAGCAGCAGTTTCACAACTGCCTCGTGTCCGCTCTTTGCGGCCCAAGACAGCGGTGTCTGACCTGACATTGCATCTTTCAAGTTCGCGTCCAAGTTATTGTTCTTTACAGGCCACGGTAGCATCGACCAACCCCCTCCCGGTATTCGATATGGCATACATTTTGAGTCTGCGTCTACTTTGCCGGTGTCGAGCAGCAGTTTTACAGCTGCCTCGTGCCCATTCCCTGCAGCCCACGATAGTGGCGTCCGACCTGACATGTCCTTCGAGTCTGCCTCTGTTGTATCGATTTGGAGTAACGCCTTTACAACCATCATGCGGCCGTCCTCCGAAGCCAAAGATAGCGCTGTCCGACCGTTACTAGTGTCCACCAAGTCCGTATCCGTCATATTGGTCTGGAATAGTTGCTCTCTCATAGTTGAGTCCAAGTACCTAGAGATGTAGAAAGGGCTGATTGTGCGGAGAGATGTTGTCTTCTCGCAGGGTGACAAGAGCAGGTTACTAGGCGAGCTGATGATGGCTTTTAGTATCTGTGAGGCGCAGCATTTGTGAGGCGTAGCATTTGTGCGACGTAGCATCTAAAAAGTGGCGTCTTATTAGGCCTATCTCATAATGTGAATAAACGCTGCTTGTAATTACTTTAGCTCTCCTTTAGCTCTTGTCGTTTTTAAAGAGCACTTTTGCAAGGCATCTACAACCCTCAGAAGGGAGTCACGGGAACCACCGTGGTTCCCGCAACACGTGAGCTAGGTCTTAATAGGATTAGCTTCGAAATATTCTACAAGGGGGGCTCATGAATGGGCGGCTCCCCCTCCCTGTCGGCGCTAACAAGCGAAAATCTTGGTAAAAAATACGCCTGGTTTTTCACCCCTCAACGCGTACATTATTATCTAGCTTATTACCTACATATTATCTCTATGGATAAGATAATACTAGGGTTCTTTCTCGCACTTATATATACGCATTATATCCGGCAGCGTTGAGCTAGGTATCAGACGTATTCATCACATGAGTGAGACGAGGTAGACTTTAATGTCGGCCGTGACCTGTGAAAGTCCCAGAAATGATCATAGGAGATAAAAGGCCTTCAGCACCCCATGGCGAGCCAGTATTCGTCTGCAACGTTGCGAATATGATATAATTTGTGCGTCATGTCCCCAGCTAGCAAGACTACCGCCTTATAGCATCCATGGTATCCAGCTTCCTCATTTCTTCAATCAGAGTCGGATAAGCGATTCCCACCCTGCTTGTTCGTATAGCCGCTCACCGTCAGCACCCTGTTGGCACAGAGCCACGTTATATCTCCTCTCTTGCCGACTAACAAGCGTAGTATGCTGTAATACCCCTCTCGTACTCTAGAGTCTATCGCATAAATATAACCTCATCTAATACATACTCAGTTCTAGGCTGATCCAATATAGTCTCATTGTGCGTGGACCCAGGCTAAAGTGATAGGTTCGGCGATAAGGGTACGGAACTTGCACTCTCTGTTAAAGCTGTCACTCAGCTCGTTACTAGATATAGAGGCTGACTTCCGTTACAGCAGGAGCAATAGAAGGAGGACTTCCTTATAATGATGTTATGAGTCTTGGAAATTCTAAGTCCTTGTGTAGAGTAGTTACTGTGGAAGCGAGTAGAGGAAGCAGAGTAAAAGGATTGATTCTACAGAAGGAGAGCTTCCTCCTCAGCTATATGTAGAGGAACCGGAGCTCTAGGAGCTCCAGTTCTGTGAACGGAAGTCCTAGATTCTATTCCAGAGAGCGGAAGGTATAAGATTCTAGCGCCGAGAGTAATATTCTAAGACCTATACTTTTAGGAAGTATAATTAATAGTAAGAAGTATACTAGAGAAAAGTAGCGCGCTGTATATAGGCGCGATATACCCCCTAGGTAGCTTAAATATAGTTTAAGTTACCTCATAAGCGCGCTAATACCGCTAGTTAGTACTATCTACTAACTTAGCTCT
>Ga0247757_10000334_pt1 | contig 39936 bp, 31 predicted proteins | sample UWRJL126311R4_FD_180929 | JGI IMG/M metagenome (GOLD analysis project Ga0247757, IMG submission 180929) | Plant litter microbial communities from Arlington Agricultural Research Station in Wisconsin, United States - UWRJ-L126-311R-4 | ecosystem: Environmental > Terrestrial > Plant litter >... | reverse complement strand
ATATTATACTATTTATTTAGTATCTTTATCTCCTTAGGTAGAAGTAATATATAGTTACTAGTCTTTCCTACTAATTATATATAAACCCTTTAGGTACCTTAATTATATAAGTATATATTCGAGTGAATTAATCTAATACTATATAAATAAGAACTTTTAAAAAGACTACTTCTATAGCCTATATTCTTTACTACTACCTCTACCTTTATAGTTTATTTATTTCTTTAGACCCTCTATCTCCCTTATTCTTTCTATCTACTTATTAGTAACCTTTAGATTATAGGGCTCTAATAATTGCCTATATCTAGGTAATACTCCCTTCTTTAGAAAATTTATTATAGAGCTCCCTTTTAAAGCTCTTACTCTATAGTAGCTATTCTCTACTTATAACCTATAATAATTGCTTCTCCTATAGATCTATTATAGCTAATACCTCCTTTAAGGCTACTATCGCCTCTAGTCCTCCTTACCTTATTAAATAGTATACTATATACTATCCAAGGTAGTATATCTAGACTATCTTAGGTAGGTCTAGATATATATCGTTAAATTTAGCGTATTTATCTACGCTATAGGCTATATTTTAGACTACCTCGTTTATCCTGTTCTGCAGGAATCTAGCTATATCTAGAGTAAGATACTTAGCCGCCTCGAGGGCTAAATAACTATAGTAGGCGCCTATACTAGTAGGGCGAGGGATAGTAACGTCGTTATTATCCTAGTAGAATATTATAGTAAAGTTGGTAATAGGCTCTATAGGCGATTCTAGTTAGCTTAGGAATCTTATAGGTAATAAAACACTTATATATACTAATATATATATATTTAAATACGAAAAAAGTTTTAGATAGTTCCTTTTAAATTATAGCGTTTATTTAAGATATAGCAGTTTTAGATAGAGTGGTTTAAATAAACGAAGGACTATAGGTTTATATAGACTACTATAGAGTATTAAGACTATATTTTATAGTTATACTACTAGCAGTACTATAGTAGAGCTATAATCGTTAAGATAGTTATTAAAGATATATTTAATAGTTATAATACTAGGCAGTACTAATATACTACGAGCCACCTAAATACTATTAACTATTTAATAGTAGTTAAGATAGTAAATAATCTAACTATAGTATTAGGACTTTTCAGCTCTTATAAAAGGGATAAAGTAACTCCAGGCTCTAGTCCCGCCAGCTTTTATCCTAAAACCTTTGAGATTTTTCCTTTATACGATCTTCGAGTTATTATATAGCAGGGGAAATACTGCTATCTTTGAGATCTTTTTAGCGTACTTAAGATGAAAGTCTTATTTATAAATTTATTCAATCAATATTCGGGTTTATTTTATATATATTAAAGAACCTTAAATATTATATTAGTCTCTAATAGCTTCCTAAAGTATAGTTTCGCTTACTTATTCCAAGTTCTTATAAGCTATTAACAATAGGCTTTACTCCTATCTTTAATAAGAATATCTTTATCGACTGGAGTGGCTAGGTATTTTTAAACTTTCGCAAGACTCTCTTCTATTAACCTTTTATTAGTCTTTAATTCAGGGCGTCTAGTATTAGATAGTTGTTCTGAAGAAACGAGACTTTTAAAATAGGCGTCTATAGCTGTAACAGTTTGAGAGGAGTACTAAGAATACCTAGGACTAGTTAGGTAGGAGGGTAGTTATTTTATAGCTTTAAGTAAGCTTATCTATAGCTAGTAAATTATTTTCACTTCTCTTACATGAGTGAGAAAAGGGAGGGGAGGGGGGGGGGTTATTTTAGGACCCCCGAGCCTGAGCGGTCTGATAACAGGGATATACCTCTACTAAAGTTTCTAGAAATAGGTAGTTTTAAATATTGGACGAAGGGATTATACACGATCTAAAAAATAAGCTAAGCAGTAAAAATTACAGGTCACGTAAGCGGTTGAACAAAGTCGATGTTGTCGTAAGTATAGGTTGAGTTTGCATTAACAAGGCAAACAAGGGCGAACTCTCGCAGGCTATCAACTCTATATTTCGCTGGTACCGCAACGCAACTCGATGCTACGTCTATTTATTGGATGTATCTACAACTTCCTTCATGTAGAATAGGAGAAAGAAGTTAACGAAGCCATGGGAATCGGATTTCTGGAAGAGTAGATGGTTTACTCGGGGCTGGACGCTTCAAGAGCTTCTGGGCCTAATTTCGGTCGAATTCTTCTCCCAGGAACGCAAGCGACTCGGCGATAAAATCACTCTAAAACAACAAATTTATAAGATAACAGGCGTACCCGAGTTAGCGCTTTAAGGAGGCCTGTTATCTTGGTTTAGCGTTAATAAGCGATTATTATAGATAGAATACCGGTAGACTAAGCTCGAAGAAGATAAAGTATACGCATTACTAGGCATTTTCGGCGTCTATATAGCCCCTATCTATGGCGAAGGGGCGGTAACAGCATTTAAACGGCTCATAGATAAGATTGACAAGCTAGAGAATTGTATCTAGTACTTACGTCTAACAGACCCCCGCGATGACAAGAAGCGCATTAAGGAAACTAAGGGTGGGCTACTAGAGGACTCGTACTAGTAGATCCTCGAAAACTCCGACTTCCAATAATAGCGTGACGACGAGCAGAGCCGATTGCTATAGATTAAGGGCGATCCAGGCAATAGTAAGATAATACTGCTCTACGGCATCATCGATGAGTTGAACAAATTAGTAACTAAGATATACCAACTATCCTACTTCTTCTACCAGGCTATAGACTTACAAATTAACAGCGCTACGGCCGTGCTGCAAGGTCTGCTATACTTGCTCGTTAATTAGTAGCTATCGCTCGTCTTATATATACGGAAGAAGCACGATCACGCAGGTAAAGCCCTCTTCGAGGATGCAAATACCTAGGTTGTATTATCCAAGATCGTTACAAACGTCCTGTAGGACCTAAATTTGAATAATACCTATCTAATTATCGATACGCTCGACGAATATATAATAGACTTACTAAAACTATTAAACTTTATTATCTAGAAGTTATCTATATCCTCTCGTATTAAGTAGATCGTCTTCAGCCGCAACTGGCCCAATATCGAGGAACGGCTAGAGAAGGCCGGACATTAGGTAAGGCTGTATCTTGAGCTAAATATAAAGTCTATTTCTACGGTCGTTAGTACGTATATTTATTATAAAGTCGATTATTTGGCGCAGTAGAACAACTACGGCCCTAAGATGCGATAAACAGTGTTTGATTATCTATCCTTGCATGCGAACGATATATTCCTCTAGGTAGTATTAGTCTATCAAGATCTCGAGAATGTTCGAAAACAGAATATTATAAAGAAATTGGCCACGTATCCTCCCGGGCTTGATCCCCTTTATGAGAAAATAATAGAAAAGATATGGAATTCGGACGATACTGACTACTGCAAGCAAGTGCTTGCTACGATCGCACTTGTATACTAACCAATTACGCTAAAAGAACTGACATTACTAATCGAGATACTCGATATGTCTAATAAGCTAAGAGAGATTGTTCTCCTTTGCGGATCGTTCCTTACTATTCGCGAAGATATAGGTGCCATCTACTTTATATATTAGTCCGCGAAGGACTTCTTATTTAAAGAGGTATTCGATAAAATCTTTCTGTCTGGAGAGGGGGAGGCCTATTACCAAATCCTCTCTAGATCCCTCCAGGTCATATTAAAGACGCTACGACGAGATATCTACGGCTTAGATACATTAGGATATCCTATCGAGCGGGTTACGCAGCCGGATCCGGATCTATTAGCGGTGTTGCGCTACTCTTGTATTTACTAGATCGATCACCTTTGCGACTAGAATTCGGGCTCCTCTGCAAATTATAGGATTGACCTGTAGGACGGAGGTGTTTTTGACAACTTTCTACGTAGAAAGTACTTATACTGGCTTAAGGCTCTTAGCCTTTGCAAGAGTAGACCAGCTAGGGTAGTTTTAATAGCGAAACTCGAGTCTTTAGTCTAAGTAAGCCTTAAGTTAACTACAATGTCGGAACTATTATATTCCTATGGTGTTGGAATCATCATATTCCTATGGCGTCAACACCATGTCTCGTGATCTCATTCTTTTGTTCCCTTCTACCCCTTTGTTCACCCCCTTTCTCTATCCCTTTCTTCACCGCCTTCTTTCGCTCCCTTCCTCGCTATGACTCATCGCGCTCACGCGCCATGACCTATAACGCTCCGTGCGTCGCAAAGGGGTAACGCGTCTTCGTGTATATAAACTCCTCCATAGTTCTCTCTATAGAATCAATCATCTACTCTCGAACTTACTTTGCAGCTGCAGACTGATTCACCCGGTGCACCTATTGCCGTGCCAACATACAATATCTATAAGGAATCTGTGCTAATATAATATAGGGAATAGCAGAGGAATTAGAATTAATGAAACTTATTCGAGATGGACGCCGTTTTATTATATCTTACGGGTTAGCAATAAACAATAGTCCTCTTTAAGTATATACTTCTACACTTATATTTAGCCCTACTCGTAGCCTAATAGGAGATCTCTTTGAGAGGGAAAAGCTAGACTGGATCGTAATAAAGCCCGCTATAGAAGATAAATGGAGTCCCTGCCTCTAGATACTCGAGGGCCATAGCGGTTCGGTCAACTCAGTAACCTACTCCCACGACTCTATGCGGCTGGCGTTAGGGTCATCCGATAATACGGTTAAGATCTGGGATGTTCACAGCGGCGAGTGCCTCTAGATGCTCGAGGGCTATAGTAATTCGGTCTACTCAGTGACCTTCTCCTATAACTCTACGCGGCTAGCGTCAGGGTTATCCGATAATACGGTCAAGATCTGGGATGCGAGTAGCAGCGAGTGCCTTCAGACGCTTGAGGGCCATAGCCATTGGGTTAACTCAGTGGCCTTCTCCCACGACTCTACGCGGCTGGCATCAGGGTCCCAAGATAGGACAGTCAAGATCTGGGATGCAAGCAGCAGCGAGTGCCTTCAGACGCTCAAGAGCCATAGCGATTGGATCATGTCAGTAGCCTTCTCCCACGACTCTACGCGGCTGGCGTCAGGGTCCTACGACAGGGCGGTCAAGGTCTGGGATGCGCGCAACAGCAAGTGCCTCTAGACGCTCGAGGGCCATAGCGATTGGATCATGTCAGTGACCTTCTCCCACGACTCTACGCGGCTGGCGTCAGGGTCCCACGACAAGACGGTCAAGATCTAGGATGCGAGCAGCAGCAAGTGCCTCTAGACGCTCGAGGGCCATAGCCATTGGGTCAACTCAGTGGCCTTCTCCCACGACTCTACGCGGCTGGCGTCAGGGTCCTACGACAGGGCGGTCAAGATCTGGGATGCGAGCAGCGGCGAGTGCCTTCAAACGCTCAAGGGCCATAGCAAATGGATCAGGTCAGTGGCCTTCTCCCACGGCTCTACGCGGCTGGCGTCAGGGTCCGTCGACAGGGCGGTCAAGATCTGGGATGTTCACAGCGGCGAGTGCCTCCAGACGCTCGAGGGCCATAGCCATTGGGTCAACTCAGTGGCCTTCTCCCACGACTCTACGCGACTGGCGTCAGGGTCATCAGATAAGACAGTCAATCAAGGCCTAAATTTAAGTTCAGATTGTACATGGATAACATACAATTCGGAAAACCTATTATGGCTACCGTCAGGGTATCGACCATCATGTTCGACAGTATCTGAGAAAATGATTGGGATTGGTACTGGACATGGAAGGATATGGATATGCAAGGTTGAACGCAACGAGCTTAATGCATCCTAACGTGTTAGAACATTTATGTAACAATAATTATAATATACAACGTCCTAGTTTGCCACAGCGAAGCTTCGAGAATACTCTAGATCAGACGACGAGATGGCTACTTGTAGAGCTACGAGTTAAAGACTTGCCACTTAAACGTCATCAAGCAGACGAACGCCTCGATCACGCTAGCAGGGAGGACGGCCGACCCGCACCGGCCAGAGGGTTGTTTTGCGGAGACGAGCGTAGAACGATAAGCTGTCTATGAACGCGCCTCGGCCAGTGCACTGCCGATTAAGAAGCGCACGACGCCGGAAATGCCCTGCGGACGCGAGGCCTTGACCAGCTATACAGCTTGCCGCATACGGTAGTGTATCATTTTCCTTTTCTTTCCTATGTTAAGCATGGAGTTAAGCATCGGACGAGCAGGACTTATGGTTGGCTTCTGAACTGGAGCAGAAGGAACGAACCACAATGTATATAGCCGGCGCATCGTAACGGCCCATACCCATAGGGTGCATGGCCATAATAGAACACACACACACACGTTTTGCGGAGAGGGAGGTATTTTTGGTGGCGTACAGAGGAAGGGGAGTTTGTCTTTCATAGCACGTGACGTGTAAGTGTAGCCGGATGATTCTGGAAAAGTTGCTGTGGTGGGGCATAGCCCAGCTGCAACCCAGAAGATAAGTAAGATCAGCACCTGGAATGGCTAAAGATCAGGAATAGCTGAGTTACAGTAGCGCTGATACTGAGTGCCGATGCATCGCCGCCAAGCGTCGGAACCTGATGGTGCCAAATCAACCTGGCTATCCCCGACCAATAGGGGGCGGGTTCAGTTTTGAACCCGCAGTTGCGTCGCGCTGTTGCTCCGTCAACCCCGAGCACCCCACTTCAAAGCCAGTCTCACAACATCCATTAAGCAACTTTGCTATGTAGTGCAGCATACGGCTCTGCATACATTGCACAGTCGGCTAACAGTGCGTCATCACATAGAGCGGCCTTCAGGTTTCGCAGACCCGCCGTTGACACCGCCCGACAAGAAAACCTTCGCGCAGGGGCCCCACCAGCCATGTGCCGAGGGCTCTGTTAGCGCCTAGACCGAATCGAGCGAGAGAGGTATAGGGGGTTTATGCTTTGGGATTGCCTGCGGGTTTAGCGTGAAGGCATTCGGCGAGAGTAGGTGGTCGCTTTGCTACTTGACGCTGGTGTATGACGTCCCGACTTAAGGCTTTGGTGCAAAATCCGCGGTTGCTTGACTTCGTTGATTTCCTTTTTCGGTGTCCAGAGCACCGGGCTTTGGTGTACGTCTTTTACGGAATCTCGAAGTCCAGCCTCCGCTTGAACTTATCGGCTGTGTTTGCAACTGAACAGCGTTTTCCACTGGTGGTTTACCCTTAACTTTCTTGTAGACGTCCACAAATCCGCCCAAGCGAAGGACGACGATGATAATGTAGGTTAAGCCACATATGACGCTGAAGATGATTGCGAAATCCTTGATTTTCACCCTGGAATCGAGGATGTCCATTCCAAAGACCGATGTAACGAAACTGGCGGGTAAGAACACCATCGAAATGTACGTCAGCAATTGAATGTTTCGGCCTTGGACAACAGTGGTGCGCGCCTCGAGAACTGTAGAGGCGTTGAATAGCTGGTTTCATGTCAGAATAAGACCACATGACGGGACATTAGACTCACGCCGTCACGCAAGGATTTAATTTCTTCTTGTTTGGCATTGTTCACTGCCTGTAAATCCTTCAATTTGCGGAACTGTGCCTGGATATCGTCAAGATATCGGCCTGGTTGCTTCGGTAGGTCAGGCTTGGGGCACATAGCATCGTCGATGTATGAGAGCGAACTATTATCGAAACGACAAACATTGAGCAGAGATGCTTTGTCGTATGTGTTCCAGGCGGTTTCTATAGTGCTGATACAGTCATTCACAGCTCGCAAAGACTGGAGAGCCCAGAAATACGTTCGCGAGTTTGTATAGGTTCCGTCTTCAAATAGCAACGAGTCACGATATGACCTGTTGAACAGGAAATCGTCCTAGAATAGGTCAGGTGGCGACTTGCTTGTTGCTCGATGAGACTTACCGATGGCACCGCTAAAGATGCAATTCGATTAGAAACTCGCCTTAATTCTCGCCTGATCCAGTTCATCTCGTGACTTACAGCCCACAGGAATGCTTCAGCGGCATTTAAGAACCGGGGTCGCTTGATGTCATTCTGTTGGTTGGTGGAAAGAATCAGAGTGATCCAAGGATGGTCGCCCCGCATGTCTTCCGGGCCATTTCTACTTTTCGATCTGTCTAGAAACGCATCTAGGTCCAGGTTCACAGCGACAATCGCCGTTCCCCGACAAATATAGAGGTCTTCGTCTTTCTCATGTAGGGGACCAGAGACTTGACCTTCGTACGTATTGGGTTCGTCATGATGCAGGTAATAGTACTTGATCGTGAACGACCAAAAGAAAGCGGGTCCGGAATCGAATCCTAGATGAGGTATGTACCCGTCCGAGATACCAGCGCTTATCAGATTTGAAAGTAGGCGCTCCATCAAAAAGCGCCGGTCAAGAGCGGTTAAAAGTTGGAGAGCGACGATAGGAGGGATCGAGCGAACTTGAACAAGGCGGCCAAATGTCGGTTTTGCATCTAGTGTCATCTGACTTGGAACGTTTACTTGCTGCCATGCATTAGAGTCCGTCCGACAGCAAAAGAGAGGGAGGTACTCTGATGAAATTCCACAGATCGCCTGCAGTCCTCGCCCCTATCCCGGTGGCTAGCTGTTTCCCAATCACATCGAAGTCGGATGCAGAAAAATATTGAACCGGTGCACTCCACTGCTTTGCAATGTTCAGGTCAGCGTTGTCGATGGTGGATGACCACAGGAAGCCCAGCAGTTGCCTTGCAGCCCTGGATCGAAACTCTCCAGCAATGCCGTTGAGAAGACGTTTGCAAAGATCTGCTTGCTCGTATTGCTCCTCTTTGAGGCCCAAAGGCCCTTCTTTAGATACACTCGACTGTGACATGTGGTTTTGTAAAGGTCCATGTCCCTCTCAGCCGCATGGTGAGTTCTTGTATTGGCGGCGTCTGGCTGTTTTGGGTGTAACGCTAACTCGTAAGATCCTAGTCGGTTGGATGGTTGGGCGCTCCTGCACTTCGTATCCTCAGCTGAGATGCAATGGCTTGCCAAGCTCCATACCAGTGGTTCTAGACCATGTAATTCCATTAAATAGAACTGTGTCCCCAGACATCTCTGTACCTTTTGGGCTCCATATCGCTGCTCAGCCTCAAGCAATCTACTTAGCCCCAGCTCCGGTCGTTGAGCATTCGTCCTTTCGCTGCCGCAATCACCAGGCATAATTCGACCTTTGATAAAACAGTCGTCAGCTCTCGCACCTCATCTTCAATTGGCGTAATGTGCGTCCCGAAAACAGTCCACAAGCACGTATGCGGCCACTACGTGCTCGACTTGGCTTCGAACGGCTGCGCTCATTCTACGCGAAGCACCCATTGTCCACCAGATCATGGTCAGGATGTTCGTTCACCGTGTGAAGCCCTCATGTACGAGCTTCTGGCCGGTGGAGAGCGCGGGGAAGAGTGCTTGTTTGAGGGACGCAGAATAAGAATCCAGATATACTTTAGCCCCGTGTTCTGCTATGCTTTGGATCAAAGGTGGAAGAAAGAGGATGAAGAAAAGGCACAGCAGAACGCGCGTTACCCGGGAGCGGGGGCAGGCGCGGATTCAAATGGGCAGAGCGGGAGCGAGGGGACACAGGACACATTGGCAAAACCGACTACAGGGGCCAAAAAGAAGTCTTTTTGGGCCAGGCTTGGATGTTTCTCGTAATATCTTATGGCAGAATGATAAAGTTTTGCTTTAAAGGCAGGGCGACTCGCGCGAGAGGCTCGTGCACGGTAATCTCGGTGACTTGGCGCTTCTAGTGCATTCCGTCCCTGGCGGCGTACTGGCGGCTTTCTGGCAGCGTTCCTAGAGAAACCGTCATGTGACTGGTGTCATGTAACTACTCAGCTTTCCTACAGCTTTCTTTTGCCGCCGGCGTGCTGGCGGCTTCCTGGCAGCGTTCCTAGAGAAGCCGTCATGTGACTAGTATCACGTGAGTAGTGATATTCTGACACACCCCTTCAGCTTCGAGCCTTCGGTCTAAGCTGGACCTGCTAAATAGATTCCATTCTTTCTGGCGGCTTTCTGCCGGTTTGCTGTCGGTTTTCCGGCGGCGTGCTGGCGGCTTTCTGGCAGCGTTCCTAGAGAAGCCGTCATGTGACTGGTGTCATGTGACTACTCAGCTTTCCTGCAGCTTTCTGGCAGCTTTCCGCCGGTTTGCTGGCGGCGTGCTGGCGGCTTTCTGGTAGCGTTCCTAGAGAAACCGTCATGTGACTAATATCACGTGAGTAGTAATATTCTGACAATAGTAAGGCGCTGAAGCTCCCCGCTAGAAAGCCAAACCCCTCCTTCGCCTACCTTAGTCTTATAACCGTCTAGAAATTTTAGAATAGCAGCCGCTTTATATACGTCTATTGTCAGAATATTACTACTCACGTGATACTACTAGTCACATGACGGTTTCTCTAGGCGCTGCCAGAAAGCCGCCAGCACGCCGCCAGCACGCCGCCAGCAAACCGGCGGAAAGCTGAGTAGTCATATGACACCAGTCACCCGACGGCTTCTCTAGGAACGCTGCTAGAAAGCCGCCAGCACGCCGCCGGAAAGCTGCCAGAAAGCTGGCGGAAAGCTGAGTAGTCACATGGCACTAGTCGCGCCCTTAGCGCATTCTATATTATAGTTTCCTAGCAACTCTAGCAATTCTACACACTCAACACAACAAACTTTATCATATAGCAACATCGCCACTATTGTCGCCTTCGATTACCGCTGTAAAGACGTTGCGCGTGAAAGACTAGATTCAGCAGCTATCTAAATCGGACCTGACTAAGGAGGACGCTCTCTCCCTACCCTCAACACCTAAGAACCATTTATTGCTGAAGCGGAAGCATACGACCTGCTCCGCGCCCTGTATTTATGCAATGTCGACGCGCAATCCTAGCCCCAAACGACCAAGACGTGATACTGATGCCGAAGTTCTGCCTGTAAGAATGTGGCACGAGTGAAGAATTGAATGAATTGATTGAGTGTGTAGTTCAGTGTAGGTGTCTATGTGTAGCAGACATGTTTGACGCCCTTATATAGAGAGAACTCATCATGTGATATGGCCTTGGCTGCTTACACTGCCTATCCACAGCATATCTGCAGCCGGAGCGTCCTCGCATGCGAGTGCACTAATGCTCAACGAGACGAATACCTTCAGTCTACCAAGCAGTCAAGCGGGCAACAGAAGTCCTTGCCGAGCAAACAGTCCGACGCGCGATAGCATTACCATACTAGCTTCCGCATCACCTGCGACGATAACAGGACCGAGCTCAGGGTTGGAGAGACCACCGCCGCAGAGGGTAAGAGATATTATAGAGCGGCTGGAGGATAGACTGGGTAGGGGTTGGATACCGGGACGGCTACGGGAGCCGATTGAAGAAGACGCAGATTTTAGATACTAAAGAATTAAGTCTCACGCTTAGGGCGATAGCACGGCGCGGAGCCTCTTAGATCTAGATATTAATAGTAAGGAGCATGAAGCACTGGAGTATGTATTGCGGAAGGTAAAGAAGATTTGGTTAAACGCGCGTATATACCAAGAGAGGGGCCGTAATGAGAATGCGTGGTATATAGACGTGATTCAGCCACTAATCAAGCTCGCTATAAGGCTGGAAGGGAAGGAGAAGTTCTAGCTTTAGAGCGTGTAAGGCATCCTTTACTTTTTCTTAGTACTTAAATGCTAATTCTCGAGTAGGCAATTATAGGCTATTGTAAGTAAATTTCTCTCGTGCGTCACCGATGCCTCTGGTAAACCACGTCTACTTAATCGCAAAGCGGACTTTATATTATCCTTTTTTTATATGATACCACTAGGCTTTAAAGACCTGTACAGCCGCCTAAGAAAGACAGGCAATCCTATTATAAGCTATATAATAGACGCGTTTATAAAGACGACAGCCCTCTTTTCCTCTATAGAGGTTAAACCTACCGACGGTAATTATATAGAAGCGGAATACTAGCTTAGTATATAGATGGCAGCTAGCCTATAGAAAAAAATACAGCTTACGCGGCACGTAGGACTAGTACACAGGAGTAACCTAGTAGAACCCTGCTTCGCTATCGTAGGACACGCAACGCACGTATATTTTACGTATATATTAGAAGAGAGGGATATAGTGCATATTCTAGGACCAGAGGTTGGGTCCCTAAGTATTTGTAAGACGAGGAGTGTTAGTAGTATTTTTCGAGCCTTAAGACTCTGGCGGAACGTGATCCGGTATGGGAGAGATAAAGGGAGAGATGGGTTCTAGGGTGGCTTTATAGGCGATATATTACAGAAGCTCGCTGGAGACGTTGAGGAAGGGTATAATGCTGCTCTTGCCCCCATAGCATAGCCTTTATACTATAAGATATACACTTATTTTTCGTCTATTATGGATTACCCTCCCCCTTTAAGCTCTTATACCTAACCCGCCCTACTATAGTAAAATGGAGTATATTAAGTTTTATAATTATACCTTTATTGTAAGGGATATTTCTATCCCTCCCTCAGGAACCCTACGGGAACCCTCTAGGTTACGTGCGGTCCCCTCTCTCTCTATATAGTCACCCTCAATTCCTTAGATACTCTCTAAGGATTCGTCTTATATACTATCACAATATATACTATTCACGCCTACCTGCTCTTTCCCCTCACACCCCGCTTCGCAGCTGCTATTACCACCTTATTCGTTATCGTATCGGTTACACTGGACTGGCTATAATGTTGAAGCCTATGGTAATCACATGACGCAGGCCTACTACACCAAGCATGTACTACCGTATTATATAGAGGCTGTACAAAAAGCTAGGCTAGACGACTCCTCTAGGTCCTGGCGTCTACAGGAGGACAACGACCCGTCGCATGGCACTCGGAGTCGTACAAACGTTGCCAGCGAGCTTAAAAATAGCTCATGGGTTGACCTACTCGTACATCCAGCACAATCGCCAGATTTGAACCCTATCGAGGGTGTATGGCTCATACTCAAACAACGTACAAAAAGGCGACTGAAACACCCTACTAAGGGCGAGGAACGATGGGATAGCACAGCTTATCATCTCAAACAAATTCTCTGTCAAGAATGGGATCAAATTACTATACAAGAAGTAAGGAAACTGATCTCAGAGATGCCAGGTCGTTGCCGTCAAGTGGCTCGCGATGGGGAGCGCGTACGCTCGACCCGATGGTGATATAACTATCGCATATATATATATATTCAGGATTATAATAGTAATCTTAAGATATGTACTAGCTACGTAGCCTTGCTACGCAAACCTAGAGGCTACTTAGAGTATTATATATATTCATTTAATAGGTAGTATATAGACGGTAATCCAGAGTCCTTCTAGCAAAGAGCTACTATATATAGGAATATAAGAGACTAGGCGAAAGAATAGAGGGACGAGGAAATTAGGCAGGCGAACGAGAGAGTAAATTTCTATAGATACTAAGGTCCTTTCATCTCGGCTGCTAGGTCGTATCACTTCTAGGAATTCGTTTCGGTCGTATACTTAAGAGCGATTGCCCCGAGGACCCTTTATAGTCTCTTCTATATAGGCAGACGAGAATGTATAAAGATAGTAAATAATGAAAAGAATGTCAAAACTCACGTCTACTTTACCGTACTTACTACTGCTTAGCCTAGGAACGAGCGCCAGTAGACTCGAGAAGTATAAAGACGTGGTAGGCTCGATCGAGTCGTCTCATCGGTTAGAGGGAGTAATAACGGGCGCTAGAGGGCGAGGGCGTAGTAATACTATGTCATAAGTATTGTTGTGCGTTGGACCCTATCTAGAAACGTACAAGATAGCTGGTTTCGACGCTGCAGCCGCGCCGGCTGACTTAACAAGCACCTAGCTATATCTTTATCACTACTCCCAATCCCCACGTCGGAACTATCGATAATCCGAACGCTTATACAGTTCGCACGGCCATATACCATACGATAGAATACGTATTAGTGCATGAGGTAAGACGTGCGGGGCTATGCTACATTAGAGAGGATCAGCGACTAGCTAACGCACTAACCTTTCCGGCTGTACCTGGCCTGAGGGACGCGCCAGTGACCTCATGAGACTTGGACGGGGTATTTTGTTTGCAGAAAGTGACTAGATAGTGGCACACGGCCATGGAACGCGCAAATGTTGGAGTTCATGCGTCTTACCGACGTGACATACGTGTGACTCATCTATCGTAGGCAGAAGTTTATTCTCTATCGCGGACTTGATGGTAGGGTGAAATTCGATATTGGCAAGCAAGGTTGCTACCGTCTCTCTTGTAGCGAGCTCTTGGCTTCGGAAAAATGATATTTCCATACCCGAAACAAGTCTGCAATTCTTGCGCGAAACCACTTCAACCCATTCAACACCTTCCAGTGCGCTAGCTCCGAATTCTTTATAAGTCTTTCCGCCCTAAATGGTTCCAGAAAATGAAATGGAGGAAGAACCACTCAGCAAATCACAACTCGAAGACCTCACCTACCCATGTCCCCGGCTTAGAGACTTCATCTTAGACGACAATCTCCCGGCCTTAGGATTTCCACCCAGCAATGGCCATATTCGCAAATTACCTAAAGTTGATCTTGGTACCCTTGATATACTTCCTCTTGAGCTACTTCAGGGGTTGCTCTCCCAACTTGACTTATACACTCTTACGGGATTTCGACGCGTAAACCGACGAGCCATAGAGGTTGTGGAATCCATCCCTCAATATAAAGCGGTCACAACACATGCACGCAATGTACTCCGTGGTATTCTAAGCATCGAAACAGGGCAGTGGATCTCCTGTGAAACTGTCTACGAAAAGTTATGCACGGCTGAATGTGAACAGTGTGGCGATTTCGGCGGCTACCTCTACATCCTCACTTGCGAGCGCGTTTGCTTCCTCTGCTTTTCAGAGGGCAAAAGATATTTACCACTGCGGCGTAGCCACGCGATTCGAAAATTCGGAGTCAACCGTCAGATCCTTAACACGTTGCCTTGCATGAGGAGCATACCGGGCACATACTCACCGAACGAAAAGAAATGTCACGAGCGGCTCGCCTTGGTAGACTCCGAGTCCGCTTATCGTGCAGGTATTACACTTCACGGGTCCTTTAGCGCTATGGAACAATATGTGTCAAATATATCAGCTCAAAAATTGCAAGAGTTCAATAGGAGAACATCACAAGCAACGGCGGAGGGATCTAGACCCACGGCACGCCGCCTACGTCCGCCTCGAACTGAAGATCTCTTTGATGGTCGATCAGGGAATCCGATGCGTTTCATGGCAATTGTTCGCATGCCATGGTTAAACAAAGTCTCCCAAGAGCTGGAGTGGGGTTTTCATTGCATTGGATGTCAGAAGTTCCACCGCAGCCGACCACTGCATTATAGACGGAAATTCACAGTGGCATCGTTCGGCGAGCATCTGAGGCAATACGGAAATATCCGAAACGGGAAGCATCACTAAGAATGAGTATTAAAAAGCATTCCTTAGCAGTTAAGAGGAGTAGAGACTCTATTGTGGTTGTTGCTATCTAGAAGTCTCAAGAGAGCGAGCTTGAACAAAACTCGCCGCAGATTAAGCAGCCTGCGTCCGGGCCGTGTCCTGTCTATCTACGCATTTCATCCTTTCCTGGCTTTACCATGTGCTTGGAGCACATATGTACTGAGTCGGGAAGTCGAGTCTGAGTTACAGGGCTGCATTTGACATTCGTCCCCACTCGTGGCTCACACTGGCGAAATTCCTCCAATTTCTTGCAACCACAAGTATACATCCGATAATCCTGTTCGCACATGTTCCTTAAGAGTTTCGTCAACCAACATGCACTTGTACTACACATCTTCCTATGGGCTTACGCTAGCTTCGAGTCCCGGTGATTTCAGCTAGATATCTTTGTTTTGGTGGTGGGAACTGCAGTTCAGTCAGCACCAGCAGGTTCTATTGAAAGATATTGGCTGAAGGATGTGTGGAAAGAGCTGTTGGTTATCCTCAGGTGGAACTCTCTATTTATGCTGGAAGACGGATGAATCTTAAAACAGGCTCGTCTCCCGAAACGCATAAGTGGCATGGCGATCATCTGCTCCGTTATTAGGAAGCGCCCTCTTCGTTCCAGTTTACGGAACAACTTAATAGTTCTATGGCTATGAGGGCTTAATCCCGATATTAAATCATAGGAAAGAGCGATTTGATTCGTAGGCTTATAATAGTTATGCAGGGGACGTCTATTCATGGCGCTTATTGCTATGTGTTCCTGTCCAAGATTCGTTGGGCACGGCGTCAAATAACGGTGGCGTAGCATCCTAGAATAGCTGCAAAAAATTACTCTAGCGCACGTGACTTCGGTCTTAAATATAATGCAGAACCGACGAACTTCGCTTAGGAGACTGGGAATTGTGTCTCCATTGCATATCTAACATCTTCTCTAGCAAATGATATCATTTCAAATTCTTCTCACAGAATCCCTTCGTTAAGGACTTTCCAGCGATCGCACTCAACGGAAGTCACTATACTCCAATTCTTCATCCGCCAATTCAATGCCGGGCACCGTCCCAGACATTCAGGTACTTCAGGCCAGTGTGGACCCAGAGGACCAAAGTGAATTCCGGATCCTTGTTGATCGAAAATTCATTAAATATCTTACCATCGACCCCGGACTATACGATGTTGGTGACATGTGTTTCGGGCCTTCCTTAATCTCTATGTTACCATCTCTACCACCTGGTGACTGGAATAAGGGCCATATATCACATAACACTCCAAATGGGCGTCCTCATTTCGCCAGAGTCACGAAGGCTCAACTCCCCGGAGTCACGAACCTCTGGCATCCGCTTCAGATAGATCATTTGGAGCTTCACATGGGACAAAAACTTCGCTCAAATGTCTACGAAGCCACGTGCCCTCGATTCAATTCGACAATTATAGCGAAATTTGCACGATTTGCTTGGGAGACGCCGCAACTCGACGCCGAAACATCTGCGTACCAATGGATCGAAAATCATCAAATTGGCCCCAAATTTCTCGGCCACTTAAGTGAGGAAGGCAGGGTCATCGGCTTCATCATGGAACGGATCACTGATTGCCGTCATGCAACACCGGAAGATCTTTCTCTATGTCAGCTGACATTGTTGAGACTACACAAATTGGGAATCAAGCACAGAGACATTAACAAGCATAATTTTCTCATTCACGATGGAAAAGCGACTCTAATCGATTTTGATAATTCCACGCGATACAACAATGCGAAGGCTCTGGATGAGGAGTTTCGGGCGCTACAAGAAGAGCTGCAGGATACTTCTGGGAGAGGAGGGAGAATAGTGGAAAGCGATGCAACATGAAAATTCCATGCTACCTGCTAGCCGTAGACGGTAGTCGCCCAAATTGAACGAGCCAAACCGTCTGTGCCTGAGTGGTGTAATTATCGGTCTAGACCGATAACGGATATTAGCGGACACGGGCCCACTCGAGTATCTTCTTCTACCCCTTGGCTCGTTCCTTTCCTCCTTTTCTCTTTTCTTTTCTAGTTAGTTTATCAACGGCATTGGTTCTTATCTACCGTGTACCTCGGCGTGAGTGACCCTTCACAAACGGGAATCATAGGCTCAACGATAGTAATTACAACTACCTATCTACAACATCAAATATCGCTATTTCCTGTACAGCAATTGCTAGCTTTCCCTAGTTCTTACTATATTTTTTAGAGCTATATACTTATAAAACGCTTAAATAAAGTACCTTCGTATATATAAAGTAAAAAGGGGATATACCTCTAGAGATATCTAAAAATATAAGGACTCTATATAGTCAGATATCAAATTAGCTTCCAACTACGTTCGAACCTGAAGGGGGTGTGTAAGCAGCTAAGGCCATGTCACATGATGGGTTCTCGCTATATAAGGGCGTCAAACATGTCTTCTACACATAGACTCCTACACTGAACTACACACTCAATCAATCCATTCAATTCTTCATACGTGCCATATTCTTACACTAGCACTGCAGGCGTCTGGTTAATGCTGAACGTGCAGCATTCCTTATCGATCAAGCATCGGCAACATATACAAACGAAGCACCTATTAGATCGTGGCGGCAATGATTCTCAATCAATCACGGAAAGCCTACGGTCCCCACTTTGGGATTTTTAGTAATCATTCGATGAAGTTGACATTTAGGGAGGGCAGATGCAAAGACCGTAGATTGATTCGCGCATAACTAACTATCTAGTGAGTGGCGATCGTATAGGACTATCACCAACCATAACCCAATCGTCTGTAGTTACTGAGTGCCATTGACGTCGTCGTGTGGGTAGTTAGAGAACGGCGTTGAATCAACTCGGAGATTGCCCTCACCTAAATCCAGATTGTTTATCGGTGTAGCTTGTGTAGTGTTACCACCTTCGGCTTGACTTCTTGCGACCTGCCCGTTCGTAGCAGTCGGTTGACCACTGCTCCCCGAAGTTGAGCTGACATTACTGTCCCGGGATCTTTCACCAGCGATTTCGGAACTAAGCAGCTGAGGCCATGTCACATGGTAGGTTCTCGCTATATAAGGGCGTCAAACATGTCTGCTACACATAGACTCCTACACTGAACTACATACTCAATCAATTCATTCAATTCTTCATTCTTGCCACTTCCTTACACATTGCTTCCAGTCCTCGAGCGATATGGCGTTGGAATATACCGGAGCAGCCAACTTTAAAGGCGGGTAGGGGTTCCTTATTTACGCTCGCCGCCAGCTCAGTGCTGCATCACGTAATCATCACTGCTACTTGCTGGCGAGTGTAGGTCGGTTGTCTCAAGCGCGTTACCTCAGGTTTCAATGCGCATTGCAGACATTATAGCAGACTACCTAGGAATCACGTACAGAATGACACCTTAGAATAAATACTGTCACGCACCCTCGCGATTTCCGTTACCCGTCACCCCGTCTTCGACAGGATCTACTAAGCCTAAAAAGCCCTAGTTTTCCAGATTATAAGACCGGGGCAGCCATTGATTGGTGCTTGTGCTGTGCCAAGCGTCAAATCCGCAGCACCGCCAAATCCGCAGCACCGCCAAACCTCGCAGCACCGCCAAACCTCGCAGCACCGCCAAACCTCGCAGCACCGCCAAACCTCGCAGCACCGCCAAACTAGCCTTCCTAGGAAGAAAAAGACTATAGCGTTCACTAGGAACACGGCCGTTACGTGACCCGGAAAACCGCCAGCAAACCGGCGGAAAGCTGCCAGAAAGCTGCCAGAAAGCGTATAAGTGAAAGGTATATAAGGAGGACGCGTAGAAGACTTTTATAAGACAGAATAATCACATTCAATTATCACAGAGAATCAATCAATTACTTCAATCAAAATCATCCTTCTTAGAACATCGAAAATCTGATAATAGTAGTTTACCAAACAAAAGGTTCGAAGCCGGAACAGGCTTTATAATGAATCTTTAAGCATGCTGTTGGAACCATTATATTCCTATGGTGTTGGAATCATCATATTCCCATGACGACAACACCATGTCTCGTGATCTCATCCTTTCGCTCCCTTTGTTCACCCCCTTTCTCCACCCCCCTTCTTCACCCCTTTCTTTCGCTCCCTTCCTCGCTATGACTCATCGCGTCCACGCGCCATGACCTATGGCGCTCCGTGCGTCGCAAAGGGGTAACGCGTCTTCGTGTATATAAACTCCTCCATAGTTCTCTCTCTATAGAATCAATCATCTACTCTCGAACTTACTTTGCAGCTGCAGACTGATTCACCCGGTGCACCTATTGCCGTGCCAACACATGCCTTAGCCTTATTTAGACAAGCGACTATAGCATTGTTTTAGATAATGTATAATAAAGAGCATAGGCTTTAATCGCCATTGTTCGTTAAGGATATTTCGGCCGTATTTAGATAAGAGATAAAGGTAAGGTCCTCGTAGCTAAGACTTTCTATAGGCGCTTTTAGATGATGTATAACATTGAGTATATATAAGAAAAGTATAAATAGAGGCTGTGAACAGCTAAAAATTAGATATTCAGACCTACTTCTTCACCTGAAACACCCTTCTATCGAATAAAACTTTCTAAAATGGTTAATCCTAATGAATATGTACGTATACATTTTGATAGTGTATCGAGGTATGCACCTGGAGGGCTCCCTGCAGTTAATATTGGGGATCACCTCCAAGATGGACGCTACGAATTTCTTAATATGCTCGGCCAGGGGTTTTACTCGAACGTCTGGCTTGCTCAGGATAATCGGTTAGTCGAACTATATCTAACACAGGTAGTGACTCTTAGAATTCAACACTAACTTCTTACACCCTAGGAACAACTGCAAAGTTTCTATCAAGATTATTGCTGCTTCTAAATCGAAGCACAATCGCGAACTTAGTATAATGCAGCACCTCGAAGCTAATAGCGATACTCAGCACCCAGGTTACAAGCATATCCCGCGATTTTTGGATCATTTCTATCATGATAGTCTAAATGGGCGTTCTTTGTTTCTTGTACTAGAACGCTTAGGGCCTACAGCAGAACTCGTAAGATGTCAAGCCACTAACTGGCGCTTAGATCTATCTCTTTCTCGTCAAATATCCCGGCAACTTATTTTAGCTGTAGATTACCTTCACGATCGTGGGATTGTACATGGAGATATCCACGTAGGTAATGTCTTGTTTTGTATCTCTGATACATTACAGTTAGAATCGGATTCCTTTGAACCGGAAGCTTATGAGGTTACTAAATATAATGGAGGACCGATTGATCAAGGAGTGCCTACACATTATATACACTTAATGGAGTATCCCCAAGAAGTTTGTAAGAGGCTTACCGAGGTGAAGCTCGTAGAATTCTCTGATGGTAGGTTATTAAAACGATCTATTATTTATATATTTAGTGCTGACTCAGTATAGCTTTCTTTATTTCAGATCCTCTAGCAACTTCGAAAACTATTTATCCCCAGATACCCCCAGAAATGCTGTTTAAGAAACCTCTAAGCAAAGCAATAGATATATGGGGTCTTGCATGCACAGTAAGTTGAAGACGGTAGAGCTTTCTATCCTTAACGCGTACTAATACTTTTTATTAGACTTTTAAGCTCGCTTCCAGCAAAGAACTCTTTAATCCACCAATATATAATATCCGTTGCCTTATACCCGAGTACTATGAGGCGATTGGGGAAGCTTCGGCTAGCTGGCTTCTAGTTCACCTTATTAATGCGGTACGCGATGGTGTATGGAAAGACTGGCCAGATTCTGAATGTTCGTCTCACTCCCTTATTATAAGCATAAGCCTTACTAATACTATGTAAATAGCCTATTTTTATATAGACCCAGACCGGCCTAGTCTTGAAGAGATCATGTTGGATAGTTTTTCTAGGGAAGATGACGACCCTAGTGAGAGCGAAGTTGCTAAAGAGAAGTTCGAGATTCTAGGACAGTATCTTCGAAAGATGTTGATTATCGATGCTAAAGACCGACCGGATACAAAAGAGTTACTTAAGGATGAATGGGTTCAGGAGTAGCAGGACGAGTAGATCTCCGCAGAGAAACGTCTCTGGTAGTGCCGGGAAACCTACCGTGCCGGAAAATATAACAGGTATGTTAACTTTAGGTGGCTAACCTCTGTCTTTCTGTGTTCTAAGAAAGATGAATTTGATTAAAGTAATTGATTGATTCTCTACGATAATTGTAAGAATGTAGCACGTATGAAGAATTGAATGAATTGATTGAGTATGTAGTTCAGTATAGGAGTGTATGTGTAGCAGACATGTTTGACGCCCTTATATAGCGACAACCCATCATGTGACATAGCCTTGGCTGCTTACAATAATTGAATGTGATTATTCTATCTATAGAAAGGTCCTCTGCGCGTCCTTCTTATATACCTTGCTCGTCTTTCTTATATACCTTGCTCGTCCTTCTTATATACCTTTCACGTATGCATTTCTCCGTCAGCTTTCTGGCGGTTTTCCGTCGGTTTGCTGGCGGCATTCCAGCGGCGTTCCTATGGAACGATACTAGCCTCCTAGCTAGCACTTATAGAGAACACTACTGTAAGCAGCTGAGGCCATGTCACATGGTGGGTTCTTGCTATGTAAGGGCGTCAAACATGTCTACTACACATAGACTCCTACACTGAAATACGTATTCTTATCAATTCATTCAATTCTTCATATATGCCACTTCCTTACAACTACTAGTATTCTCGCGTTCCTAGGAGTATCGTCAGCTGACTAACGCTTTCTGGCGCTTTCTGGCAGCTTTCCGCCGGTTTGCTGGCGGTATTCCGGCGGTATTCCGGCGGCGTTCCTAGGGAATGCTACTAGCTTTCTAGCTAGTGCTTATAGTGAACACTATTGGTGTTCCTGCGTTCCTAAGGGAGCCGTCAGCTGACTAGCGCTTTCTGGCGCTTTCTAGCAGCTTTCTGGCAGCTTTCCGCCAGTAAGCTGGCAGCTTTCCGGGTCACGTGACGGCCGTGTTCCTAGTGAACGCTATAGTCTTTTTCTTCCTAGGAAGGCTATCGCGTGACTGGCGTCATGTGACTACTCAGCTTTCCGCCGGTTTGCTGGCAGCTTTCTGGCGGCGTGCTGGCGGCTTTCTGGCAGCGTTCCTAGAGACGTCGTCATGTGACTAGTGCTATTCTGACATCTTCAATTAATCAATTACTTCAATCAAAATCATCCTTCTCAGAATAGAGAATATCTGACAAATTCAATTTTAACGCTATAATAACAATAAAATCAGAATTTTAAATAGAAAATCTAGAAATTTAATTCTTTAATTAGTAATCCTACTTATTAAGTAGGTACGAAGGAAGATAAGAGTTTGAATTAAGTTTATTCTGATTTTAAGCTTAAAGTCGCCGATCGCCTCAGGACTCGGTGGGGTAAGCTGGTGTTCTGCCGAGCGGCATTTCGCCGAGCGGTTAGCGCTCCTGTTAACAAGACAAAGCTGGCCTTCCGTGCAAAACGCCGCAAGCGGGACGCATTTCCTGCTCCTACTTCTACTCTTACTCCTCCTACTCCACTACTGCTGCTACCACTGCTGCTCCTATTATTACTACCGAGGTTGGCCTTTTTTTTTTTGCTCTATTCAGGTCTTCTTGTCACACCGTCTTCGATACACTCTCGTCTCGATGTCGACGCCTACAGCATTCAATTTCCCGACACCATCGGCGGAAGAAATTATAGAGGCCTTGCAGAAAGAGCAAGAAGCCCAGACCCCGGAACTGGATTGCTTTGCCGACTTTGAGCACGACTATAAGTACGTATGCGAACAGGAGCACCGGCTGCTTACGCCCGTCCGAATCGACCGACTCCGAGACACTATCACGGACGCTGAATATCACGAGATCGAACTCGACTTCTACCGCTCGGTATACACCCAGACTATTCATGATAAATTGCTCGGCAAGCACAAGATAGATGGCGAGCTCACGCTGGAGGGCATTCGAGGGATGAAAGCATCATATAGACGAATGTTAGCAGCAAACGGTCTTACTGGCGATGCATTGAGGGAAAAGCGGCTGGAGATTACGAATCAGAACTACTGGAAACCAGAGGCCGAGCTTCTTCAGCAAAAAGCCTCCCTCCGCGAGCATGATGAGCTGGCCAAGCTTGCTAGACAGCATGTGAAGACGAAGGCAAAGTCGGGATTGAGGAGAACACCACCTACCCGCAGGTCTTCTCGCGTGGCGGCACGAATAGCCAATTCCATCCACGCTTTCAAAGTCTAGATCGAACCCGAAACCGGCAGGTCGCATAACTGGGCGCGTTGCGAAACACAAGGGCAAGAGCGGCTTAAAATTTTGCCACCCCTGATTCAGGCCCAACCATAGGGCAAGACTCCTACATACCTTATATTATTATATGCTCCTTTGCATATTCTTCCTCGGCAATCGGATAGGTAGCAGTCGTCCGATCTAACAACACACTTTGTGAGCTGCACTTACTTCTCATTATCGGCTTAGACCCTTGATTATCATCTCTTCCACTTGCTCTCCACCTCGCCTGTTTACTCTGCCACTACAACTAACAGCCATGGCTACTACTAGAGCTGTCGCCGCTCAAGAGACCATTTCTACCGCTGAGACGACGGACCTCAGTCGCTATGTCCTGATACTCGGTAATTTCACTAATCTACCCGACGTCGCTAAGTTATCCGAGAACTACAGATATATCTTCACCCCTCCAAAGGAAAGCCACAACTGGAAGGGAGCCATGACTGGCGAGGTCCGCGGCCCCTTTCTGGCTCTGGAATTCGAGAAGGACATGTACAACCCGGACGGCTGGATGATTGGTTCTTCGGATGATACCGACCGATGCGATGTGCAGATTGCTGTGGCTGGTAACAAGTCTGGCGTTAGTAGGCAGCACTTTCGAATCGACCTTGACGCGAAATCGACATGCCCGCGTCTCACTCAATTCACCCATCGGAACCCATTGGGCGTTATTATTCACGGGAAGCGTGGAGACCGCAAGCTCCTCCTTACCCAGAAAAAGTCCATCAAGGTCGAGACGTTTGCCCCTATCACGGTTAACTTCGGCACCTCCAGCTTCCAGGCATGGCGTCTGACCCTCACGTCCCCAGACGAGACGAAAAGGTACCGTCAGCGCCTTGAGAGGCACTTCCAGAATTACTTCGACACCGTTCCGGTTTTCCCAAGCATTCAGCCCCTTTCCGGGCCTAAGACCTTGGCTGTGCGGTTTGGGCAAAATAGTGCGGTATACAAGCGGGAGGGTGAGTTAGGCAAAGGAACAAGTGGAACGGTCTATCGGGTGGTGGAGGCGACCTCCAGGAAGATCTATGCTGCAAAGGAACCGTACTATAAGGCGTCCGACTCTGGTACCAAGCTTGTAGAGCGGTTCAAACGTCTGGAGGCAGAGTACGACAAGCTAGTAGAGCTTAAGCACGTAAGTCTATGTCTATCAATTCGCGATTCTCGGTATACTAGATACTGACCATGCTTCCGCAGCCTTAGCTGTATATAGTCGAGGCCGTAGAGCTGCTGCTTATTGCCGACAATAGACAACTCCCCCTATAGATGATTATGGAGTGTATTGAGGACAGCCTGGACAGTGCTCTCATCCATTTAAAAGGCGCCTAAAGCCTCGTCATCGTACCTCAACTCATCGAAGCAGTGGAATTCATGCACGCTAAAAACTACGTCCACCGCGATATAAAGCCCGGGAATATTCTTATCTAGTAGGTCAACGGCCAGCCAGTGCTTACGATGGCCGATGTGGGAACTATGAAAGAGGCGGATGAAGACCTCACGACCTTTACCGGCACACCTTTGTACATAGCCCCGGAGTGCTGGTCTACCACGCGACGGTATAGCAAGGAAGTGGATATGTGGGCGGTCGGCCTGGTGCTGCTGCAGCTTTTCACCGACTGGAATCCTAACAAGGACGAGGCGTGGGTCAATGGCCCACCTGGGAAAATTAATGAGCTAGGCTTCTCAGCATGGATCAGCAAGGTGCTAATGCTCTTCATAGCGACAGCGGCCCCCAAGTCTGTCCAGCAACTTCTTAGAGGATTGCTCTGCGAGTCGCCCCAAGACAGATGGACTGCGACTAGATGCCAAGCGTGGGTAAAGGAAGATTTTATGCCATATGTCGACAGCGCTATTGACGAAGCCAGTTGTAAGAGGAGGCGAGATTTAGACCAGCAAGATCCTGAAGATGAGGACAAGCCCAGAAAAATCCGGAGTAGCAACCCTACCCTGGACACGATTCGTGCAGACCTCGCCAGAAATGAGATGAACTCTCTTCTATATAAGCAGACGACGGCAGCGGACTCCCTTCCGGACACGTCGCCTCGGGATGCTGCGTATGAGCCGCAGAACCAGGACTCCAACGGCGGATCAGTGACACCGACCCAGACTCCTCGCGCCCAGCCCGTTAGCAGAGTCGATGGAACTGACAAGATAGCATAACGGGTTTGCGAGGATATGTGCAAGTAATGATTGCGTGCGACGACTTGACTGCGTGTGTGGCGATGGCTTTGCGAGATATGACTGGATTGTTCGGAATAGTTGCAACGCGTTGGACGGTGCTGGTGAGGCGGTTTGGTGTTTATACGTATTCGATAACTGCATCAAAGTATTCAGCTTGATTGAGACGACGCAAGTAACGGTAAACGCTCTGCCCTACATTAGTTTGCTTCTGCATCCATCCGGCGGATGAGCTTCCCTATGGACTATAATGGCGACGCAATCTGGTGTACATGCGTGTTCAATAGCGGCGGAGACGTGGGTCTACTTGATGTGGGTGAAATATTATCTATTAAATAATAATAATATAGTGATTATCTAAAAAAGAAATATAATAAATATTAATAAATAAAAAAGATAATTGTAAGGGATATTTCCGTCCCTCCCTTGGGAATCCTACGGGAACCCCCCGGGTCACATACGGTTCCCTCTCTCTCTATATAGTTACCCTTGTCAGATTTTCGATGTTCTGAGAAGGATAATTTTGATTGAAGTAATTGATTGATTCTGTGATAATTAAATGTGATTATTCTCTGTCCCTATAAAAGTCTTCTACGCGTCCTCCTTATACACTCTTCACTTATATATTTTTCGTCAGCTTTCTGGCGGTTTTCCGTCGGTTTATTGGCGGCATTCCGGCGGCGTTCCTCAGGAATGCTACTAGCTTTCTAGCTAGTGCTTATAGAAAACACTACTGGTGTTCTCACGTTCCTAGGAGAGCTGTCAGCTGACTGGCGCTTTCTGGCAGCTTTCTAGCAGCTTTCTGGCGGCGTGCTGGCGGCTTTCTGGCAGCGTTCCTAGAGAAGCCGTCATGTGACTAGTGCTATTCTGACAGGTGATACTAAAATTTCAGTAGATTTAAAAAAGTCGTCTTTTCTTTTCTGCAATTGGAAAAGAATTAAACCACTAACTGCTCTTTATATCTATCTAAAATAGCTTAAACGTCCGAAGATTCTCTCAAAGTCCCTTTAGCTCACTGATAGTCATAGCCGAACATCTTCCTTCTGCTTAAACGTGTCCCACCTATGCGTCTTAAGCGACAATTCACTCGTGTCCCGAACTAAAGGCCTTCTCGACTATAATGTTGTTACTGCCGTGACTATAACTATTCAACCATGATTTCTGCTCAGAAGCCAGACTGCTTGGGTCGTTGAGCTCATGCCGTTCGGAGCCATGACTGGAATGTGACTTGTCAAGTGACCCTTGCGACCTGCTTCGTACGGAGAAGAAGGACCTCATACTACCGAGCAAACTTTGCACATCCTTGCCGCTAGAGAAGATTGGACGAAGGGTGGGAAGACAAGCAGTGAAGGCTGAAGAGTATGCTTCGATATGAGCCCAGAGATCGTTCTTCTCGGACAGACCTGGAATGAGGGTTTAGTACGGTCAACGCTGTCGTGATGGAGATGCTTACGTTGTTTCTCTTCGATAGATCGATCGGTAAACCCTTCTAGTAATCGAGTGTAGTAAAGTCTGATGATCGAGCACACGAGGCAGCTGCGACTGTCAGTCAGAGCATTGACATGTGCAACCCGCACAACTTACAAAGCGCCTAGTAGGAAGATTGCAGCCACACCGAATCGTCTCTTCCGGCTCAGATGCAGGCTTCTGATAATAGGGAAGGGAAGACTGAGCACGCAGATGTCCAAAGCGACGTCCAAAACCGCAAAGATTGTAATCAAGGTCGGTGGGTACAGTACGTATTGTGTACCTTCGAGCATTGCCGGAGTCTTCCAGAAAGATGTCACACCTCGAGCACAAAAGAGTATCATCTATATATCAATAAGCTTGGCAGAGAGAGGAATCAAATTAACTCACAAAGAAGGATATAATCATAAAGATGCTTATTGCGACCAGAGTAAGATTCGCATAGAGATGGTGTAAGAATGTGGCATGAGTGAAGAATTGAATGAATTGATTGAGTGTGTAGTTCAGTGTAGGTGTCTATGTGTAGCAGACATGTTTGACGCCCTTATATAGAGAGAACCCATCATGTGATATGGCCTTGGCTGCTTACAGATGGAACCTCCCAATGGCGAAGATTCGCTTGTAGAGCAGCACGACCGAAATTTGATAAGTCCATAGACAAAATGGCAGATGAGGATTGCCGCCAATTGAATCTAGACCATGATAGCGCCAGTACACAAGTGTGTAGTCCCGACATACCTTTCGAAAACGAACAAAGCCACTCGGGGAAATAGTAGCCCAATGTACTCCGTAGAGACCATCCGCGACACCGTAGACGTAGCTGATAAAGAGTCCTAAACAAAAGGCCTTGTCGACCCAGCGTACAACGCTTAAAGGATGAATGCTATCTCACCAGAGACACAAAAATGGTCCAATCATCAGCCTTCAGTGGCTGCCGCTTCTTTCTACGGGCGACGACTCGAAGTATGACTCCAACAACAGCAAGGAACTGAAGGACGACATTGGCACACAGGTAACTGACTGCACCAGACGCAACTGCCATGATATGCTCGACCGAAGTGAATAAAAGAACAGACAGATAACCGCTGCTATTGAGAGACTCCGGGAATTTTACTGAGCTGGCGGAGCGCGACGATGCTGAACCGTAAGAGAAGGTGGAGCTCGAACTCTGGCCCCAACCCGACACATGCGGTCTTATCAGGCTGGCACGGATTGCACAACCATCCATGTCAGCTCATTTAACTCCAATACTGTAGGTAGACGCAGGAAAGGGTGGGTACGGCTGGCACCCCGGCTGGCAACCCCAATTATCACACGCCGCAGCGGGGTTGCAGTGCGTCGGTGACAAATCAGACTCTGACATGCAGACCATGGCAACCTCTACGCACTCGACGCCTTCTTTTGCCTTATACGTTGTGCCACATGAGCTCAAATCGCCATGCTCACTGGCAATTTTGTGATTGGAGGTTTGCAGGCTTCTCAGCATCATTCATTACTTTTACATTCGACTCTGTGCAGGTGGCACGGAGTTAGAGACTACTTGACATGTCACGGATAACGCAATGTAAACCCTTAATCATAGAAACGGGACAGAGTCCGAGATTAATCTTTTATAGAGCCAGATTCGTCCTCCTTTGCAGCCTCCAGGTGGTCTTGGCCTTCCTTCTTAGATGCATCGAACACGAGCCTCTCACGCTTCATCAGCAGCGATAGAACAATGCTCATGGCTCCGGCAAACAAAACGATGCCATAGACGTTTCCAATGCTCTTTGCGATGGTTCGCAACACGGCTTCACGTTTTTCACTCGAGATTGTGGTGAAGAACAAGTCTCCACCAAGCCCAGTAATCGCCTTCTGGACAGTTTTTCTCGATATAGACGGAAGAATCTTCGCAATGCCGTTCGTAGCTTGATTCAAGAAAACACTGCCTCCGACGGCCAAGGCGAGCGTAACCCCCGAGATGTGGCCAAAGCCAATGAAGGCCACCGTTCGAGGAATTTCTGCCGCGGGTACGAGGAGCTGAGATACCGCGTAGCCCGTTTGAGCATATAGCCCTGAACCTAGCCCTATCAGAATGCTATAACCGTAAATAGAACCAGCACTCGTATCGAGCTTGACGAGGTGCAGCAGTATTCCTCCGACTAGGGAGAATATCCCACCCGCAAGGTACTAAGGGTAGTAGTAGCTGACCTTATTCATCATGGCGCCGCTCATTATCACTCCAACGACCTGGAAGCAGATGAGAGGGAGCAGACGGACCGCAGATGGTAAGGAGTCGTCGTTCCGAGCGAACTGAAAGTAGAGCGGGATGTAGACGACGCACGCTGCGCACATGACGGATGCGAACAGCAACACCATGTCCCGAGACTTGAGGTATTTGACCGGGAAGACTCGACGTTCTCTTGGTGTGAAGAGCGATAGAGACTGTTGGGCGATGAAGGCTATCCAGAGCACCGCAGAGCATACGAAAAGGCCGATGATGCTCCCAGAGGACCACGGATAAAGACCTTCGCCAAAGGATATCGCCATCACGAGCAAGACGACGGCGCCGGCGTTGATGGTCGCCCCAACCCAGTCCAAGCCCCGCAGACGTGCGATGATGGTCCCGCTCGCTGAGGGCGTCTGCGATGGCAAAAGGAACAAATAGACGGGCGCAGCCGCACATCCGACACAGAGATTGATGTAAAAGCACCATCTCCACGTTGCCGACGACTCCGCAAACGCACCGCCAACAATCGGGCCCAAGCTACACCAGCCAGTCAGCCGCTGCACGTATGCGCTCGCAATGTTGTTTTCACTCACACTGTGCCCACGCCCCACGTCAACCCCACAAGGCTCAAATACATGGGCCGCTCCACCTCAGTCGTCATTCATCGCACCAACATAGATCCCACACCCGCCCAGCCCGCACACCACGCGTCCAAAGATCAGCGCCGTCATGTTCGGCGCCGCGCCGCACACCGCGGACCCGATTTCGAATAGCACCACGCTGCCGATGTAGAAGATCTTGTTGTCGAACAGCGCGAAGATGTTGGTCCTGCGAAGACATTATTAGCATGTGGTATCGAGCTGATATATGCACGCACTGGAGCAAGTTCAAACCGACGACGCCGAGCGGATACGAAACCGACACCCAGGGCAGCAGATCCTTGTCGTTGAGCGCTTCGATGATGCTGGGCTGCACGTTTGCGACGATGGTGTTGTCGAGGGCGAAGAGGAACATGGAGGAGATGAGCGAGAGGACGGCGCATGCCCATGCGAGCTTGCCCTTGGGGCGATTCAGCGTGGGAGCGCATGGTTGAGTTGCGTCCATGGTGGTAGGGCCTCGGTAGGATCAGGATCACGGAGATGGCGGGGCGGTGTCGAGCTCAATGTGTCTTGCGAGCAAATGGTGTAGGCGCTGAGGACGAGAAGTTCTCTGGACACGTGCGCGGAGCTTTGCCAGCAAGAGACAGGGACGGGCCGTTTGCTTGGGTCGTTGGGGATCTCGTCGTCTTTGGTCAGGCTTTTTGATTAAATTACCGTTTGGGCATCAGCGTGGTTAATTTGTGCGACTGGAGAACAGGCCTGTCGGATTGACCGCTTGCTGAAAGCATGTCGTCTACAATACCTTTTCTGCCAGAAATCGTCCCCTCGCTTATGGTGAGCCCCCAAAGCTGCAGGTCTATAGCCGGGTCTCGATATTGAGCGGTGCTGTGCCTCTGCAATGCGGCGGGCGGTGTCGCAGTAGCGGCCGCAATGCACAGGCTCAGCTTCAAGAATACACATGTAACCAACAGCTGCTCTAGCAACAGTAAGTCTGCCGTGGAACGTCTGTACACCTGCGGTATCCGAGACATATTTACCTGCCTGCATCGATGGGAAATACCGGCCTCCTTAAGTTCAGCTACCCTTAGGAAACATATTCTTCCTATATTTCTAAGTCAGGGTAATATATACGTGCGAAGCTGAATTCTTAGCGAAAGAAATCTTATAGTGCATCTCTACGTTGCCGCTGATTTGTTCCAGACACAAGCTGTCATCAAAACCCCCGTAGTCGTAGATGCCAAGTCGAAGGAGTGCACCTTATAAGGTGTACTTGCAGCGGAAGGATCACTGCAAGTACATGTATGACAAAACTCCCGTCTGCACGTACGGCGGGGCGCATTCTCACCGGCGGACATACTAGGCTTCTGATTCGGCGGCCTGCATGTGGGGAACCGATCGTGCGCCATGGATTTGCGTACAATTAAGAGACTCATCTTGGCGGAAATTTTTGACACGGCGAGCATTGATACAGCTTACGTACTGCGTACTTTTAACTAGCAGTTTTTATGTTGAGGTTGTCCTGGTTTCAATTATAGATGCCATCGAATCACCGGAGTGCTCTGTTCGTGGCCAAAGCTCTTAGCTCAAGTCCACTTACGTGAAGGAATGGCTTTCCACATAGCCCTTACTACTACCTGCATTCTCGCCATCGGCCTCATTGTTATTCGGTTCATTCGCGCCAGGACATGTACGAATGAAGTGGAAGAGCTGCACCCTGAATGCCAGCCACCGCGGCGATACCCTCATAAAGAACCCCTGCTAGGGGCTGATTTCTTGCTCGAAACGGCAATCCTCATCCACCAGGACCGTAATCTCCCAGCCCTAGTAGAACGCCATGACACCCTCGGCAAGACGTACGTTGTCAATTCCATTAGGCAAGACGTCTTTCACACGATCGACTCGGAGAACTTTAGAGCTGTGTACGAGACGAATTGGAAAGACTGGGGCGTTGCACCGGCGAGAGCGGAAGCTTTGGCGCCATTCTGTGGGAGAGGTTTGATCAACACGGACGCTGAAGATTGGGAGCACCTCAAGGACCTTACCAAACCCGCGTTCTCGCTGCAGACCTTAGTGGACTTGAGTGCTTTTAGCGAGGCGTTAGACGATCTTCTCGACTAAACAATCGACTCTGGAAAGACCATAGATCTAGCACCGCTTTTCTACGAATTCGTGAGTCTTGCTTTGCATACGCAGGTATACTTCGCCACCACTGACGATATGCAAGTTCCTAGACATGGCCGGACAGTTCCTGATCGGAGAGCGATTGGGAGACATATCAAGGCGAAGCACTCGACTTCCCCCAGTCAGCCCGTCGCAGTTGCTGGATGCATTCCACGGCGCTCTCTCATGGTTGATCGTTCGAGTCTTCTTCGGCGTTATAGGACGCAACATACCGAACATTACTTTTCGCAAGAACTGCTCTACTGCACATGCATTTCTAAATCACTACATCGAAATTGCGCTGAAGCCAGGTAACAATTTGAACTACAAAAGAGATGGAAAAGAGAGATCAATATCACTTGGAATGGCGGGAATCTTAGCAAATCGAAGCAATGATTGCGAGCAGATTCGTTCCCAGCTCCTTCAGTGTATCATGGCTATGCAGGAAACGACTTCGACTCTGTGCAGCAATACTATGTTTCTTCTTGCGCGCCATTCGGACATCTGGAAGGATTTGCGGAAAGAGGTAATAGGTTTAGACTTAGACAGTGCTACGGTAGAAGATCTGAAGCGCTTGACACTGGTACAGAATATACTAAAGAAAGTGAGCCCTACTGATCGCATGATAAATCGGGCTGGACATGTGTTCTTACATTGTACAGGCCTTCGCATCTACCCTATTTTTGCCACATCTGGCCGCACTTCTCTTAAAGATACGACTCTACCCCGTGGTGGAGGACCAGATGGCTTATCCCCAGTATTCGTGCCGAAGAACTCGCGGATCATTACCCTATTCTACGGTCTACATCGCGATAAGTCGATTTTTGGTTATGATGTAGAAGTCTTTCGTCCAGATCGGTGGAATAGTATTAGTCCGAGTAGTTGGCAATACTTGCCTTTTAGCAACGGGCCTCGCCGCTGTCCAGGGCAGGATAAAGCTATAACCGAAGCGGCATACCTAATTATAAGATTCGCGCAGAAGTTTGAGGTGATTGAGAGTAGGGATCAGAGGGATTAGTCGGGCCAGTGGGCCCTGACGGCGAAGAATGCTCATGGTTGTAAAGTAGCACTTTTTATTTCCTAAGAGTATATAAATTAGTATATATCTAAGCTATAGTTGTGAGATATTTGATGGTCTGAGAAGGAATTCGATTGAGGGAATTGAGTGTTTTGAAAGAATTGATTGATTCGAGAAACTAATTGATTCTCTGTGATAATTGAATGTGATTGTCCTGTCTAGAAAGGTCTCCTACGCTTCCTTCTTATATACCTTTTGCCCATATATTTTCCGTCAGCTTTCTAGCGGTTTTTCGTCGGTTTGCTGGCGGCTTTCCAGCAGTGTTCTTAGGAAAGCTGTTACGTGACGGCAGTGTTCCTAGTGGTATAGTTAGAATATAAGGCAAAAAGACGTTATTTCAAATTTCTAGGCATTTATAATATTCGGTATTCGTATAAGACACGGCGCAAGTAAAGCTCTGTCAGCCTTTCTTCCTATATAACTGGATGCAGATGGTTCACGTGAGCAGATATGCAACAGGCGTTAATAGTCCTACCGTATGTCAGCAGCCAGTACGCATCCTTAGCTAATGCGCACCTTGCGAAAAAAAAAACACCTCAGCACAACTCGAGGCTCTGGAGCTCTCTACGCGATAGCTATTATTTCGAGATTTTCTAGTAGGAGAGGTCTATAAGACTCGAGAATCAGTTATAACTATAGTTTGCGTGAAGCAGATATGCAACAGGCGGTAGTCCTATCGAGTTTAATTCACGTGATTAAGATTGTTTTTAGAGCCCTAATAACGGGTGGAACTCGACTCCTGTAAGGAAGTGGCAAGTATGAAGAATTGAATATATTGTTTAAGTGTATAGTTCTGTGTATAAGGCTAAGTATAGAAGACATGTTTAACGCCCTTATATAGTGAGAACCTATTATGTGATATGGCCGTGGCTGCTTATATGATTGATGATTGGTTCTATAGCTTGGCTGCGTCTATTTGTTTGCGAATGATATTGCGGCATCCTAACAACCATATGCAAAAAAGAGAAAAAAAAATGCAAAAACGAAGACTCGAACCTACGCTAGTAGGCGACGTTATTTCCAAAGATTTGTATAGTGCAGTAAGGAGCGGGACTCGCAGCCACTTCTGTCGGAACCCTTTGTTCACTTCTTCGCGATAACTTATTGCGCCCGCACGCCATGGCCCCCGCGCGCCATGGCCATCATCAGATTCCCATGGTGTTGAGAACATCATGTTCCTATAGCGTCAACACTATGTCTCATGACCTCACGTGTTGGAGCCATCACATGAAACCATCACATGTCTATAGTGTTGAGATCATCATATTCCTATGATGACAACACTATAGCTCGTGACCTCATTCTTTCGCTCCCTTCGGCGTCGCTATGATTCATTACGCCGCGCCATATGAACGCGGCTTCTTGTATATAAAACTCCTCCATAGTTCTCTCAATAGAATCAATCTTCTATACTCATACAACGTTATTGCAGCTGCAGTTGATTCACCCCGGTGCACCTATTGCCGTGCCAACAACTTCTGGTAAAAGGCAAGAAATGGATTTGTACAAATCCTCGCACTGCATATTTGAAATTTGTTAAAATAAAAATATATATAGACAGTCAAAGTCATGAAGCCCTGCGCAGTCAATGCACACCTCGCGAAAAAAAAAACACCTTAGTACAACTTGAGACTCTAGAGCTCTCTACGCGATAGCTATTATTTCGAGATTTTCTAGTGGGAGAGGTCTATAAGATTCGAGAATCAGTTATAACTATAGTTCGCGTGAGCAGGTATACAACAGGCGCTGGTCCTATCAAGTTAAATTCACGTGATTAAGATTGTTTCAGAGCCCTGACAACGAGCGGATGAGGAAAATGTAACCATGAACTATATTGAAATTCGTAAATTACTCAAGGACTCGACGAACCAGTAAGTTCATTTTGGATAGACTTCGACTATTTCTACCGATACCAAAGTCTTACGGGCCAGATCTCTTGTCAGATTTTCGATGTTCTGAGAAGGATGATTTTGATTGAAGTAATTGATTGATTCTCTGTAATATTTGAATGTGATTATCTCGTTGTCTATCAAGGCTTCTACGCGTCCTCCTTATATACCTTTCACCCATATATTTTTTCGTCAGCTTTCTGGCAGCTTTCCGGCGGCATGCTGGCGGCTTTCCGGGTCACGTGACGGCCGTGTTCCTAGTGAACGCTATAGTCTTCTTCTTCCTAGGAAGGCTATCGCGTGACTAGCGTCATGTGACTAGTGTCATGTGACTACTCAGCTTTCCGTCGGTTTGCTGGCGGTATGCCGGCGGCGTTCCTCAGGAATGCCACTACTAGCTTCCTAGCTAGGACTTCTATAGAAAACACTATTGGTATTCTCGCGTTCCTAAGAGTATCGTTAGCTGACTGGCGCTTTCTGGCAGCTTTCTGGCAGCTTTCCGTCGGTTTGCTGGCAGCTTTCTGACGGCGTGCTGGCGGCTTTCTGGCAGCATTCCTAGTGAAGCCGTCAGGTGACTGGTGTCATGTAACTACTCAGCTTTCCGCCGGTTTGCTGATGGCTTTCCGGCAGCGTTCCTAGGGAAAGCTATTACATGACTAGCGTTCTTTCTGACAGCAGTAGGGCGTTTGGATGGACGATATTATCTTTTGTAATTGAAAGTTTTAATCGTAGCTAGTCATCAAACAGTCTTATTAGCGATAAGAATAGCTTCTTGGTTGCTGCTACCGCTACATTATCTAAGTACTAAACTCTATAATTTCTTTTTCAAATGCTTCAATCAATCCGCAAATGATAAAGCCGTGTAGAAAATAACGGGTAGGCTAGCTTGCAAAAACCTCTCAGGCATATCCGCAAAACCTAACTAGCTCTTCCATTTCTATACTACGGATCTTAGTCTGCTTCAGCTCTCCAATGACTTGTATATAGGCCAGAAAGATATCAGGCTTCCATTTGCATTGGGAATCCTTGAGAGGGACTCTTGCCGACGAGTGATATATACGCTGCTTATTCGGGAAGCATCTTTTTTAAAGTGCACAGAACCAGTCTAGGAACGCACCTTCTATTGGCGGCTCTGGATATCCAATCCAACGTCCGCTTACCACTTGTGGATTGATACTGCGGACGATTCGTTGGATTTTCTTAGGCTATTTTCCTTCGAAATATTTCCCGTAGAAGCCCTAGGATTCCTGGTAGACACAGCCGTCGATTTCTTGACATATTTGGTCATCGAGATCGTCGTGTTTTTGTTCGTCGGCTCTTTAGGAGGAGGAATTGGACTAGAGCGGCGTATCATTGCCAGATTCATTGTCGACGGTCTGAGGCGTAACTACTTAGTTGTTAAGAAGCAAGAATAGGGCCGTATAGATCTCTTAGTCCATTCCGTGACGCTTCACCTCTTCAAAGACCTTTACGAATGATTCGCCTTCGAACTGAGTAGATTTAATATACGCTCCTAATTTGTAGAGGTCACCCCGAAGGGATCCGTTACCGCTGCGAGAGGGGAGGGCGGTAGTAAGAGGAGTAATGTTTATTGTATTAATAAGCCCAGCGGAAAGGTCCTTGATGGCTGGTTTAAATTAGCCCGTCATCCACATAGCCCCGACTCTTTTGTTTATATCACCGCTAGGAAAGGTGACACTTGCTCGGCCGATAGTGATTTTATAGGCGTCCAGCATCGTATCCATCCCTAACGGAAGCTTCACAAGACCCAAAGTTGAGAGAAGTCCTCTCTCTCTAAGGGTGTTCTACCTATATCATAATACTGTTAGCCTTTCTGTAAGCAGCTAAGGCTATATCACATGATGGGTTCTCTCTATATAAGGGCGTCAAACATGACTGCTACACATAGACACCTACACTGAACTACACACTAAATAAATTCATTCAATTCTTCACTCGTGCCACATTCTTACACTTTCCCATCCACTGCCTTTGCCAATTGTGAGGGATACTTGCAGACTCTGGATAAAAGCTGAATCGAGCTCTTTTGCTTCACTTTCGTGACTTTTAGACGCTGGAACGAATTCGAAATTATATGGCTGGAGTTCTCCATCGGCGATTATCCAAGTGGTAGGACGGATGGTAGCCCCAGTAGGTAGGTGCGCATCTAAAGGCTATAGAGTGGCAGTACCACGGTACTCGACCATGAATTCTTCAGGCTTTAGTTGTAAGTGACGGCGCAGGACGGCTTTCCTAGGAACGCCGCCGGAAAGCCGCCAGCAAATCGACGGAAAGCTGCCAGAAAGCTGCCAGAAAGCGCCAGTTAGCTGACAGCTCTCCTAGGAACGCGAGAACACGAGTAGTGTTCTCTATAAGCACTAACTAGAAAGCTAGTAGCGTTCCTTAGGAACACCGCCGGAATGCCGCCAGCAAACTGACGGAAAACCGCTAGAAAGCTGACGGAAAGTGTATAAGTGAAAGGTATATAAGGAGGACGCGTAGAAGACCTTTATAGAATAGAATAATCACATTCAATTATTACAGAGAATCAATCAATTACTTTAATCAAAATCATCCTTCTTAGAACATCGAAAATCTGACAGGATGATTTTGATTGAAGTAATTGATTGATTCTGTCTAGAAAAGGTCCTCTATACGTCCTTTCTATATTCCTTTTCACTCGTACGCTTTCCGTCAGCTTTCTAGCGGTTTTCCGCCGGTTTGCTAGCGGCATTCCGGTAGCGTTCCTAGGAAAGCTGTCACGTGACTAGCGCTTTCTGGCGCTTTCTGGCGCTTTCTGGCAGCTTTCTGGCAGCTTTCTGGCAGCTTTCCATCGGTTTGCTGGCGGCTTTCCGGCAGCGTACCTAGTGAACGCCACTGGCTTTCTAGCTAGTGCTCATGGAGAACACTACTAGTGTTCTGGCGTTCCTAGAAGAGGTGCTATTCTGACATATATATTGACAGTAGAGTTATGATTCTGGGAAGAAAGCTCAGTAAGCCTGAAACTTACCCATAACAACGCCTCGTATCTTTATTACATTACACGTTTTCTACAGCCTACATTTCTTCAATCAATCAATTTCTTCAATCAATCAAATTCTTCAATCTTATTCATCCTTCTCAGAACACAGAAAATCTAACATGTTCTCTTTTCATCCGCAACACCATATACGTCATATCTGAGTCTAACCTCGAAATAATCTATATTCAGCATCTACAACTACATTTTACATAGACCTTTAGCTAGGTTTTATTCTAAACAGAAGCTTATTAGAAAGCCTTTAATTAAAATCTTTTACGCAGGAATCAAAGTTCCTTAGTATAGCTCTTAATACAGGAATGAACTTAATTATGCAAAGTATCACGGTTCTAATAGCTCCGCATGTGCTTAGAGATGTGGCATCTTCAAATATAAATACCATTTTTTCTATAGCTAGTACGCATCTGTTCTCTACTACCATGCATCCACGGAACACTCATTTATGCGAAACAAGACTGGAATCAAGTATTGCTGAGGTATCCTGAATACTGGCCGCTACCCTACATGTAGATAACCTCTGCCTCGCCTGTGTCCCTTAGCAGCGTTGGTCTTGGGTCGACTTTTCTTGAGGATGCCTACGTCTCTAAATATTTCCAATCTACACACTTGCGATCAGAGTTGGATTTTGGTAGGGGACGGTTCATATCCCTAGAGGGCTCCCAACGGAATGTATATACGCCAATATTGGCCGTACACATCAGAGAGACACGCAATGTGTCGAGGCAGTGATCTGTCATATCTCTTAATAACGTGTTCATAATTAAGGCAGTTTTTTCATAGAGGACAGCGGAATGAACTAACCCATATGCCCATGAAGATACTGGATGTTTTTCTCGGTTAAGTGAGGGTAGTAAGTCTCTTTATAAATGAACAGTCTCAATCTCCTCTAATATCTTGTTAGTCAGGTTGTTGAACTAAAACTAAGCTACCTACTAGGCAGTGAAGTTCATGGTAGACCCCTAAAGCCGCAAGGCGTCCTCCTGACGCTAACTCAACAGAGTCCTCTACCGTATCGTTAAGCATCCGGATCTCTTCATCGGAAATGGAGAAGTACGTAGCTATAGGTACGGTTGGTTAGATATTCTGAACTGCAAGATATTTTAAGTACGTTCAATCAAATTTTCCCACGCTTTGTTGTTCTCAGCAGATGGTGGTCCTGAAAACGAACTGTATTCCGAATGACCTAGCAGCTGCATCTTTTGGAAAGTGTAATAAATTGAAGACTGCGCTGGTGCTACTGTTCATTAGACCTTAATCAAATTATAGCTATTTTGCGAAATCTTACAGTAAGGCTCCTGTTCTTGAGACCTAGAATGGCTTGACATAGTGACGATTATGGCCGTAGAGACAAGAAACAAGATGTTGAGAGATAAAAGATAACAAAGCACACTGTGCAGTCGGGAAAGAGGTCTGTTGTCATTTGTGAACGTTGATAATGTTGAAAGGCTTTCAGAATCATCGGCTGATTTGACAGAAGTGTACCTATATGATATACATGACCGTTGTTGGAACCATTATATTCCTATGGTGTTAGAATCATCATATTCCTATGGCGTCAACACCATGTCTCGCGATCTCATTCTTCTGTTCCCTTCTACCCCTTTCTTCACCCCTTTCTTCGCCCCCTTCTTTCGCTCCCTTCGTCGCTATGACTCATCGCGCCGCGCGCTATGAGTCTACAGCGCTCTGTGCGTTGCTCCCTTGC
>Ga0247757_10000332_pt1 | contig 39954 bp, 32 predicted proteins | sample UWRJL126311R4_FD_180929 | JGI IMG/M metagenome (GOLD analysis project Ga0247757, IMG submission 180929) | Plant litter microbial communities from Arlington Agricultural Research Station in Wisconsin, United States - UWRJ-L126-311R-4 | ecosystem: Environmental > Terrestrial > Plant litter >... | reverse complement strand
GACGTCCTCGGGGTCGGTCGGGTCGGGTTCTCGCTGGGGCAGCTTCATCGCCGCGAAGGCCAGGCACACCAGGCCCATGAACGCGTAGCCGAGGGCGACCTTCGGGTTCTCGAAGAAGTGCACCCGGGTCCCGTGGATCAATCCGATCGCGGCGAGCGCCGCCCCGAAGAAGCTGTAGGCGGCGGCCCACACGAACTTGCGGTCGAACATGAACGCGGCGATGGCGCCGAGCACCATGCCCGCGAGCACGGCGCCCTGGCCCAGGGTGTTGAGGCCGTCGTAGATCACCCCGGCTCCGTTGAGGGCCGTGTTGCCCACCTTGTCGGCGCTCGTCCCCGCGGCGGCGAGCGCGTTGTCGATGAGCCCGGACGCCCACGAGGCGATGTTGGGGATCGTGGCCAGGACGATCGCGGCGTAGTGCGCCTTGGGCACCGAGGCGAACGCCTGGGAGCCGATGGCCAGGCCGATGAACAGCAGGACGGGGACGATGGCGGGGACGGGGAGGATCGCCGAGAGCAGCGGGAACAGCCCGAAGACGCAGAGCAGGAAGATCAGCACCCCGGTGGCGAGCGAGTAGCTCACGCGGCCGCCGGCCGCCTTCCAGCCGGGCTGCCCGACGTACACGGCGGGCGGGAACGGGCAGCCGAGCGCGGAGCCGACGACGGCACCGGTCCCGTCGGCGAGCAGCACGTTGCGCAGGTTGTAGGAGTCGCCGGCGGCGGCCGCCGACTCCACGTTGCTCATCGCCTCGGTGAAGTTGTAGATCCCCAGTGGGATCGCGGTGGCGAGCAGGGGGGAGATGCCGTCCAGCCCATTGAGCAGGAGGTCGATGTTCAGCGACGGCAGGCCGACGGCGATGTTGTTGGCCGCGTCGCTGACCTCGGCGGTGTCCATGAAGCCGCCGATCCAGCCGATCGCGGTGCCCAGCAGGAGGGCGGCGAGGCCGATCGGGAAGTTGCCGGGCAGCTTCACGCCGCCGATGAAGCCGATGATGATCACCGCGAAGACGGGCAGCGCGATCCACGTCGCCTCGAACATCTGCGCCGCGGGGCGCATCGAGATGAACGTGATCGAGATGCCGGCCAGCGTGCCCAGGAGTGCGGCGCGCGGCGTGAACTTGCGGATGTACGGCCCGATGAACGCGCCGATCAGGATGATGATCCCGATGATGAAGGCCCACGCCAGGCCCGCCTCCCAGGCCTTGATCGGGTCCTTCGTGGCCAGGTACGTCGGCAGCATGATCACGAAGGTCACGATGAACATGTGGGGGACGCTCGGGCCGTACGGCATCGCTGTCACGTCGGTGCGCCCCTCCTTCCTCGCCATGCGCAGCGCGAGGTAGAAGTAGAAGACGTTGCCGATCAGCAGCTCGATGCCGAGCGCCGGGAGGATCGTCTGGAAGACGTCCCCGGAGTCGATCTGCACGACGCCGGCGGCGAGGCCGGCGAGCACGAGCACGTTGACGAGCATGTTGATCCCGAAGCCGAAGAAGGCGTTCAGGTCGCCTCTCGTCCACAGGGGGATGTTCGGTCCGGGGCGGGCGGACACGGCGGCGGTCGACATGGGTTCTCAGGCTCCGATGGAGGTGGGGGTGGCGGAAACGGCCGGCGCGGACGCCGGCGGTGGTGCGAGGACGTCGAGCAGCGCGCGGGATGGGGCGACCCAGCCGAAGATGCCGCCCTGGGCGGCGATCATCCTCAGCCCCATCTCGTGGAACTCGGGGAAGTAGGAGCCGACGCAGTCGGACAGGACGAGGCACTCGAAGCCCCGGTCGTTGCCCTCCCGCACCGTGGTGTGGACGCACACCTCGGTGGTGACGCCGGTGACGATCAGGCTGGTGATGGCCTGGTTGTGGAGCAGCAGCTCGAGGTCGGTCGCGTAGAAGGCGCCCTTGCCGGGCTTGTCCAGGACGACCTCGCCGTCGGCAGGGGCCAGCTCGTCGACGATGCCGTGACCGTGCTCGCCGCGGACGAGCACGCGCCCCTTGGGGCCCTGGTCGCCGATGCCGCAGGAGAGGTTGCCCCGGGCGAGCTTGGTCGGCGGGGCGTCGGCCAGGTCGGGGCGGTGGCCCTCGCGGGTGTGGATGACGAGCATCCCGGCCTCCCGGGCGGCGGCCAGGACGGTCTGCAGCGGGGCGATGGTCCGGGCCAGCTGGGACACGTCGTTGCCCAGCAGGGCGCCGAACCCTCCTTCCTCCAGGAAGTCGCGCTGCATGTCGATGATCACGAGCGCCGTGGTCTGCGGCGCGAAGGCGAAGGGGTATGGCTCGGCCGGCACAGTCGACTTCGGGCTAGGAGGTACGGCTTCGGGCATGGATGTCTGCCTTTCCGGCGTTGTATGCAATGCGGTCGACCGTGCCGGCCGATGGGGCAGGAAGCTACGGCGGCGGGGCCGGTGGGCGCATTGGACATCCGGTCGGAATCCGCTTGGCCCGGCGGTGGCACATCGCAATGATCAAGCGGATATTCCGCGAGATGTCCAGCCTGAGGACGCGATGTTCCGCCCGTCGGGCCAGTGGCATCGCCAGACGGTCCACCTAGGCTTCCGTCCATGATGAGTGCATCGTTGTATACAGTCGATGGCGCGGTGGAATCGCTGGCCCGCGCCCGTCCCCTGCTGGTCGACGTGGTCCCTGCCCGGGACGTCGTCCCCCACCTGGCCGCGGGCGGTGTGACCCACGGAGGCCCGCCGATCGATCCCGCCGCCATGTGCGCGCCGATGCGCGCCGCGCTGGGTGTCGCCCTGACGATCGAGGGGCTCGCGCCCGACCCGGCGACGGCCCTGGCCGCGCTGGAGGCGGGCGCCATACCGCTGACCCCGAACCACGACGTGGGCGGGGTCGGGCCGATGTCCGGCGTGGTGACGGGCTCGATGCCGGTCCTCGTGGCCCGGGACGAGGCCACCGGCCGCACGGCGTGGTGCCCGCTCAACGAGGGGTCTGGCCGCGTCCTGCGCTACGGCGCCGACGACCAGGAGGTCGTCGACCGGCTCGTGTGGATGCGCGACGTCCTCGGGCCCAGCCTGGCCCGCGCGCTGGCCGCGGAGGGGCCGATCGACCTCGTCGCCCTGCAGCGGGCCGCCATGGCCCTGGGCGACGAGTGCCACCACCGCACCGAGGCGGGCACCCGGCTCGTCCACGACCGGCTGGCGCCCGCCCTGCCGCCGGACGTCGCGTCGTTCGTCCTGGGCAACGGCCAGTTCTCGCTCAACCTCGCGATGGTCTCGGCCAAGCTGGCGCTCCTGTGCGCGGGCGACGTGCCGGGCTCGTCCCTCGTGACGGTGGTCGCCCGCAACGGCGTCGAGGTCGGCGTCAAGCTCGCCGGGCTCGGCGATCGCTGGTTCACCGGGCCGGCCGCCCTGCCCGACCCCGCCAACCTGCACGCCGGGTACGTCCCGGCCGACATGTGCCGGGACCTGGGGGACTCGGCGATCGTCGAGGTGTACGGGCTGGGGGCGCTCGCGGTGGCCGCGTCGCCGGACGCGGCCACGTCGGTCGGGCTCGACCCGGACGACGCCGTCGCGATCACGGACCGCCTGCGCGCGATCGGCGCCGCGGCCCATCCGTCGATCACGGTGCCCGGGCTCGGCGGCCCGCGGCCGGCGATCCTGGGGGTCGACGCGCGCCGGGTCGTGGCGACGGGGATCGTGCCCCCGATCCACACCGGCATCGCCCACCGGGAGGCCGGCGTGGGGCAGATCGGGGGCGGCGTCACCCTGCCGCCGCTGGAGGCGTTCGTCGCCGCGGTGGCCGAGCTCGACCGCCGGGGGGCGCCCTGATCGGCCGGGCGGCGGGTGGCGATCCGCTGGTGCGCTCGGTCCCATCTGTGATGATGGGCGGCGCGCGATGACCGACGACGACGGCAAGACGACCGGCCGGGCCTCCCAGGCCGAGCGGGTCTACGCCGAGCTCCGCGCGCGCCTGCTCCACGGCGACTTCGCGGTCGGGCAGCGGCTGGTCGAGCAGCAGCTCGCCGCCGAGTTCGCGGTCAGTCGCACCCCGGTGCGTGAGGCGATGCGCCGGCTGGAGGGCGACGGGCACCTCGTCCGCGACCAGGCGGGTGGGATGCGGCCGAGCGTGCCGAGCGTCCGCTCCATGCGGGAGGTGTACGACGTGCGGATCGCGCTCGAGGAGCTGGTGGTGCGCCGCGCGGCGTCCGCCGGGGACCGCGGGCTGCTGGAGGCGGTGCAGCAGGACTGGCACGCGCTGGAGGCCGAGTGGCGCGGGCGGGCCCCGTCGGTGACCGGCCCGGACTTCGTGCACGCCGACGAGGCCTTCCACCAGCGCATCGCGCAGGCCAGCGGCAACGACATGGCGCTGCGGCTGCTCAGCGATCTCAACGATCGCATCCGGGTGCTGCGCATCCATGACTTCACCGCCGACGACCGCATCCGGGCCACGATCGCCGAGCACCTCGAGATCGTCGATGCCGTGCTGGCCAGCGACCCCGACGCCGCTGCGGCCTTCATGCGCGCGCACGTGCACCGCTCGGCGCTCGTCGTCCGCGAGCGCGTCGGCGCGGCGTTGTCGCGCATGTTCGAAGCCGGCTGACCGGACTCCGCGCAACATCGGCGCGCGCGGGCCGTTGTCGTCTGCATGGTCCGCCGCCGCTCCCTGCTCGCCCCGCTCGTCACCGCCGTCGTGCTGCTCGCCGGGTCGGCGTCGGCCTCGGCGGTGACGCTCGACGAGCACAGCGCGGGCATCACGCCGGGCTCGGAGCCCACGGCGATCGTCCGCGGCGCCGACGGGGCGATGTGGTTCACCGAGGCGGGCACGGGCTACCCGAGCGTCGGCGGCGGCATCGGCCGGATCGACGCGAAGGGCCGCATCCGGGAGCTCCGCGGCGGCCTGCCCGCGGGAGCGTCGCCGCGCTCGATCGTCCGGGGCCGGGACGGGAACGTGTGGTTCACCGACCCGGGCACGCAACGGGTCGGCCGGGTCACGCCGGGCGGCCGGATCGCCACCTTCCGCACCGGGCTGCCCGCGGCGCAGTACCTGCGCGGCCTCGCCGCCGGCGCCGACGGCAACGTCTGGTTCCTGGGCGACGGCGGCCGGACGGTCGGGCGGATCACCCCGTCGGGCCAGGTGCGCCGCTGGGCGCGCCGCGTCCCCCGAAGCATCGCCCGCCTCGGCGGTCCCTTCGCCATGGCCCCCGGTCCGGACGGGCGGATCTGGTTCGTGTCGGGGCGGTGGCTCGGCCGGATCTCGACCGCCTCGGGCCGGGTCGACTGGCGTGCGCTGCCCGGCGGCGGTGGGGGTGGAGCGATCGCCCCCGGAGCGGCGCACACGATGTGGGTGACGATGTCGGGAGGCCGGGTCGTGCGGCTGGATCGCGACGCCCGCCCGGTGTCCGACCAGCGGCGCGAGCGGCTCGGGGGCGCGCAGGCGCTCGCCGCCGCGCCGGACGGGACGTTGTGGCTGACCCAGCACGACGACGAGCAGCTGGTGGGCTTCCGGGGCCGCTCGGCCACGTTCCACGGCCCGGGGTTCCCGGTCGGCGGAGGCCACGAGGGGCCGGACGGCCTGCGACCGGGCGGCATCGCGATCGGCCCGGACGGGCAGCCGTGGCTGACCGGCACCGACCGCGTCGTGCACGTCCTGCGCGTTCCCGCCTGCCGGGTGCCCGACGTGCTGGGGGCGACGCCCGACGCGGCGCGGGCGGCGCTGGAGCGGGCCGGCTGCGCGGTCGCCGTCCGGGCCGCGGGCGCGAGCGGGACGGGCCCCGTCCGCGTGCTGACCCAGTCGGTGGAGCGCCGCCGGGCGATCCCCCGCGGCCGGACGGTCACGCTCGGCGTCGGGCCCGAGACCGAGCCGTGCCGGTGGCCGGAGGGCATCGTCGCGGGGAAGCCGATCGACGGCGGGATCCTGGGCACCGGAACCGTGCGCACGGACGTGACGCGGGGGGAGACGCGGACGTACGTCTGCGTGCCCGCCGACCATCTGGTCGCGTTCGTGGGAACCGTCGGGTACGACGACGGCGACGACTGGGAGGTCGACAGCTCGTCGCTGGAGCAGGTGCTCGTCGCCTCGCCCTTCGCCGTGTCGCGGTATCACTGGGTCAACAGCAAGGGCGCCGAGCAGGGTGATCTGCTGTGGCTGATCGACCTGCGCACCGGCGAGCGCCGGGAGGTCGGCAACGTGCGCGGTGCGGCGATGCAGGACCTCCGTCTCGACGCCGACGCCGTCTCGTGGACCGAGAACGGCGTTCCCCACCGCGTCCCGGTCGCCTGATGCGTTCGCTCGTCGTCGCCCTCCTCGCCGCCGCCCTGCTGGTCGTCCCCGCGGCGTCCGGGCGCACGATCGCGTTGGACGAATACGGCGCCGGCATCACGCCCGGCGCCAACCCCACGGCGATCGTCCGGGGCGGCGACGGCGCGATGTGGTTCACCGAGTTCGGGCAGTACTCGTCGCTGCTCGGGTACCCGACGTCCGGGGCCATCGGCCGCATCGACGCGGACGGCCGGGTGACCGAGTTCCGCGCCGGCCTGCCGGTGGGGGCACATCCGCACACGTTGATTCGCGGCCGGGACGGCGTGCTCTGGTTCACGGACGGTGAGGGCCGCTGGATCGGTCGGGTGGACGGTGCGGGCACGATCACGACGTTCGGCCTCGGACTGCGGCGGGCCGCGACCCTGCGGGCCGTGGCGCTGGGGAACGACGGGAACGTCTGGTTCGTCGCCGGTCACGGCGAGGTCGTCGGGCGCGTCACGCCGGCCGGGAAGGTGCGGCGCTGGCGACAGGCGCTGCCCAAGCGCCTGCTGGCCTCGGGTCGCGCCGTGAGCATGGCGACCGGCCCGGGCGGTCGGCCGTGGGTCGTCGCCGGCGGCTGGACCGGGATCGTCGACACGAAGCGGCACCGGATCGGCTGGCGCCGCGTCGGGGCCGTCAAGGGGCTGGGCGCCGTCCAGCGTCTGGAGCACGTGGCCCCGGGGGCGAACCGGACGATGTGGGTGCTCTCCGCTCGCGGGGAGCTCGTGCGGCTCAGCCGGTCGGGCCGTGTCCTCTCCGGGCTCTCGAACGTGCGGCTCCGGCAGGCCCAGGGGGTGCTGGCGGGACCGGATGGCCACGTCTGGATCACCGCTCGGTCGCCGGACCGGCTCGTCGAGGTCGTGGGCCGGCGCGTCGTCGTGCACGGCTCGGCGGCCGGTGAGGGCCCGGACGGTCTGGTTCCGGGCGGCCTCGCCCTCGGAGCGGGCGGCGGGATGTGGCTCACCGGTCTGGACCGCATCGCGCGGGTCCTGCCCGGGCCGGCGTGCCGCGTTCCCGACGTCGTGGCCCTGGAGGAGGGGGAGGCGCGGGCGGCGGTGGAGGCGGCGGGCTGTGGGGTGGCGGTCGTTCGCGGCGAGCAGGACGGGCCCGGGCCGATCCGGGTGACGGCGCAGTCGGCGACGCTGCGCCGCGCGCTGCCGCTGGGCGCGACGGTCACCCTGACGGTCGGGCCGCTCGCCCTGCCGTGCCGCTGGCCGGAGGGCACGCAGAACGTGCGGGCGATCGAGGGCGGGGCGCTGGGCGAGACGGTGGTCTGGCGCACCGCGACCAAGGCGGAGCACCGGACGACCCTGTGCGTGGCGGAGAGCGGCTTCCTCCAGCGGGTGTGGACGAGCGTCATCGACTTCGCGGACGACGGTGACTACGCCTCGACCAGCTTCGCCGGGGCACGCCTCGCGGGGGCGTACGTGCTCATCGTCTCGTCGGGAGGCGAGAAGTACGGCACCACGTGGGGCGCCCTCGATCTGCTCGACCTGCGCACCGGCGCGCAACGACCGATCGCGTCCGTCAACGGGTCGTCGGGGTCCGGTCCGGACATCACGGCGTACGCGCTGCGTTCCGACGGTGCGGTCGCCTGGGTGGAGCGCGAGTACACGAGCCGGACCTCCGCGTTCGAGGAGCGCGTCCTGGTGCGCCTGCCCGGCCACGAGCAGAGGCTGCTGTCGACGGTGCCCGCGAGCAAGGTCACCGACCTGCGGTTCGACGGCGACACCGTCGCCTGGACCGCGGACGGCGCGAGTCGGAGCGCAGCCGTCGGCTGAGCGGCCGGGCCCGGCCTTCGCTCAGGCGGAGGTCGGCGCCGGCGGGGAGGCCGGTGCGTCCGCCGGCGTCAGCGCGCGCTGCAGCAGGGAGAGGAGCTGGGCCCGCTCGCCGGCGTCGAGGCCGCCGAGGATCGCCTGCTCGGTCTCGGCGGCCAGGGCGTCGGCCTTGGCCAGGGCCGTCCGGCCCTTGTCCGTGATGCGCACCAGGGACCGGCGCCGGTCGGTGGGGTCGCGTTCGCGCAGGGCGAACCCCTGCTCCTCCAGGGCGTCGACGATGCCCACGACGATCGCCGGCGCCTTGCCGGTGAGCTGGGCGAGCTCGAGCTGGGAGCGGGGGAGGTCCTCGTCGAGGATCGCCAGGGCGGTGTAGTCGCGCCCGTCGAGCCCGAGCTTCTCGAGGTCGTCCTCGCAGTAGCCGAGCAGTCCCTGCCCGGTCTTGTAGAGCAGGAGCGCCAGACGGTTGCGGACGGCGCTGGGCGTGGTCTCCAGGGAGGCGGGGGCGCAGCGGTCGTCGTCGGCGGTCATGTTCCCAGGATAGCGGGGAAAAATCGTTTCGGTCTAGAACGATTGCCGCCACAGTGCTACTCTCATCGAAATCGTTCGATAAAAGAACGAATACGAGAGAGGAAGCATCGTGCCGTCCATCGCCGCCCCCACCACCCTGGACCCCCGCCGCTGGCGGATCCTCGCGCTCGTCGCGCTCGCCCAGTTCATGGTCGTCCTCGACGTGACGATCGTGAACGTCGCCCTGCCGGACATCCAGCGTCATCTCGGCTTCAGCGCCGACGGCCTGCAGTGGGTGGTCAACGCCTACCTGCTCCTGTTCGGCGGCTTCCTCCTCCTCGGCGGCCGGGCCGCCGACCTCCTCGGGCGCCGGCGCGTCTTCCTCGTGGGCCTGGGGCTGTTCACCGTCGCCTCGCTGGCGGCCGGCCTCGCGCCCAGCTCCGGCGCGCTCGTCGCCGCGCGGGCCGTGCAGGGCCTCGGCGCCGCGCTGCTCTCGCCGGCCGCACTGGCCATCGTCACGGTGACGTTCCCGCACGGCCGGGAGCGCAACACCGCGATGGGCATCTGGGGCGCGCTGGCCGGCCTGGGCGGCACGCTCGGCGTGATCGCCGGCGGCGTGCTCGTCGACGCCCTCGGATGGGAGTGGATCTTCTTCGTGAACATCCCGATCGCCCTCGCGGTCGCGGCGTTCGTGCCCGGCACGGTGCGGGAGAGCAGGGCGACGGACGTGCCGCGCGGCTTCGACCTCGCCGGATCGCTGCTCGGCACCGGTGGGGTGCTCGCCCTCGTCTACGGCGTGATCCGCACCGGTCCGCTGGGCTGGAGCGCGCCCGAGGTGCTCCTGTCGTTCACGGCGGGGATCGCCCTGCTCGCCGGCTTCGTGCTCGTCGAGCGCCGGGCCACGGCGCCGCTGGTACCGATGCGGCTGTTCGCCTCACGCGGGCTGCGGTCCTCCAGCCTGGGCCTGGCCCTGAACGGCAGCGCCTTCCTGGCGATGTTCTTCCTCTGCGCCCTGTACCTGCAGAACGTGCGCGGCGACGACGCGCTGCAGGCCGGCCTGCACTTCCTGCCGATGGGCGTGGCGGCGGTGGCCGGCGCGGTCATCGCCTCCCGGCTCGTGGCGACGATCGGCACGCGGCCGGTGTTCGCCATCGGCGGCATCCTCTCGGCGATCGGCCTGTACCTCCTCTCCCTGGCCGGCGCCGGCGGGACCTACGCGGCGGAGGTCCTGCCCGGCTTCGTGGTCTTCGGCTTCGGGATGCCGTTCGTCGGGGTGGCCAACCAGATCGTCGCGGTGGCCGACGTCGAGCACCACGACGCCGGCGCGGCCTCCGGCCTCATCTCCGCGGCGTTCCAGATCGGCGGCGCGCTCGGCCTCGCCGCGATCAGCACGCTGGCCAACACCCGGGTGGAGAACGCGGTCGCGGGCGGCGCCTCGCAGACCGACGCCCTGACCCAGGGCTTCGAGGCGGGGCTCCTCGTCGCCGCCGCCCTGTGCGCGGTCAACGTGCTCGTCGCCCTCTTCGCCTCACCTCCGCTGAAGCCGACCGAGGAGCAGCTGCTGGAGGCGGTGGCGGCGGCCTAGGCTTCGTCCTCCTCGGCCTCGGCCTGCGGCAGGGTGCGCGCTCGGATCGCCGCCTCCTGCGGCGACGGCCGCAGCGCGGTGCGCGGCGCCGGCGCACCCCGCGAGAGGGGCACGCTCGTCGCCGGGGGCAGTGCCGCGGTCAGGTCGGTGAGCAGCGCGATCGCCTCCTGCACCCGATCCGCGCTCCTCAGCGCGTAGGACCTCGGCGCGCTGCCCGGAGGACGGTTCAGGAGATCGGCGTAGGTGGCGTGCAGGGACGGTTGCCGGTCGTCGTCGGCCGGGATCTCCTGGTACCGCTCGGTGACCTGCCGCAGAAGATCGACGGTTGCCGCGAGCGTGGTACGCAGGCGAATCCACCGGTGGTTGTCCCACGACATCTCGACGACGCTGGGATCCCCGCCGAATCGCTCCACGAGCTGTTGGCCGGCGGCCTGTCCACGTTCGGTCAGTGCGTCGATGACGCAGGAGTCCATGTCGAGGTTGAGGCCGCCCTCGTGCTTGGTCAGGCTCACGTGTGCGATGCGGTCGCGGTATCCCGGCAGGCGCATCTGGGCTTCGTCGACGCGATTCTGCATCGTGCGCACGATGTTGCCGAGGAAGGCGGGGAGATCGTCGTCGAAGCGGAACCAGGAGTCCGCGATCTGGTCGCTGTTGCTCTTGGCGGTCCAGACGTGCTTGCGCTGCGGTGGGTTCGGGGGAGTATCGCCCGTCGGTGCGTCATCCGGCGCGAACGGACGCAGGTTGATCGCGAACGTCGGATGGCGGGGCAGATGGGAGTCGAAGAACTGGACGGGGAAGTTGCTGGAGATCCCGCCGTCGGAGAACCAGCACCGCTCCGCGTAGAGCCGATCCGTCCGGGGCCTTCCCGTATGAGGCCGCGCGCGGATCGTGTCGAGGTAGTGCTCCCAGTCGCCGTCGTCCTCGTTCCACCCCGCGACCTTGGCCTCCAGCGCGGCCTGGGCCTCGCCGTTGTGGATGCGCGAGAAGTCGATGCGCCACAGGGGAACCGCGCTGAGCAGCACCGGGAACGACAGGCTCATGCGGGTCGCGACGATCACCGGCAGATCCGCCGCCTCGGGCATGGGAATCAGCGGTGCCAGCATCGCGAGGCGGAGGTTGCGCTCCGAGCGCTCGGTGCCCGGCTCCTGCTTGGGCAGCATGGCGTCGACCACGTGCCCCGGGAAGAGCCTGCGGAACTCGTCCGGATCGAAGTAGTACTCGCGGCTGCCCATCGGGAGCTTCTCGGCGCGGTGGTTCGTGACGTTCGTGGTCATCATCTCCAGCCGCAGCCATGCGTCGTCCGGGATGCTCGCCGGGCGGCAGCCCGGGCCACCCCAGAGCTGCCCGAAGGTCAGCGGCGGCACCGGCCTCTCGGCGAGCGGATCCGTGGGAACGGGGAACCCGGCCGCGCGGTCGATGACGTCGCTCAGCCAGGGGGTGAGCGCGACCGACGTCGAGCGGTGACCGGGCATGCCCGAGCAGAGGCCATACCCGTTGGCGGGAATCGCGGATTGGGCGCATGCGTACGCACGCCAACCCGCGCCCACGACCATCCCCGCGAGGAGGACCAGCGCCCCGGCCACCAGCGACACCGCCTGGGTGGGCCCGGCGATCAGCGCCAGGCCGAGCAGGATCGCTCCCGGTATGGCCCCGATCAGCGCCCACCCGGGAAAGCGGCGCAGGATCAGGGCGACGCTCAGCCCGAGCTGGACCGGCTTGGACCGTCCCGACAGACCGAGGGCGCCGAGCGCCAGGGCGTACAGTCCGCGCGTCCCGCGTTGCGGCTGGAACAGCGACTTCAGCCTGCCGTCCGCGCTGAGCTCGTCCGGCAGTTCCTCGAGCCGCGCGAAGCCACCCGTCGGGCTGGTCCGGCCGTACTCGGCCGCGGCGGCGACCGCGGCGGCGATCGCGCCGGCCGACGTCCCGCCGACGTTCTTCAACCGGTAGGTCGCGCCGATCTCCGTGATGGCGCGGGGATAGACGACGCCGCTGGCGATGCCGCCCTTCATCACCACGTCGCACATGCGCTCGGGGCGCCGCCGCGGCACGGCGCCCGGTGTGCTCGCTTCCGCTGGACCGGGCTTCGACGTGGTCATGGTGCCCTCGCAGAGTCGTGTGAGAGCGAGCAAGCTACACGATAAAGCCGTCTATGTGTTCAGGTACGTGTCGTCAGAACGCGTCGGCCAGCGCTTCGAGCAGCGGGCGCAGATCACCGTCCGCCTCGACCTTGGATCGCTGCCAGGCCGCGCCGCCACACGTGCGGAGGCGGTCGATCCCGGCCAGCTCCTCCGCGCAGCCCAGGGCCGCGGCGTGGGGGCGGGCGGCGGCCAGCAGCTCGTCGAGCCAGTCGTCCAGCGGCCGGCGGGTGGCGGTGATCGGGTCGATGAACGACGCGCGCCTGCCGTCCCGGGCGGCGACGAAGCGGTTCTCGGCCAGCACCTCGTCGGCGTCGAGCGCGCGCGGGTCCACGAAGCCGTCGCGCAGCTCGAGCCGGGCGACGCTCTGGACGAGCGCGACGAGGGCGGCGGTGTCCGCGACCGAGGTCTGGGCGTCCATCACGCGGAGCTCGACGGTGCCGAACCGCGGCTGCGGCCGCACGTCCCACCACAGGAACGTCGGCTCGGGGAAGGCCCCCGCGTCGAGCAGCGTGCCGACCGTCCGCACCCAGTCGGCGTAGTCGTCGAACCGCCGGGGGACGCCGGTGCGCGGGAACGCCTTGAACAGCACGGTGCGGGTGGAGTCGAGCCGCGCGTCCCGGCCCTGCCAGTACGGCGAGCTCGCCGACAGCGCCAGCAGCATGGGGAGATGCCAGCGCAGGCGGTTGGCGAGCACGATGGCGTCGTCGGGATCCGGGACGCCGACGTGCACGTGCAGCGCGAACGTCGGCTCGCGCCGGGCCAGCTCGCCCATGCTCTGGTGGATCAGCTCGTAGCGGGCGGCGGGGGAGACCCGGGTCTCCTGCCACTCCGCGGCGGGGTGCGTGCCCGCCGCGGCGCCCCGCAACCCCAGCGGCCGGAGCGCCCGCTGGAGCCCGTCGCGCAGCCGGCGCAGCTCGGCCGTCACCGCCGCGACCGTGTCGCCCGGGGCGGTGGCCAGCTCGATCGCGGCCTGATGGGTCTCGGCGCTCACCGACGGCGAGATGGCGTCCGGGAGAACGGGCAGCACGTCCTCGATGCGCTGCGCGAGCGCGAGATCCCGAGCGTCGAGGAGCATCAGCTCCTCCTCGACCCCGAGCGTGAACGGCGCCGAGTCACCCCAGGCCGCCCAATCGGGGTGGGTCTTCGTGGCTACCGCAGGACCCATGTGGGCTTCGCTCCCCCGTGCTGCGAGGAGTTGACGACCAGGGCACCCTCGCCCCAGGCCACGCGCGTCAGGCCGCCGGGGAAGACACGCACGTCGTCGCCGGAGACGAACACGAACGGCCGCAGGTCCACGTGGCGGGGCGTGAGCCGGCCGTCGACGATGGTCGGGTGCTGGGACAGCGCGATCGTGCGCTGGGCCACGTACGCGGACGGGTCCCGGCGGATGTCCTCGTCGACCGCGCGGACGTCGTCGTCGGTCGCGTCGCCGCACACGACCACGCCGTTGCCGCCGTAGCCGCCGCGCGGCTTGACCACGTGCTCGCGCAGGTCGTCCAGAACGATCCCGCGGCGCTCGTCGTCGGCGAGATCCAGGGTGGGGACGGAGCGCAGGATCGGCTCCTCGCCCAGGTAGAAGCGCACCATCTCCTCGACGTAGGCGTGGCTGAGCTTGTCGTCCGCCACCCCCGTGCCGAAGGCGTTGACGACCTGGACCTGGCCCGCCAGCCACGGCCGCAGCAGGACGTCGGACAGCGCGGTGGTGGTGCCGTCCTCGTGGCGCAGGCGCTCCTGGGCGCAGCGCCGGTACACGCAGGCGACGCGCTGCAGCCCTCCCTGCTCGTCGCGCACGTGGACGCCCCCGCGCCGGGCCTGCAGGTCGTCGAGGGTCACGAGGGGAACGCCGAGCGCGTCGGCGGCCGCCTCGTGCTCGAAGGCCGCCGCGCCGCCGGGGCCGTCGCCGAGCACCACGGTCACGCCGTCGTCGGCCGGCTGGAGGGTCTCGCGCAGCGCGGCCAGCAGGCCGGGGCCCGCGTCCTCGCGCGGCACGAGGTCGTCGGGCAGGACGTCGTCCAGCACGGCGTTGGCGGTTGCCGCGTACGCGTAGCCCGAGGGCATGCGCACGTTGTCCTCGAGCACGAGCAGCTCGCCGCGCTCGTCGCGCACCACGTCCAGCCCGGCGATCCCGATCGGGATCACCGCATCCGGCCACCGGCCGCGCAGGTCGGGCTCGTAGCCCTCCGCGCCGTCGATCACCCGCTCGTCCATCACGCCGGCCGCGCAGATCCGCCGCTCGCCGTAGGCGTCGAGGACGAAGGCGTTCAGCGCCCGCACGCGCTGGGCGAGCCCGGCGCGGAGCACCGCGCCCTCCGCGGCGGTGAGCAGGCGGGGGACCGGATCGACGGAGAACGTCTCGTCGCCGAAGTCGAGCCCGGCCTCCGTCATCCGGGCGGCCACCGTGCGGCTCAGCCCCTCCAGGTCGTGCTCCCCGAGCGCGGCGAGCAGGCGGGCGTAGTGGGGGCGCGGGGCGCCCCAGCCGGCGAACGCCTCGTCGTACGGGCGGTCCTGCGGTGCGGTGATGAGGGTCACTGCGCCACCTCCAAGGGAGCTGCGTCGGCGCTGCGGGAACGGGTGCGGCCACTGGCCGTGACGAGCCCCTCGAAGAGCCGCTGGTCCGGACGCCGGTGGGCGAGGAGCTCGGCGTGCCACTGCACGGCGAGCAGGAAGGGACGCGCGGGGGCCTCGTAGCCTTCGATCGTCCCGTCGGACGCCCACGCGGTGGCGCGGAGCCCGTCGCCCAGCCGGTCCACCGCCTGGTGGTGGAAGGAGTTGACCCGCAGCTCCTCGGCCTCCAGCGTGGCCGCCAGGCCGCTGCCGGGCAGGAGGGAGACCGTGTGGGTCGGCCGGTGGGCCGGGTCGGTCTGGCGGTGGTGGACGACCGGCGCGGGGGCGGGTGGGGCGATCGACGGCAGGTGCTGATGGAGGGTGCCGCCGAGCGCGACGTTCAGGAGCTGGGAGCCGCGGCAGATCGCTAGGATCGGGAGGCCGCGATCGAACGCCGAGCGGGCCAGCGCCAGCTCGGTGGCGTCCAGCTCGGCGTCGGTGGGGCCGAGGTCGGGGTCGGGCTCGGCGCCGTAGGCGGCGGGATCGATGTCCGGTCCGCCGGTCAGGCACACGCCGTCCGTGGAGGCGAGCACGGCCTCCAGCTGCTCGGGGTCGAGCGGCGGAACGACGACCGGCGCCCCGCCGGCGGCCGAGATCGCCCGGATGTACGTGAGGCCCAGCACCATCTCCCGTCGCGGTGGATCGCTGCTCGTGAGGGCGGCGACGCCGGTGGCCTGGCGGACCTCGGAGGTGGTGACGGCGATCAGGGGTCGTGACGGCACCCCCTCCGGTTACCCGTTTGGGCGGGGGCGACACGTGTGTTCGGCGGGCCGGCGGGTTGATGGGCGGAAAGGTGGCGGCATGCGCGACCTTTCCGCCCGCCAACCGCGCTTGACCCCCGCGCCCGCCCTCGGATAGACCTGTCCCCATGCCCGACACCGAGTACGAGACCCTGCTCTACGCCACCGAGGGGGCGATCGCGACCGTCACGCTGAACCGGCCGGAGCGGCTGAACACGATCGTCCCGCCGATGCCCGACGAGCTGGAGGCCGCCATCGGGCGGGCGGTCCGGGACCCCGACGTGAAGGTGATCGTGCTGCGCGGTGCGGGGCGGGCGTTCTGCGCCGGCTACGACTTCGGCGGCGGCTTCGAGCACTGGGGCGAGGCGATGAACACCGACGGGAAGTGGGATCCGGGCAAGGACTTCGTGATGACCACCGCCCAGGAGGTCGCGCCGACCCAGAAGTTCATGAGCGTGTGGCGCTCGCCCAAGCCGGTGATCGCCCAGGTTCACGGTTGGTGCGTCGGCGGCGGCAGCGACTTCGCCCTGTGTGCCGACCTGGTCATCGCCAGCGAGGACGCGGTCATCGGCACGCCGTACAGCCGCATGTGGGGCGCCTACCTGTCGGGCATGTGGATCTACCGGCTGGGCCTGGCCAAGGCGAAGTGGCACGCGCTGACCGGCCGCCCCCTCAGCGGCCGGCAGGCGGCGGACATCGAGCTGATCAACGAGGCGGTGCCGTTCGACCGGCTCGAGGCGCGGGTGGCGGAGATCGCGGCGGATCTGGCGACGATCCCCGTCTCCCAGCTGTCGGCGATGAAGCTGATGGTCAACCAGGCCTACGAGAACATGGGGCTGGCGTCCACCCAGACCCTGGGCCCGATCCTCGACGGGCTGATGCGCAACACGCCCGACGCCCTGGACTTCATCGACCGGGCCGAGCGTGATGGCGTCCGGGCCGTCGTCACCGAGCGCGACGGCCGCTTCGGCGATTACAGCCAGGCGCCGCCCGAGCTGCGCCCTGATCCGGGCAACGTGATCGAGCCGTAGGACAGGCGGCGGGGACGCCGCGCAGGTGCTGATCAACCAGGTGACGGTGGTGAAGGGGTAGGGCGGGCGCCGCCGAGTAGCAGGAGTCGATGGCGTATCGACGCACGGTGCTCTGCTGATGTCGGGAGGTCCTCTGCCCGGCCGAGCAACAGGTCGAGATGGACCAGCCGGCTGCGGAGCGCCTCCGCAGCGAAGTCCCAGTCCCGGTCTCGATCTGCCTTTCCAACCCGTTGGTGCCTTGGCCGTCTCAGGGCCGACGCCGTGGGCGAAATAGCCGTAGGCAAGCGCGAACGGTGAAGGGGGCATCACGCGGATAGAGATCTGTTTCCTCGGAGCGCAGTAGCGCCGCGCGCGTCGGGGAACGGGCCGAGGATCGCCTGGCTGCCGATGATGACGAAGGAGTCCTGACCGGTCACGTTCGCGGCTGCGGCGATCACGTGCTCCCAATCGGCGCGGCGCACCTGACTCAGCCGATCCGCTCGATGATCTTGCGGCGCTCCGGCTCGCTGAGCAGTCCCGCGAAGGGGGAGTTCTGCCGGAGGTCGCGGAGCGGCTGGGAGTCGTCTCCGAGTGCGGCACGGATGTCCTCCATCGGTCGACGGAGGATCTCCCGCCACAGATCGACGTAGCGGGCGTCGATCTTGTCTCCTCGCTCCCACTGCCAGAGCAGACGCCGTGCGTCATCGACGATCATGGGCGTGAGCCGCGCCGCCACCACCCGGTGGTAGGCCAGACTTCGCAGCTCGGAGACGCGATGGCGGTCCGGGGTTCCCTCGTCCAGTTCCTCTGCCACGAGTCGCTCGGGGTCTAGGGCGTCGGCATTGACGCGATCCTGCTTGAAAACGGGTTCGAGCACGTGCCGACGACCGTTGCGGCGTCCTTCGTCGACGGCTTCGTAGAGGGGAACCAACACGCTGACGGGCACCTCTGTCCGTCCTTCGGGCGTGAACACCAAGGGGAGGTCCCCGGATCGAGCCCATCGATTGAGCGCGGGATGGCTGAGGCCCAAGAACCGGGCCGCGAGGGTCCGGGAGACCGTCGGACCGAGCTGCTCCTCTAGATCCGTGCGGACTGCGAGCACGTCTGTGTCGTCTGCCAGCTCTCGCTCGGCGCGACGCAGGCGCACGATGTTCTCGAACAGGCGTTGCTTGTCGACGATCGTCCCCACGGCGGGTAGGATACCTGATAGTTACAGCAAGAAGCTGGATATTCGTATCTTTGGCGTGGAGCCGGCCCGTCGGCCGGCTCCACGTGTGGCTGTCGTCTACGCCGCAGACGGCAGGCTGGCGAGCAGGTCGTGGGCCTCCACGGTTTGGGCCAGTGCGTCGGTGATGGGGGACAGCTCGCCGTCAGGGAGCACGAAGTCGTGCGACGTGCGCACGACCTGCTCGGCGGCGGTGAGCAGCGCGGCGTGGATCGCGGTGGCGAGCACGTCGCGGTCGCCCGCGAGGGCGGTGGCGTGCGGCGGCATGTCCGGCTCGGGGAGCTGCCAGAGGGCCTCCTCGATCGCGGCGAGCGCCGGACCGGGCGTGCCGGCGGTGCCGGGGTGGGTCTCCGTCCTGATCTCGTGCAGAGCGCGCAGTCCGTCCCGGACGGGCGAGATCAGCGCGGACGGAACGACGATGGTGCAGCAGTGCATCTGGGGCTCCTCGTTTGATCGAGGCACCGAAGAGATTCGGTAGGCGCACAACCCCAGAGCATCCGCGCCGATACCCTTGATCGCGTGCCGAAGCCGCCGCTTCGGTGCCAGGCCCCGGAACGTTCGCGCGTTGCCGGGGCCACTTGTGTTTTCGGGTTGCGAAGCACCGTATAACGGCGGGCGGCGGAACGGATCAGGCGGGGGCGGAGACGGGCACCATCTCGAGCAGTCACACCACCGGCGGCGGCGACCCTGCCGCGCTGGCCGGCAGCGCCGGGTCCCACTCGCAGACGATGCACGCGTGGGCGAAGGCCGAGCGCACGAACGTGAGCGCGGCCTCGTACGGATCCCCGGTCGCGCAGGCGTCGTCCCAGTCCAGCACGTACTCGCCGAGCTCCCCGTCCCAGCGGGCGGCGTCCGGCTCGAGCGTCGCCCGGTCGAAGCCCGGGCGCGCGGGGTGGGCGTAGGCGTAGAACGCGGGACGGCCGTAGCGCGGATCGCCCGGCCACCAGCCCACGGCGACCTCCTGGGCGTCCATCGCGTTGCGCATGATGAAGTCGTCCGACGGCGGCGTGGCCGGCAGGCCCGAGAAGAGGCTGACGGCGAGGTCGAACGAGCCCCACCAAGCGTTGACCGGGGTGGACCGCCCGCGGTACGGCGCCCGGAAGGCGGCCAGCACCTGGGCGGCGCGCGTGGCGGCGGCGAAGTACGTGGACACGGCCTCGGCGTCGTAGGTGGCGTGCTCCTCGTCCTCGTCGAGCATCACCGTCCACGCCACCTCCTGGGGCGTGAGGTCCAGCTCGAAGGCCCCGCCCAGGTCGTGGACGGCCCGCAGCACCTCGCGCGTCACCGCGCCCACCGACCGGTCGGGCAGCAGCGTGACGCTCTTCTTCCGCCCGTCGTTGTGCTCGACCACGGCCTCGTGCTGGCGCAGGTCGAGGACGACGACGATCGCCCCGGAGCCGTCGGGCGCGGGGAACGGCGCGGTCTCCCAGCCGCGCGCGGTCAGGCGCAGCGCGGCGTGCTGGAGCTGCGGCTCCGGCGGCGAGAGCACCGCGGCGAGCTTCCCCAGGACCTGCGTGTGGGCGTGGAGCGTGTCGCACGTCGCGCTCCACGTCTCGTACGGCGGGAGCGCGGGCCATTGCGAGGGCATGGCCGCACGCTACGCGGCCCCACCCGATCGTTCAAGGCCGGCGCCGGCCGTCGATCAACGCCACCAACCGCTCCGGGTCGGCGCTGCGCAGGAACACCTCGACCCGCCCGGATCGGTCGGGGCCGAACGCGGCGGCGCCGAACGTCAGCTTCAGTCCGTCGGGCTGCGCCAGGAGCTTCAGGGCCGTGACGCGCGTGTCGGTCCAGGCGAGCGAGATCACCGGATCGTCCTTCTGCCGGCCGGGCGCGAGCACGACGAGGCGCTCGGGGGTGACGGCGATCGCGCCGACCGTCCCCACGCGCTGGACGTGCGCGCGATCGCCCGGGGCGCGGTAGTCGCGGTAGGTGATGCTCCCTCGCAGCCCCTCCTCGATCGTGAGCGCGCCCTCGGCCTCGATCTGCGCGCGCACCTCGTCGGGGAACGTTCCCTTGCCGAGGAACAGGCGCGCGAGGAAGCTCATGGCGAGCGAGCCTAGTGCCCGACGGGGGCGACTCGGCGTCTGGCCGCTCGCTCAGCGGGTAGGCCCCAGTCATGTCCTCACTCGCCCGCCGCACCGCCAAGAAGCTGACGCAGCGCACCGTGGCGTCGAGCCGGGCCTTGCTCGGCGTGCCGGAGGGCTCGCCGCTGCACGACGGGCCCGCTCCCGGGCACGTGACGGCGTGCACGAGCTGGGTCGTCGTCCCCCGACGCGACGCCCGCAGCGCCTCCGCCCGTTCCCGCGCCTGACCGGCGCCGAGCGCGGAGCGGGAATACGTCCGCGCGGGGCCGGGTAAGGACACTTCATGTCTGAAACCGCCGCCGCATCGAGGATCGTCAACGACGAGGTCGGCGGGGTGGCGGTGATCTGGGCGGAGATCGACGCGCCGCCGCAGGCCACCTTGCGCTTCCGCGTGGGCCGCGCCGACGAGCGGGTGCCCCAACGGTCGATCACGCATCTGCTGGAGCACGTCGCGCTCGCCGAGCTGTACCGGGAGGACCTGCCCATGAACGGGATGGTCTCCACCGTCTTCCTCGAGTTCACCATCGAGGCCGAGGGGGACGAGCTGACGACGCTGCTGGGCCGCCTGGTCTCCGCGCTCGTCGAGCCGGACCCCGAGCGCATCGACAGCGAGCGCCGCATCATCGGGACCGAGACGCAGAACGAGAAGCTCTCCGCGACCGATCGGATCATGCACATCCTCTGCGGGGGCCGGCACTACGGCCTCGACGTGTACTCGGCGTACCGGCTCGACACCATCTCTGGGGAAGAGCTGCGGGAGTGGAGCACGCGCTGGTGCACCCGCGACAACGCGGTGCTCATGCTCAACCGTCGGCCCCCCGACGGACTGGCCGAGGCGCTGGCCGCGCTGCCGAGCGGGGAGTGGATGGCGCAGCCCTCGCCGGACGAGCTGCAGCCCGGTCTGGCCCTCCCGGTGCAGAAGACGTCGCAGCTGTTCGGCGGCGTCGACCTCGGGGGCGTGCTGCCCGAGGAGAGCGCGATCCTCCCGCTGCTCTGGTGCCTGCGCAACCGGGGCAAGCGGCGGCTGCGTCACGAGCTCGGCCTCTCCTACTCGCCGTGGGCGGCGAGCGAATGGCTCGACTACCACCACGTCCTGGTCAAGTTCGGCAGCGACTGCGTGGAGGAGCACGTGGTCCAGGTACGCGACGAATGGCTGAAGATCCTCGACGAGATCGCCCGGGACGGTGCGACGGAGGAGGAGCTGGAACGCCAGCGTGACCTGTATCGCGGCGATCAGGACGGGGACGCCGAGGTGCTGAGCGCCGACCTGGAAAGAACCGCGCAGGCCACCCTGATGCACTCGCCGGTGCGGACGGCCGCCGCCCTGTCCGCCGAGATGGAGGCGATGACCGGCGCGGACGTCGCGGCCGTGGCGCGCAAGCTCCGCGACGTGCTGGTCCTCGACGTTCCCGAGGTGCCCGACGTCGGGCGGCCCGAGGGCTTCTCGTCCTATGACGATCGGCTCCTCCCGTCCTTGGCCGGGAGCGATCCTCGACAGGTGCGCGCCGAGAACGAGGACGGGGAGACCGAGGCGCTCACCATGACCACCGAGGGCGTCTCCTGGCAGACCGGAGACGAGGCGCCGCTCGTGCAGCGCTTCGACGAGCTGGTCGCGGTCGCCGAGGTGGAGGATGGGTTCGAGCTGCTCGGCGTGCGCGGCACGAGCATCACCCTTCAGGCCGGAGACTGGCCGAACGGCGCGGCGATCGTGGACTGGGTCCGGCAGATGATCCCGGCCGAGCTGGTCGGCCCGAGCCGTACGTAGATCGCGCCCCGCCTTCGCCCGCCCGCTACCGTCGGGGGCCGATGCGCGATCGCCGGCCTGCCCTTCGACGCCTCCTCGCACCGGCGCTCCCTGCCGGCCTCGTCCTGCTGTGCGTCGCTGCCGTCGCCCCGGCCGCGCACGCCCAGCTGCTGTTCACCCCGTGCACCGACAAGGGCCAGAAGGGGTTCGAATGCGCGACGCTGCGGGTGCCGCTCGATCGGTCCGGCAAGGTCCCGGGGACGGTGGCGCTGCGGGTCGAGCGGCTGATCCAGGCGGTGCAGCCGGCGCGGACGCTCGTCAACATCGAGGGCGGCCCCGGCGGGTCGGCCACCGCCCGCGCCCAGCAGTCCCGGCGGCTCTTCGCGCCGTTGCGCGACCGGTACCAGCTGGTGCTCGTCGACCCGCGCGGCATCGGCGCGTCCCGGCCCGTCCTGAAGTGCCGGGAGTACCACCCGGACTGCGGAACCAAGGGGCGGTTCTACTCCACCACCGACAACGTGGATGACCTCGAGGCGGTGCGCGCCGCGCTGGGCACCGATCGGCTCTTCCTCTACGGCACCTCGTACGGCACCTACACCGCCCAGCGCTACGCCCGCGCCTACCCGCAGCGGACCGAGCGGATCGCGCTCGACTCCCCGGTGGGGCCCGACGGCCTGGACGCCACGGGAAGCGCCACCTTCGCGGCGATCGATCCCATGCTGCGGCGGCTGTGCGCCGGGACCGCGTGCGCCGGGATCGCCACCGACCTCGTGCGGGACACCGCGCGGCTGGTCCGGCGCCTGTCGGAGGAGGACGATGCGGCCATCGCGGAGACGTTCACCCGGACCGGTCGCCGGTGGACGGCCCAGGTCGTGCCGTACGCGCTCTACAGCGTGCTCCTGGCGGGGGACGAGAACGTGCTGCTGCGGGCGCTGCTGCCGGGGGCGATCCGGGCTGGGCTCGAAGGGGACTTCGCGCCCCTCGGCCGGCTGGCGCTGCTCGACGACCAGCGCTTCTCCTCCCGCGCGCTCAACCGCGACATCTTCGTCCCGACGGCGTGCGGCGACCTGACGCTCCCGTGGAAGCGGTCCGACGGGCGGCGCGCTCGGGACCGGGCGTTCACCCGCGCCCTCGACGCCGTGCCGGCGGCGGCGCTCGGTCCGTTCGACCGGGAAGCCCTACGGGAGATCGCGGTCGGCGGCTCCTGCATCGCCGGCCCGTACCCCGCCGCCACGAGCGGCACCTTCGCGCCGCCGCCGACTGCGGTCCCGACGCTCGTGCTGCAGGGGGAGGGCGATCTGCGCACGCCGCCCGTCGACGCGACGGCCATCGCCGCGGCCATCCCCGGAACGCAGGTCATGGAGGTGCCGTTCCGCGCCCACGGCGTCCTGCGGACCACGGTGGCCTGCGGGCAGCGGGCGCTGGCGGCCTTCGTGGCGGACCGGCCGGTGGGCAACCCGTGCGCCACCACGCAGCCCCTGCTCCCCATCCAGCCGACGCCCCCGCGCAGCCGGGCCGCGGTGGGGGGCACCAGCCGCGCCGTCGCGCTGCGCACGGTCGCGGACGCCCAGGCGGTGGCCCAGGTGCAGCGGCCCCGGGGTGGGACGGTCGCGCTCGGCGGGCTGCACGGCGGCACGCTGCGCGGCACGCGCGCGGCCGGTGAGCAGGCCGCGGCCGCCACGCTGCGCCTGAAGGGCTACGCGTACGTGCCCGGCACCCGCGTCACCGGCACGGTGAAGGTCCGCGCCGGCGTCGCCCACGGTCGTCTCACGGTGACGGCCCGCGGGCAGACGCGGCGCATCGTCCTCTAGGCCCTACTGGCAGGCCTCGCACTCCTCGCCGTTGCGGGCCGCCTCGATGGAGCAGGCCAGCGCGGCGGCCTCGGCCCCTGAAGCGGGCACTGGTACGAGGGCCGGCGCGGCGGCGGCGACCGTGGACTTCTCGATCGTCGACGCCCCGAGCGTGCGCAGGTAGTAGGTCGTCTTCAGCCCGGTCCGCCAGGCGTGGCGGTACATGTGGCTCATCGCCTTGAGGTCGGGCGCGGCGAGGAACAGGTTGAGCGACTGCGACTGGTCGATCCACTTCTGCCGCCGGGCGGCCGCGTCGATCAGCGCCGCGGGATCCATCTGGAACGCGGTGCGGTAGCGGGCCTTCACCTCGGCCGGGACCGAAGCGATGTCGGTGATGTCGCCGTCGCGGGCCTTCAGCTCGTCGGCCAGTGCGCGCGACCACAGGCCCAGGGCCTTGAGGTCCCGCACCAGGAACGGGTTGAGGATCGTGAAGTCGCCCGAGAGGTTGGACTTCGCGAACAGGTTCTTGTACATCGGCTCGATGCAGGCTGACGTGCCGGTGATGTTGGCGATCGTCGCCGTGGGGGCGATGGCCAGCACGTTGGAGTTGCGCATGCCCTGCGCGGCGATCTTGGCCCGCAGCGGCGCCCAGTCCAGCACGCCGCCGCGCGGCACGTCGATCGCCTCGCCGCGCTCGGCCTCGAGCAGCTCCAGGGTGTCGGGCGGCAGCAGCCCGCGGTCCCACTTCGAGCCGGCGTACGACTGGTAGGTGCCCCGCTCGGCGGCCAGGTCGCTCGACGCCTCGTAGGCGTAGTACGCGATGGCCTCCATCATCTCGTCGCCGAACGCGATCGCCTCGTCCGACTCGAAGGCCAGGCCCTTGCGGTACAGCGCGTACTGCAGGCCCATCACGCCGAGCCCGACGGGGCGGTGGCGGCTGTTGGCCGTCCGCGTCGCCTCGGTCGGGTAGAAGTTGACGTCGATCACGTTGTCCAGCGCGCGCACCGCGATCCGCACCGTCTCGCGCAGCTTGGCGTGGTCGAGCGCGCCGTCCGCCGTGAGGTGCTGGTCGATGACGATCGACCCGAGGTTGCAGACCGCGGTCTCCTCCTCGTTCGTGTTCAGGGTGATCTCCGTGCACAGGTTGCTGGAGTGCACGACGCCCGCGTGGTCCTGCGGGCTGCGCACGTTGCACGGGTCCTTGAACGTGATCCACGGGTGCCCGGTCTCGAACAGCATCCGCAGCATCGCCTTCCACAGCTCCAGCGCGGGGATCGTCTCGGCGTGGATCTCCCCGGCCGCGGCGCGCCGCTCGTACTCCATGTAGCGGCGGCCGAACTCGGCGCCGTACGTCTCGTGCAGGTCCGGCACGTCGTTGGAGCGGAACAGCGTCCAGTCCTCGCGGGCCTCCATCCGCTGCATGAACAGGTCGGGGATCCAGCACGCGGTGTTCATGTCGTGGGTGCGCCGGCGCTCGTCGCCGGTGTTGCGCCGCAGCTCCAGGAACTCGCGGATGTCGTTGTGCCACACCTCCAGGTACGCGCAGCCGGCGCCGGCCCGCTTGCCGCCCTGGTTGACCGCCACGAGCTGGTCGTTGTGGAGCTTGAGGAACGGGACGACGCCCTGGCTCTCGCCGTTGGTCGACTCGATGAACGAGCCGGTGCCGCGCACCGCGGTCCACGAGCCGCCCAGCCCGCCGGCCCACTTGGAGCACATGGCGTTCTCGGCGATGCCGCGCCCGACGATCGACAGCAGCGTGTCCTCCACCTTGTAGAGGAAGCAGGACGACAGCTGGGCGTGCAACGTGCCGGCGTTGAACAGCGTGGGGGTGGAGGAGCAGAACCGCCGGCTCTTGTACATGCGGTAGAGGTCGAGCACCCGCGCCTCGCGGTCTTGGGCTTCGTCCTCGCCGAGGCCGATCCCCATCGCCACGCGCAGCCAGAACAGCTGCGGCGACTCCAGCCGCACCGGCTGCGCGCCGGTCTTGTCGGCGAGCAGGTAACGGTCGTACAGGGTCTGCAGGCCGAGGAAGTCGAAGTCCAGGTCGGCGGAGGGATCCAGCGCCGCGGCGAGGCGGTCCAGGTCGTAGTCCAGCAGCACCGGGGCGATGCGCTTGATCGCCACGCCGCGCTCCAGCATGGGGCGCAGGGCGCGGCGGTGGGCCTCGGCCAGGCGGCCGACGCCGTCGCGCACGATGTCCCAGTCCAGCGTCTCCTCGTACACGTAGGAGAGGAGGATGCGGCCGGCGAAGCGCGACAGCTCCGAGTCGCGCTCGACCAGCGACTTGGCGTTGAGCACGACGAGCTTCTGCAGGTCGGCGCGGGGGACGCCGGGGCGGATCGCCCGGCGCAGCTCGCGCTCCAGCGCCTCGGGGCTGTCCTCGATGGCGTCCAGGCCGATCGACGCGAACGCGATGCGCAGCCGCAGGTCCTGCCCATCCCACAGCGCTTCGGTGCCGTCGGCCTCGAGCACGGGGATGGCCGGAGGCGCGGGCGCGGTCCCGTCGTCCCCGGGCGCCTGCTGGGCGCGGAGCATCGCGCGCTCGGCCCGGTACACGATGTAGCGCTCCGCCACCCGCATGTGGCCGGCGAGCATCAGCTCCTCCTGGACGACGTCCTGCACGGTCTCGATCGGCACGTAGGCCTGGCCGAGCGCGGCGGCCCGCTCGTGCACGCGGTCGGTGAGCGCGGCGGCCGGGGTGGAGTCGGCCTCCAGGGAGAGGAACGCCTTGCGGATGGCCACCTCGATCTTGCCGCGGTTCCACGCCACGACGTCGCCGGAGCGGCGGATCAGGCGCAGCGTGCCGGCGGATGCCCCGGCGGCGGCGGGGATCGCGACCGCGCGGCGCATCACCAGCGCCTTGGCGACGTCGTAGCCGCCGGCGTCGATCAGCGCGGCCTCCAGCAGCGCGGAGAGGTCCGAGACGGTGAGGCGCGTGGCGCCGTCGGTGCGCAGCCGGGCCATCACGCGGTCGGTGGCGGCGCGCACGATGCTGCGCGAGGCGGCGGTGTCGGCCTGCTGCTCGCCGTGGGCGGCGGCCAGCGTGGCGACCGCGTCGGCCACGATGGCGCCCGCGACGGCGGGGGTCAGCGGCGCGTCGCCGCCGTCCTCCCCGGTCACGGTCACGTCGGGGGCGGGGTCGACCCCGGCCACGGCGGCGTCCACGTCCACGCGGGGGCGGGCGTCGTCGGGGAGCGCGGCGGCCCGCTTCAGCTCCAGGTCTTCGAGGATCTCGGCGAATTCGATGATCATGCGGGGCTCCTAGAGCTCGTCGTCGGCGACGGTGGCGAGGGATGAGGACTTCTGGTACTCGGTGACGCGTCCCTCGAAGAAGTTCTGCTCCTTGCGCACGTCCATCAGCTCGGCGAGCCAGGGCAGGGGGTTCTCCACCGGGTTCTCCGGGTCGGTCAGCGGGTCGAGGCCGACGCCGATCAGGCGGCGGTCGGCGATGTAGTCGATGTACTGCGCGAAGTCCTCGCTGGAGAGGCCGACGCCCTCGACGGGCAGGCAGTCGGCGATGAACCGCTGCTCCAGGTCGACGGCCTCGGCCATCAGGTCGCGCAGCTCCTGGCGGAAGGCGGGCGTCCAGATCTCCGGGTTCTCGGCGATCAGCTCCAGGAAGAGGCGGCGGAAGACCTCGATGTGGTTGGACTCGTCCCGCAGCGTGTAGCGGAACATCGTCCCGACGCCGGGCAGCTTGCCCTGCCGGTAGAGCGACAGGATCATCCCGAACAGGCCGTAGAACTGGGTGCCCTCCATGCACTGGCCGAAGACGAAGACGTTCTTGGCCAGCAGCGCCTTGGACGCCGGGTCGTCCATGTCCAGGTCGCGGCGCAGCTCCTGCGACACGTCGGTCACGAAGCGGTTCTTGGCGACGATGGTGGGGATGTCGTCGAACATCGCCTCGCACTCGTGCGGGTCGATCCCCAGCGAGCTGATCATGTAGAGCAGCGAGTCGGCGTGGATGTTCTCCTCGTGGGCGTGGCGGCCGAGCACGAGCTTCAGCTCCGAGGCGGTGACCAGCTCGCGCACGACGTGGATGACGTTGTCCCCGACGATGCCCTCGGCGGCGGAGAAGTAGCCGATCCCCATGCGGATGATCCAGCGGTCGATGTCGCTCAGCGCGCCCGCATCCCGCCACTGCTCGAGGTCCTTGGCCATCGGGACGTCCTCGGGCTCCCAGTGGTTGGCCTTCATCGTGCGGTACAGCTCGTAGGCCCACGCGTACTTCAGCGGCAGGAGGTTGAACGTCATCGTCTCCCGGCCGCCGACGACGCGCTTGGCGGCCAGGGCGGCCTCGGCCTTGTCCTGGTCCAGGACGAACGTGCGGGGGCCGATCGTGTAGGTCTTCTGCATCTGCTTCCTCCGGCGGGGGTGGAGGAAGGGAGACCGGACGGCCCGGTGGGGGCGTCGTCGTGGCCGCCCTTCTTCCGAGGGCGTTCCAGCGACACGGAGGCAGGCGACCGGGCTCATCCCTCGCGTGGCGAGGGCCTTACCGTTGCGGGACAGCGCCGGGATCTCACCGGACTTCGCTGACCTCTCGTGCGCCCCGGTATCCCAGGGCCCGACGAACCTACGTCGGCCGTCGGACGGACCGCCATCGGGGTCGATGGTCTCGCCGACGGTCACCTTCTTCCGCGCATCGGGGATTCATGTGACCCTCGGCGACGGACGCGCCGCTCCGGCCAACCGGGGGAGGCGCTATCGTGCCCAGCGGAGTCGATTCACCCCACCCGGGGTCAGGGAATCCGGTCGAAATCCGGAGCTGACGCGCAGCGGTAGGGATGCGGAGACGGCCACCACGCCACTGGATCGTGCGATCTGGGAAGGCGGCCCTCTCCAGCGCATCCGAGCCCGAAGACCTGTCGACTCGCCGCCGGGACCCCAGCCGGCGGTACCGACAATCGCGGCCCCGCGAAACGGGTCGCCGGCAAAGGACCTTCGTACCGATGGCACGCACCGTGCTCGACCGCCTTCCCCCGCTGGCCACGACGGGCGTCGGCAGCCTGCCGTTCGTGGAGGCCGGCCCCGCCGCCCGCCACGCCGTGCGGGCCTACGACGTCCCGTTCTGCCCCCAGCTGCCCGCGCTGGACGGCGACATGATCCGCGAGTGGCTCGGGCCCGACGCCCGCCGCTGCGGCTGGACCGCCGACCGCGATCGGGAGCGCCCGGTCGCGTGGGACGCCTTCCTCGCCGAGCTGCGTGTGCGGCCACCGGCCCATCGCACCGTGAAGCTGCAGGTGACGGGACCGGTGACGCTGGCGATCGCGCTGGAGCGCGAGGCCGGTCGGCTCGGCGTCGGCTCGCCGCTCCTCGGGCTGGCCCGGGAGATCGCCGGCTGGGTGGCGGCCAACGCCGGCGGTCAGATCCGCGTCCTACGGGACGCGGGGTTCGGCGTGCTGCTGACCGTGGACGAGCCGGGGCTGGCCTACGCGGGCCTGCGCCCGGCCGACGCGGACGTGTGGGATCCGCTGCGCGCCACCGGCGCCGGCGCGTGGGGGATGCACGTCTGCGGCGCGGTGCCGTGGCCGCTCGTCCACGCCGCCCGCCCCGACGTGGTGTCGTTCGACGCCTCGCGCTACGGCCTCGACGCCACCGGCCGCGCCACGCTGACGTCCCTCGTGCGGGGCGGCGTCCGCGTCGCGTGGGGCGTGGTCGACCCGACCGAGCCCGGCGGCGCCGGACCGGCCGCGGGCCGCGCGGCCGCCTGCATCGCCGCGCTGGCCGGCGGCGACTGGTCGCCGGAGGACGTGGCGGCGCGCAGCCTGTTGACCCCGGGCTGCGGCACCGGCCGCCTGTCGGCCACCCGCGAGCATCTCGTCGCCGCCGTGCTCGCCGCCTCCGCGACGGCCACCTCCGGTGCGCTGGCCGCCTTTCCGATCCCCGAGCCGGATCCCGCTCCGCTCATCCCCCGAAAGGCCCGCTGACCCGTGAGCACCCCGATTCCCGAGCCGCTGGCCGGCGGCTTTCCCCCCGCCGATCCCGCCGTGTGGCGCGAGGCCGCGCGCAAGATCCCCGGCGGCGACGGGGAGGACCCCGCCGTCCCGACCACCCGGGTCGACGGCGAGCTCGAGGTCGCGTGGCTCTACACCCCGGGCGACGCGCTCGCGCCCGATCCCGGCGGCGCCCCGGGGCAGGCGCCGTTCGTGCGGGGCCCGGACCGGGAGGGGCGCGAGACCGCGTGGGACATCCGCCAGGAGCACGCGCGGCCCGAGCGGCAGCTCGCCCATGCGGAGCTGATGGAGGATCTGGAGGGCGGCGCGACCGGGGTCACCGTGCGCTTCGACCGGGCGGCGCGCGAGGGGCATGCCCCGGGGAGCGACGCCTTCGCGCGGACCCGGGGGGACGGCGGGATCATGATCTCGACCCTCGACGACCTCGACGAGGTGCTGGACGGCGTCTTCCTCGACCTCGCCCCGGTGGCGCTCGACGCGGGGGCGCAGGCGCTGCCCGCCGCCGCGCTGCTCGTCGCGCTGTGGGAGCGGCGCTACCTCGACCTGGCCACGGTCCGCGGCACGCTGCGCTGCGACCCGATCGGCACGCTGGCCGCCGAGGGCGTCGCCGCCGGCAGTCCCGAGGCGGCCGTGATCTCCGCGGGGCAGCTGGCCGCCGAGGTCGACGGCCTGGCCCCCGAGGTGCGCGCCCTCGCCGTCGACACCCGCGCCTACGTGGACGCCGGCGCCTCCGCCGCGACCGAGCTGGCGATGGCCGTCGCCACCGGCGCGGCCTACCTGCGCGCGTGCGCCGCCGCCGGCCTCGACGTCGGGCGGGCGGCCCGGCAGATCGAGTTCACGCTCACCGTCGGCCCCGACCAGTTCCTGGAGATCGCCAAGCTCCGTGCCGTCCGGCGGATGTGGGCGCGGGTGCTGGAGGCCTCGGGCGTCGCACCCGAGGCGCGTGTCTCCGCCGTCTACGCGCGCACCACGCGGCGGATGCTCTCCGCCGTGGATCCGTGGGTGAACCTGCTGCGCGGCACGACCGCCACCTTCGCCGCGGCGGTGGGCGGCGCCGACGGCGTCACCGTCACGCCGTTCGACGCGATCGCCGCGCCGGGCTCCACCCCCGGTCCGCTCGGTCGCCGTATGGCCCGCAACACCCAGCTCGTCCTCCACGAGGAGTCGGCGCTGGGCGGCGTGGCCGATCCGGCGGGCGGCTCGTGGTACGTCGAGTCGCTCACCGACGCCCTGGCCCGTGCGGCCTGGGAGCGGCTGCGGAAGATCGAGCGGGAGGGCGGCGCGCTGGCCGTCCTGCGCTCGGGCTCGCTGGCCGCCGAGCTGGCCGACGCGTCCGGCGTGCGCGACGACGAGCTGGCTCGCCGCGCGCGGCAGCTCACCGGCGTCAACGAGTTCCCCCTCTTGGGCGACGACGGGCTGGAGCCCCGGCCGCCGGTCGATCGCGAGGCCTTGGCCCGGCTCGACGCGGCCCGTCTCGCCGAGCGCACCACGAACCCGGCCCTGGAGCGGCTGCGCCTCAGCGCCCCGGGGCGCCGGCTGCGCACCGCCGCCACGCTGGCCGCGGCCGGCGCGCGGATCGACGAGCTGGCCGCGGCGCTGGCCGGCGACGAACGGCCGGGGGCCGGCGGGGCGCGATCGGTCTCCGACGCCCCGCTGCCGCTGCCCCGCCGCCGCGACGCCGAGCCGTTCGAACGGCTCCGCGCCCGAGCCGAGGCGCACGCCGCCGCCACCGGCGACGCGCCTCGCGTGTACCTCGCCTGTCTGGGGGCGCTGGCCGCGCACGTCGCGGTGGCCACCTGGGCGCGCAGCTTCTTCGAGGTCGGCGGCATCCTCGCCGTGCCGAGCGGCGCCCACCCGGATCTGGCCGCGCTGGTCGACGCGTTCCGGGCCGACGGCGCCCGCGTCGCGGTGGTGTGCGCGGGACGCAAGGAGGAGCCCGAGGCGGTGGCCGCCGCGGTCGCCGCGCTGCGCGATGCCGGGGCCCAGGCCGTCTACCTCGCCGCCGCCGACCCCGCCGCCGCGCAGGCCGCCGGCGCCGACGAGGCCGTCGCCGACGGCATCGACATGGTCGCCGCGCTGACCGGCGCGCTGCGCCGGCTGGGCGTCGACACGGAGGACCACGCATGAGCACGAACACCGATCCGGTGCCGGACCTGTCCACCCTCGAGCTCGGCGACGTCGAGCGGGCCCCGGCCTCCGCGCCGGCGGGCGAGCCGACCGAGACGCCGGAGGGCATCCCGCTCGCTCCCGCCTACGTGGCGGAGGACCTGGACGGCCTGGACTTCCTCGACGGCCGTCCCGGCACCGCGCCGTTCGTGCGCGGGCCGTATCCCACGATGTACGTCGACAAGCCGTGGACGATCCGCCAGTACGCGGGCTACTCCACCGCGGACGAGAGCAACGCGTTCTACCGACGCAACCTCGCGGCGGGCCAGAAGGGCCTGTCGATCGCGTTCGACCTGGCGACCCACCGGGGCTACGACTCCGACAACCCGCGCGTGCCCGGCGACGTGGGGATGGCCGGGGTCGCGATCGACTCGATCCTCGACATGCGCCAGCTGTTCGACGGCATCCCGCTCGACCAGATGAGCGTGTCGATGACGATGAACGGCGCGGTGCTGCCGGTGCTCGCGCTGTTCGTGGTCGCGGGGGAGGAGCAGGGGGTGGACCACGCCCAGCTCTCGGGGACGATCCAGAACGACGTCCTCAAGGAGTTCATGGTCCGCAACACGTACATCTACCCGCCGTCGCCGTCGATGCGGATCGTGTCGGACATCTTCGCCTACACCTCGAAGGAGATGCCGCGCTTCAACAGCATCAGCATCTCCGGCTACCACATGCAGGAGGCGGGGGCGAGCGCCGACCTGGAGCTGGGCTACACGCTCGCCGACGGCGTCGAGTACGTCCGCGCGGGCCTGGCGGCCGGGCTGGACATCGACCGCTTCGCGCCGCGCCTGTCGTTCTTTTGGGCGATCGGCATGAACTTCTTCATGGAGGTCGCCAAGATGCGCGCCGGGCGGCTGCTGTGGGCCAAGCTCATGCGCGAGTTCGACCCGCGGAGCGCCAAGTCGCTGTCGCTGCGCACCCACTGCCAGACGTCGGGCTGGAGCCTGGCGGCGCAGGACGTCTACAACAACGTGGTGCGCACCTGCGTGGAGGGGATGGCGGCCACCCAGGGCCACACCCAGTCGCTGCACACCAACGCGCTGGACGAGGCGCTCGGCCTGCCGACGGACTTCAGCGCGCGCATCGCCCGCAACACCCAGCTGTTCCTGCAGCAGGAGAGCGGGACCACGCGCGTCATCGACCCGTGGGCCGGCAGCTACTACGTGGAGCGCCTCACCGAGCAGCTCGCGCGCCGGGCACTCGCCCACATCGAGGAGATCGAGTCGCTCGGCGGGATGACGTCGGCGATCGAGGCCGGCATCCCCAAGCTGCGCATCGAGGAGTCGGCGGCGCGGACCCAGGCCCGCATCGACTCGGGCCGACAGGTCGTGGTCGGCGTCAACCGCTTCCAGCCCGTCACCGACACCCCGATCAACGTCCTGAAGATCGACAACTCCGCGGTGCGCGCCGCGCAGATCGCCAAGCTCGAGCGGCTGCGCGCCGAGCGCGACGAGCCGCGCTGCCAGCGCACCCTGGAGCGGCTGACTGAGGCCGCCGGAGGCGAGGGCAACCTGCTCGAGCTGGCGATCGAGGCCGCGCGGGCGCACGCCACGGTCGGCGAGATCAGCGACGCGCTGGAGAAGGTGTTCGGCCGCCACGCCGCGGAGATCCGCTCGATCGCCGGGGTGTACCGTCGTGAGGTGGGCGACTCCAGCGACCAGTTCAACCGCACCCGCCAGCTCGTCGAGCGGTTCGAGGTCGAGGAGGGGCGCCAGCCCCGCATCCTCGTGGCGAAGATGGGCCAGGACGGACACGACCGGGGCCAGAAGGTGATCGCCACGGCGTTCGCCGACCTCGGCTTCGACGTCGACATCGGCCCGTTGTTCCAGACGCCGGAGGAGGTCGCGCGCCAGGCGGTGGAGGCCGACGTGCACATCGTCGGCGCCAGCTCCCTCGCCGCCGGCCACCTCACGCTGGTGCCGCAGCTGCGCGCCGCGCTCGACGCGCACGGCCGCCAGGACGTGCTCGTGGTGGTGGGCGGCGTGATCCCGCCCGCCGACTTCGACGAGCTGCGCGCGGCGGGCGCCGACGCGATCTTCCCGCCCGGCACCGTGATCGGCGAGGCCGCCGCGGGGCTGCTGGAGCTGCTGCGCGAGCGGCTCGGCCACGACCAGCCGGCCGAGCCCACGCCGGCGTGAGGACGTCCACCCGTCCCTCCCTCGATGAGCTGGAGGCCGGCGTCCGCGCGGGCGACCGCGCGCTGCTCTCCCGGGCCATCACCCTGGCCGAGAGCCGCCGGCCCGACGACCAGGCGCAGGCCCAGGAGCTGCTGACGCGGGTGCTGCCCGCCACGGGCGGCGCGATCCGCCTGGGCCTGACGGGCGTGCCCGGCGCGGGCAAGAGCACGATGATCGAGGCGCTCGGCAGCTGGCTGGTCGAGCGGGGGATGCGCGTCGCGGTGCTGGTGGTCGATCCGTCCAGCTCGCGCACCGGCGGCTCGATCCTCGGCGACAAGACGCGCATGCCCAAGCTGTCGCTGCTGGACGACGCCTACATCCGCCCGTCGCCGTCCTCGGCCGTGCTGGGCGGCGTGGCCCGGCGCACCCGCGAGGCGATGCTGCTGTGCGAGGCGGCGGGCTTCGACGTGGTGATCGTCGAGAGCGTCGGCGTCGGGCAGTCCGAGGCGGAGCTGGCCGAGCTGGTCGATACCTACTGCCTGCTGCTGGTGCCCGGCGCCGGCGACGAGCTGCAGGGGATCAAGCGCGGCGTGGTCGAGCTCGCCGACCTCATCGTGGTCAACAAGGCCGACGGCGACAACGTCGTTCCCGCCAAGCGCGCCGCGGGCGACTACCGCCACGCGCTGCGGATGCTGCCGCCGTCCACGCCCGGCTGGGAGACCCCGGTGCTGACGTGCAGCGCCCGCGACGGCAACGGCCTGCCCGAGGTGTGGGACGCGATCACCGGCCACCGTGCCCTGCTGGAGCGCGACGGCGAGCTGGCCCTGCGCCGCGGCCGCCAGCAGCGCCGCTGGCTCCACGCGCTGCTGGAGGAGGCCGTCCTGGCCCGCTTCCGCGCCCAGCCCGGCATCGACGAGGCGGTCGCCGAGGCGGAGGCCCAGGTGGCGGCGGGAACGGCGACCGTGCCGCAGATGGTGCAGCGGCTGGTGGCGGAGACGCCGCCCCCCGTCACGGACTGAGCGTTCGGGCGGGAGGCGGCGGGCCTACCGTCGGATCAGCGCGCTCCCGCCTTCCCCGACACGTACTCCGCCAGCAGCCGGATCTGGGCTGGCGTCAACGAGTCCGCGAACGAGGGCATCCCGGAGCCGCCCCGGGTCACCTGGCGGCGGACCTTGGCGGCATCCGGATGCGCGGCGTCCAGGTTCGGGCCGACCTGTCCGGTGGTGCCGGCGTCGGCCAGCGTGTGGCAGCTCCCGCAGCCGGCGCTCATGAACAGCGCGCGGCCCTGCTCGGCGGGCGAGCCCGCGGTGGTCGGGGCGGGGGAGGGGGCGTCCGAGTCGCCGCAGGCCGTCAGGCCCGCGGCAAGACCCAGTCCCACGAGGAGGCAGGCGATCGTCGTGCGCATGTCCCTCACCGTCCCTTCCGGGCCTTGCCCGATCGCGTCGCCAGGACGATCGCCGCGAGCCCGGCGAACAGCCCCGCGAGCGCGAGCCCGCGGGCGACCCAGTCGATGTCGTCCGTGGCGGCGGTCGCGGCCGGGGTCGCGGCGACGGCCGGGTCGGTCGACGGCGTCTCGGCTCCGGCCGCGGCCACCGGGTCCGCGCCGGCCCCGGGCTTCTCGCCGCTCTCGCCCCCGGCGTTCTGCCGGGGCGCGCCGCGCACGACCTGGGTGACGGGTGCCGGCTGGTCCGACCCGGGCGCACCGATCCAGCGGACGACCTGCCCGCCGGCGTAGGTCTGCACCGCCTTCCAGGTCAGCGTCGTCGGCTTCTCCGGCGTGCCGGCCAGGAACGAGAACTCCGCGAAGCCGTCCTTGGGCATCCGGCCGGTCCACACGATGCGGTCGACCGCGCCGTTGGGCGCCTCGACCAGCGTGCGCTTCCAACCGGGGGTGGTGCCGAACGAGAACGGCAGCACGTCGGCCGGGACCTTCAGCTCGACCTTCGTGGTCTCCCGCTCGCTCTCGCCGGGGACGAGCACGGTGAAGTGCACCGGGTCGTTGGGCGCGGCGAGCGACGGGGTCACCTGGATGTGCGCGCCCGCGGATGCGGCGCTCGCGAGCGCGAGGACGGCGGCGAGGCCGGACCCGAGGCCGGCCCGCCGCAGCGTGATGGCAACGTTCATCGCTCGCCCCTACTTCTTGAGCTTGAAGGAGTAGGAGAACTGCTCGGCGTGGCCGTCCCCGGCCGCGATGCTCGCCGAGACCCGGTACGTGCCGGTCTTCAGGCCGCCGCGCAGGCTGACCGCCAGGCGCTTGACGTTGCGCGGGTCGCGCCCGCCGTTGCCCTTGGAGACCTTCGTTCCGCCGGGGCCGGTGACGCGGACGGTGCCGCTGCGGATGACGCCGCTGAACGTGAGCTTCACCGACGACACGGACTTCACCGTGGACCCGGCCTTGGGGCTGGTGGAGACGAGCTGGACGTGGGCGGCGGCGTCGGCCGCGCCGAACGTGGCGAGGACGACGAGGGCGGTGGCGAGCATGCCACCGGACTGCGAGAGAAGGCGCTGCATGGTGATGGGACCTCCGTGAAAGGGAATGGACGGCCGGGCCGGGGCGCCCGCGATGAGCGCCCCGGGCCGGTGGTTCGGCTAGCGGGTCAGCGACGCCGAGGCGGTCTTGGCGACGCCTCCGGCGGTTGCGGTGACCGTCACCGCGAAGCGGCCCTGCTTCTTCGTGAGGGCCTTGATGACCGCCTTGCTCGGAGCGAGGACCACCAGCGCCGCACCCTGGCCGTTGAGCGACGCGGTCTTGGACGAGACAGTCCGGGAGGCCACGCCGAGCTTCTTGGCCGCGGCCGGCGACAGCGTGACCGTGACCTTCACCGCCGTGCCGGTCCGGCCGGTGGCGAGGGCGACGCCCGAGCCGGCGGCGAACGTCTTGGCGGCCAGCGAGAGCTCCAGCGGCCGGTCCTCCAGCGCCCTGCGCGCCGCCTCGGCCTTCGCGGCCTCGTTCTGGGCCGTCGTCGCCTCATCCCGCGCGGCCGCGCGAGCGACCTCGGCCGTCGCCGCCGCCTGGTCCGCGGCCGCCTTCGCCGCGCCCAGCGTGGTGGTCTCCGTCTGCAGCGCCGCCACCTGGTCGGTGAGCGTGGTGATCTGCGTCTGCAACGGGGCCTTGACGTCCGCGATCAGCGCGGTGGCGATGCTCGAGCTGGCGTCGGCCTTGTGGTAGACGCCCGGCCCGGGCAGCGCTTCGCACGCGGCCTTGAACGGCGCGGTGTTGACGGCGTCGTTCACCGGCTTGCTCGGGTCGACGGTGGCGATCGCCGCGAGGTCCACGCCGGTCGCCGCCTGCACGACCGGGATCCACTTGGCCGGGTCGTCGCCGAGACCGACGGCGGCCTTCTGGAACGGCACGTAGTTGTAGAACGGGTCCGGGCCCTGCCAGGCCAGGACGGCGGTGCTCGTGGCGAGCGCCGGCGTCACACAGGTGGCGTGCGGCTGCACGTCGGTCTGCGCGCCGGGGTACGTGCGCTTCTGCTCGGCGGTCATCCCGGCCCGCCACGTGCCGGGCATCGCCTTGTAGTTGACCATCCCGGCGGTGCCGTCCGGCTGCACGCCGGTGACGCCGTTGCCCTCGGTCAGGCCGAGCGGGTAGCCGTCGTTGGCGATGGCGTACTGCGTCTGGCTGGTGAGGCTGGCGCCGGCGGTGTCTCCCCCGACGTACGTCTGGCCCGTCGCGACCTTGGCGGTCACGGCGTAGACGCCCGGGTGGGCGGCCGCCGCGGCCGGGACGGCCAGGACGGCGATGGTCGTCGCCGCGGCGACGAGGGTGCTGGTGCGGTTGCGCTTCATCGAATGACTCCGGTGTTCGAGGTGGCCCGCTCGGCACGGGCGCCGGTGGGGATGACGACGGCCTGGTAGCGGCCGCGTCGGGGATGGGGGAGGCGCAGGCGGAACGCGCCCCTGCTGGTCGTCGTCCTGGCTGACGCGGTGACCGCGTCGCCGCGCAGCCACAGCACGCGGCCGGGCAGCTTCGGGCGGACGGTCCCGGTGACGACGGCCGAGCCGTCCCGCCGGCGAACGACCTTCACCTTCACCGTGGTGAACGCGGTGACGGTGCGGGTCTGCGAGCCGATCCCCTCGGCCACGGCGCGCAGCTCCGTGGTCTCCTGGATCGGCACCTTCACGCTGAAGGTGCCGTCGGCCTTCGTGGTCGCCTTCGTGCGGGCGGTGCGGTGGGCGTGGCGGGTGAGCATGACCGGCACGCCGCCCCGGGCGGGGAGGACCCGGCCGCTGACCGTGATCGTCCCGCCGCCCACCACCCTGGCCCGCGCCGTCAGCTGCACGGCGTTCGTGGGCTGGGGCGTGGCGTTGCCGGGGGCGGTGCCCGTCGGCGTCGTCGTGCCCGTACCGGTCGTCGGCGTCGTGGCGGCGCACGAGCCGACGATGTAGTCGGCGCCGCGGCTCGGATCGTCGGGCGACGTCCCGCCCGGCGCGTGATCGACCCAGTCCGGCACACCACCGGTGATGCCGTCGTAGGTCAGCACGAACGGGTCCGCGAGCCGGACGCCCGCGGCCACGCCGATGGTCGCCGGGACGTCGATGGTGACCGTCCCGCTGGTCGCCGTGACCGTCGATCCGGTCGTGGAGCCCGCGCTGACGAAGCCGCCCGCGCGGGTGTAGGTGCCCTGGTCGTAGGCGACCGGGTCGCCCGGATGGTCCGGCCCGGGCGCGGTGGCCCGCACGAACCGGGTCTGGCCCGCGACCGTGAACAGGACCGCGAAGCCCGAGCCCGGGATCTCCGGGTCGTCGTGCTCGGCGACCCAGGTGCCGGCCCGGACCTGGACGACCGCCTGGAGCCGGCCGCCGGCCTCGGAGAACCAGGCGGCCAGCACGTCGGTGGCCGCGTGGTGCCCGTCTCCGGAGGCGTCGGTGATCTGGGCGTTGTCGTGGCAGGCGGCCGGTGGGCCGGCCGCCCCGGTGGCGGCCGTGACCGCCGTGCCCAGCGAGCCGCCGGCGACCAACGCCGTCAGGCCCACCGCGGCACGGCGCCATGGCCGTCTCCTGCGATGCATGTGAGCGCGCATGCGCGCCCTCCCTTGATGAGTGGATGAACGAGAGCAGGCGCAGCCCGCCCCGTTCAGGGACTCGGGGTGCGCCTAGCGGAGGGAGGGCACGGCGGGCGGCGGGCGCATCGCGAGGGCGAACGCGAACGCGCGGCCGACGCGGCGCACGACCGGGGCGGCGTACGGCCGCCCGGCGCGGAGCTCACGGGTGCGGAGCGGGGCGGTCCATCGGCGGGCGCGCAGCCGCTCGATCAGCTCCTCGCCGGGGAAGAACCCGGCGCTGAGCAGCAGGACCAGCAGGAAGAACGGCGCGAGCAGCAGCGCGATCTGCGGCGCGGCATCGGCCGTCGCGGCCATCACGCCCAGGATGCCCACCGCGGAGGCGGCCCCGGCCGGGCGGATATGACGCAGACGCCGCATCGCGCGGCAACGATACTCCGGAGAGTGGGCGCTCAGCGCCGTGACGGCCCCGGGTACAGTTGGTGTATGACCACGGGATCGGTGAGCGAGCCGGCGGAGGTGCCGGAGTCCTGGCTGAAGGCGTGGCGCGTCACGGTCGGCGTGACCAAGACCGTCGTGCTCGGGACCTGGGCGATCCTGGGGTTGCTCGGGGCTGCCACCGCCATCATGGCCGGAGGGCTGGGCAACGGGCTCGACGAGGAGATCCCGGCGTGGACGCTGTACGCGCTGACGCTGATCCCGAGCGTGGCTGCTGGTCTGCAACTCGTCCGCGCCGTGTCCCGCGGGCCGGGCGTGCGCCGGCTGCTCACAGTGATGACGCTGCTGCTGGTCGTGCTGTGGCTGGTGGCGTTCGTCGTGCTCTCATCGGCGTGAGCAACCGCCCCGCCGTGCTCAGCGCCGGGGCCAGCAGAGCCGTCGCGTGATGAGTCGGCCGGGCTCGCGGCCGGTGCCGATCACGTCGGCGAACACGGTGCGGCACGTCCCGCGCCAGCGCTGAGGTACAGGGACGGAGACCGTGGCCTCGATCGCGGTCCCGCCGCGCACGACGATGGTGGACGCGCAGTTGCGGGTGCGGCTCGTCGCGGTCCCGACCTGGCAGCCGTAGGTGATGCTCTTGACGTTCGTGGCGCTGCCGATGGCGAGCCCTCGCCGGGGGCCGTCGCTGAGCGTGACGCGCACCCGGACGCGTACGGTCGCCGCGCCCGGACGGGGTCGCGGCAGCGTGCGTCCCGTGGCACCGCGGAGGCTGAGGACGCGTGCATCTGGGCGGCAGCTGCCCACAGGGTGGGCGACGA
>Ga0247757_10000331_pt1 | contig 39995 bp, 35 predicted proteins | sample UWRJL126311R4_FD_180929 | JGI IMG/M metagenome (GOLD analysis project Ga0247757, IMG submission 180929) | Plant litter microbial communities from Arlington Agricultural Research Station in Wisconsin, United States - UWRJ-L126-311R-4 | ecosystem: Environmental > Terrestrial > Plant litter >... | reverse complement strand
CGCTCAGCGGCTCCGACGGCGAGGTCAAGGACGGCGTCTACAAGCCGCTCGTGCGCGGCAACGGCGAGGACCCGCACGGGGAGCCGGGCGCCAGCGTCCCGGCCCGCCTGCAGCTCGGGGCGTTCCTCAACACCGGGACCGTGATCGACACCTGCGACGCCGGCAAGCCGTGCTTCGACGGCGGGTGGACCGGCCCGTAGCGCAACCAGCCAGCAGGGGACGAAGGGCTCCGGGCCCCGCTTCGGCGGGGCCCGGCGTGCGTCCGGGGCCGGAACGACCGAGGGCCCCGCGCGTGCGGGGCCCTCGGGCACTGCTCGGTGCTGCGGAAGCGCTGGCTAGAGGCCGGCGTCGGCCTTCAGGGCCGCGGCCTTGCTCGTGCTCTCCCACGTGAAGTCGGCGTCGTCGCGGCCGAAGTGACCGTACGCGGCGGTCTTCTGGTAGATCGGGCGGTGGAGCTTGAGCTCCTCGCGGAAGGCGCCCGGACGGAGGTCGAAGTGCTGGTCGATGAGCTCCGCGATGCGGCCGCGGCCGACCTTCTCCGTGCCGAACGTCTCGACGGAGACGCTGACCGGGTGCGCCACGCCGATGGCGTAGGCGACCTGGACCTCGGCGCGGTCGGCCAGCCCGGCGGCGACCACGTTCTTGGCGACCCAGCGGGCCGCGTAGGCGCCCGAGCGGTCGACCTTGGACGGGTCCTTGCCGGAGAAGGCGCCGCCACCGTGACGGCCCATGCCGCCGTAGGTGTCGACGATGATCTTGCGGCCGGTCAGGCCCGTGTCGCCGACGGGACCGCCGATGACGAAGCGCCCGGTCGGGTTGCAGAGGAAGACCTCGCGCAGGCCGTTGGCGTCGTACAGGTCCTCGGGGAGGACCGGCACCACGACCTGCTCCCACAGGTCGTCCTTGATCTGCTGCTGCGTCGCCGAGTCGGCGTGCTGCGTGGAGATCAGGAGCTGCTCGATCCCCACCGGCTTGCCGTCGCGGTAGCGCACCGAGACCTGGGTCTTGCCGTCGGGGCGCAGGTAGCCCAGCGAGCCGTCCTTGCGGACCGCGGCGAGCCGCTCGGCCAGGCGGTGGGCCAGCGAGATCGGCAGCGGCATGAGCGAGTCGGTCTCGTTCGACGCGTAGCCGAACATCATGCCCTGGTCGCCGGCGCCCGCGATGTCGAGCTCGTCGTCGTCGCTCGGGTCCGTGCGGGTCTCGTAGGCCTGGTCGACGCCCTGGGCGATGTCCGCGGACTGCTTGTCGATCGCGTTGAGCACGGCGCAGGAGTCGGCGGAGAAGCCCAGCTCGGCGTCCGTGTAGCCGATCTTGCGAACCGTCTCGCGGGCGACCTCCTGGATGTCGACGTAGGAGGACGTCGAGATCTCACCGGAGACGACCACGAGCCCCGTGTTCACCAGCGTCTCGCAGGCGACGCGACCGTAGGGATCCTCGGCCAGCACGGCGTCCAGGACGCCATCGGAGATCTGGTCGGCCACCTTGTCGGGATGTCCCTCGGTGACGGACTCGGACGTGAAGAGGTATTCGTTGTCAGCGTAGGTGCTCATGGGATCTGAAGGTTGATCTCCGCAGTGGATTCGCCTGCACTCGACGTGGCCGTCAGCCCCACCGCGGCGATGTGCCGCAGATCGTCTCGCACCTTCTGGTACGAGCGGCTGTCGTTGAGACCCGTCTGTTCGCCGAGGCGCAGAAGCTGGTTGAAGTCGAGAAAGACTAGCGAGTTGACCGGCTTTGAGAGGTTTCCCAGGACGGACTTCCACGCGGCCGTCTCGGTCACGTTGCCCTTCTGGTCCTGCACCGCGCGCAGGCCGACCAGCTTGGTCGACACCACGAGCAGCCCGTCGAAGATCGCGTAGTCCAGCTCCGCGCCCTGCGCGAACGGCAGCACCCAGGCGCGCGTGCCGCCGGCCAGCGGCTTCTGGACCCACGTCGCGGCGGTCCGCCTGCCGGCCGCGTCCTTCTGGGCCAGGGCCTTGGCCACGGCGGGTCGCAGCCCGGCCATCGCCTTGGCCGTGGCGTCCTCGTCCTGCGTCTTGGTGATCAGGGTGAGGGTCGGCGCCGGCAGCGACGGCGTGATCGCCACCACCGCCTCCTTGCCCAGGAGGCCGAGCAGCCCGGCCCGCAGCCCCGCGCCGGACTTCGTCCCCAGCACCTTGCCGGCCTGCTGCAGGAGCCCGCCGAGGTCGGCGCCCGCGCCGGCGACGCCGAGCAGACGGCCCAGCGCGGTGTCGAGGCCGCGCACGCCGAGGGACAGGATCGCGTCGGCCGGCACCCGGTCCTGCAGCGTCGGCACGAACGTCGCGGACGTCCCCGCCTGCTTCTGGTCGATCAGCGAGTGCACCACCACCTTCGCGCCACCGTCGCGCGGCCCGAGCGCCAGGGCGGCCGCCTCCAGGCCCTGGCGGTCCAGCAGCGTGCCGGCCACGCCGAGCAGGCCGCCCTGGGGCGCCAGGATGCGGCGGATGCCGTCCGCGGTCGCCCAGCCGGTGGCCACGCGGTCGGCCGGCAGCGGCTTCACGGCCTTCCGGTACTGCGCGCTCTTGGCCAGCGAGGCGCCCTGGCCGGCCTCCAGGTCCAGCGCCTGGCGCACGGCGGTCTCCTGTCCCACCGCCACGAAGTCCCCGACCATCGCGGTGACGACGCTGCCCGCCGCGTACAGCGGGACGCCGCGGTAGCGGCTGACGCCGACCGCGCTGCGCCCGCCGGTGACGTAGCGCTTGGCCCCGTCCTCGTCGTGGACCTGCACGAGCACCAGCGACTGGGCGGTCGACCCGTCGCCGGGCAGCAGGGCCAGCGCGGCCTCGTTGCCGGCCCACGTCCGCACGTTCCCCTTCGCCCCCGGCGCGGTGAGGCGCTTGACGATCGCGTCGCGCTGGGCCGCGTAGCCGGGGAACTTCCCGGCGACCGTCAGCGCGCGGCGGGTGACCTCGCGGTCCCCGTCGATCGCCACGTTGACGTAGACCAGCGCGTTGGCGGGGACGAGCTTGGCCGCCGCGGCGGGCGGCGGCGGGCCGGCGTCGTCGCCCGACCCGCAGCTGCCGACCAGGAGGACGACGAGCAGGACGACGAGCACGACCGCCAGGATCGCGATGGCGATCCGCAGCTTCCGCGGCTGCGGACCCTGCGGCTCAGCGACGCTCACTGCGGCGTTGCTTGCGCTCGTTGAAGTCGATGATCAGCGGCACGCCGTCCATGCCGTAGCGAGCCCGCATGCGGTTCTCGAGGAAGTACGCGTAGTCGCGGGTCACGCGGGTGCGGCTGTTGACCGCGATCGCGAAGCGCGGCGGGGACTCCCCCACCTGCGACATGTAGAGCATCTTCAGGCGGTGGCCCTGCTTCTGCGGCGGCTGCTTGACCTGGGCGGTCTCCGACAGGAAGCGGTTGAGTTCCGGCGTGGGGATCCGGCCCTTCATGCGGTCGCCGAGCGCGATCGCCTCGACGAGGATGCGCGGGGTGTGGCGGCCGGTCAGCGCGCTCGCCGTGAGGACCTTGGGCCGCAGCCGCAGCTTGTTGTGGACGTGGGCCCGCTCATGGTCCAGGTCCTTCTCCTCCATCGCCGCGATGTCCCACTTGTTGAGGACCAGGGCGGTGGCGCAGTGCTCCTTCATCGCCAGCTCGGCGATGCGCATGTCCTGGGCGGTGACGCCGTCGGTGGCGTCGCAGATGACCAGGGCCACGTCGGCCCGCTCGACCGCGCGCTGGGAGCGCAGCGTCGTGTAGTACTCGACCGACTCGCTGACCTTGGACTGGCGGCGCATGCCGGCGGTGTCGACCACGATGAGCTTGCGGCCGTCGACCTCCAGCGGCAGGTCGATCGCGTCGCGGGTCGTGCCCGCCACGTCGCTGACGATCACGCGCTCGTCGCCGATCCAGCGGTTGACCATCGAGGACTTGCCGACGTTCGGCCGGCCGATGATCGCCAGGCGGATGACGTCCTCGTCCTCCGCGGCGTCGTCCTCGTCCGGCAGCAGCTCGACCAGGCGGTCGAGCAGGTCGCCGGTGCCCAGCCCCTGGGAGGCGGACACGGGGATCGGCTCGCCCAGGCCGAGGCCGAAGAACTCGGCGGCGGCGGGGATGTCCCCGACCACGTCGACCTTGTTGGCGGCGACCAGCACCGGCTTGGGGAAGCGGCGCAGCAGATCGGCCATCTCCTGGTCGCCGGGGCGCAGCCCCGCGTCGGCGTCGACCACGAGGATCGCGACGTCCGCGTCGGACAGGCCCGCCTGGGCCTGGTCGCGGATCGAGCCCGAGATCGGGTCGGCGTCCTCGAAGTCCATCCCACCGGTGTCGACGAGCATGAACTTGCGCCCGTTCCACTCGCAGGCGATCTCCTTGCGGTCGCGCGTGACGCCCGCCGTCTCGTGGACGACGGCCTCACGGCTGTGCGACAGCCGGTTGACGAGCGACGACTTCCCGACGTTGGGGAACCCGACGATGGCGACCTTGATCACGAGGACCTTCCGGTGAGTGCGACGATGCGGGCGACGACCTCGTCGACGTCGAGGCCGGTGGTGTCCAGCTCGACGGCGTCGTCGGCGACGGCCAGCGGGGAGTGCTCGCGGGTGCTGTCGCGCTCGTCGCGCAGGGCCTGCTCACGCTCCACGACGGACGGATCGCCCCCGATCTGCACGGCGCGGCGGCGGGCCCGCTCGGCGGACGAGGCGGTGAGGTAGACCTTCACCTCGGCGTGCGGGGCGACGACGGTGCCGATGTCCCGGCCCTCGGCGACCCAGTCCCCGGCGGCCATGAGGCGCTGCTGCTGAGCGACGAGCGCCTCGCGCACGGCCGGGTCGGCGGCGACGACCGACGCCTGCTCGCTGACCGCGGCGGAGCGGATCTCGGCGCTGACGTCCTCGCCGTCGAGGACGACCGCGTCCCCGTCCAGGACGATCGACAGCGCGGCGGGATCCGCCGCGGGATCGCGCAGCCGGGCCAGCGCCACGCAGCGGTACATCGCCCCCGAGTCCAGGAACGTGAAGCCGAGCGCGCGGGCGACGGCCCGGGCGACGGTGGACTTGCCGGCCCCCGCGGGACCGTCGATGGCGACGACCATGGGGCTGAGCCTAGATGGTCAGAGGGGCCCGGAGCCGTCCGGCTCCGCGGGCGGCGGAGGCGGACCGGCGTCCCCGGCCGGCGCGGACGCCCCGGGCGCCTCGCCGGCGGGCCGCGCGAGCTCCGGCCGCTGGACGGGGGCGTCGACCTGCTCGGGCATCGGCAGCCCGACCGACTCGTAGGCGTCCTCCTGGTCGAGCGTCTCGTGCTCCATCAGGGCGTGGACCATCGCGTCCAACCGCGGCCGCTCGTCGCGCAGCAGCGCGATCACCTCGGCCTCGGCCTGCTCCACGAGCTTGCGCACCTCGCCGTCCACCGTCTCCTGCGTGTGCTCGGAGGTCTCCGACACGCCGGGCAGCATCGGGCCCATGCCGGCCTGCGGGATGACGGCCACGGGACCGATCGCGTCGCTCATCCCCCACCGGCCGACCATCTGCCGGGCGATCTGGGTGAGCTGCTGGATGTCCGACTCGGCGCCCGTCGTCGTCTCGCCGTAGACCACGAGCTCGGCGGCCCGGCCGCCGAGGGCGACCTTGATCCGGCCCATCAGGTAGTCGCGGTTGTAGGAGAAGCGGTCGGCCTCGGGGGTCGACAGCGTCACGCCGAGGGCCATGCCGCGCGGGATGATCGACACCTTGCGGACCGGGTCGGTCCCGGGCGTGAGCATCCCGACGATCGCGTGGCCGGCCTCGTGGTAGGCGGTGCGCTCGCGGTCGGAGTCGGCCATGACGATCTTGCGCTCGGCGCCGAGGATGACCTTCTCCAGCGCGTCGGTGATGTCGGCCTCGCAGATCCGCTCGTGGTTGCGGCGGGCGGCGAGCAGCGCGGCCTCGTTGCAGAGGTTGGCCAGGTCGGCGCCGACCATGCCGGGCGTGGTCGCGGCGATGTGCTCGAGGTCGACGTCGTCGGCCAGCGGCTTGCCGCGGGTGTGGACCTCGAGGATCCGGCGGCGGCCGTCCTTGTCCGGCGGCTGCACCACCACGCGGCGGTCGAAGCGGCCGGGCCGCAGCAGCGCGGCGTCGAGGATCTCCGGGCGGTTCGTGGCGGCGAGCACGATGACGCCCGCGCCGGCCTCGAAGCCGTCCATCTCCGTGAGGATCTGGTTGAGCGTCTGCTCGCGCTCGTCGTGGCCCCCGCTGAAGCCGGAGCCCGAGGTGCGCGAGCGGCCGATCGCGTCCATCTCGTCGATGAAGATGATCGCCGGCGCGGCCTCCTTGGCCTGCTTGAAGAGGTCGCGCACGCGGCTGGCGCCGACGCCCACGATGGCCTCGACGAACTCGGAGGCGGAGATCGAGAAGTACGGCACGTCGGCCTCACCGGCGACGGCCCGGGCCAGCAGCGTCTTGCCGGTGCCGGGCATGCCGGACAGCAGCACGCCGCGCGGGATGCGGGCGCCGAGCCGGGCGAAGCGGTCGGGCTCCTTGAGGAAGTCGACGATCTCCGTCAGCTCCTCCTTGGCCTCGTCGATGCCGGCGACGTCGGCGAAGCTGACCCGCATGTCCCCGGTCTCGGAGCGGCGGGCCTGCGAGCGGCCGAAGTTGCCCATGATCCCGCCGGGACCGCCGGCGCCGCCCGCCGCACGGCGCATGAGCAGCACGAACAGCAGCACGAGCAGGATCGTCGGGCCGAAGCCGAGCAGGAGCTGGGTGAGGAAGCCGGGACCGGTGTCCGGCGGCTTGGCGTTGACCTCGACGTCGTTCTCCTGCAGCAGCGCGTCGAGCGTCTTCTCGTCGGCGAAGGCGGGGACCTCCGTCTTGAAGCGGGTGACCGCCTTGTCCTTGCCGTCGGAGTCCTGGATCGTCACGGACTTCTTGAAGTCGCCCTGGATCGCCAGCTGCTGCGAGGAGATGTCCTTCACGTTGCCGGCCTTGACCTGGTCGACGAACGTCGGGCTGTACGGCACCCGGTCCCGCGACGGCCCCTTGGGCACCAGCAGCTGCGACAGCACGATGTTCAGCACGAGGGCGATCGCGATGACGATCGCGATGCGCGACCAGCGCAGCGGCGACTTGCCGTCGCCCGGGGCGGGCTTGCCGCCGCGCGGCGCGGGCGGCGCGCCGCGGCCGTCCGGGGCCGGCTCGACCTTCCAGCCCGGGTGCTCCGGGCCGGGCGCCGGCGGCGTGGAGCGGCCCGGCAGCGAGGGCCGGGAGCGGTTGCGGGGAGGCTGGGCGGAGGGGTCGGCCATGGGCTAGGAGAGCAGCGACGAGACGTCCTGCGTGAACCCAGGGTACGAGACGGCGGCCGCCTCCATTCCGGACACGGTCACGCCCTCCCGCGAAGCGAGGCCCGCGACGGCCCCCAGCATGGCCAGGCGATGGTCCCCGTGGGAGCCGATCTCGCCGCCCTTCAGCCCGCCGGTTCCGCGCACCACGAAGCCGTCGTCGGTGGCCTCGATGTCGCCTCCGAGGGCCCGGAGGCCGTCGACCACGGTGCCGATCCGGTCGGACTCCTTGACCTTCAGCTCCTCGGCGCCGGTGACGACCGTCTCGCCCTCGGCGAAGCAGCCCAGGAGCGCGACCAACGGCAGCTCGTCGATGGCCAGCGGCACCTCCTCCGGCGTGACCGTGGTGCCGGTGAGCGGGCCGTAGGCCACGTCGAGGTCGGTGACCGGGTCCTCCGGCGAGAAGCGCTCCTCGTCCGGGCCGGGCGGGTCCTCCAGGTCGCCCAGCACGATGCCCCCCATGCGCCGCAGGATGCGCAGGAAGCCCACGCGGGTCCAGTTGACCCCGCAGTCGCGCACGACGATCCGCGAGCCGGGGACGAGCACCGCGGCGGTGATCGCGAACGCGGCCGACGACGGGTCGCCCGGGACGTAGAGGTCCTCCAGCACGAGCTCGTCGAGGTTGCTGACCGACACCGTGGTCCCGTGGCGGCGCACGTCGGCGCCGGCCCGGGTGAGCATGCGCTCGGTGTGGTCGCGGCTGGCGGCCGGCTCGGTGACCGACGTGACCCCGTCCGCGGCCAGGCCGGCCAGCAGCACACAGGACTTCACCTGGGCGCTGGCCACGGGCAGGTCGTAGTCGATGGCGTGCAGGCGCGTGCCGTGCACGGTGAACGGCGGCAGCCGCTCGTCGGTGGCCTCGATCACCGCGCCCATGGCGCGCAGCGGCTCGGCGATCCGGTCGACCGGGCGGCGGCGGATCGACGCGTCGCCGTCGAGCGTGAACGTGCGCCCCTCCTGGGCGGCGAGCCAGCCGGGCATCAACCGCATCAGCGTGCCCGCGTTGCCCACGTCGATCGGGCCCGCGGGCTCGTGCGCGTTGCGCAGGCCCGTCCCCCGGATGACCTTCTCGTCGGGCCGGTGCTCGACCAGCGCCCCGACGGCGGCGACCGCCGCGAGCGTCGAGTTGGTGTCGGCCGCGTCGAGGTAGTTGCGGACCACGACCGGCTCCGAGGCCATGCCGGCGAGCAGCGCCGCCCGGTGGGAGACGGACTTGTCGGGCGGCGGGACGAAGGAGCCGCGCAGGCGGCCGGCGGGAGCGAAGCGGACGTCGGTCATGAGTGAGCCTTGGTGGAGCGGATGAAGGGGTTAGCCCGGTGTCACCGGAAAGCCGAGGGCCTGGACGAGGGCGGCGGCGGCCTGCGCCTCGCCCGCGTCGACCCACAGCCCGACGACGCCGGCGGTGTTGTCGGGGGACGGGGACAGCGTGAGGTCGGAGATGCCGATGCCCGCGCGGCCCAGGGCCAGGGCGATGTCGGCCATCACGCCGGGGCGGTTGGTCACCGCGACGCGCAGCTCGGTCGTCGGCCCCGGATCGGGGCCGGCGGCCTGCAGGGCCTCGCGTTCCCGCGCCACCTGCCGCTGCCAGGCCACGAGGCCGTCGCGGTCGCCCCGCTCGATCAGCGTGCGGGCGTGGACGAGGCGGGCGCTGGCGTCCTCGATCGCGCCGAGCAGGGCCGGGGCGTTGGCCAGGTAGATGTCCGCCCACAGCGCGGGGTGCGCGCCGGCCACGCGGGTGGCGTCGCGGAAGCTGGGACCGATGGCCGGGAGCGGCTCGTCGGGGTCCAGCGCCCCGCTCACGTGGGAGACGAGCACGTTGGCGACGATGTGCGGGAGGTGGGAGATGCCGGCCATGGCCCGGTCGTGAGCCGCGGCGTCGATGGCCAGCGGGCGGGCGCCCAGCCCAGTGAGCAGGCGGTGCAGGCGCTCGTAGAGGGTGCCGGTCGTCGTTCCCTCCGGGGTCAGGTACCAGGCGGCCTGCTCGAAGAGGTCGTCGCGGGCGTGGGTGATCCCCGCCGTCTCCGCCCCGGCCAGCGGGTGGCCGCCGACGAAGCGCCCGTCCCGGGAGAAGCGCGCGGCGACGTCGGCCTTGGTCGAGCCGACGTCGGTGACCACGGTGTCCGGCCCCGCCGCGGCGAGCACGAGGGCGACGGTGTCGCCCACGGCGCCCAGCGGCGCGGCGACGAACACGACGTCGGCCTTCCCCACCGCCTCGGCCGGGCTCTCGGCGGCCACGTCGACCGCCCCTCGCTCCACCGCCGTGCGCAGCGACGCGGGATCGGGATCCCACGCCACCACGGTCGCCCCCAGCCGCGCGCGCGCGGCCAGGGCGACCGACCCTCCGATCAGCCCGACGCCGATCACGGCGACCACCGGCGGGGTGGCCCGATCGCCGCCGGGGGCGGCGATCGGTCCGGGCGACGCGCTGTCGGAGGGCGTGTCGTTCACCTGCTCAGACGCTCGCCGGGGCGTGCATGCTCTTGCCGGCCAGGTTGGCGGCCAGCTCGATCTTCTTCGCGTAGGCGGGGAAGTCGGCGCTGGCGATCTGCTGGGGCCCGTCGCAGACCGCCTCGTCCGGGTTCGGGTGGAACTCGACGATGATGCCGTCGGCCCCGACCGCGGCCGCGGCCAGCGACAGCGGCTCGACCAGCACGCGGCGGCCCGCCGCGTGGCTCGGGTCGACGATCACCGGCAGGTGCGTCAGCTCCTTGATGACCGGGATCGCCGTCAGGTCGAGCGTGAAGCGGTAGGCCGTCTCGAACGTGCGGATGCCGCGCTCGCAGAGGATGACGTTCTCGTTGCCCTCCTTGAGGATGTACTCCGACGCCATCAGCAGCTCCTCGATCGTCGAGGACAGGCCCCGCTTGACGATCGCCGGGATGCCGCTGCGCCCCACCTCGGTGAGGAGGGTGTAGTTCTGCATGTTGCGCGCGCCGATCTGGATGACGTCGGCGACCTCGGCCACGGCCTCGATGTCGCGCACGTCCATCAGCTCGGTGACGATCGGCAGGCCGCTCTGCTCCTTGGCCTCGGCCAGCAGGCGCAGGCCCTCCTGCCCCAGCCCGTGGAAGGCGTACGGGGAGGTGCGGGGCTTGTACGCGCCGCCACGGAACATCGTGGCGCCGCCGGCGACCATGTCCTTGGCCGCGGTCAGCAGCTGGTCGCGGGACTCGACGGTGCAGGGACCGGCGATGAGGGCGAAGTGGTCGCCCCCGATACGTCGCCCGCCGATCTCCAGCACGGACGGTTCACCCTGGCGGAACTGGGACGACGCCAGCTTGTAGGGCTTGAGGATCCGCATCACGCGGTCCACCCCGGGGTGGCCTTCGAGCTCGAGCCGCTCGATGTGCTCGAGGTCGCCGACGACGCCGATCACGGTGACCTCGTCACCGGTCGAACGATGGGCACGGGCGTCGACCGATTCGATGCGGTCGACGACGGCGTCGACCTCTTCCTGGGTCGCGCTCGCCTTCATGACGATCATCACTGGATTGCTGCCTCTCTGGGAAACGTGGTGGAAAGACTACGGGGACCGGCGGGACGTGGCGCGTGCGCCTCCGGCGACCGACGCACGGACGCGGGCACGCACGAACGGGAACGGCGCTCGACCCGAAGGTCCGGACCCGAAGGTCCGATGCGACGGCTCCACGCGGAGCCGGCCGAGCGCCTAGCTAAATCGCCAGGACGTCCACGAATAGGCGTAGCCATACGCGCGCGGAGCGGAGAACGTCTCAGCGGAGGTGATGCGCGCGGTGAGAGGCGAGGGGCCCATTCGGACAGCAAGCATGACACACCAGCCGTCCCCGCGCCACGCCTCTTCTCGTCAGCGGCCGAAGAAGAGGACGATCGCGCCGACGAGGATGATCGCCAGCACCGCCGACCAGGCGAACTTGGCCAGCAGCGACTGCCGCGCGAACCAGCCGCGCAGCTGGGCCCACTTCAGGAGGATCCACGCCTGCGCCGTGACAGCCCAGTCGAACTCCAGGGCCAGCAGCCGCAGCGCGACGAGGGCCAGCGGCAGGCCGACCTCCGGGAACCACACGAAGAAGATCGCCACCGCGAGCAGCACGAAGCCGGCGGCGGCGACCGCCACCCGCACGACCATCGGCCGCTGCTGGTGCCGCGCCCGGGCCTCGCCCACGCGGGCGCGGGCCTCGTCGCGGTCCAGCGCGCTCATCCGGCGGGCGGCGGCAGCAGCTCGCCGAGCGCCGTCAGGAAGCGGCGGTTCTCCTCCGGCGTGCCGTACGTGACGCGCAGCGTGTTCTGGCGGCCCAGCGCCGTGCCGGCGCGCACGAGCACGCCCCGGTCCATCAGCCCCGAGACGACGTCGGCCTCGACCACCTCGTCCGGCAGGTGCAGCCACGCGAAGTTGGCCTGCGAGTCGGCGACCCGCAGCCCCAGCTCCCGCAGGCCCTCCTCGATCTCCACCCGGGCGACGATCGACCGCTCGACCCGCTCGGTGACCGCGTCCTGGTGCTTGAGCGCCTCGACCGCCGCGGCCTGGGCGGCGGTGTTGCAGAAGAACGGCTGACGCACCTGGCCGACGGCCTCCACGAAGCGGGCGTCGCCGCACAGCGCGTAGCCGACCCGCAGGCCGCACAGCCCGTAGATCTTGGAGAACGTGCGCAGCAGCACCAGGTTGGGATGCCGGGCGAGCAGGTCGATGGAGGCGTCGGGGTCCTCCAGCGTGTTGAACTCGCAGTAGGCCTCGTCGAGGATCACGCAGACGTGCCGCGGGACCTTGTCGAGAAAGGCGGCGATGTCGGCGAGGGGGATCGCGGTCGACGTCGGGTTGTTCGGGTTGCAGACGATGACCAGCTGGGTCGCGACGGTGATCGCCGCGGCCATCGCGTCGAGGTCGTGGCAGTCGTCCTCGTCCAGGTCCACGCGGACCTCGGTGGCGCCGGAGGCGGCCGTGAGCTGCGGGTAGACGCTGAAGGACGGCCAGGAGTAGACGAACTCGGCCCCCGGCTCGAGCAGGACGTCGCCGGCGGCGAGCAGGATGTCGCAGGAGCCGTTGCCGATCGCGATGCGCGGGACGGGCACGCCGAAGCGGTCGCTCAGGGCCTGGCGCAGCACCGCGTTGGAGGGATCCGGGTAGCGGTTGACCGTGCCGAGCACGCGGCGGACCGCCTCCACCACCTCGGGCAGCGGCGGATCGGGCGACTCGTTGGAGGCGAGCAGGGCGATGCCCTCGGGCAGCGCGTAGCCGCCGGCCGCGGGATACACCGGGATGCGCTTGATGCGCTCGTTGAATTCGATGGCCACGAGCGGGATTGTGCCGGACCGGATGCGCGGGCGTTCCGCGGGGACCGTCAGGCGGGGGTCAGGCCGGGTCGATGAAGCCGCCGGGGCGGTGCTCGCCCGCGGGCAGCAGGCCGTCACGGCCGACGTAGCCGTCCTTGCCGCCGACGACCAGCACCACCGCGTCGACCGTGCCGACGTTCCGCAGGCGGCGAGCCACCGGCGCGTCGACCCGGGCCACGGAGCCGGCCTCCAGGGCGTGGCGCGTGCCCTCCTCGCCCAGCTCCAACTCGACCGAGCCGGCGTGGACGAAGTACAGCTCCTCCTGCTCGGCGTGCAGGTGCACGCCGGTCTCGTAGCGGGGCGGCAGCACGATCGCGTTGGCCCCGCACGACGTGACGTCCAGGCCGCGCCGCACGCGGCGGAAGCCGTACCCCTCCCCGAGGGCGTCGAGGGGGGCGACGGCGTACCCGTCGCCGCGGGTCACGCCCGGGAACGCGTCGGCGGGACGGGGCTCGTCGCTCATTGGGCGCTCTCCAGGTCGCTGCGCAGGACGCGGGCGCCGCGCAGGTAGACGTGCCGAGGGGTGTGGTCCTGGGGCGCGTAGTAGTGCAGGAGGATCCGGATGACCATCGGCAGGGCGCCGGGCACCGGCACCTCGCGGGTGCACAGCAGCGGCACCTTGTCGAAGCCGAGCCGGCGCGCGGCCACGGCGGGGAACGCCGCGTCGAGGTCGTCGGTGAGCGTGAAGATGCAGCTGACGCAGTCGTCCGGGCCGATCTCGTTGCGCGCCATCAGCTCGGTCACGAGCTCCGTCGTCGCCGAGAGGATCGCCTCGCTCTCGTTCTCGTCCACAGTGATGGCGCCGCGCAGCGCGAAGAGTCGGCTCATGGACCGGGAATCATGCCAGGCGATGCGCTGGTCCCATCCGCCGGCTCCGCCGCGGCCTGGCGCAGCCGCTCGACCTCGGCAGGGCTGAGCTGGCGGTGGGCGCCGATGGCCAGGTCGTCCAGACGCAGCGGGCCGAACGCGATGCGGCTGAGGCGGATGACCGGGTGCCCGACCGCCTCGCACATGCGCTTGACCTGCCGCTTGCGCCCCTCGTGGATGGTGATCTCCAGCTCGCTCGGGGCGATCATCCGGGCCCCCGCGGGGGCGGTGAGGCCGTCCTCCAGCTCCACGCCCTCCCGCAGCCGGCGCAGCGCGGCCTCGGAGACGCGCCCCCCGTCGACCCGGGCACGGTACGTCTTGGGCACCTCGAAGGAGGGGTGCGTCATGCGGTGGGCCAGGTCGCCGTCGTCGGTGAGGAGGATCAGGCCGGTGGTGTCCGCGTCGAGACGGCCCACGGGATACAGGCGACGGCCGGCCTCGGGCACCAGGGAGACGACGGTCGGCCGGCGGTGCGTGTCCTTGGCCGTCGAGACCACGCCGGCGGGCTTGTTGAGGGCGTAGACGACGCGCGTGGTCGGGAAGTCGCCCCCACCGAACCCCGGGCCGCCGGGCAGGCCGCGGCCGTCGAGCTGGACGTCATCCAGCTCCGTGACGTCGCGGGCGGGATCGGTGACGATCTCCCCGTTGACGCTCACCCGCCCGTCGAAGACGAGCTTCTCCGCCGCGCGGCGCGAGGCCACGCCCGCATGGGCCAGGTGCTTGCCGAGTCGCATCAGGTGACACCATAGGTCGTTCCATGGACCTGAAGCTCCTCGACACCACACTGGCCGACCTGCGCCAGCCCGCCTTCCGCGCCAAGCAGATCTGGGAGTGGACGGCCAAGGGCGTGGCCGGCTACGAGGACATGAGCAACGTCCCCGCCGACCTGCGGACCACGCTGGACGAGCGGGTCCCGTTCTCCTCGCTGACCGTGGAGTCCGAGCTGGAGGCCAAGGACGGCACGGTGAAGGCGCTGTTCCGCACCCACGACGGCCGCCCGGTCGAGGCCGTCCTCATGCGCTTCCGCGACGGCCGGCGCTCCGTCTGCGTCTCCTCCCAGTCCGGCTGCCCGCTGACCTGCACGTTCTGCGCGACCGGCACGATGAAGTTCGGACGCAACTTGTCCGTGAGCGAGATCCTCGACCAGGTCCTGCACTTCCGCCGCATCGAGGAGGTCGACCACCTCGTGTTCATGGGCATGGGCGAGCCGATGATGAACCTCGACAACGTGCTGGCCACCTGCCGGCGCCTGCCGTCGATCGGCATCACCCACCGCCGCACCACGATCTCCACCGTCGGCTGGGTCCCGGGCATCGACGCGCTGACCGCGAGCGACATGCCGATCCGCCTGGCCTTCTCGCTCCACGCCGCCGACGAGGACCTGCGCAGCCGGATCATGCCCGTCAACGAGCGGTACGCCCTCAGCGAGGTGCTGGCCGCCTGCCGGCGCTGGAACGAGGTCAAGAAGCGGCTGGTCTACATCGAGTACGTGATGCTCAAGGGCGTCAACGACCACTACGCCAACGCGATGGACCTCGTGCGCGTGCTCGACCCGCGCATCTTCAAGGTCAACCTCATCCCCTACAACCCGACGGGGATGTACGACGGCTCGTCGCCCGAGGCGATCGAGGCGTTCCGCTCAGTCCTCGACGACCACGGGATCCGCTGCACCGTCCGCCTCACCCGGGGGCGGGACATCGACGCCGCCTGCGGGCAGCTCGCTGCCAAGGCGTAGCGGGTCGTTCGGCCCGCCCGGCATGTCGGGCACGGCCTCCACGCCGGAGGAGCCCGGACCGTCGGTGGGGATGCCCGCGCGGGCCTCGCCGGCGCGCAGCAGGCGATCGCGCAGGTCGGCCTCCTCCTCGGGTGTGGGATCCCAGGCGGCGACGTCGGGCAGGTCCTCCAGGCCGCGCAGGCCGAAGAGGCGCAGGAAGAGCGGCGTCGTGCGGTAGAGCACGGCCCCGAACTGGGAGCGGCCGAACTCCTCGATCAGGCCGCGCTCCAGCAGCGTGCCCGTGGCCGAGTCGGCGCTGACGCCGCGGATGCGGGTGATCTCCGGACGGGAGACCGGCTGCAGGTAGGCGACGATCGACAGCGTCTCGGCCTGGGCCGGGGTGAGCGGCGGGGTGCGCGGCGCGGCCAGCAGCCGGCGGGCGGCGGGCTCGGCGACGGGGTCCGTGGCCAGCGTCAGCCCGCCCGCGACCTCCTTGAGGATCAGGCCGCGCGTGCCGGGCGCGAACGCGTCCTCCAGCTCCGCGAGGGCCTCGCGCACGTCCTCGACGTCCTCCTCGGTCGCCGCGACGAGCGCGTCGAGCGAGACCGGTTCGGGCGAGAGGAAGAGCAGCGCCTCGATCGTCCGGGCGAGCTCGTTCATGAGGCGGCGGGGATCTCCCAGACCGGGCGCTGGGCGCCGGCCCGCGGGGCGATGAGGATCTCCCCGAACGGCTCGTCCTGGGTCCAGTTGGCGTCGCCCTGCTTGTACAGCTCGAGCAGCGCGAACAGCGTGACCGCGACGGTGACGCGATCGGCGCCGGCGACCGCCTCGTCGAACGTGCAGGCCCCGCGGCGCAGCAGGCCGCGCAGGTGCGCCAGCCGGTCGGCGACGGTGACGCGGGGCACGGTCACGTGCCCGAGGTCGAGCCGCTCGGGCAGGCGCAGCAGGTTGCCCACCGCCCCGCCGAGCTGGGCGACGTCGTAGACCTGGCCGACCTGGTCGTAGGACACGCGGCGCAGCTCGGGCGGCAGCGGCGCGCGCCGGTAGCGCACGCCCTCCTCGGCGTCGAGCAGCGACGACAGGTGCTCGGCCGCCTGACGGTAGCGGCGGTGCTCCAGCATGCGCTGCAGCAGCTCCTCGGCCGCCTCGCCGGGCTCGAGGTCCAGCAGCTCCTCCTCCTCGCCGGGCAGGAGCATCCGCGACTTCAGCTCCAGCAGCGCCGCGATGAGCACGAGGAACTCGGTGGCCGCCTCGAGGTCCAGCTCGCCCCGGGACTCCAGGAAGTCCACGTAGGAGAGCACGACGTCGGCGAGCTCGACCTCCATGAGGTCGACCTCCTCGCGCAGCACGAGCGTGAGGAGCAGGTCGAACGGGCCCGTGAAGACCTCGAGATCGAGGTGCAGGTCGGTGACGGTCACTGCGAGGACGGTAACGGCCGGTCCGGACCTACTTTCCCCCCGAACCACCAGAACCTCGCCGTGAGCAGGCACAACGCCGCGCCCAGGAGATACGGGACCCCGTCCCCCACCGCCTGTCCGAGCGCGCCGCCGGCCGCCGAGCCGATCGCGGCCCCGCCGGCCCACTGCATGTTGTTCGCCGCGAAGGCCCAGCCCTGGTCCAGGCCGATCCGGTCGGCGGCCGTGGCCACGAGGTCCCCGCCGGGCGTCCACAGCATCCCCAGGAAGCCGCTCATGACCACGAAGACGAGCCCGAGGAGGACCCAGGTGCCGGGCAGCGTCAGCAGCGCCAGGCCGGCCGCGGCGCCCAGCAGGCCCACCCGCACCACGCCGCGCACCCCGTGGCGGTCGGCCCACCGGCCGGTCAGCGGGCTGGCGACCGCCTCGACCAGCGCGGCGGCGAAGAACACGGCGGCGATGGCGAACGTGGTGGCGCCCAGGTCGTCCAGCTCCAGCGGGACCAGCACCTCCACGACGCCGAAGCAGGTGGCGGGCAGCAGCGTCAGCCACAGGGCGACGCGGAACGGCCGGTCGCGCAGGGCCGCGGTGACCGTCGTCGTGCGGGGCTCGGGCAGCGCGGCCGGCCCGGGCGCGGTCAGGGCCCAGCCCGCCATCCCCACCCCGAACACGGCGGCCAGCGCGAACGCCGGCCCGCGGCCGACCGCCTCGGCCAGCGCGCCCAGCACCGGGCCGAGCTGCGCGCCGAACACGCCGGCGCCGATCGCGGTGCCGATCACCTGCCCGCGCCGCGCGGGCGGCGCCGTCTGGGCCAGCCAGGCCAGGCCCGCCGTCCACGTGGCGGCGCCGCCCAGCCCCTGCACGAAGCGGGCGCCGTCGAGCAGGGCGATCGTGCCCGCGAGCGCGAAGACGAGGCCGGCCCCGCCCATCACGAGCAGGCCGGTGACCAGCACGGCCCGGACGCCGAAGCGGGCGACGAGCCAGCCGGCGGGGATCGCGCCGGCCAGCGAGCCGGCCGCGTAGGACGCGACGAGCAGCCCGGACTGGCCCTTGCTGAGGCCGAACGCGCTCGACAGGTCCGGGAGGATCGGGGCCAGCGCGGCGTAGAACAGCGTGTCGACGAGGATGATGGCGCTGACCATCACCACCAGACGGCGCACGGCGCGGCGGGACTCCTACCGGCGCCGGGGCCCCACGCCCATGGCCTCGCGGACGTCCGCGAGCACGGGCTGGGCGATCGCACGGGCCTGGTCGGCTCCCGCGGCCAGGACGGCCTCGAGGGCGGCCTCGTCGGGCCGGATCTCCTCGTAGCGCTCGCGCACCGGGCCGAGCATCGCGTTGACGGCGTCGGCGGCGGCGACCTTCAGGTCCCCGTATCCCCGCGCGGTGGCCATCTCGGCCTCGACCTCGTCGGGGGTGCGGTCGGTGGTGGCGGCGAGGATGTCGATCAGGTTGGTGACGCCCGGCTTGTCCTTGCCGCGGGCGATGCGGGGCGGGTCGTCGGAGTCGGTGACCGCGCGCTTGAACTTCTTCTCGACGGCCTTGGCGTCGTCCAGCACGTACACCGTGCCCTCGGGGCTGGCCGCGCTGGTCGACATCTTGGCCGTCGGGTTCTGCAGGTCCATGATCCGGGCGCCGACCGCGGGGGTCCGCTGCTCGGGCACGACGAGGACGGGGGCGTCCTCGGGGGCGAAGCGCGCGTTGAAGCGGCGGGCGACGTCGCGCATCAGCTCCAGGTGCTCGCGCTGGTCCTCCCCCACCGGCACGTCGGTGGCGCGGTAGGCCAGGACGTCGGCGGCCATCAGCACCGGATAGACGAGGAGGCCGGCGGAGACGAGCTCGCGCTGGGCGGCGGACTTGTCCCGGAACTGGTGCATGCGGTTGAGCTCGCCGTAGGCCGTGACCGACGTCAGCAGCCAGGTCAGCTCGGTGTGCTCCTGCACGTCGCCCTGGCGGAAGAGGACGCAGCGCGCGGGATCGAGCCCGGCGGCGAGCAGGATGGCCAGCGTGTCGTAGACGCGCTCGCGCAGCTCGGTCGGCTCGTAGGCGACCGTGGTCGCGTGGAGGTCGACGATGCAGTAGAGGCCCTCGCCGCGCTCCTGGCCGGCCACGTACTGGCGGACCGCCCCGATGTAGTTGCCCAGGTGCTTGCGGCCCGTCGGTTGGATGCCGGAGAAGATGCGCACGGACGGCAGGTTATTGGGTGGCGGGCCGAGGACGTCCGGCTGCCCACCCGACGTCCTCCACATTCCTCCCGACAGGTGGGAGGAATGTGGAGAACCCCCTGGGGTGGGGCTAGGGGTTGCCCGTGAATCCGTCGCTGTAGCAGGGCGTCGTGGCGCCGCAGGCCTTGGTGACCTGGCCGCCGGGCGCGTAGAAGTCGGACTTCATCTGCTGCCCGATCGCCGTGCGCCGCGGGAACTCGTGCGGGTCGTTGCCGTCCGCGTCCGTCGGGGCGACGTTGGTCAGCGGCGAGTAGTTCGTGCCCTTGGCCCCGCCGTCGCGCAGCGGACCGGAGTCGAACATCACCAGCGCCGACCCGGTGTACGGGAACGACGGGATCGGGTCGATGCCCAGGAACGGGTCCGCGACCGGGTTCCAACGGCCCGGGTCGAGCGCGTGGCCCGCCACGCCGTCCGGCGTGTAGACCTTCGCGCCGATCGTGCGTGCCTCGACCAGCGCCGTCACGTTCGCGACCTGGTGATCGCCGAACGCCGCGTGCAGCAGCACCTCGTGCGGCGGGGTGTTCGGGTACGGGTTGGTCGTCATGTGCTCGGCGTAGCCGTTGCTCTCCGCGCGGTCCCACAGCATCTGCATCATGCTCAGGTACAGCTGGCGGTCCAGCGTGTCCGGGTAGGCGCCGTAGAGCACCTTCGCGTAGTTGCTGAAGTCCGTGCTGCGCTGCAGCAGCGTGGAGTAGTTCATCCCCAGCACGCCGAGCGTGCCGCGGTCCAGGTCGGGCGAGACGGCCACGACCGCGCCGCCGATGATGCCGCCCTGCGAGTTGCCGTCGTAGTAGATGCGGCCGGCGGCCTGGTTGACCGGCGTGCCCGAGCCGTTCTGGAACGCCGGGTTGCCGGCGAAGCCGCCCTGGGCCGCGGGCGCGGCGAGCAGCCGGCCCATGTACAGGAAGGCGAGCATGCCCTGCTGGACGCGGTCGGCCAGGCGCGGGAAGAGGCTCAGGTTGTTGAGGATCCCCGCGACGGTGCCGATGTCACTCGACGCCATGCCGTACCAGTCGGTCGCGCAGTAGATCGTCTTGTGCGCGAACGACATGTCGCTGATCTGCCCCTGCCCGACCTCGTTCTGGGAGCCGAGCAGGCCGTGGCCGTAGATCACGCCGCGGGCGCCGGTGACGATGTCGCCGCCCTCGCTGTCCCGCGGGATGCGGCAGGTGTAGCTGGCGGTGAACGTGCCGTTCTGCACCGGCAGGCGGTCGGCGGACGTGTCGCCGGCCGCGTAGTTGAACGTGCCGCCCTGGGCGCAGCCGGGGCTGGTCAGGTAGCAGGGGACCTGGAACGTGCCGCTCACCTTGCGGGCGAACTGGCTGTCCTCGGCGGGGCTGTAGTCCGTGGCGGTGGCCGTGAACGCCGGGGCGTGGCCCTCGACCGTCTGGTTGGCCAGGTCCGTGTCGCCGAGCTGGGCGAACGCGTCGTTGCGGATGGCGAGCATCCGGCCCGCGATGTTGCCCGCGCTGGCCACGGTGAAGTCCCACGCCAGGTCCAGGTCGCCGCGGGCGATACCGGCGCCGCCGAGCTTGGCGAAGATGTCCTCCATCGCCGGCTTGCGGTCCTTGATGACCTTGTTGGCCGAGGCGGGGATCTGGTTGTCGCGGTACGCGCGGAAGCCGGGGCTCGCGGTGATCGCCGAGCCGTCCGCCTTCTTCAGGTTGCGCAGCGCGACGATGTAGCGCTGGCCCTCCTGCCAGTTCTTGCCGGGCCGGATGATCAGCGACGTGTTGGCGGGCGAGCCGGCCGAGCTGTCCATCTCCGCCCAGATCAGCTGGCGGGCGCCGGTCGTGGCGTTGATGACCACGACGGGCTGGTCGGCCCGGGCGTAGTCGGCCATGTTGGTGATCGGGACGATGCCGCTCTGGTCGAACGCGGCCTGGCTGTCGAGGCCCGGCACGGTGGCCGTGATCGACTGCCCGGGGCTGAAGCCGTCGTTGCGGTTCCACTCCGCCGGGTCGATGTGCACGCCGTTCTTGTCGGCGGGCATCGCGGCCTGCTCGAAGTTGATGCGCAGGCCCGTGGCCGACGTGGCGTCCGGGCGCGTGAAGTAGTTGTTGGGGAACGGCAGCATGCAGCGCGCCGGGTCGATCGGGTCGCACTTGGTCACCGCGGCGGGCGGGGTGACGGTGCAGCCCGGGCCGGTCCACTTGACCGCCAGCGAGGCGTTGACCTTCTTGGTGACCTTCTTCGTGCGCGAGCCCTTCTTGGGCACGAGGAAGGACGACGTCACCTTGAGGGGGACGTTGCCGTTGCCGCAGGCCTCGAACTTCGTGCGGCCGGCCGTGCTGAGCTTGAAGGTGGTGGTGATCGTGCCGCGCTTCTTGAACGTGACGGTGCGGGCCTTGCCCGTGAGCCCGCCGGCGACGGCGACCTTCACCTTGACGGCGCGGTCGGCCTTGACCTTGACCTGGACGCCGGTCAGGAGCACGCGGTCGCGCTTGTTGACGCCCAGCAGCATGCTGACCTTGGCCGCCTTCGGCAGGGGCTTCTTCTTGCTCTTGCTCGCCGCGGCGGCGTCCGACGCCAGCCCCACGGAGAACAGCGCGAGCACCATCCCCAGCACCCCGATGCACCGCATCGCCGTGCCGCCGGATGGACGACCTACCGCTTGACCGCTGAACACAGCATCTCCTCGTGAATCTGGACCGGAGGCCCCGCGAACGACGGCGAGGCCGGAAACATGGACGAGACGCTCTCACAACCCGAGGCCCCGTGCGCTACCCCCGAACGGTAGCTCGCGGCGCGGCCACTTACATCGTGACCGGCCTGAACGGGCGTCCAATAGCGTTGTGACCGGTCCCCAGGGGCGAGGACCGGCGGCATCCGGCGGGCGCCGGACGGAGCGGTGGGCCGCTAGGCCATCGCCTGGCGGATGACTGGCCGCTTGGCCGCCCCCGCCTCGTCGAGCCGCCGCACCGGGGTGGTGTACGGCGCGTTGCGCGCGATCTCGGGATCGTCCTTGGCCTCGCGCAGGATCGCCGCGATGGCGTCCGCGAAGGCGTCCAGCGTCTCCTTCGTCTCGGTCTCGGTGGGCTCGACCAGCAGCGCCTCGTCGACGAGCAGCGGGAAGTACACCGTCGGCGGGTGGAAGCCGTGGTCGAGCAGGCGCTTGGCCAGATCGAGCGTGCGGATCCCGAGCTCCTTCTTCATGACCGAGCCGTCGAGGACGAACTCGTGCATGCACCGCTCGCCGAAGGCCAGCGGCAGGTACTCGCCGATGCCTTCGCGCTTGAGGCGGGCCAGCAGGTAGTTGGCGTTGAGGACGGCCGTCTCCGACGCGTCCTGCAGCCCCTCGGACCCGAGCGAGCAGATGTACGCGTAGGAGCGCACGAAGCAGCCGTAGTTGCCCTGGAAGCCGCGGAGCTTGCCGATCGACTTCTCGCGGTCCTCGACCAGGTCGAAGACGGGGCCCTCGGCCGTGTCCCTGCGGGTGATGACCGGGGACGGCAGGTACGGGGAGATCCGGTCGGAGACCGCGATCGGGCCGGACCCGGGGCCGCCGCCGCCGTGCGGCTGGGTGAAGGTCTTGTGGAGGTTGTAGTGGACGATGTCGAAGCCCATGTCGCCCGGGCGGGTGCGGCCCATGACGGCGTTGAGGTTCGCCCCGTCGTAGTACAGGGTCGCGCCGACGCTGTGCACCAGCTTGGCGATCTCCTGGATGTTCGGGTCGAAGATGCCCAGCGTGTTGGGGTTGGTGAGCATCAGGCAGGCGATGTCGTCGGTGATCTTCGTCTTGAGATCCTCGATGTCCACGCCGCCGTCGTCGTTGGTGCCGACCTTGACGACCTCGTAGCCCGCCATCGTCACCGTGGCCGGGTTGGTCCCGTGCGCGGTGTCCGGGGTGAGGATCTTGTGGCGGTGCTCGCCGCGATCCTCGTGGTAGGCCCGCGTCAGCAGCAGGCCGGCCAGCTCGCCGTGCGACCCGGCGGACGGCTGCAGCGACACGTGCGGCAGGCCGGCGACCTCGCCGAGGGCCCGCTCCAGGTTGTGCATCAGCTCGAGCGCGCCCTGGGCCCGGCTCGGGTCCTGCAGCGGGTGCAGACGGGCGTGGCCGGGCAGCGCCGTGACCCGCTCGTGCAGGCGCGGGTTGTGCTTCATCGTGCAGGAGCCGAGCGGGTAGAAGCCCGAATCCAGGTCGAAGTTGCGCTTGCTCAGGTTGACGTAGTGGCGAACCAGCTCGGGCTCGCTCACCTGCGGCAGGCGCGGCTGCTCCCGGCGGCGCAGGTGCTCCGGCAGCAGGTCGTCGCGCACGGGCACGTCGGTCGCCGGGCACTGGAACGCGCGGCGGCCGGCGGCGCCCTTCTCGAAGATCGTCTCGACCTTGGCGCGCTGCATCGGCGTGGCGCCCGCGGCGCTGATCGGCACGGCGTGGTGCAGCGGCTCGTGCTCGATGCCGGGATCGGCGTGGAGGTGGTTCTCGTCGATCGTGTGCGGGCTCATGCGGTCGCTCCGCTCGTGGGGGCGGCGGCTCGCTCGGCGGCGACCGCCGCCTCGAGGATCAGGGCCAGCCGGTCGATGTGGGCCTTCGTGCGCTGCTCGGTGATCGCCACCAGCAGGCCCGTGGGGTGCTCGTCGTAGACGCGACCGAGCGCGAAGCCCGGGTTGACGCCCGCGGCGGCGCAGCGGTCGATGACGCGCTTGACGCCGTCGACCCCGTCCACGTCCAGCGTGACCGCGAACTCGCGGACGACCGGCTGGTCGTGCAGGGCGCTCACGCCGTCCAGCGCGGTGAGCGCGTCCCGCGCGTAGGCGGTGCGCTGCAGCAGCAGCTCGCCCAGCTCGACGAGGCCGTCGCGGCCCAGCCAGCTCAGGTACACGACGCCCGCCAGCGCGTTGAGCGCCTGCGAGGTGCAGATGTTCGACGTGGCCTTCTCGCGCCGGATGTGCTGCTCGCGCGTCTGGAGGGTCAGCACGAAGCCGCGCCGGCCGTCGACGTCCTTGGTCTCCCCCGCGATGCGGCCCGGCATCCGCCGGATGTACGCCTCGGTGGCCGCGAAGAAGCCGAAGCTGGGCCCGCCGAAGTCGAGCCGGTTGCCCAGCGTCTGCCCCTCGCCGACCGCGACGTCGACGCCGCACTCGCCGGGCGAGGCCAGGACGCCGAGCGGGATCGGGTCGTAGGAGCCGACGACCACGAGCTTGTCGCCCCCGGCGTCCTCGGCCTTGGCCGCGGCCGACAGCGCGGCCGCGTCCTCGATCGCGCCCAGGAAGTTGGGCTGCTGGAAGAAGGCGGCGGCGGTGTCGCCGTCGATCGCCTCGGCCCACGCGGCCGCGTCGGTGACGCCGCCGGCCAGCGGGACCTCGACGACCTCCATGCCGTACCCGACGGCCAGCGTCTCCACGGTCTGGCGGCTGTGCGGATGCAGGCCGGCCGACACCACGAGGCGCTTGCGCCCGTTGGCGAGCTTGGCCAGGTAGGCGGCGGCGCCGACGGCGCTGGGCCCCTCGTACACCGAGGCGTTGGAGACGGGCAGGCCGGTCAGCTCGCTGATCGCGGTCTGGTACTCGAACATCACCTGCAGGCCGCCCTGGCTGATCTCCGGCTGGTACGGCGTGTAGGGAGTCAGGAACTCCGAACGGCCGAGCAGCATGTCGATGACCGCCGGGACGTAGTGGTCGTACATCCCCGCCCCGAGGAACGTCAGCTCGTCCTCGGCCGACACGTTGCGCCGGGCCAGGTCGAGCAGGTGCCCGTAGACGTCCTGCTCGGTCTGCCCGGCGGGCAGGTCGAGGGGACGCCCGAGCCGGACGGCTTCCGGGATCGGGGCGAACAGGTCGTCGATCGACGCGACGCCGATCTCCTCGAGCATCTCGCGGAGGTCGTCGGGCGTGGTGGCGGTGTACTGGGTCACAACGGGCCCTTTCGAAAAGGGGTTCTGTACGGGTTAGGAGAGCGTGGCGACGTAGGCGTCGCGCGCGAGGAGCCCGTCGACCTCGGAGGGGTCGGACAGGCGGACCTTGACCATCCAGCCGGCGCCGTAGGGGTCCTCGTTGATGGCGTCGGGCGTGTCGCCCAGCTCCTCGTTGACCTCGACGATCTCGCCGGAGAGCGGCGCGTAGACGTCGGAGACGGCCTTGACCGACTCGACCTCGGCGTACGCCTCGCCGCGGGTCACGGTGCTGCCCACGGCGGGCGGGTCGAAGAAGACGACCTCGCCGAGGGCGTCCTGGGCGAACCAGGTCACGCCGAACGTGGCGACGTCGCCGTCGATCTTCGCCCAGTCGTGCTCGGCGTAATACAGCAGTTCTTCTGGATAGCTGGCGTCGGCCATGCGGATCTCCTCGATCGTCCCCGGTGCGGGGACTATTGGTCCTTGCGCAGGAGCGGCTTGGCGGCGACGACCGCCTCCCGCTCCTTGCCGCGCACGTCGATGGTGAGCGGCGTCCCGACCGCGGCGCGCTCGGCCGGCACGTAGGCCATGCCGATCCCGACCCCGAGGCTGGGCGACATCGTGCCGCTCGTCACCTCGCCGCCGTCCACGACCGCGTTGCCCTGCCGCGGGATGCCGCCGCCGGTCAGCGTGAAGGCCACCAGCCGCTCGCTCGGGCCCGCCTCGCGCACGGCGCGCACGGCGTCGGATCCGATGAAGCCGGTGTCCTCCTTGCAGGCCCAGCCCAGGCCGGCCTCGATCGGGCCGCGGGACTCCATCAGGTCGTTGCCGTAGAGGTGGTAGCAGACCTCCAGGCGCAGGGTGTCGCGCGCGGCCAGGCCGGCGGGCGTCGCCCCGCGGCGCACGAGCTCCTCCCACAGGGCGGGGGCGTCGTCGGGGGCGCACAGGATCTCGACCCCGTCCTCCCCCGTGTAGCCCGTGCCGCAGACCAGGACGCCGCGACCGCTGAGGTGGCGCCAGGCCACCGTGAAGCGCTCGGGGAGCGGCTGGTCGGCGATCCGCTGGACGATCTCGCGGGCCTGCGGGCCCTGGACGGCGATCATCGCGAAGTTGTCGGCCACGTCCGTGACGGTGACGTCGAAGCCCTCGGTGTGCGCGGCGAACCAGGCGAAGTCCTTGGCGTGGTTGGCCGCGTTGGTGACGGTGAGGTACCGGTCGGGCTCGAGCCGGTACGTGAAGAGGTCGTCCAGCACCCCGCCGTCCTCGCGGCACAGCACCGAGTACTGGGCGCCGCCGACCGCGATCTTCTCGACGTCGTTGGAGAGCAGGTGCTGCAGGTAGGCGGCGGCATCCGGGCCGGTGGTCTCGATCTCGCCCATGTGCGAGACGTCGAAGATCCCGGCGCCGGAGCGGACGGCCAGGTGCTCCTCGCGGATGCCCGCGTACTGCACCGGCATCTCCCATCCGGCGAAGGGAACGAGCTTGCCCCCGGCCGCGACGTGGGTGTCGAACAGCGAGGTCCGGCGGAGGGTTTCGGAGGCGGCTTCCACGAGCCCGGAGGCTAGCAGTGGGAGCCGCCGTGCCCCGGCGCGGCGAGCAGATCTGTGCCGCCGCGGAGCACCGGCCGGCGGGCGGCACGCCGTCCGGTCAGGGACGGGCCAGGGTGGACCCGATCCCCTCGCCGCTGCGCGTCATGAAGGCCAGCGGGGCGATCATCGCCTTGACGAGCAGGCCGCGCGCCCGGCCGCGGCGGCCGGCGACCCGGGGGCCCAGCGCCGCGGCGAGGGCGGTGAGGCCCGGCATCGGCCGCACGAACAGGTCGATCCGCGTGATCAGCCCGTCGCCGTCCAGCGTGATCATCAGCGCCTCCTCGATGGCCGTCTTCCCCACGCGGCCGCTGGCCCGCAGCAGCCGGGTGCGGTCGTCGCCGACGTCGGCGTGGTTGCGGCGGTCCTGGACGACCGCGAACACGTCCTCCATCAGCGGGCGCAGCTGCGCGTGCCCGTGGAAGGCGAAGCGGTCGGTGATCGGCGAGGAGAGCACGACGTCGGGCGCCATGCACGCGACGACCGCGTCCACGTCCCCCGCCTCCACGGCGGCGCGGTAGGCGGCGGTGGGCGTGGCTCCGAGGGGATCGTCGGTCATGCCTTGGACGCTACGCATGAGATCCGGCATCCTCAAGGCCCATGGCGCACGAATCCATCGACGATCTTCATCACGATGCTCTGAAAGACGTCGCGCGACGGCTGCGCGCCGACCTCCCGGACCTGGTCGACGAGACCGAGGCGCGGCTGCACCGCGAGCAGCCCGAGGTGATCGCCCGGATCGACTCCGCGCTGCTGCGCGAGGGCATCGCCGCGACCCACCGGGGCTTCGCCGCGCTGCTGGACGAGCTGGCCGGGGGCGGCAGCGGCGCGAGCGACGGCCTGGGCCCCGGCCCTGCCGGGACCCGCCACGTGGCCTTCGCCGCCGCGGCCTCCCGGGCGGGAGTCGGGCTCGACGCGCTGCTCGCCGGGTACCGGACCGGCGCCCAGGTCGGCTGGACCCACGTGGAGCGCTACGTGGCCGAGGGCGAGGTGCCCAGCGCCGCGGTGATGGCGATGGCCACCGCGTCGCTGCGGTACGTCGACGTGCTCACCGCGGACTCGTTCGAGGGGTTCGCCCGCCAGGCGGAGGCGGCCGGCGGAGCGCGGGCCCGGGAGCGGCAGGCGCTGCTCGCCGCGCTGCTCGGCGGCGACGGCGACGAGGCGCTCGCCCCGCTGGCGACGGCGGCCCGCTGGCCCGTGCCCGAGCGGCTGGCCGTGGCCGTGCTGCTCGGCCCGGCACGGGGCACCGAGCCGGACGGGGACGCGGTGCTGCTCGGCCACGGCGACGGGGCCCGCGTGGCCGTCGTCGCCGAGGCCGGCACCGCGGAGCTGCTGGCCACCGGCGTGGCCCTGGCGCTCGGGCCCCCGGTCCCCGCGCGTCAGGCGGCGCTGTCCCTGGCGCGGGCCCGGCGGCTCGCCGCGCTGGTGGTGGCGGGCCACCTGCCCGCCGGCCGGCCGCTGCGTTGGGAGGACCATCTGGCCGCGCTCGTCGTGCACGCCGACGCGGCGGCCGGCGCGGCGCTGCGCGCCGCTCGGCTGGCGCCGCTGGACGGCCTGCCGGACGCCCGGCGCACGATGCTCACGGAGACGCTCGCGGCGTGGCTGGACCACCCGGGGCGCCCGACCGAGATCGCCGCGGCGCTGCACCTCCATCCCCAGACGGTGCGCTACCGGCTGGGACGGCTGCGCGCGTTCTTCGGGGACGCGCTGGACGATCCGAGCGCGCGGTTCGAGCTGGTGCTCGCCCTGCGGGCGGCGGCCTGAGTGTCGCTCAGTGGTTGCCAGGCAACCACGGGGCGACACTCACGGGGTGGCTAGCGCAGGAACGGCGGGATGTCGATGTCGTCGTCGCTGATCTCGAGCGAGGAGCGCTGACGGTCGTCGACGCGCGGGTTGCGGTCGCGCGGCTCGCGGGGCAGCGAGCTGTCGGAGGAGCGCGGCGGCCGCGCCTCGCGGCCGGCGCCCCGCTCGGGCGTCGCCGCGGCGCGCACGCGCGGCGGGCGCTTGGCGTCGAAGCCCGTGGCGATGACCGTGACCATGACGTCGTCGCCGATGTCCTCGTCGAGGACCGTGCCGAAGATGATGTTCGCGTTCGGGTCCGCGGCGGCCTGGACGATCTCCGCCGCCTCGTTGACCTCGAACAGCCCGAGGTCGGCGCTGCCCGTGATGCTGAGAAGGATGCCGGTGGCGCCCTGGACCGAGTCCTCCAGGAGCGGGCTGGAGATCGCGGCCTTGGCGGCGTCCGCGGCGCGGTGCTCGCCGTTGGCGCGGCCCATGCCCATGAGGGCCGAGCCGGCGTCGGACATGACCGTGCGCACGTCGGCGAAGTCGAGGTTGATCAGGCCGGGGATCGTGATGAGGTCCGTGATGCCCTGGACGCCCTGGCGCAGGACGTTGTCGGCCTCGCGGAACGCGTCGAGGATCGTCGTGCGGCGCTCGACCATCCCGAGGAGCTTCTCGTTCGGGATGACGATGAGCGTGTCCACCACGTCGCGCAGGCGGGCGATGCCCTCCTCGGCGGAGCGGGTGCGCTGCGTGCCCTCGAACTCGAACGGCTTGGTGACCACCCCGACGGTGAGCGCGCCGATCTCGTTCTTGGCGATCTCGGCGATCACGGGCGCCGCGCCCGTGCCGGTGCCGCCGCCCTCGCCCGCGGTGACGAAGACCATGTCGGCGCCCTTGAGCGCCTCCTTGATCGCGTCGCGCGACTCGGCGGCCGCGCCGAAGCCGACGTCCGGGTCGGCGCCGGCGCCGAGGCCCTTCGTCAGCTCGTGCCCGATGTTGAGCTTGATGTCGGCGTCGCACATCTGGAGCGCCTGGGCGTCCGTGTTCGCCGCGATGAACTCGACGCCGCGCAGGCCGGCGTCGACCATGCGGTTGACGGCGTTGGTTCCGCCTCCACCGACGCCGACGACCTTGATGACCGCGAGATAGCTGCCGCTTGATTCCATGAGAGAGTGTCCGACCCTGGAGATGGCGTTGAGAGTTTTCGGGCGGTCCGCGCCCAGGGGGAACACGGTCACCGTATGACCGCATGGTCGCAGATGTCAACGACCTGGACGGAACGCAAGTTCCGTTGCACGGAGAGGGGTCTCGACTTCAGGTCGAGATTCGCCGGGTCCGAGACCCTCAACCTGTCGTAGAGGCTTGCCCAAGGCCTAGAGGCCCGACCCGTCTCCCGCATCGTCGTAGGAGGAGGGGTCGCCGGAGCCGTCGTCCGTGCCGTCCTCGGCACTCACGCCGCTGCCGTCATCGGTCCCGTCGTCCACCGCCGGATCGGAGCCGTCGTCGGTGACCGCGCCGTCGGCCGAGTCCACCCCGAGGCCCGAGGAGAAGCCCCCGGCGGCGGGCCGCTCAGGCACGCGCAGGTCGACGTAGGTGGCCCCGGCGGAGGCCGGATCGCCGAGCACGCGCTTGAGGGCGACCCACTGGTCGGCCGCCTCCTCTCCGGTGCCGAAGTAGGCGACGGCGTCGTTGTCGCGCAGCTTGACCTCCACCCCGTGGGCGCCGTGCTGGATGTGGGCCACGTTGGCCCGCTGGGCGGCGGTGGCGGCGGCCAGGACGCGGATCTCGTCGCGCACGGCGGCCTCGGTGACCCTCCCGCCGATCGGGGTGCGGTTCGTGGCCAGGGGCGGCACGTCCTTGGCGATCGTGCCCTCCAGCACCGTGCCGTCCGCGGCGACCGGGACGTCCTTGCCGCCCATCACCAGGGTGGCGACGGGGGTGTGCTCGTGGACGACGACGTCGACCCCGTGGGGGAACCTCGTGCGCACCTCGATCGACTTGACGATGGGGTACGGGGCGACCGCGGCGCGGATCGCCGCCGGGTCGAAGTCCATGGTCGTCATCTGCGTGGCGGCGTTCTCGATCGCGTGCTCGACCGCCCGGCTGGTGGCACCGGTCGCGCCGGTGATCGTCACCTTCTCCACGCCGACCAGCGACGAGTCGCGCAGCCACAGGTAGCCGCCGCCGAGGAGCAGCGCGACGGCCAGCGCGAGGACGATCCAGCGGGTCCGCGGCCGGATACGGCGGACGCGGGCGGGACGGGCGGACTTCGGCAGGGCGGCGCTGGACGTGGCCATCCAGGCGGCCTTCGACGCCCGCGCCCCGGTTCCTCCTCAGACGACGAGGGCGCGGCCGAGCGAATCCACGTTGCCGGCGCCGAGCACGAGCACGAGGTCGTCGGGGCGCAGGCGGGGCTCCAGCACGCGGCGCGCGTCATCCAGGTCCGGCAGCCAGAAGACGGTCTTGCCCGGGGCGGCGTCCAGGACCGCGCCCGCGACGGTGCGCCCGTCGATCCCCGGGAAGTCCTCGGCCCGCTCGCGCGCCGGGTAGACGTCGAGCACCGCGACCACGTCGGCCAGCGCCAGCGCCTCGCCGAAGCGGTGGGCCAGCATCTGGGTGCGGGAGAAGAGGTGGGGCTGGAAGATCGCCACGAGCCGGCCGGGGCGCAGCGTGCGTGCGGCGCGCAGCGTGGCCGCGACCTCGGTCGGATGGTGGGCGTAGTCGTCGACCACGCGGGCCCCCGAGGCGGCGTGTCCCAGCGACTCGAAGCGCCGCCCGGCGCCCTGGAAGTCGGCCAGGGCGGCGACCGCGCGCTCGAGGTCGGCCCCGGCCAGGCGGCAGGCCTCCAGCGCGGCGGCGGCGTTACGCGCGTTGTGGGCGCCCGGCACGCCGAGCACGACCTCGTGGCCGCGCCAGGCGAACCGCGAGCCCTCCGGACCCAGCGCGGGCTCCGGCACGTCGAAGGGGATCGTCTCGCCATCCGCCCCGTCGCGCAGCGCGAGCACGTCGGGCCGGTCCCACAGGATCGCGTGCGGAGCGCCGTGCAGGAACGTGCGGAACACGTCGCGCACCTCCTCCAGCGAGCCGTACGTGGCGTGGTGGTCGAGCTCCACGTTGGTGACGACGGCGACCTCGGTGTCCAGCGCGAGCATCGAACGGTCGGACTCGTCGGCCTCGACCACGAGCCAGTCCCCCGTCCCCCACTCGGCGTGGCGGCCGGTGGCCCGCAGCGCGCCGCCGATGAGGTAGCCCGGGTCCATCCCCGCGCCGCGCAGCGCGTGGGCGGTCATCGCGGTGGTCGTCGTCTTGCCGTGGGCGCCGGCGATGGAGATCGTGCGGCGCAGCGTGCTCAGCTCGTGCAGCAGGTCCGACCGGGGATGGACGACGAGGCCGCGCTCACGGGCCACGACGACCTCGGGATTGTCGGCCGGCACCGCGGTGGAGACGATCAGCTCGACCCCGTCGCCCGCGGGGACGTTCTCCGCGGCGTGCCCGGCGACCGCGTCGATGCCCTCGTCGCGCAGGCGCAGCAGCGCGGGCGACTCGGCCCGGTCGGAGCCGGTCACCGACGCGCCGAGCTGGGCGGCGACGTGCGCCCACCCGCTCATGCCGGCGCCGCCGATCCCCACGAAATGCAGGGCGCGGCCGTTCCAGGGTCGTTCTTCGGGCATGGGCGGTGAGGCTACGCGACCGGCTCGGCCGCGGGCCGCGTCGCCACGCCGAGCACCACGGGGCGGACGATCGCGGGCGCCTTCGGGAAGCGCAGGTGCTCGACCTCCCCGACCTCCAGGCCCGAGGCGGCGAGGGTGGCGACCGTCGGGCGGTTGCACCGGCACCCGTGGCCGTACCGCTTCCAGAGCGGATCCCACCGGTCCTGCCAGCGGGCCAGGCCGGGATCGTCCGCCCGGACGTGCTCCAGGAAGAGCAGCCGGCCGCCGGGCGCCAGCACCCGCTCGATCTCCGCCACCGCGGCGCGGGGATCCGCCACCGTGCAGAGGACCAGCGTGCTGACCACGGTGTCGACGCTGCCGTCGGCGACCGGGATCGCCTCGGCCGGGGAGACCAGCACGGTCGCCCCGTGGGCCGCGGCCCGCGGGCGCATGCGCTGGGCCATCGGCTCCTCGGGCTCGCACAGCGTCAGCGACGGCAGCCCGGCCGGGTAGTGGTCGAGGTTGAGCCCCGTGCCCGCGCCGATCTCCAGCGTGCGGCCCGTGGCCTGAGCCAGCAGCCGCCGGCGCATCTCGGCCAGCCCGGCCTGCTCGGCGGCGGCCAGCGTGGCGTCGTAGTACCGGGCGAAGATCCGTCCCCACAGCGTCTGGACGCTCATGCGTCTCCCCTCCCGCCGGCCGCGGCGGCCAGCACCTCGTCGGCGATCTCCCGGGCCGCGTGCGGCCGGGCCAGTCCCTGGGACGCCAGCCGCATCCCCGCGAGCCGTTCCTCGTCCCCCAGCAGCGCGTCGACCTCGAGGCCGAGCCGCTCCGCGGTCAGCGCGTCGTCGGCGATGACCACCGCCGCGCCGCCGCGCTCCATCCACCGGGCGTTGGCCGTCTGGTGGTCACCGGCGGCGTGCGGGTACGGGACGAGGATGGCCGGGACGCCGTGGGCGGCGATCTCCGCCACCGACCCGCCGGAGCGGGCGACCGTGAGGTCCGCGGCGGCGAGCGCCTCGCCGAACGGGGAGATGTAGGCGCGCAGGTCGTAGCCGGGCCTCCTCACGCGGTCGCGCAGGCCGGGCTCGTCGCGGGTCCCGGCCGAATGCAGGACGCGGAAGGGCGCGTCGGCGAACGCCTCGACGGCCGCCTCGTTGATCGACCGGGCACCGAGCGACCCGCCGAACACCAGCACGCAGCGCTCGTCCTCCCCCAGCCCGAACGCCGCCCGCGCGGCGTCGCGGTCCGCGAACGGCGGCGGGACCGGCCGGCCGGTGACCAGGTACCGCTCGCCCTCGCGGCCCTCGATCGGGAACGCGAGGCAGACCCGCGCGGCGAAGCGGGCCAGGGCGCGGTTGGTGATGCCCAGGTGGCTGTCGGCCTCGGTGAGCACGAGCGGGACGTGGGCGCGGACGGCCGCGGCGCCGACCGGCCCGGCGACGTAGCCGCCCCCGCCCATCACCGCGTCGGGCGCGAGGTCCTTCAACAGCCCCTTGGCGGTGCGCACCGCCTTGGCCGCCTTGCCGGCCGCGCGCAGCGCGTGCAGCGGGTTGGACCGGCTGAGCCCCTCGACCTCGATGCGGTGCAGCGGATACCCGGCCTCGGGGACGAGCGTCGCCTCGGCGCGGTCGCCGCCGACGAAGACGACCTCGGCGCCGTCAGCCCGCAGCGCGTCGGCCACCGCCAGGGCGGGCACGACGTGGCCCGCTGTCCCTCCGGCGGCTATCACGATTCGGGTCATCAGCTACGGCTCTCGGTCGGGAGGTGCGGGGGCGATCGGGAACCGCGCGCACGTGCACCGTGGCCCCGGACGCCACATTCAACAACAGGCCCATCACCGCCAGCAGCACGATCAGGCTCGTGCCGCCGTAGGAGATGAACGGGAGCGGGACGCCGGTGAGCGGTGCCAGGCCCAGCACCGTGAAGATGTTCAGCGTCGCCTGGGCCAGCACCAGGCAGGTGAGGCCGGTGGCCACGAGCTTGGCGTACTCGCCCTGGGCGTTGCGGGCGATGCGCAGCCCGGCGTAGGCGACGAGGCCGTAGAGCGTGAGCAGGACGACGACGCCGAGCACCCCCAGCTCCTCGCCGATGATGGCCAGGATGAAGTCCGTGTGGGCCTCGGGGAGGTAGAACAGCTTGGACGTCCCCTGCCCGATCCCCTTGCCGGTGAGGCCGCCGGAGCCCATCGCGATCAGGCCCTGCACGGACTGGAAGCCGTCGCCGGTCGCGTGCTTCCACGGGTCCAGGAAGGCGGTGAGCCGGGCACGGCGGTACGGCTCCATCATCGCGAAGAGCAGGACCAGGCCGGCGCCGATGCCGCCGCCGGTGGCCAGCCACCGCCAGGGGATCCCGGCGGCGACGAGCATCGCGGTGACGGTGAAGGAGATGACCAGCGCGGTGCCGAGGTCGGGCTGGGTGGCGACGAGCAGCGCCATGACGCCGCCGACGATGAGCAGCGGCATGATCTCCCGCGGGTGGCGCGGGACGCCGGGCCGGCGGGCGAGCATCATCGCGCCGTAGAGGACGAGCGACAGCTTGGCCAGCTCGGAGGGCTGGAACGTGAGCGGGCCCGCCCCGAGCCAGCGGCGGGCGCCGTTGACGGTGACCCCGATGCCGGGCATCCGCACCGCGACGAGGCAGACGCAGGAGAGGACGAGCAGCGGGATCGTGAAGCGCACCGCGAGGGCCAGGCCGCGCCGGGCGATCAGCCACATCCCGACGAGGCCGATCCCGCCGTACATCACGTACTTGACCAGGAAGCCGGTGCCGTCGCCCTTGCCGGCCAGGGCGGCGGGCGCCGAGGAGGCGGAGTAGACCATGACGGCGCCTCCCGCCAGCAGGCAGAGCACGACGGTCAACAGCAGTCGGTACTCGAGCGGCTGGGCGGAGCGCTTCACGGCGGCGGGGGCGCTGGCCATATCGCAGTGCCCTTCGCCGCGGCCCGGCGGACTCCTGCCCGACCGGGCGCGTCGATGACGTCCCGGGTTCGCCCGCTCGCCCCGAACGATGTCGCAGGTATGCGCGTACAACACGCATACCTGCGTCATCGTGGGGCAGTCGTCGGTCAGTCGCCGTGGGTGAGGGCGCGGAAGGCGTCGCCGCGGGCCTCGAAGTTCGGGTACTGGTCGAACGAGGCGCAGGCCGGCGAGAGCAGGACGACCTCGCCCGGCTCGGCGGCCAGCCGCGCGGCGGACACCGCCTTGTCCAGCGTGCCGCAGTCGAGCAGGGGCACCGCGCCGTCGAGCGCGGCGTGCAGCAGCGGGGCGTCCTCGCCGATCAGGTAGGCGCCGAGCACCCCGCCGCCGGCGACCGCGTCGCGCAGCGGCGTGAAGTCCTGGGCCTTGCCCTGCCCGCCGAGGATCAGGTGGATCGGCTGGTCGAACGCGGCGAGCGCGACGAGCGTCGCCCCGACGTTGGTCGCCTTGCTGTCGTTGACGTAGGTCACCCCGCGCCACACGGCGACCTCCTCCAGCCGGTGACGCACCCCGGCGAACGTCCGCAGCCCGCGGCGGACCGCGTCGACGTCGACGCCCATCGACAGGCAGGCCGCGGCGGCGGCCATCGCGTTCTCGCGGTTGTGGGCACCGCGCAGGCCCAGCTCGTCCACGGCCAGCAGCGGCTCGTCGACCCACCACAGCTGCCCGGCGCGATCGGCCAGGTCGGCGTCCAGCCCGCTCCCGAAGCAGATCCGCTTGGCGCAGCCGCCGAGGTCCTCGATCCCGGCGTCGAGCGGGGCCACCGCCACGTCGTCGTTGCCCTGCGCGGCGAACACCCGCAGCTTGGCCGCGAGGTAGTCGTCCATCGTGCCGTGCCGGTCGAGGTGGTCCTCGGCGACGTTGAGCAGGACCGCCACCTCCGGGGCGAACTCGCTCGTGTCCTCGAGCTGGAACGAGGACGCCTCGCAGACCACGACGGTGCCGGGGGTCAGCGCACCGACGAGCGAGGCCAGGGCGGTGCCGACGTTGCCGGCCACGACGACCGGCAACGCCGCCTCGCGGTGGATGTGCCCGATCCACTCGACCGTGGTCGTCTTGCCGTTGGTCCCGGTCACGGCCACGAACGGCTGGTCGGGCAGCAGGCGCCAGGCCAGCTCCAGCTCGCCGAGCACGGGGATGCCCTGGGCGCGGGCCGCGGCGATCACCGGGGCCTGCGCCGGCACGCCGGGGCTCTTGACCACCGCGCGGGCGTGGGGCAGCAGGGCCAGGCCGTCCGCGCCGAGGTGGACCTCGACGCCCTCGGGCAGGTCGACGTCGGGCCGGCCGGCGTCGACGCCGACGACCGTCTCCCCCCGCTCGTGCAGCACGCGCGCGGCGGCCACCCCGGAGCGGGCGAGGCCGACGACGAGCCACGGCCCCGCGGGCAGCGGCGGGCGCAGTCCGAGCGTCACGGTCAGCTCACGGACTGCTGGTAGATCGTGAAGCCGATCGCCGCGAAGACGACGGCCACGATCCAGAAGCGCAGGATGATCTTGGTCTCCGACCAGCCCTTGAGCTCGAAGTGGTGGTGGATCGGGGCCATCAGGAAGACGCGCTTGCGGAAGGCCTGGAACGAGAAGACCTGGATGATCACGCTGAGCGCCTCGATCACGAAGATGCCGCCGAGGATGATCAGCAGGATCTCCGTCTTGGTCATGATCGCCAGGCCCGCGACGGCACCACCGAGCCCCAGTGAGCCCGTGTCCCCCATGAAGATCGTGGCCGGGAACGCGTTGTACCAGAGGAAGCCGATGCAGCCGCCGACCAGGCAGCCGCACAGCAGCGCCAGGTCCCGCTGGCCCGTGGTGATGAACGTGATCCCCAGGAAGGCGAGGAAGACGATCGCCGCCACGCCCGCCGCGAGGCCGTCGAGGCCGTCGGTGAGGTTGACCGCGTTGGTCGTGCCCGCCACCACCAGGTAGATCAGCACGGGATAGAAGACCCCGAGGTCCACCACCCCGTCGACCACGCGCAGCTTGAGGTCGTCGTTGAGGCCCGCCTTCTCGGTGGCGATCCACCACAGCACGAGCGAGATGAGGACGGTGACGATGAGCTTGGTCCGCCCGCGCAGGCCGAGCGAGCGGCGCTTGACGAGCTTCGTGTAGTCGTCCGCGAAGCCGAGCAGCGCGGCGGCCATCGCGGCGCCGTACACGCCGATCGCCCGCCAGTCGTAGTCCGACAGGATCAGGAACGGGATCGAGATCGCCGTGAAGAAGATGATCCCGCCCATGGTCGGCGTGCCCGCCTTGACCTGGTGGCCGGCCGGCCCCTCCTCGCGGATGTGCTGGCCGAACGAGCGAACCTGCAGGAACTCGATGAAGCGCGGGCTGAGGAAGACGGTGATGAGCAGCGCGGCGGTGCTCGCGACAAGGACCTTGATCATGCGGAGGGCTCCGGCGCGCTCGACGGGACGTCCGGTCCCGCGGAGGACGGCGGCGGGCGCCACGACGCGCGCAGACGCTCGGAGACGACCTCCAGGCCGACGCCGCGCGAGGCCTTCACGAGCACGGTGTCGCCGGGCTCCAGGTGCTGGGACAGCAGGTCGGCGGCCTGGACGGCGTCATCGGCCATGAGCACCGAGCCCCCGAAGGGCGGCGCCATGTTCGCGGCCAGCGGGCCGACGGTGACGAGCAGGTCGACCTCGCGGTAGCGGGCGTGGGCGCCGACCTCCGCGTGGAAGCGGCGCTCGTCGGGCCCCAGCTCGAGCATGTCCCCGAGGACCGCGACCAGACGGCCCCCATCCTCGCCCGCGGAGGCGCTCAGCTCGTCCAGGGCGGCGTGCATCGACATCGGGTTGGCGTTGTAGCAGTCGTCGATGACGACCACGTCCCCGGCGAGGTGCACGCGCTGCCCGCGCAGGGCGCTCAGCTCCACGTCCACGCGGCCGTGCGGCGAGACGCCGGCGGCGCGTGCGGCGGCCAGGGCGGCGAGCGCGTTGGACTGCATGTGCGCGCCGGACACCGACAGCGTGATGTCCCCCAGATCGTCGACGTCGCCGCCGGGCCCGTAGGTGACCGTGGTGACGTCGTCGCGCCGGTGCGGGTCCAGCAGCCGCTCGCCGGCCGGGATCACCGCGGTGCCGCCGGGCGGCAGGCCCGCGATCAGCTCGGCCTTGGTGGCGGCGATGTTCTCGATCGACCCCAGCAGCTCCAGGTGGACGGGGCCGATGTTGACGATCACGCCGATGTCGGGCTCGGCGATCGTCGCCAGCTCGGCGATCTGCCCCTGGCCGCGCATCGCCATCTCCAGCACCAGCACCTCCGTGTCGGCCGGCGCGTCGAGGATGACGAGCGGCAGACCGATCTCCGTGTTGCGGTTGGCCGGGGTGGCCACCACCCGGCGCGTCGGGCGCAGCATCGACGTGAGGATGTCCTTGGTCGACGTCTTGCCGGTCGAGCCGGTGACGCCGATGACCACGGCGCCGAGCTCGCGGCGCCAGGCGGTGGCCAGACGCTGCAGGGCCTCGAGCGGGTCGTCCACGGCGAGGATGTGGCCGGCGGGGAGCGGGTCGGTGAGCCACGCCTCCTCGGCGTGCTCGTGGCCGACGAGGACGCCCCAGCAGTCCTGGGACAGCGCGCGGCCGGCGAACGTGCCGCCGTCGACGTGCTCGCCGGGCAGGCCGACGAACAGCGTGCCGGGGCCCGCCTCGCGGGAGTCGATCACGGCACGCGTGAAGCCCTGGCCGCCGCGGCCGTCCTCGCCCGCGCCGACGAGATGGGCGCCCACCACGTGGGCGATGCGCTCAGGCGTCCAGTCGCGCACGGAGCGCCTCCCGGGCCACGGCCACGTCGTCGAAGGGGATCGTGCGGCCGCCGGCCAGCGTCTGACCCTGCTCGTGGCCCTTGCCGGCGATGACGACCACGTCGCCGTCGGCGGCCAGGCCCACCGCGCGATCGATCGCCATCGCGCGGTCCTCGATGACCTCCACGTGCTCGCGGTCGGATGGGGAGACGCCGTCGACGATGGCGGACAGGATGGCGTACGGGTCCTCGGAGCGCGGGTTGTCGGAAGTCACTACGACCCAGTCGGCGCCGACGGCCGCCAGCCCCCCCATGAGCGGCCGCTTGCCCGTGTCGCGGTCGCCGCCGCAGCCGAACACGCACAGGACGCGGCGATCGGTGAGGTCGCGGGCCGCGCGCAGCACGTTCTCCAGCGAGTCGGGGGTGTGGGCGTAGTCCACGAGCACGGCGAAGCCCTGCCCCTCGTCGACCGGCTCGAACCGCCCGGGCACCCGGCCCGCGCCGGTGAGGGCGCCGACGATGCCGGGATCGGGCAGGCCCAGCGCGCGGGCCGCGGCCATCACGCCGAGCGCGTTGAGGACGTTGAACGCCCCGGGCAGCGGGATCGCCACGTGGAGCCCGTCCACGTCGAACTCCGAGCCGGCGGCGGTGCTGCGGACCCCGACGGCGCGCAGGTCGGCCGGGGCGTCGATGCCGACCGTGACCGCGTCGGGGAACTCCCCGGCCAGCGACGCGCCCGCCGGGTCGTCCACGTTGATCACCCGGGCCCGCGGGGAGGCCTCCAGCAGCCGGCGCTTGGCCGCCCGGTAGTCGTCCATGTCCGCGTGGAAGTCGAGGTGGTCCTGGGTCAGGTTGGTGAAGATCGCGACGTCCCAGTCGATCGCGTCCGCGCGGTGCAGGGCCAGGGCGTGGGAGGAGACCTCCATCACGCACGCCTGGTCGCCCGCGGCGAGCATCGCGGCGAACGTCGCCTGCAGGTCGATCGCCTCGGGGGTGGTGCGGATCGCGACCTGCTCCTCCCCGCCCACGACGTTCTGGATCGTGCCGAGCAGCCCGGTCTGGACGCCGGCCGCCTCGAGCACGTCGCGCATCAGGAAGGCGCTCGTCGTCTTGCCGTTGGTGCCGGTGATGCCGATCATCCGCAGGCAGGCCGTGGGATCGCCGTGGAACGCCGCGGCCGCCGGGGCCATCGCGGCCCGCACGTCGGGCACGCGCACCCGCGGGACGTCGGGAACGTCCGCGCCCAGCGCGATCTCCCGCTCGACGACCAGCGCGACCGCGCCGGCGCGGGCCGCGTCGTCGGCGAAGTCGTGGCCGTCGCGGGTGAAGCCCGGGACGCAGAAGAAGACGGTGCCGGGCCCGACGGTCCGGTGGTCGAACGCGAGACCGGTGACCTCCGCGTCGGGAAGCCCGTCCAGCCCCGCCGCCCCGGTGTCGGCCAACACCTCGCGCAGCAGCATCGGCCGGAGTCTATTGAGGGTCGCGGCCACGAGGCATCCGCCGCCTCAGGGCGAGATGCGCAGCGTCGGCAGGGCGAAGTCGGCGATCTTGCCGAAGGCCGGGGCCGCGACGTCGCCGCCGTAGATGTCGCCCTTGGGCTCGTCGACGATCACCGAGATCA
>Ga0247757_10000330_pt1 | contig 39996 bp, 15 predicted proteins | sample UWRJL126311R4_FD_180929 | JGI IMG/M metagenome (GOLD analysis project Ga0247757, IMG submission 180929) | Plant litter microbial communities from Arlington Agricultural Research Station in Wisconsin, United States - UWRJ-L126-311R-4 | ecosystem: Environmental > Terrestrial > Plant litter >... | reverse complement strand
TGACGCGCTTGGCTTCGGCGGCGGCGTGCACGCGGGCGGCGGCGACGTTGCCAATCGTGAGCGTGTCGAAGACCGGCTCGCTGTTGACGGTGGCGCCGGCCTTCCGGAGGCCGTCGGCGAGAAGCTGCGTCAGCAGGCGCGTGCGCTGCGCGATGCGCTTGAGGCCTTCGGGGCCGTGGTACACGGCGTACATCGAGGCCATGACGCCGAGGAGCACCTGGGCGGTGCAGATATTGGACGTGGCCTTGTCGCGGCGGATGTGTTGCTCGCGCGTGCCGAGGGCGAGGCGCATGGCCGGGTTGCCGTGGGTGTCCTTCGAGACGCCGACGAGGCGGCCGGGCATCTGGCGTTTGAACTCGTCCTTGGTGGCGAGGAAGCCGGCGTGCGGCCCGCCGAAGCCCATCGGGACGCCGAAGCGCTGGGCCGAGCCGACGGCGACGTCGGCGCCGAACTCGCCCGGCGCGCGCAGGAGCGTGAGTGCGAGCAAATCGGTGGCGGCGACGCAGAGCGCGCCGGCGGCGTGCGCCTGCTGGAAGAAGCCGGCGAAGTCATGGATGCTGCCGGTGGTGTCGGGGTACTGCACGAGCACGCCGAAAACCTTGCCGGCAAAATCGTAGGTGCGGTGGTCGCCGGTGACGACGGATACATTGAGGGGCTTCGCGCGCGTGCGGACGATGTCGATCGTCTGCGGGTGGCACTTGTCGGAAACAAAGAAGACCGAGGCGTCGTGGCTGTCGCCGAGCTTCACGCGGTGGGCGAGCATCATGGCCTCGGCGGCGGCGGTGCCCTCGTCGAGCATCGACGCGTTGGCGATCTGCATGCCGGTGAGGTCGGTGACGAGCGTCTGGAAGTTCAGCAGTGCCTCGAGGCGGCCTTGCGAGATCTCGGCCTGGTAGGGCGTGTAGGCGGTGTACCAGCCCGGGTTCTCGAGGATGTTGCGCTGGATGACGCCCGGCGTGAGCGTGCCGTAGTAGCCCATGCCGATGTGGCTGCGGAAAACCTTGTTCTGGCTCGCGAGGCTGCGCAGCTCGGCCAGCGCGGCGGATTCGCCGGCCGCGGCGGGCAGGTTCAGCGCGCGCGGCAGGCGGATGTCGGCGGGCACCGCGGCATCGGCGAGGGCCGCGACGGAAGGCTGGCCGACGGCCTGGAGCATGTCGGCGACCTCACTGGCGGAGCAGCCCGTGTGGCGGCGTTCAAAGGTGTCAAGGGGAGCAAGCAGATCGCGCGGCGAAACCATGCCCGGACCCTAGGCCGGGAGTAGGGTGGCGCAACTGAGTTTTCGGCGGAGACTCCCTCAGTAGCAGCCGTGAGGCAGTCGGAAAATTCCACTGCTGGCAGTTTACGTGGTATGAAAACTGCAACGCCATGGAATCGTCACGCTTCCCGGATTGCCTTGGGCGATCGGCGGGCAAGCATCCCGCCAAGCAGTCTTCCCACATGTTCCTTGCCTCACTCCTCCCCGTCGGGACGCGCCGTGCGCTGTCCCTTTTTCGTTCCCTTCGCTTCATGATCCTCGCGCTGGCCGTCGCACTGCCGGTGCTGGCGCGCGCCGACGCCACCTACTTCCCGCTGGCCTCCGGCAGTTTCTCGCAGAACTGGAGTAACACCGGCCAGATCACGGTCAATGACGACTGGTCCGGCGTGCCCAGTATCGTCGGCTTCCTTGGCCAGGACATCACGACCGGCACGGGCACCGACCCGCAGACACTGACCGGCACCAGTGCAGTGGCCAACGACCTGGACGCCATCGCCAACCAGACCAACACCGGCATCACCAACGGTGGCGTCGCCGAGTTTCAGCTCGCGGACCCCGTCGTGGCGCTCCAGGGCTCGGGCACGGCCGACGCGCCGTACCTCCTGTTGCACCTGAACACCACGGGGCGCACCGCCATCACAGTCAGCTACAACTTGCGCGACATCGACGGCACGACCGACAACGCCATCCAGCAGGTCGCCCTCCAGTATCGCGTCGGTACTTCCGGGCCGTTCATCAATCTGCCGGCCGGCTACGTGGCGGATGCCGCCACCGGCCCGAGCCTGGCCACACTGGTCACGCCCGTTTCCGTCGTCCTGCCCGCGGCCGCCGACAACCAGTCGCAGGTACAGGTCCGAATCATGACCACGAATGCGGTCGGTAATGACGAGTGGGTCGGCATCGACGACATCCTCGTCACGAGCACGGGTGGCGGAACGACTCCACCGTCGATCACGCTCGACCCGCTGTCGCAGACCGTCACCGCCGGCACGACCGTTCAATTTACCGCCGGCGCCAGCGGCAGCGCGCCGCTGGGCTTCCAGTGGTACAAAGGCGCGGCCCCGCTGGCCGACGATGGCATCCATGTCTCCGGTTCCCAGTCGCTCGTGCTCACGCTCAACAGCGTCACAACGGGCGATGACGGCAGCTACACGTTCGTCGCCACCAACGGCGCCGGCACGGCCACCAGCGCCGCCGCCACGCTGACGGTCAACACCCCGCTGACGCCGCCGCACATCGACATCCAGCCGTTGCCGCAGACGGTCGCCGAGGGCGGCACGGCCACGTTCACGGTCGCGGCCTCCGGCACGGCGCCCCTGGCTTATCAATGGCGCAAGAACACCGTCCCGCTGACGGATGGCGCCCCGATTTCCGGCGCCACGACCGCAACGCTCACGGTCGTCCCCGTTTCCCCGGGCGACGCGGGCAGCTACGACGTCGTCGTCACCAACGGCATCAACCCGCCCGCGACCAGCGATGCCGTGGCGCTCACCGTGACCCCGCCGGCGCCGGTTACCGGCACCGCGACCTGGAACTTCGGCACCGGCTCCGAACTGGCGACGCCGTCCTCGAATCCCGTGGATTTTGCCGGCGGCGCCCTCACGCGCGGCAACAACAACGGCACTACCAACACCCTCTTTAATATCACGTCCGCGTCCAACACCTACGCCGGCGCTTCCGGCGCGTTCAACGCCGGCGCCGCCGCCCGCATCGGCGGGCTGAACTCCGTCACCGATGGCAGCGGCTCCGCCTACTTCGAGTTCACCCTTACGCCCGTCGACAACAAGGAGCTGACGGTCAACTCCATCGCGTTCGGTTCCCGCAGCACGGGCACGGGCCCGCAGGCCTGGACGCTGTACTCGAGCCTCGACGGCTTCACGTCGCAGGTGGCGACCGGCACGCTTACCAATAACAGCACCTGGACACTCGTCACGGTTCCGCTCACCGGCCTGAGCACGGGCGCGGGCCTCGACGTCACCTTCCGCCTCTTCGGCCACGGCGGCGCCGGCGGCGCCAGCGCGAACACGAGCAACTGGCGCATCGACGACCTGAAGGTCACCGGCACGACGGTCGTCGGGCCGCCGGTGCCGCCCGCGGTCACCGCCGTCGCTCCCGCCAATGGTGCGGCCGGTGTGCTGCCCAATGCCGCGGTCAAGGTCACGTTCAACCGTCCGGTGCTGACCAGCGCCGCGGCCTTCACGCTGACCGGCAGCCTCAGCGGCGCGCATGCGTTCACACTGACCGGCAGCGGCAAATCCTACACGCTCACGCCGACGGCGCCTTATGCGCTCGGCGAAACGGTTTCTCTTACGGTGCTCGCGGCGGGCGTCACCAACCTCAGTGGTTCCCTGCACCCGGCGGCCGACTACACCTCCACCTTCGACACCCTGTCGCCGGTGCCGGTGCCCATCCACACCGTCCAGGGCTCCGGCCCGACGAGCCCCGCGGCCGGACAGACCCTGGTCGTGCAGGGCGTCGTGATTGCCGCGTTCCAGGACGCCGGCGGCGTCGGTGGATACTATATTGAAGCACCGCAGGCCGAGTGGGACGGCGACACTGCCACCTCCGAGGGCATCCTCGTGTTCGACAATACCAACACCGTGGCCGTCGGCGACGTCGTCAAGGTGGCCGGCACCGTCGTCGAGTTCGGCACCGCGCCCGCGACCGAGACGGAGATCAGCCCGGTGTATGTCTTCGAGAAACTCGCCACCGGCGAGGCGCTGCCGCCCGCCGCCGAGGTCGCCCTGCCGTTCCCGGCCGCCGGCTTCGCCGAGCGCTATGAGGGCATGCTCGTGACGTTCCCGCAGGCGCTCACGGTCACGGACACCTTCGACCTCGGTCATTTCGGCGAACTCATGCTCAGCTCCCAGCGGCTGCCGCAGCCGACCAACGTGGTCGCGCCCGGCGCGCCCGCCCAGGCGCTGCTGGCGCAGAACCTTCTCGACCAGGTGCTGCTCGATGACGCCAAGAGCCCGGCGTATCCCGACCCGACGCCTTATCTCAGCAGCGCGGATCCGGCGACCGCCACGCGGCGCGCGGGCAGCGTCACCACCGGTGTGACCGGCGTGTTCGGCCACAAGTTCGGCGCATACGTCGTCGAGCCCACGGCGCCGGTATCCTTCGATGCGGTGGCGGGCGCGCGCCCGCCTATCGCGCCGGCGGCCGGCCCGGGCCTGCGCGTCGCGATCGGCAACGTGCTGAACTTCTTCAACGGCAACGGCAGCGGCCTCGACGGCACCGACGGCGGCTTCCCGACGTCGCGCGGCGCGAACACCCTCGCCGAATACCAGGCCCAGCGCGCGAAGATCGTCGCGGGCATCCTCGGCCTCGCGCCCGACATCATGGGCCTCACCGAGGTCGAGAACGACCGCGTGACCAACAACCTGGCCAACAGCTACGGTCCCACCAGCGCGATCGCCGACATCGTCAACGGCCTCAACGCCGGCGCACCCGCGGGCACGACCTACGCCTATGTCGACGCGTCCGCCGAGGACATCGTCTCCGATGTCATCCATTGCGCGTTCATCTACCGCGTCGAGACGGTGGCGCCCGTGGGTCCCGCGAAGGTCTTGGACGACGTTTCGTTCACCGGCGTGAACATCGGCATCGCGCGCAATCCGCAGGCGCAGACGTTCCAGCAGCTCGCCAACGGCGAGAAGCTCACCGTGTGCATCAACCACTTCAAGTCGAAGGGCAGCGCCACCGCGGATGTGGGCGGCGGCGGCGCGGCGCTCAACGCCGACACCGGCGACGGCCAGGGCGCGAGCAATTACGTGCGCAAACTCCAGGCGCAGGCCCTCGTCAACTGGCTGGCCGGCGACCCGACCGGCAGCGGCGACCCGGACTTCCTGATCATCGGCGACCTCAACGCCTACGCGAAGGAGGATCCGGTCGCGATCATCGAGGGCGCCGGCTACATCAACCTCACCGAGGCTTCGGAGGGCGAAGGTGGTTATTCGTACTCGTTCGACGGCCAGTTCGGTCACCTCGATCACGCGCTGGCGAACGGCCATCTCGCCGGCCAGGTCATCGAGGCCGGCACCTGGCACGTCAACTCCGACGAGCCCGAGTACTACGACTACAACGCCGAGGACAAATCGGCCGCCCAGCGGCTCATCAACGCCGGCACGCCTTACCGGTACTCCGACCACGACCCGGTGGTCGTGCGCCTCAACCTTCAGCCCGACCCGGTCGCACCGGTCATCGTCACGCCACCGCAGCCGCAGACGGTCACGGTGGGCGACAGCGTCACCTTCAGCGTGACCGCCACGGGCGTGCCGCCGCCGACTTACCAATGGCGGCACAATGGTGTCGCGATCGACGGCGCGACCGGCGCGAGCTACACGATCGCCAGCCCGACCACGGCGGATGCGGGGGCCTACGATGTCGTGGTCATCAACGGCAGCGGTTTCGTGATCAGCGTCCAGGCGGTTCTCGCGGTCAATCCCGCCGCCGGCGGCGTTGTCCTGTCCGACCTGACGCACGTCTATGACGGCTCGCCGCACCCGGCCGTGGCCACCACCACGCCCACCGGCCTGCCGGTGAACCTCACCTACAACGGCAGCGCCACGCCGCCGACCGCGCCTGGCTGGTACGATGTCGTCGCGACGATCAACTCTCCGGACTACACCGGCGGAGCGACCGGCCAGCTCTTCATCGACGTGACCGCGTTGGTCAAACATCTGCCGCAGTTGGACGGCCGCGTGCGTGGCTCCGTCCACCTCGTCACGGCGGAAAACGCCACGCTGAACAGCAACGGCTCGATCACGGGCGACTTGCTCGTGCCCGGCCTGCCCACGCTCCGGCTCAATGGCAGTCCCACCTACGGCGGCACACTGGACGGCACCGGCGCGGCGACGCCCGCGACCGCGCTGATCACGCTCAACAGCAGCGCCAAGTTGCGGCACGTCGTCCGCCGCACGCCGGCCCAGGCCCTCCCGGGCGTGGCCGCGCCGCCGGCGCCGACCGGCACGCGCAACGTGTCGATCAACAGCGCGGGCCAGAGCCCCGGTGACTTCGCAACCATCCGCAACCTGACGCTCAACAGCGGCGCCGGCCAGGTCACGCTGCCGGCCGGCACCTACGGCGCGCTCACGGCCAATGGCAGCAGCAGCTTCGTGCTCGGCACGGCGGGCGCGACGGTGCCCGCGGTCTACAACCTGCAGGGCCTGACGCTCAACGGCACCAGCCGTCTCGTGATCGCCGGTCCGGTCATCATCAACCTCGCCAGCGGCACCGGCCTGAACGGTTCCGTCGGTGCGACGGGGCACCCGGAGTGGGTCGAACTGAACATTGCTTCCGGCGGCCTCACGCTGAACAGCAATATCAACTTCACCGGCTTCGTGACTGCGCCCTCGGGCACCGTCACGATCAACGGCGGCAGCACCCTGACCGGCCGCATCGTCGCCGACCGCCTGACCATCAACAGCACCGGCCTGCTGGTGGACCCGGCGTTTTAAGGCGGTCGTCGCCGTCCCGGCGACGACGGGCACCGGGACGGTAACCGGTGCCCGCCTGCGGGAGAATAAAGATTGTTCCTTCTCCGCCCGGCGCTGTCCTTGGGCGCGTGTCCATTGCCCCGCCCTATCCGACAAAACCCGCGCGCGCGGCCTACGTCGACCGCCGCCTGGCGGAGCTCTACCCGGAGACGCCGATCCCGCTCGACCACAAGGATGCCTACACGCTGCTCGTGAGCGTGGTGCTGTCGGCGCAATCGACCGATGTCGGCGTGAACAAGGTGACGCCGAAGTTGTGGGCGAAGTTTGGCGATACGCCGGCCCGGCTCGCGCAGGCGCCGGTTGACGCCATCCGCGAGATCATCCGGCCCGTGGGGTTGTCGCCGCAGAAGGCGAAGGCCATTCAGGAACTTTCGCGGCTGATCGGCGAACGCCACGGCGGCGAGGTGCCGCGCACCTTCGCCGAACTCGAGGCACTGCCGGGCGTCGGCCACAAGACCGCGTCGGTCGTGATGAGCCAGGCCTATGGCGTGCCGGCGTTTCCCGTGGACACGCACATCCACCGCCTCGCATGGCGCTGGAAACTGAGCGACGGACGCAACGTTGAGCAGACCGAGCGCGACCTGAAGCGGCTGTTTCCCGAGGCGCACTGGAACCGGTTGCACCTGCGCATCATCTTCTACGGCCGCGAACATTGCACCGCCCGCGGCTGCGACGGCACGGTCTGCGAGATATGCCGGACGCTGTTTCCCGGGCGGAAACCAGTGAAGCGGTAGCAACCGAGGGTTTTGCCTCGATAGAATCAGATTAAAGCACTCTTGTATCGATATTTAGGAGAGGTTCGTCTCGCTAATGATGCTCGGCGGAAGGTTGGCCGTGCCATCCGTAGCCACTCGCGCTGATAAGCGGACATCACGCCCTCCCACGCCAAGGCTACGGAGGGCATCCTTCGCACTCGCTAGCTCGGCGAAAGGGTGGCCGTGCCATCCGTAGCCACTCGGGCCGACAAGCGGATATCACGCCCTCCTACGACAAGGCTACGGAGGGCATCCTTCGCTCTCGCTACGCTCGGCGAAGGATGGTGGACGCTACAGGACTCGAACCTGTGACCCCGTGCGTGTGAAGCACGTGCTCTAACCAACTGAGCTAAGCGTCCAAAACGAGGGGGCGAAGGTTGCGGGTCGACCGACGCGAATCAACTCGAATTTCTTCCGGTCGCAGGAGCCTCCGCGCCGGCGACTTTCGTGGTTCGTTTCGTCGGGCGGGAGCTATTTTTTGGGGATATCTCCCTGTTTTTCGCGCGACTTGTCGAGCGGGGTTTGAATTCCGTGCGAAAGTCTTTCGCAACCGCCTAAGATTTCGCCGCGCGTGCCGTTGACGAGGGGAATTCGCGATGCGTTTTTGCACGCCCGATCCCTGCGCTTTTTTCCACTGAAAGAAATTGTCTGCCCCCGAAATTATTTTTTCTTCGCGCCATGTCTGACACCCCGGCCCCGCTAAGTGGGGCGAGTACGTCCACCCCGCGTCGTTCTTTCCTGCCCTGGATCCTGGGTCTCCTGGTCGTGGCCGCCCTCGGCGGCGCCACTTTCTGGCTCGTCGACGGGCCGAACCGGTATCACGCCGCGCAGGAGATGCGCGCCGGCCGGATGGCGCTGCTGGCTTCCGACCTGCCCGGGGCACTCGGCCATTTCCGCGCCGCGGCGATCCTGCGCCCGACGGACGAGGCGGTGATCCTGCAGTATGACCAGACGCAGTCCCGCTGGGTCGCCCTGGTGGAGCAGCAGCTGCAGAAACTCGAGCCGGCGGGCGCCTACCTGGCGTGGCAAAAACTGCCGCCCACCGAGGGCGAGCTCGTCGAGCCCCACGCGAGTCGTTATCACGAGATCAAGGCCCGGATCGAGGAACACGCGCGGACGGTGGCCCAAGGGTACATCGCGGACGCCCGCACCCATTGGGAACAGGCCGAGTTTGCCCCGGCCTATGAATTGTTGCATCAGGCCGAGCCGCTCGCGGCCCTCGTGCCGGAACTGCCGGCGCAGTTGCGGAAGGCGCAGGCGGCCGAGGTGGCCCATGCCATGGCCGCGGCGCGCGAGGCGATGGACGCGGGGGATTATGCGGGGGCACGCGCGGACTTGAAAACCGTGGCCGCCCTCGGTGCCGGGAATGCCGAGTACCTGAAGATGGGGCCCGCGATCGACGAAGCCGAGCTGGCCAACACCCTGGCGGGGGCGAACCAGGCGATGACCCAGGAGAAATTCGACGAGGCGCGCGAGATCTGGAAAACGGCGGCCGCCCTCGGGGCCGGAAACGCCGATTACGTGAAGATGGGACCGGCCATCGACGAGGCCGAAGTCCACGCGGCCCTGCGCGACGCCGGCGCGGCGATCGAAAAGCAGGAATACAAGTCCGCCACTGAACGGCTCGCGCGGGCCGCCGAACTCAAGGTGCTCCCCGAGGAGGTCACAGCCGCGCAGGCGAAGCTGCGCGAAGGGGCGGGGATCGCGGCGACGACGGATCTCGCCCGGGCCATTGCGGCGGACGATTCCGCCAAGGCCACGGCCGCGCTGGAGCTGGGCCGGTTGTACGCCGGCTGGGAGGCCATGCCCGCCGAAAACCTGCTGCAGCCGGCGGACCTGCCGTCGTTCCTGAAAGCCCTCGAGGTCTTCAAGCTCGGGAAGGAAGGCCAGGGTGCGTACACCAACCGCCTGGATATCCCGCTCGTGATGTATTCGCGGCGGAAGTTCCCGGAAGAGGCCGTGACCGAGTACCTGCGGGAAGGCTTCCGGGATTGGAGCCGGCGCGCCGAGCAATTCAAGCTGCTCGGCCTCGCGCTCTACCTCGATGCGCAGGCGCAGGAATGCGGCGCACCCGTCGACGAAGCCTGGCGCCGGGAAACGACCCGCAAGGCGATCGAATCCGCGCACGTGGCCGTGGCGGTCGCGGACCCGGTGGAGGATTCGGATGCCCCGAGCGGCCTCAACGCCGCAGCGACCGCCGCCTTGCGCCAGGCGCTGCAGGCGAAGCTGGGCGAATGGCCCAAGCTGGTGCCCAATGACCCGGCGCATCCCCCGACCGTGGTCCTGACGGGGCGGTTCGCCGGCTTTGACACGAACGACAACCCGGACGTCGAAACGCGCACGGTCCGTTACCAGAGCGGCACGCGTCAGGTGGCCAACCAGGAGCGGAATCGCATCATCGACGAGCACAACGAGGTCATGGACCGGCGCAACCAGTTGAATCGGTCCATCAACGACAACCAGTACAAGGTGGACCGACTTAACAGCGGTGAGCAGCTCAACGACTGGGAGCGATCCGAGGGCATCGGCGCGGCTGGCGCCCTCGTCGTCCAGCGCTATCAGTTGCAAAAGCTGGAGGCCGAAATCAGGGACCTGCGGGCCCAAGGCGACGCCATGCCCCAGACGGTCAGCGAGCCGGTCTACGCCAACGAAGAGTACCAGGTCATCGACCACCACTACACCGGCACGCTCGCGTGGCAGCTGGACGCCAACATGCACGGCCAGGAAGCCACCGTGGCCGAATGGTCCGCCGATACCGAATTCCAAACCCGCGAGGTGACGGGCAACGCAAACCGCGGGGTACCCGTCAAGGAGCCGGAGCCGGTGCCGTACGATAGCATGGCAGCCGGGCTCGTCGGGAAGGTGGTCGCGAGAGTCGGCGACGTGGACGAGGTCGTCGACAAGCTGCCCCTGATGACGATGAACGCGTTCATCGCCTTTTTTGAGAAAAACAAGGCGCAAGGCGTGGGCCTCGCGAATGAATACCTCGCCCTGGCCTACGCCTGGGAGGACGTCGGGCGGGCGCTGCCGGCCGACACCAAGGACACCGTGCTGAGCTTCGCCCGTCAGCAGATCAACCTGCCGCCGTGAGGCTGGCTGCCGCGCGGCGGTGGAACTCAGCCAAACGTCGGCCGCATGGTCTGGCTGAAGGCCTCGTGCTTTTCCTGCAGTTCGCGGTACTGGGCCTTGCGCTGCTTGTCGGGGGTGCAGCGGGTTGACTCGTTGACCGCGACGATGCCGCTGGTGAGGTCGGCCAGCTTGGTCTTCCGGCCGTCCCGGAGGCCCGTGCACCACGCGGCCTGCAGCGCGCCGCCGAGCGCGGCGCCCTCGTCCTCCACCATGGCCACAACGGACACGCCGAAAACGTCGGCCATCATCTGGCGCCAGCCGGCGGACCTCGCGCCGCCGCCGGTTACGCGGATTTCCTTCGCCTTCACGCCGAGGGCGTCCAGGCGGCGCAGGCCGTAGTTCATGTTCATCGTCACGCCCTCCATCGCGGCGCGTGCGATCATCGGGGCGGTAAGCGTGTTGCGGGTGAGGCCGGAGAAGACGCCGGTCGCGCGCGGCAGGTTGGGCGTGCGCTCGCCGTCGAGGTAGGGGAGGAGGGACAGGCCGGCGGCGCCGACGGGTGCGGAGGCCACCGCCTGCTCGAGCTGGCCGTGATCCCAGCCGAAGAGGGCGCGAATCTGCTCGGTGACCATCGTGACGTTCATCGTGCACAGCAGCGGCAGCCAGCCGCCGGTCGACGAGCAAAACGCCGCGATCTCGCCGCGCGGATCGACCACGGGCTTGTTGCAATACGCGTAGATCGTGCCGCTGGTGCCGAGGCTGGCGCTGACGACGCCGGGCGAGACGTTGCCCGTGCCGATGGCGCCCATCATGTTGTCGCCGCCGCCGGCGCTGACGACCACGTCGGGGGAGAAGCCGTATTTCTGTGCGATCGCCGGGCGCAGCGTGCCCGCCGCGGCGTGCGATGGCGACAGCGGCGGGAGCCAGTCGGCGAGGTTCTTGTCGAGGGCGTTGATGACGGCGGACGACCACGTGCGCTTGCGGACGTCCATCAGGGCGGTGCCGGACGCGTCGCCGTATTCCATGAAGTACTCCCCGGTGAGGTGGAAGTTCAGGTAGTCGTGCGGCAGCAACACGTGGCGCAGGCGGCGGTAATGCGAGGGTTCGTTGCGCTTCAGCCAGAGGATTTTCGGCGCCGTGAAACCCGGGAGGAAGGCGAGGCCGGCCTTGCGGATCGCGGCCTTTTCGCCGCCGAGCTTTTTCGTCAGGATCGCGCACTCGGCCGTCGTGCTCGTGTCGCACCACAGCTTGGCCGGACGGATGACCTCGCCCTTCTCGTCGAGCGGCACGAAGCCGTGCTGCTGGCCGGAGATGCCGATGCCACGAACGCGACTGCGGTCGACCTTCCCCGCGACCTCGAGGATCACGCTGTCGAGCGCCGCGGCCCAGTCCTGCGGGTGCTGTTCCATGTGGCCGGCGGGCAGGCCGGCGATGAGCGCATGCGGGGCGCGCGCCTCCGCGACGATGGTCTTGGTGTCGAGGTCGAGGACGACGGCTTTGGTGCTTTGGGTGCCGCTATCGATGCCGATGAAGAGGGACATGATGAAAAGAAGGGGTGGGGTGGAGGGGAAAGCCGCGCCGCGAACGGCGGGAGCCGCACACTTTCACGGTCCGCACCGGCTTGTCATCTCCGTAATTCCACGGGAATCGCGCCGTCGCACTATTGTTAGACTGAGCACTCCTTTGATTTTGGGGGCCCGCTCCCGTTGCCTTGCACCGCTAGGATCGCGACCAACCCCGGTCACCCCCCTCGGTTCACCCTAACCTGAACCTTACCTCGTTACCCTGTATGAACACCAAGAATCGCACAATGCGGTGCGGGCTATCCATGCTCGGCACCTTGCTGCTGTCCTCTACTTGGGGATATGCACAGACCACGCCTCAACCCGCGGCGGCACCTAAAGCCGCGACGGCCAAGGCTGACAAAGAAGAAGAAGATGTATTGGTCCTCTCGCCGTTCGAAGTTTCGGCGGATGAGGAAAACGGCTACGCCACCGCTTCCACGCTCGCCGGTAACCGCCTGAATACCGAGTTGCGTGACATCGGTAACGCCGTCTCGGTCTACAACACCCAATTCCTCAAGGATATTGGCGCGACCAGCAACGAAACCCTCCTCCAGTACACGACGAACACCGAAGTCGGCAACATCCGCGGTAACTTCGCGGGTACCGGCGACGGTTCGTTCCTCGATGAGTCGAGCCGTTTTGCCAACCCGAACCAGAACACCCGCGTCCGCGGTCTGGCGGCGGCGGACAACACTCGCGACTACTTCCTGTCCGACATTCCGTGGGACGGGTACAACGTTGATCGCGTCGACCTGCAGCGCGGCCCGAACTCGATTCTGTTCGGCCAGGGCAGCCCGGCCGGCATCATCAACGTCGGCTTGAAGCAGGCTTCGTTCCGCAACTCGAACGAGGTCACCTTCCTGTTCGACCAGTACGGCACCGCCCGCACGACGGCCGATTTCAACCGCGTCCTCCTGAAGGACGAGTTGGCGATCCGCGTCATGGGTCTCTACGAGAAAGAGAAGTTCCAGCAGGATCCCGCGTTCGAGGATGACAGCCGCGTGATGGGCGCCATCCGCTGGGAACCCAAGTTCCTGCGCAAGGGCTCGGCTCGCACCATCCTGAAGGCCAACTTCGAAATGGGCGACATCGACAGCAACCGTCCCCGCACGCTGCCCCCGCTCGATCTCCTCTCGCCGTGGTTCTACACCGGCACCTATCTGGGCAGCTTCCTCGAGAACGGCAGCATCACGGATCCCGTCACCGGTGTGACCAAGACCGTCAAGGCCGGCGATCCCCGCGTCTACCAGAACCTGAACAAGCAGACCTTCAATCCGCACATCGTGATGGATGACAACACCGGCCTCGCCAACCACGGCCAGGCCCGTCCGAAGATCAACGGCGGACCCAACAACGGTCAGTTCAGCCCGTACTTCCAGCCCTGGCTGGGCAACTACGGCCAGCAGTTCGGCGGCCCGAACGGCTTCTTCGCCACCGACGGCGGCACACCCAACTACTGGATCTGGGAAATCCGCGAGACTCGCGGCATCGGCCCGGACGGCTCTGACGACAACGGCATCAACGAGACTGCCTTCCACCGTCCGGTCGGTATCAACACCGCGTCGGGCCTCGCCCGTCAAGCTGGCCTGCCTTTCTCCGGCTTCGGTGTCTACAAGAACATCCAGCTGAGCGATGCGTCGGTCTTCGACTTCTACAACAACCTCCTCGACGGTCCGAACAAGCAGGAGTGGCAGGATTTCAAGACCTACAACATCTCGCTCGCCCAGACCTTCATGGACGACAAGTTCGGCTTCGAAGCGGTCTACAACTCGCAGGATTACCGCAACGGCCAGCTCGCCCTCCTCGATGGTGAGCGCCAAGCCATCTATATCGACATGATGAGCGTCTATTCCGACGGCACCGCCGCCGGCAAGAATGGCGTCCAGTTCCAGGACGGCACCCCGAACCCGAATGTCGGCCGCGCCTTCGTGACCGACAGCGGTCAGGGCGGCAATCGCAGCTACGAGTCCAATCGCGAATCCACCCGCATCACGGGCTTCTTCACGCAGGACTTCTCGAAGAATCAAAACCAGAACTGGCTCACGCACTTCCTCGGCCGCCACACCTTCACGGGTCTGTGGTCCACGGATAAGCTCGATCGCGAAGACCGCGCCTGGCAGCGCTACGCGGTGCTCGATAACGCCTACCGCACGCTGTTTGACGGCGGCGACGCCATCAAGTTCACCGACAACGGCTTCGCGGTCAACCGCGTGATCTACCTCGGTGGCTCGCTCGCGGGCCAGTCGTCCGCGGCCAATTCGCACCTCCCGCGTCTGGAGCAGGTGAACAACGCCACCAGCGGCACGATCCGCTTCTTCGATTCCACGTGGAAGGCCACGGGCGTCAATCCGGCCGATCCGTGGGAAAATCAATATTATCCGGTCGGCTCCGCCAGCCGCGCCTCCACGCAGTCTGAAAATTCGGCCAACTATGTTGGCTGGCAGAACGTGCCGTTCACCATCACGGATTCCGAGGCTTCGGAGGCCAATCGCAACACCCTCACGACCAACGCGCGTCTCCGCAAGGACAAGACCGATTCGAAGGCATTCGTGTGGCAGGCGCACCTGTGGGACGGCGGCATCGTCGGCACCTACGGCTGGCGCAAGGACACGGCGAGCGCTTCCGAGTTCTCGCAGAACGTCAATACGGACAACAGGCCGGGGTCGCTTGGTTTCCTCAATTGGGATCCGAGCTTCTACACCCTCGACGGCGTTCCGATGAACGAGGTGAGCGCCGAATCGACCAGCTACTCGATCGTGGCCCACTTGGACCAGCTCCCGGGCATCCAGAAGCTCGTCGAGAAACTGCCGGTTCGCGTGACGTTCTTCTACAACAACGCCGAGAACTTCCAGCCGTTCGCCGGCCGCAAGGACATCTACGGCGAGGAAATCGCGCTGCCCGCGGGCAAGACGAAGGATTACGGTATCCTCCTCGAGACCAAGGACGGCAAGTACTCGCTCAAGGTTAACAAATACGAGACCTCGGTCACCAACGCCACCAGCAGCGGCCTCAACGGTGCCTGGTTCCTCGGCGCCTCGCAGGCGTGGAGCGCTGACTGGGTGAACGTCTTCGATCGCAACTGGGTCAACAACTTCGGTGATGGCGCCGGCGGCTCCAACATCGGCACCGACCCGACCAACACCCGCTATAACTGGACCGATGCTCCTGATCGCGAAGCCGCCACCATTGCGGCTTGGCGCCAGTGGCAGCAGGATCCGATCGCGAAGAAGATGTACGCGGCTTGGAAGATCAACCCGACCACCAACGGTCAGGTTTCGTCCACCGCCCCCGCCGGATTCGCTGTTACCGAGGACAGCTTCTCGGAAGGTTATGAAATCGAAATGAGTGCCAACCCGACGCGCAACTGGCGTCTGACGCTCAATGCGAGCAAGACCTTCGCGACCCGCAAGAACGTCGGCGGTGCCAATCTGGCCGAGTTCGTCGGGGCCTATGAAAAGTTCCTGACCAAGACCGCGACGGTCAACGGCGTCACCTACAAGCCGGGTGGCGACCTCCGCATCTGGTGGGGTGGCGCGGGTAACGAGACCGCGCTCTACCAGTGGAACACCAACATCGGTTCCGAATACGCCGCGCGTGCGCTGCAGGAAGGCACCAACGTGCCGGAAATGCGCGAGTGGCGCGTCAATGCCATCAGCAACTACGACTTCACGGAGGGCAAGCTGAAGGGTGCAAACTTCGGTCTGGCCATCCGTTACCAGAGCGCGGTTGTGACCGGCTACAAGCCGATCCCGAATCCGGATAATCCGGACAAGATCCTGTTCGACATCAGCGACCCGTACACCGGCCCGACCGAAACGGACGTCGATGCTTGGGTGGGCTATAACCACAAGCTGTCGTCCAAGATCGATTGGCACATCCAGCTGAACGTCCGCAGCATCGGCAAGGGCAACGACCTGATCCCGGTCACTGTCCAACCCGATGGTTCGCCGGCCGGTTATCGTATCGCACCGCACCAGTACTGGTCGCTTACGAATTCGTTCCGGTTCTAAGACCGAATCGAATCCACGGTTTAATTCCTCGCGCCTCTCCTCCGGGAGAGGCGCTTTTTTTTGGCAGCGCCCAAATTTGCCCTGTCATCGCGAGTCCCGCTCTGCGGGACGTGGCGATCCAGTCCCTCGACGAACTCGGGACCTTGAGCTTGTCGAAATGGCTGGATTGCTTCGTCGTGCGCTTCGCGCAACTCCTCCCAATGACAATCTAGGACACTACCAGCCGTCACGGCATCTTGATTTCCAGTACCGTCGGCACCTCGGTTAACGCCGTCTCGGAGGTGCTGCCATCCGGCCAGCGCACCGACAACCGCCGCGGCGGATTGCCCTCCGGCCAGCCGAAAAAGACCGCGGCCGGCGCCTGGCTGTAATAACCGCCGCCAGCCGCTATCTCCGTCGCCTGCACGGTGCCGTCGGCGAGCTCCAGCTGGAGCGCGGCGCCGACCGCCGTCGGATTGCCGGGCCGGCCTTGCAGGCGGACTTGGAAGGAATGGCGGCCGGGTATGCCCCGGTTGTGCCAGGCCAGGGTGGTGGAGTTGTTGCGGCTCACCAGGAAGTCCGGCCAGCCATCGTCGTCCAGGTCGAACATCACGAGTGCCTTCGCATCGCCGGGCACGATAAGACCGCTTTGGGCGGGCACCACGGGGACGAAATTTCCCCGGCCGTCGCCGTGCAACAGCAGGCTCAAACCACCATCAAAGCGTCCAGTGCCGGGATTGGGGGAAAAGGAATTCTGCACGACGTAGAGGTCGGCGTGCCCGTCGCCGTCGCAGTCGCCGGCCGCGATTCCCTGAACCGGCGCGATCTGTGCGAGGCGGGGGAGGGCGCTGAAACGATAGGTGCCGTCGGGCTGGCTGAGAAAGATCCCACTGCGGAATTCCGTGGCCGTGTACAGCCGGGCCGCCGCCAGTCGGTCTTCCCCCAGCAGCGCGGGTAACGTGGACCGCGCATAGGCGTCGTTGCGGGGAAAACGCGCCAGCAGGGCAGGGATCTGGGCGGCGAGTTCCTTGCGGGTGCGCCGGGGATAGAGGCTGTCGCCCTCCCGGTAGGCTTCGATCACCTGTGGTGCACCGCCCCCGCCTTTGAAATTGCCGGCGTAAAGCAACGCTGGCGGCTGGTAGAGGGTGTTGAGGCCGGTGTTGCCGGCGACGTAGTCGGGACGTCCGTCCCCGTTGAAATCCGCACTGGCGAGCGAGGTCCACCAGCCGGTACCCGCGGCGCTGAAACCCGCCTCGGCGGAGCGTTCGGTGAATCCCTTGCCCGCATCGTTGTGAAAATAGCGCACGCTGCCCCATTCCGGCGCCAGCAGCAGGTCCGGCCAGCCGTCGCCATCGGCGTCGCTCCACAAGGCGGACCGGATCATACCCGCCTCGCGCAGGGCCGGCGCCAGCGCATCGGTCACATCGGTGAAGCGTCCACCTTCATTGCGCAGCAGCGCGCTGCGGGGCGATTGCGGGTAGCGGTTGGGCAGGACGCGGGCCCCCAGGAAAACGTCGAGGCGGCCGTCATGATCGAAGTCCGCGGCGACGGCGGCGCCGACGCTCAGCGGCAGCGGCGGCAGGGCGGCGGGCTGCGGCTCGAAGCCGCTGCCGGTGTTGCGCTGCAGGACCGGCTGGTACGCGGGGGAGCCGGCCGACCGGTTCGCCCCCGCCCGGGTCTGGAGCAGGTCGACCAGCCCGTCGCCATCGTAGTCGAGGAGCAACAGCGGTCCGTCATCCACGGTCGCCGGCGGCAAATTGCCGCCAGCCGCGAAGCCGCCGGCCGCCCCGAACCGGATTTGCGCGGGCTGCCGGCCTGTGCCGCCGAGCACCACGTCGATCCGGCCATCGTGGTTGATGTCCCCCAAGGCCAGTGCCGGGCCGAGCCGGTCGAAGCGGACCGGCACCAGCGGCTGGTTCTCGACATCGAAACTCTCCTGCGACTGCAGGTCGAGGCCGCGGGTGGCGCCTTCCTCGGTGAATTGCGGGCGGACCGCCGGCCTGCCAGCCGTAGGCTCAGCGGAGGCTGGTTCCGTGACGGTGTAGCGCTGGTCGGCCGCAAGTCCGGAAAAGCTCTGCCGGCGCCCATTGGGCCAGACGACCGTGAGCGACCGGACGGACGTTTCCGCGCCGAGGCCGAAGTGCACGATGGGCTCGCTCGACGAGAGGTAGCCGCGGGCTGTTTCCAACTGACGGACCTGCGTTCCCTGCGCGGTCTCGATCGTCACGACCGCGCCCACCCCAAAGCGGTTGGAGGCCGTGCCGCGGAGCGCCAGGATGAGGCGATGGCCATCCGGGCTGTCGTTGCGCAGGACGGTCGGATGGCCTTCCAAGTTTGCAAAGATCACATCCAAGTCGCCGTCCTCGTCGAAATCCCCGAACGCGGCGCCGAAGCTCACGCCCACCTGGTCCAGGCCCCAGGCGCGCCCGATCTCTTCAAACTGCAGGTCGCCCCGGTTGCGGTAGGCGAGGTTCGCCTCTGCGAGCCGGGGGCTGGCGCGCAGGAGATTGATCCGCTCGGCCGGACTGGCGGCCAGGAACGAGCGGTCGAGGAGATCGGCGTTCTGGTACTCGCGGATCATGCCGTTGGTGATGTGCAGATCCAGTAGGCCGTCGTTGTCCAAGTCTTCGAACCGCACAGACCACGTCCAGTCAGTGGCCGCGAGTCCGGCGAGGTAGGCGGCCTCCAGGCTGCGGCCGGTGCCGCTGTTCAGGTAGAGGGCGTTGTGCGAATACTGCGGGGCCTCGGTGTTGGCCGGTTCGCCTTCGCCGCCCTTGAGCGTCCGGGAATACGCCATGCCGCGGTGGTCCTTCTCGTGGGTCGTCGCCGCCATGTCCGCGACCAGGAAGTCGATCAAGCCGTCGTTGTTGAGGTCGCCCTGGTCCGAACCCATGGCGGAGTAAGGCAGGTGCGGCACCACGGTGTTGATGACGTCGGTAAAGGTGCCATCGCGGTTGTTGTGGTAGAGTCGGTCGGGGGTCGTGAAATCGTTCGCCACGTAGAGATCGGGCCAGCCGTCGCCGTCATAGTCCCAGACGCCCGCGGAATGCGTGAGACTCTCCCCGGCGATGCCGGCGCGGTCCGTGACGTTCTCGAACGTGCCATCGCCCCGGTTATGGAAAAGATAGTCCCGTTGCCCGTTGGGCGCCCGGGCCGGGTCCAGCAGGTTTGTTTGCAGGTAAACATCCAGCCAGCCGTCGCGGTCGTAGTCGAAGAACGCCCCCTGCTCGCTCGCATCTATGACGGCCAGGCCGCGGGCTTGGGCCTCCTCCTTGAACGTGCCATTGCCCTGGTTGATGAAGAGCTGGTTGGGCGCATTGAAGCGACACACATAGAGGTCGAGCTGGCCGTCGTTGTTTACGTCGGCCCAAGTCGCGCCCTGCGTCCACTCGGTGCGGTCGGTCCGACCGAGGTCAGCAGTGGTGGCCAACCCGGCCGCGACGGTGACGTCCGTGAATTTCCAATTGCCTAGATTCCGAAACAGCCGGCTCGGGCCGGTCTTGCTCACGACGAACACATCCGGCCGCCCGTCGCTGTCGAAATCGGCCACGGCGATGCCCGTACCCAGCCCGCCGTTGACCAGCTGTGTGTAGTGCGCGCCCCACATCAGTGGATCCGCAAAGAAGTTTTCGCACTTGATGCCGGTCTGCTCCGGCGGGAGCTCCGTGAACATGGTCCGGCCCGCCGGCCCGGAGCGGGTCGCGAGCGGCGTTTGGGTGAGGCCGGGATCGGCCCGCAGTCCCGCGGTCAGCGCTGCCAATCCGGCCAGCGCGAGGCGCAGCCTGACGGGAAGTATCTTTGCCGGGGACAAAACCGAGGGCGACATCCGAAGGTGCAGCGGGGTGCGGAACCGATAGAAAGCGGCGGGCACGAAAGCGCAGCAACATTATGTTCCGAGGCGCGCCGGAACGTCCGGCGCCGTCTCGTTCACGGCGGCAGCAGCGAAAGGATCTCGCGGAAATTGCGCGCGGTCGCGGCCTGACCGCTTTGCTCGGCCTGGCGCAGTCCGTCGGCCAGCACGGCGCGCGCTTCGGGCAGCCGGCCGGTGCGTGCATAAGCCTGGCCCAGGAAAAGAGCGCCCGGAGCATTCTCCGGTTTCAGGCGGTGATAGGTTTCGAGCGCGGGCACCGACTCCTCGACCCGGCCGCTGACCAGGAGCAATACGCCCAGGCTGGCGTTCAACTCGGCGTGTTCCGGGACCAAGGCGAGGCCGGCGCGGTAGTGCTGTTCGGCCGCCGGCGCATCGGTCTTTTCCACCGCGTTGCCCGCCTGCAGGTGCCAGGTGGCGGTGATTTGGCGGATCTCGCCCGCCCCCGGATTCGCTTTGAGCAGCGGCAGCAGGTAGCGGCCGGCGTTTTCGGTCCGGCCGGCGTCCATTTCCAGCCGCGCGAGCAGCAGCGACGCCTTGGGAAAGGTCGGCTGCATCGCCAGCGCATGGTTGAGCGCCAGCACGGCGTCGTCCCGGCGTCCCGTTTCCAACAACAGGACGGCCAGCGCGAAATCGGCATCGACGAAGGCGGGATTGAACTCCAGCGCCCGGCGATAAGCCGCCTCGGCTTCAGCCGGGCGGCCATCGGCTTTCAATTGGTTGCCTTGGGCGTGCAGCAACTCGGGCGAATCCGGATGCCGGCGCAATCCGTCCGCGAGCGCCTGCCGGACGGCGTCTGGCTGCCGCAAAGTGCGCGCGGCTTCGGCCAGCCTGACGTAATGGAGCGGTTCGGGGACGCTGTCGCGCGCGTTCGCCACGCCGCGGGCGAGCACGTCAAGCGCGGCCGCGGCGTCGCCTTGCTCGAGCAATAGGGAACCAAGCATCTGGTACGCAAGCGGATCGGCCGGCGCGAGGGCGATGGCCTTTTCAAAGGCGGCGCGGCCGCGGTCGCCTTCGCCGGTCTGGTAGGCGATGACGCCGAGATGACCGAGGCGGCGGGGATCCTGGCAGCGCGCGTCCAGCTCCTGCAGCCACGGATCGTCGGCCTCGCGGAAGCGGCCCGCCTCGCGACCGAGCCAGCGATGCAGGTCCGCGAGTTCTTCGTGGCCGGCCGCGGCCTGGAGTTCCGCATAGAGGTTCTGGGCGGCGGAAAATTTCGGTTGTTTGGCGAGCAGGTGCTCGAGGCGGTTCATGGTCTCGTCGGTTTGGCCACGCAGTTGCGCAACGCGCGCCAGTCCCAGCTCGGCATAGGGATCGTCGGGCAGCAGATCCAGCCGGCGGCGATAGCCGGCCTCGGCGGCGTCGATGCGCCCGCTCTTGAATTGTATCTCGGCGAGATGCAGCCACGCCCGGGCCGCGGTCGGGTCGACCGCCACGGTGCGCTCGAATTCGGCCTCCGCGCCCGCCTGGTCGCCGCCAGTCCGGAGCAGATCCGCCAGATAGTAGTGCCAGCGGGCATCGCGCGGCTGCTCGCGGATCAGCAGTCGCCAGCAGGCGGCGGCTTCCGCAGGGAAAGCATTGGCGTGGTACAGCCGGCCGAGCTCCGCCACCGCGGCGAGGTCGCCGGCCGTCGCGGCGGCCTGCGCGCCTGCCAGCAGGTCGCGCAGCGCGGAGTTCGGGACCGCGGCGGGAGGCGGGGGCAGCGCGGCGCGGATTCGGGTGTCGCGAGCGGCGTGCAGCCCGAACCAGAGGCCGGCGCCGGTGAGGCCGACGAGGCCAGCGAGCAGAAGCACGCGCCGACCGCGGGACGGGCGGGGTCGGGCGGCGCTGGATTCGGCCGGGCTCATTGGCGGCGCCACAAGGTGATGTTGCTCACCCGGTCGAAGGGCGGAAAGGCATGCAGCGCCCCGGTGACGATTTCCGGCACGCCGTCGCCGTCGAGGTCGCCCACGGCAGCCGTCACCAGTTTGATCGGACTGCCGGCCAGGGGCATGGGCGTGAAGCCCTCGTGCCCGTCATTGATCCAAGCCATGAGCGAGACGGCCTTGGGATCGTCCCAGTCGGCGAATCCGCTGACGGCAACCAGGTCGATAAAGCCGTCGCCGTTGAGGTCGGCCGCGCAGGGTGCGTACGCGCCGGGCAGATTACCGACACGGTGGAAGCGGAAGTTGCCCTCGCCGGTGTTCTCCAGCCATTGCATCCCGTGCCACGGCCGGTGGCCGCGCACGGCGTAGTCGAAGCCGTCACCGTTCGTGTAGATCAGGTCAGGCCGGCCGTCGCGGTTGACGTCGGCGACCTCGAGTCCGCTGCTGCCGTAGTCCTCGTTGGTCGATCCCCAGATGAGCGCGTCGCGGAATTCCCCGCCCGGGCCGGGATTGCGGAACCAGTGAACCTCCTCCCATTCCTGCGAGATGAGGGCGGCGAAGTCGGGCCGGCCATCGCCGTCGAAATCCGCCACCGGCGTGTGCACCGTGCCCGACTGGCCGTTGACGAGGTGGCTGTCGAACTGCCAGTCGCCGCGGTTTTCCATCCAGCGGACCTCGCCCTGCGCGTAACCGAATTGGCCGACGACGAGGTCCAGCCGGCCATCCGTGTGGCCTGCAAGGTTGGCGGCGCGCACGTCGGTCACCCGCGCGGTTTTTTCGAGCAGCTTCCGGGCGCGGAAAGAGCGGTTGTCGAGGTTCTCCAGCACCACGACCGAGCCGATGCGGTCGTTGTTCGGCATGATCTGGCCCATGCAGCCCACGAGCACGTCGCGGCGGCCGCTGCCCGACACATCGGCGGCCCCGACGCTGGCGGGGGCGGGCAGGTCACGGGCGAGGATCTGCTCGGTGAACGTGCCGCGCGGAAATTGCCGGATCCAGCGCACAGTGTTGGTGCGGCATTCGCTATAGATGATGTCGGGCAGTCCGTCCTGATCGAGGTCGGCGATCTTCAAGTTGGTGACCATCGGCCGGTCCTCGGGTCCTGGAATGGCGCCGATCGCCACCGGCACGTAGTGCAGTTGCGGCAGCTCCCGGGGGGAGGTCGCGGGCGGTGGAGTCGCGGGCGAAGTTTCGCCGGGTCGCAGCACCAGCCAGGTCGCTCCGCCGCCCAGCAAGACGAGGGCGGCGGCCACGGGCCACAGTTTGGAGGCGGAGGAACGCATCGCCGGTCGTGCGCTCAGCGGGCCAACTGCGCCTGGAACTCCGCCGGCAGCAGGGCGAGCGCGAGGGGAGCCAGTTGCGGGTCGGCAAACTCCAGGTGCTGGGCTCGGGCGAGCGCGAGCAAGCGGAAGAGGCTGACCGGACCGAGCGAACGCAGCCGCTCGGCATCGGCCTCGCGCAGGCAAAACTCAAGCTGTGCCCGGGCCAGGTCCGGGTGTTTCGTCTGGGCGAAGACCAGGGCAAGGTTGGCGCGACGCTCCCAGGAAAGGTCCTCGTCACGCCCGTCGGCCACGGCGGGCAACAGCTCGGGCATGACCCGGGCGAGCGCATGGCCGTCGCCGCGCGCGAGGCCGACCTTGGCCCGGGCGATCATCGCGCCGGCGTCGGCGGCGAAGGATTTTTCCAGCGCGTCGGCGACGGCGGCGGCAAGCTCCGGCCGGTTGGTTTCCACGAAATACTCGGCGAGCCGGCTGAGGGCGATGGCGTTCTCCTGCGGCTCGACCACCTCGAACACGGCGAGCGAGTCTTGCTCCAGGCCCGGGATCACGGGCAGCTGGTAGGCGACGGGCCGCAGCCAGCGCGGGGGCAGCCATTGGCGCAACATGGCCACGAGCGAACGCTCGGGGGTCGGCGAGCCGGTTTGGGCCAGCCGGTCCAGCGCGTCGTCCCAGGAAGGCAGCACGATGTATTGGATGCCGCGGCGCTGGACGAGTGCCTGCGCCTCATCCGCCGAGGCCGTGCCGGCGATGCGGGCGGTGAGGGCGAGTCCGTCCTGGTTTCCGGGATATGGCGATGCCACGACGCGGAGGCCGCCATAATAGCAAAGCGACCCCGATAGCGCAGGCGGCGCGAAGGCGATCGTGCCGGGTTCCGTGCGCAAGGAGAGCCACTGCGCGAGATCGCGCTCCACCAGGGCGCGGGCTTCCGTGGGGGCGAGGTCCCCTTCAGCCGGGGCGCGCGGCCACGCGGCCGCAAAGGCGGGCAGCAACAGGAAGCCGAGCGCGGACCGCCCGGCGAGGGCCGCCAGGCCGCTGGTCGTGACGGCGGCGACCAGTGCGAGCAGCCCGAGGAGCATGGTGTCCGCCAGCCCCCACCAGCGCAGCTGGAAACACCCCACGACGAACGGCACCACCGCCGCGCCGAGCGCGAACCCCAGCGGCTGGCGCCAGGCCGTTTTGCCGCGCAGCAGATATCCCGCGACCGGGAGCAGGAGCATGGGCAACAACACGGCGACCAGGCCGAAGCTCAGGCCGTCGCTGCGTAACCATCCCAGCATGCTGCCGCGTCCGGCGAGCGCCGGGTGGTTCGGGCCGAAATCCACGCCGCTGCCGCGATACACCAGCCAGGCGAGCGGTGCCAGCAACGCAAACGCGCCGGCCGCGCCCCAGCCCCATTCACGGCGAGGGGCCTTGCCCCGCATCAGCGCCGGCAGGCGCGCCAGCACCTCGGCCGCACCCAGCCAGGCGAGCGACAGCAGCGGGTGATTCACGCCGGGACCGACACCGGCGACACCTCCGGGCTGGCCATCGACCAGCCAGCCCGCAATCGCCACGACCGCGCCACCGGCCGCCCACGTGCGCCAGGGCAGGGTCCGGACGTCCGGACCGGGAGCACGCCCCGCGAGCCAGGTGGCGAACAAGCCGCCCGCCAGCACGGCAGCGAGGACGACGAGTCCGCTACCGGCATCAAGCCAGAGGCCGAATCCCCCGGCCGCGCCCGCGGCGGCGAGCCACCCCCGGGCCGCGCGCTCGTGCGGTGCCCGCCAGCCCGAGAGCAGCAGGAGCAGCGAGAGAAGGGCGGAGACGAGAAAAAGACCGTGGTCATCCGGCTGCCCCGGGGAAAATACCTGCGCGTGGGCCAGGAGAACGGCGACGCCAAGGGCGAGGAAGCCGCCCGCCACGGCTCCGAAGCGCCACGCGACAAAGAGGCCGGCTCCGAGGCAGAGCAGGACGTGCAAAATGGGGTCCGCGTGGAGAGCGGCCCGTTCGACGGCGAGCCCGGCGGGCTTGGTGCCCCACCAGCCCTCGATTTCCGCCACCAGGCGCACCCACCAGCGATAGGCGGTCGGACCCGCGACCGGGCGGCCTTCGGGGGCGTTGTCGTAGTCGGCGCGCGTCAACCGCCAGGCGTTCGTCGCCATCAGCTTTTGCACGTCCATGATCCAGTGCTGGCTGCTGGTGCCGTCCGACAGGAGCAGGCTGCGCGTGCCGTGGGCATATCCGGTCGGCGAGCTGGCATCGACCGCCGTGGTCGGCGCCGCGCCGCCGACCTGCTCGATGCGCCCGATCTGGCGCGCATCCAGCCACGCCAGCCACCCGGCCGCTCCCACCACCAGTGCCAGCCAGGCGAGTGCAGCGGGACGGAAAAGTCGGTTCATCAGGCGGGGTAGGAGGATCGAAAAATATTGGCCTCCGTCCGGGGGTGGCAAGCGCGGTTCCGGGACCGGATGTGCTCCCAATAGACGTGACCGCGGCCGCGCGCTTGGGCCTGCCTTGACCCGGACCGATTCGGGCGGTCAAATTTCCGGCGTTGCATCACCCTGTTCCTGTTGGCCGACGGTACCCCGCCGCTGCGCGCTCCTGGCTGAACCAGCTGGGGCGGCGCGCGCTCCTCTGGGCGGCGCTGGCGGTCGGGGCGGAGGCGGCCGAGCCGGTGGCGAGTGCGCCGCTGGCCGCGCGCAGCAGTGCCGGGGGGACGACGCTCTTCACGGAGTTGCCGGCCGCGCAAACCGGCATCGTGACCGAGAATCGCTACGCCGACCCGCGCATGTGGGGCGACCGGTTCGAGGAATTCAAGTTCGGCGCGTTGGGCACGGGCGTGGCGATCGGGGATTATGACGGGGACGGGCGGCCGGACATCTATGTGGTGAGCAAGACGGAGGAGAGCCGGCTGTTCCGCAATCTCGGCAACTGGAAGTTCGAGGACGTGACCGAAAAGGCCGGACTCGCCGGAAAAGGCCCCGCAGCCTGGCGGCAGGGCGCGGCGTGGGCCGACGTCAACAACGACGGCCGGCTGGATTTGTACGTGTGCCGTTTCGCCGCGCCGAACCTGCTTTATATCAATCAGGGCGACGGGACCTTCAAAGAGGAGGCCGCGGCGCGCGGGCTGGCGCTCGTTGACGCGAGCGGGCAGGCGGCATTCTGCGACTACGATCGCGACGGCTGGCTCGACGTGTACGTGCAGACCAATCTGCTCGATGCCGCGAAAGGTCCGGGCGGCGAGCGCGACCGGCTGTACCATAACCGGGGCGACAGCACCTTCGAGGAGGTGACGGAACGCGCGGGCATCCGCGGTGACGCGATGGGACACTCGGCGGTCTGGTGGGACCAGGACGAGGACGGCTGGCCCGATCTCTACGTCGCGAACGACTACTCCGCACCCGACGCGCTCTACCACAACAACCACGACGGCACCTTCACCGACATCATCGACCGGGCGGTGCCGCGCACCTCGTACTATTCCATGGGTTCGGATGTCGGCGACGTGGACAACGACGGGCACGAGGACGTGCTGGTGGCGGACATGGCCGCGACCACGCACGAGAAGGATCACCGCGGCATGGCCGGTTCGCGCGCCCGGGCGCAGACTTACGACGAGAATCCGGCGCGCGCGCCGCAGCTCATGCACAACACGCTGTATCTCGGCACGGGGGTCGGGCTGATGCGGGAGGCGGCGCAGTTGGCGGGACTAGCGGCGACGGACTGGACCTGGTCGGTGCGCTTCGAGGATTTCGACAACGACGGCCGGCTCGACCTCCACGTCACCAACGGCATGGCGCGCGAGTATCACAACGCCGACCTGCTCGCGCAGATCATGGCCTTGGAAAACCCCGGCGATTCGCGCCGCGCCGTGCGCGCCAGCCCGGTCATGACGGAGCGCAACCTGGCGTTCCGCAACGAGGGCGGTCTGAAGTTCACCGAGGTCGGGAAGGAATGGGGCCTCGACCAGGAAGCCGTGAGTCTCGGCGCGGCGACGGGGGATCTCGACGGCGATGGGGACCTCGATCTCGTTTACGCCAACTACGAGGGCGGCGTCACGCTGCTGCGCAACGACAGCGCGGGCAACCGGGTGACGATTGCGCTGAAGGGCACGACGTCGAACCGCTTCGGCGTCGGCGCCACGGTGCGGATCGAGAGCGCGCTCGGCGCCCAGATGCGGACGTTAGTGCTGGCCCGCGGCTATCTTTCGACGAGCGAGCCGATCCTGCACTTTGGCCTCGGGAAGGATACCGTGATCAAACGCCTGACGGTCGAATGGCCGGGCGGACGGCAGATTTTCACGAACCTGCCGGTAAATCGAAAATTTATCATTACTGAACCGAACGGGCCTCTGATGATGGACATGCCGGCGCCTCCCTCCCAGTTCGAGTCCACGCCGCTCAATCTGCAGGCCCGCGAGCAGCCGGAGCCGGACAATGCCCCCCAGGCCCTGTTGCCCGAGCGCTTCGACCGTCGCGGCCCGGCGCTGGCGGTGGCCGATCTCAAGGGCGACGGCCACGAGGCGCTGCTGCTCGGCGGCACCACCGCGACCGCGCTGCAAGGCACGCCGCTCACAATGCTCCCCGACAAGCTCGACGACGGTCCGTTGCTGGTGTTCGACGCCAACGGCGATGGCCGGCCCGACCTGCTCGAAACCAAGGCCGGTGCGAGCCAGCCGATGGGCGCCGACTATCAGCCGAAGCTCCTTCTGAACCAAGTCACGGGCTTCGTCGCCGCGGAATTGCCGGCGGTGCCGCTGAGTGCCGGGGCCGCCGCCGCCGCTGACTTCGATCGCGATGGTGACCTCGACGTCTTCCTCGGCGCCCGGGTCGAGCCGGGCCGCTACCCGCTGCCCGCGCGGAGCGTCCTGCTGCGCAACGGCGGCGGACGCTTCGAGGATATTTCGAGCCTGCTGCCGGCTGGCGGTGCGCTCGGCTTGGTGACTTCCGCGCTTTGGAGCGACATTGATCGCGACGGCTGGCCCGACCTGCTGGTGGCACTCGAGTGGGGGACGGTCACTTATCTGCACAACGACCAAGGCCAGGGTTTCAGCGATTGGTCGGCTCGCGCGGGCTTCGCCGCCGCGGGTACCGGTTGGTGGACCTCGCTCGCGAGTGCGGATTTCAACGGGGACGGCCGGCCCGACTTCGCAGCCGGCAATGTCGGGCTCAATACGCCGTATCACGCCAGCGCCGCCGAGCCGGCCCTGCTGTACTATGGCCGTTTCGGTGACGGCGGCCCGCCGGTGCTGGTCGAGGCGTACTACGAGGGCGGCAAGCTGTATCCCCGCCGCACCCGCAACGAGCTCGCGACCAAGGTCACCGGCCTGATGAAGCGCTTCCCGCGCAACAACGACTACGCCAAGGCCACGCTGGCCGAGGTCCTGACCGAACCACGCCTCGCCAAGGCGCAGCGCTTTACCGCGACGGAACTGCAAAGCGGCGTGTTCCTGAGCCAGCCCGACGGCACGTATCGTTTCGCTCCGTTGCCGCGTCTCGCGCAGATCGCGCCGATTCAAGGCCTCGTGGCCGGCGACTTCGACGGCGACGGCCGCGCCGATCTTGCGGCCGTGCAGAACAGCTACGCCCCCGCGCAATCCATCGGTCGCTTCGCTGGCGGGCTGGGGCAGCTGCTCACCGGCGACGGTCGCGGCAACTTCACGGCCGTCGCACTCGAGAAGAGCGGCCTGGTCGTGCCGGGCGATGCGAAGGCGCTCGTTGTCACCGACCTCAACGACGACGGCTGGCCGGATCTGGTCGCCAGCCGCAACGACCAGCCGGCACTGGCGTTCCGCCACCAGGGTCGCGCCGGCTATCACGGCTTCCGCGTCCTGCTGCAAGGTCCGGCCGGCAACCCGACCGCGGTCGGCGCACGCCTGATGCTCACCCTCGCCGACGGCTCGGTGCAAACCGGGGAAGTCCAGGCCGGCGGCGGCTACTACAGCCAGTCCAGCCCCGCGGTTTTCTTCAGCTACCCGGCCGCCGCGCTCCCGCGCGAGCTTACGGTCACCTGGCCCGACGGCACTACGACGCACCACGCGTTCCCGAGCGCACTGCCAGCCACGCTGCGGATCCCCGCGCGTTAAACGCTGACCACGCCGCCATCACGGTGCGTGGCCAAATTGCTGTTGAAACGCGGCGCGCAGCTGTGCGGCCTGCTCGCGGGGCACCCGCGGCTGGTTGCGCAGCTCGGCGAACCAGCGCGCGGCCTCGGCCTCGTCGCCCGACGTGATGGCCTGCATCGCCAGCATGCTTAACGCCGTGGGATTGCCCGGCTCGGCCACGAGCGCGCCGCGCATCTGGGCCATGCCTTCGGCGTCACGGCCCTGCTTGATGTACAGGGTGCCGAGTTCGATGAAGGCTTCGGGTTCATTGGGGCGCAGGCGGATCGAGGCCTGGAACTCCGGGACGGCCTCGCCGATCCGGCCGCTGTCGCGGAGCCGGCGCGCGTACTGGAGGTGCAGGCCCGGGGATTGCGGGCAGTTTTGGAGTCCGGTCGCGAGCGTGCGGTCCGCCTCCGCGGTGTCGCCGGTCGATGCCTGCAGCGCGCTGAGATTGGCCCAGCCGTCGGCGAAATCGGGGGCCAGTTCGGTGCAGCGGCGCAGGTGCCACCGCGCCCCGTCCCGGTCGCCCATCGCGACCAACAGCGTCCCGAGTTGATAGATGACGGAAACATCCGCCGGGGCCACTTCGACCGCGCGTTCCAGCAGGCGGCGGGCGCCGGCCTGGTCGCCGTTGCGCGCGATCGTGCCGGCGGCGAGGGAAAGACGGTAGGGTTCGAAGCATTCCTCGATCAGGGAATCGAGCCACGGGTCGGCGGGATCCCGGTACGCGCCGGAAGCCTTCGCCATGCTGCGAATCTCGGTCGCGCGCTGGGTGAGGCCCAGGCGCTCGTACAGGCTGACGATCAGGTCGTAGCCGAGGGTATAGTTGGTCTGGCGGACAACCTGCTCGAGGCGCGGCCGGGCCTGGTCGTAACGCCCGGCCTCGAGGTCTATCCGCGCCAGGCCGATGAGGGCGTACGGGTTGTTGGCCTCCAGTCGCAGCGCGGCCTCGTACGCGGCGGCGGCTTCAGTCGGATGATTCGCCTTGAGCAGGCTGTCGCCCCGGCGCAGTTGGGCGGCGAGATAGTCCGGGGCCAGGGCACAGGTCTTTTCCCAGAGCACCAGCGCGGGCTCGATCTCGCCATAACCGGCGAGAATGGTGGCATGCAGGTGCGGCCAGCGCGGCTCGTCGGATTGAAGTTGCTCCAGCCCGGTGTAGCAGCGGGCGGCCTCGTCGAAAAAACCGTTGGCGTGGTAGACCCGGGCCAGTTCGCCGAACCCCTTGGTCGCGCCGAAGGTCCGGCGGGCCCGGGCGTCGGCTTGCACGACGCGCTCGCGCAGCGCGGGCGGCGCCTGGTCCAGCGGGGGCAAGTCCGGGAGGAATGAGGCGACCCGGACCTGTGCCCGGTGGGACAGCCATCCCCAGGCACCGAGGATAACGAAGACGCCAGCCAGTACGATCAGAGCCGGTTTGCGCGTCATGGGTGATCGGTGCGGCGCCACAGCGTGATGCGGCTCATCGCGTCGAAAGGCGGGTAAATGTAGAAGCCGCCCGTGGCGAGAGAGACGCGGCCGCTGCCATCGAAATCGCCGGTGGCAAGGGTGATCAGGTCCTTCGGGGTGCGCGCCAGCACGATGGGTTCGAAGTTCTGGTGGCCGTCGTTGCGCCACCACATCAGCGAGACGACATCGCGGTTGCGGTTGTTCCAGTCGGCGTAGGCGGCCACCGTCACGATGTCGGCCGCACCGTCGCCGTCGAGGTCCACGACCTGCGGGCCATAGGCGCCGGGCAGGCTGCCGATGCGGTGGTGGCGGAAGCCGCTGCCGGTGTTCTCCAGCCACTGGACGCCGTGCCACGGCCGCGGGCCGGGCGTGGCTGCGGGGCCGAAGCCGTCACCGTTGGTGAAGACCACATCGGGCCGGCCGTCGCGGTTGAGATCGGCCACGGTCAGGCCGCTGCAGCCATAGTCCTCGTTGGTCGAGCCCCAGAGCCGCGTGGCGGCGAATCGGCCGCCGCCCTGGTTCTCGAAGTAGTGCACCTCTTCCCATTGCTGCGAGATCAGCGCGACGATGTCGGGCCGGCCGTCGCCGTTGAAGTCCGCGATGCCGACGTTGATCGCGCCGGAAAGCTCGAGGAGCACGTGGCGGGTGAACTGCCACGGGCCGGTCCGCTCCAGCCAGCTTACCTCGCCCTGGTCGTAGCCGAACTGCGCGAGCGCGAGGTCCATCTTGCCGTCGCCATTGAGGTCGGCGGCGCGGACGTCGGTGACGCGCGAAGTGTTTTCGAGGACGACGTGCGGTGTGAAGTGCTGGTGGCCGTCGTTTTCCAGGATGAACACGGTGCCGATGCGGTCGTTGTTGGGGAAGATGACGGACATGCTCGCGACGAGCAGGTCGAGGTCGCCGTCACCGTCCATGTCCGCCGCCTCGACGTGCACCGGCGCCTTCAGGCCGCCGGCGATCAGCTGTTCCTCGAACACGCCCGGCGCGGTCTGGTGCAGCCAGCGCACCTCGTTGTCCTGCGCTTCGCAGAAGAGAAGATCGAGCCGGCCGTCGCGGTCGAGGTCCACGGCGGTCAGGTGTGCGATCCACGGCGGGCGTCCGATGGCGTTGCCAATCGGCTGCGGCGCGAACTGGAGGCGGGTGGTGGCAGCCGGAGCGGCGGAGGCAGGCTTGGCCGGGGCGGCGCCCGGGCGGTCGCAGCCGGCCGCGAGGAGAAGCGCTGCGGCGGCCAGAAGAGAGAGCCAGCCCGAGAAGCGCGGGCGATGATCGCGGAGGGCGGAGGGGGTGGACGATGGAAGCGGCGAAGGGGGCATCGCGAAGGACAGAGACTGGAATGCGTTCATCCGTGGGCAAATGCAAGTCGGCCCGCGAGCGGGGCGCGAGGGGCGGACGGACGTGGCGCGCCTTTCGTTTCGGGCGGTTTCATGGGTGAAAACCCCGGGTGTCCGGAAGGCGGGGGAAGCCGTTTTTGGAGCTACTGTTAGACCGGGGGGCCTTTTGATTTCCGGGCGGGAGGGAACTTCAATTTTATCGTGCGCAAGCACGGAATAAGTTCCTGGGTTAGGGACTTCTTTCTGCCTGCTGTCCTTAGGGGGACAGCAGGCTTTTTTTCTCCGGCGTTCCCGCATCCCTCGCCCCGAGCTCCTATGTAAACAGATAACCGCCGGTCGGTTTGCTTTTCCCGCCCCGACACGAATCGTCACTGTTCTCCGTGCTCAGTGCCTACCCCATTAAACCCGGTCGTCGCTTCCTGTCGGCCGTTGCGTTGTTCCTGCTCCCGCTGGCTATGGCGTTCGCCGCGCTCGGCGATCGCTCCCTGCTCGCTGCCGCCGATGAAAACAAATCGCTGCCGCTCGCCACGGCGCGCGCGGTCGCCCCGTTGTTCGTGGCGCCGGAGGACTGGCCGGGCGTGGTGCGCGCCGCCGGCGATTTGCAGGCCGACTTCGAGCGGGTGACCGGCCGGCGACCGGAATTGCAAACCGCCGCACCCGCGCCCGCGCCTGTGGCGGTGCTCATCGGCACCGTCGGCAAGAGCCCGTTGATCGACGGCCTCGTCGCCGCAGGGAAGCTCAACGTGGACGCCATCCACGGGAAGTGGGAAGCCTTTGTGCTCGAGACCGTCGACCAGCCGCTGCCCGGCATCGATCGCGCGCTGGTCATCGCCGGCAGCGACAAGCGCGGCACGATCTACGGCATCTACGAGGTTTCGCAGCAGATCGGCGTGTCGCCGTGGTATTGGTGGGCGGACGTCCCCGTTGCGCATCATGCCACGCTGGCGTGGCAGGCGGGACGCGTGGTGGAGACGGGACCGTCGGTACGGTACCGCGGCATCTTCCTGAACGACGAGGCACCCGACTTGACGAACTGGGTGCGCGCCAAGTTCGGCAGCGTCACGCCGGCGGCCAACCCGAACGTCATCCCGAACGTCGCGAACTACGGCCGGGAATTCTACACGAAGCTCTTCGAGCTGATGCTGCGCGTGCGCGCCAACTACCTCTGGCCGGCGATGTGGAACAACGCCTTCAACGAGGACGACCCGGAGAACGCGCGGCTCGCCGACGAGTACGGCATTGTCATGGGCACCTCGCACCAGGAGCCGATGCTGCGCGCCCAGAAGGAGTGGGACTGGCGTTACCAAAAGACCCTCGGCACCTGGAACTACGCGAAGCATCCGGACGTGCTCGAGAAGCACTGGCGCGAGGGCGTGCGGCGCAACAAGAATTACGAGAGCATCATCACGATGGGCCTGCGCGGGGCGAACGACACCGAGATGGCGCCCGGCGGTCCCGACGCGAACCGGGCGTTGCTCGAGCAGATCGTCGACGTGCAGCGCAACATCCTGCGCGAGGAGGTGAACCCCGACATCACGAAGGTCCCGCAGGTGTGGTGCCTCTACAAGGAGGTGCAGGAGTTCTACGAGCATGGCATGCGCGTGCCCGACGACGTCACGCTGCTCTGGGCCGAGGACAACTGGGGCAACATCCGCCGCCTGCCGACCGCCGCCGAGCGCAACCGTCCCGGCGGCGCGGGCGTTTACTACCACTTCGACTACCACGGCGGCCCGCGCAGCTACCAGTGGCTCAACACCAGCCCGATCCCGAAGATATGGGAGCAGATGTCGCTGGCGAAAAAGTACGGCGCCGACCGCATCTGGATCGTCAACGTCGGCCACTTCAAGGGCTACGAGGTGCCGCTGGAGTTCTTCATGAATTTCGCGTGGGACACCACGCGCTGGAACGGTGAAAATCTCGACGAATACCTGCGACTCTGGGCGGCCCGGGAGTTCGGGCCGGAACAGGCAGCCGACATCGCCGAGGTCGTGGCGAAATACACCAAGTACAACGGCCGCCGGAAACCCGAGATGCTCGCGCCCGACACCTACAGTCTGACGGACTATCGCGAGGCCGAGAGGATTTCCGACGACTATTGGTCGCTTTCGTTGCGGGCTTCGGAGATCGGTTCCAAGTTACCGGCGAATTATCGGGAAGCCTTTTTCCAATTGGTGGAATTTCCGGTGCGCGCGAGCGCGGTTGTCAACGGGCTGTACTATGCGGCGGGCCGCAACGCGCTCTATGCGAAGCAGGGCCGGGCCAGTGCGGGGAACTACGCGGGAATGGTTCAGGCGGAATTTTCCCGGTTCACGAATCTGGTCGACTACTACAATGGGACCTTCGCCGGCGGCAAATGGGCGCACTTCATGGACCAGCCGGTGCTCGGCTACACCACCTGGCGTGATCCACCGGAGAACAGCCTGAATCACCTCAAGCTGCTGCAGCCGCCGGTGGGGGCCACGCCGGGGATCGGAGTTGCGGTCGAAGGCGCGGCAGACGCCGCCGGTGCGAATGCGAAGCTCCCGCGCTTCGACGCCCTGAACCGGCAGCGCTCCTGGTTCGAAGTTTTCGAGCTGGGCAACAACCAGACTCCGGTTGCCGTGCATGGCAGCGTGCCGTGGATTCGATTGACGCCCACGCGCGAATCGAAACTCGCGGACGATCGCTACTGGGTCGATATCGACTGGGGCAAGGTTCCGCCCGGCCTGGCGACCGGCGAGATCTCCGTCGTCGCGGCTGACAAGACCGTGACCACGATCGCAGTGGAGGCATTGAACCCCGTCGAGGTCACCTCCGACAATCTCACGGGCTTCGCGGAAGGGCAGGGAGTTGTTTCGATTGAACCCGAGCACTTCACGACACGAACCGACGCCGGCGACAATCGCTGGGTCCGCATCGCCGACTACGGTCGTACGCTCTCCGGCATGCGCGCCGAGGGGCCGGTCGATGCGCCGAGCGCGACTCCCGGCAAGGATTCGCCCTGCCTCGAGTACCGGATGTATCTCTTCACCGCCGGTCCGGTCGAGGTGAACGCGATCACGGCGCCCACCATGAACTTCGTGTCCGATCGCGGTGTGCGTTACGCGGTGTCGTTCGACGACGAACCGCCGCAGGTTGTCACGCTCGTGCCGCCGGGCTACCAGGCCCAGAATCGCAATCGCGACTGGGAAACCTCCGTCGGCAACAACGCGCACTACGGAAAATCCCGGCACACGATCACTGCCGCCGGCTACCACACGCTTAAGATCTGGATGATCGATCCCGCCGTCGTCATGCAGAAACTCGTCGTCGACCTCGGCGGCCTGAAGCCCAGTTACCTCGGCCCGCCGGAAAGCTTCCGTGGCGCCGCGAATACCCCGCTTTCCTCAAAATGAAATCCCGCACCCCGCTCCTTTGCGCCGCGCTGCTCGCCAACGTCCTCGTCGCGCAGCAGCCCTCGCCGGCCCCGGCCGCCCCGCCGACGCCCGCGCTGTCCGTCCGCGAACTCAACGCGATCCCGTTCTGGCAGCTCACGCCTGAGCAGCGCCAGCAACTCGGCCAGCTCACGGCGGCGGACCACGCCGACATGATGAAGCAGCTGGGCATCACGAAAATCCGCCCGGGCCGCAATGGCGACCCCAAGGCTGAAACGAACCGCGCCAACTACGACGAAGCCCTCGCCAATCCCTATCCGGACTGGCCCGAGGTGCTGGTTCTGAAAAACGGCCAGGCGGTCACGACGCCCGAACAATGGTGGCAGCAGCGTCGTCCGGAAATCGCCGAAGATTTCGAGCGCGAAGTCGTGGGTCGCATCCCGGCGAACGTCCCGGGGGTCACGTGGGAAGTGAAGCGCACGCTGAACACGACGGTGGGCGGAATCCCGGTGGTGGCGCGCGAGATGATCGGCCGCGTGGACAACTCGGCTTTCCCGTCCATCACGGTGGAGATCAGGATGGCGGTGGTGCTGCCCGCGGTTGCCGACAAGCCCGTGCCGGTGCTGGTCATGTTCGGTTGGGGCAACATGCCGGACCAGCCGACGCCGAAGTTCCCCGGGCAGGTGGAGCCGCCGATTCCGCCGTCGACGGACCAGCTCATCGCGTCGGGCTGGGGCTACGTCTCGCTCAGCACCTCGAGCATCCAGGCGGACAATGGGGCCGGGCTCACCGAAGGCATCATCGGCCTGACGAACAAGGGCCAGCGCCGCACGCCGGAGCAGTGGGGTTCGCTGCGCGCGTGGGGCTGGGGCGCGTCGCGCGCACTCGACTATTTGGAGACATTGCCGGAGGTGGACGCGAAGCAGGTCGGCATCGAGGGTGTCTCCCGCTACGGCAAGGCCGCGCTGGTGGCGATGGCCTACGAGCCGCGCTTTGCGGTCGTGCTCGTCGGTTCGTCCGGTGAGGGCGGCACCAAGCCGCATCGCCGCGATTTCGGCGAAGCCGTCGAGAACCTCACGGGCACCTATTCCTACCATTGGATGGCGGGCAATTTCATCAAGTACGGGGCGGAGGAGTCCTCCTTCGGCGCGAAGCACGCCAACGACATCCCGGTCGACGCGCACGAACTCATCGCCCTGTGCGCGCCGCGGCCGACATTCATCAGCTACGGCATTCCGGAAAAGGGCGACGCCCACTGGCTCGACCAGCAGGGCAGCTTCATGGCGACGGTCGCGGCCGGCCCGGTCTTCCGCCTGCTCGGCGCGAAGGACCTCGGGGTGAAAGAGGACTACAAGCACGCCGTGATGCCGCCCGTGAACCACGGACTGCTCGACGGCGACCTCGCCTGGCGGCAGCACGACGGCGGGCACGAGGACCGCACCAACATGAGTTCCTTCCTCGGCTGGGCCAACCGCCTGTTCAAATACCACGCGCCGGGACGCCCCGCCGACCAGCCGGTGATGCGCACGGACCGCAACTCCCACCTGGCGCACGCGCAGTTGCTGGCGAAGGCCAAGGCCGGCGGGATCAGCGTGTACTTCCTCGGCGACTCGATCACGCGCCGCTGGGGGGCGACCGACTATCCCGATTTCCTCGCGCACTGGCAGAAGAGCTTCCACGGCTGGAACGCCGCCGACTTCGGCTGGGGCGCCGATCAGACGCAGAACATCCTCTGGCGGCTCAACAACGGCGAGCTCGACGGGGTGAACCCGAAGGTCATCGTTCTCCTCGCCGGCACGAACAACCTGCCTTGGCCCGGGGACGAAGCGGCGAAGGTCGCCAGCATCACGCGCGGCCTTACCGCCATCGTCGAGCTCTGCCGCGCGAAGGCGCCCGGCGCGACGATCATCCTCATGGGTATCCTGCCGCGCAACGACCAGCCGGGCCTCGTGCCGGCCATCGACAAGATCAACGCCAACCTCGCGGCGCTGGCCGACGGCAAGAATGTCCGCTATCTCAACATCAACGCGCAGCTGGCCGGTCCGGACGGTACGCTTTTCGACGGCGTGACGGTCGATAAATTGCACCTCAGCCTGAAAGGCTATCAAATCTGGGCCGACGCCCTGCAGCCCGTCTTCACCGAGTTGCTGGGTCCGCCGGCCGCGACCGACACCGCCCCGCCGCCCACCGGCGACCCGAGCGCCGCATCGCGCAAGCGCTGACGCCCTCCACCCCGCGCGAATCCCATTTCCATGAAGTTCCCCGTCCTGCGTCCGCTGTTCATCGGCCTTTCCCTGCTCGGTACCGGCCTCTTCGCCGCCGACTTGCCGCACCTGCGTCCGCAGGGCACGGCGCAGCAGCTCATCGTGGACGGCCAGCCCTTTCTCGTACGCGGCGGCGAGCTCGGCAATTCCACCGGCGAGCCCGATTTCCTGCGTCCGTCCTGGCCGAAGCTCCAGGCGATGAACCTCAACACCGTGCTGGCGCCGGTGTATTGGGACGTGATCGAGCCGGAGGAGGGGAAGTTCGATTTCGCCACGCTCGACGGCCTGCTGCGCGACGCCCGCGCTGCCAAGATGCGGCTGGTCCTGCTCTGGTTCGGTTCGTGGAAAAACAGCATGTCGTGTTACGCGCCGGCCTGGGTGAAGCGCGACCATGGGCGCTTCCCGCGGGCGGAGGACACCTCCGGCCGCGGCCAGGAGATCATGTCGCCCTTTGCCGCCGCCAATCTCGAAGCCGACCGCAAGGCCTTCGGTGCGCTGATGCGCCACCTCAAGGCGAACGACGCGGACCACACGGTGATCATGGTGCAGGTCGAAAACGAAATCGGCATGATCCCCGAGGCGCGCGACCACAGCTCCGCGGCCGAACAGGCCTGGGCGGGCGCCGTGCCGGCGGCGCTGCTGGATTACCTCGGGAAAAACCGCGAGCAGCTCGCGCCGGAATTGCTGGCGACGTGGAAGGCGGCCGGCGGAAAAAAGTCGGGCACGTGGGCCGAGGTCTTCGGCGACACGCCGGCCGGCGAGGAGATTTTCATGGCGTGGCATTTCGCGGCCTACACGCAGGCCGTCGCCGCCGCCGGCAAGGCCGAGCTGCCGCTGCCGATGTTCGCCAACGCCGCGCTCATCCGCCCGGGCTACCAGCCCGGCCAGTACCCGAGCGCCGGCCCGCTGCCGCACCTGATCGACGTCTGGCGCGCGGCCGCGCCGGCGCTCGATTTCCTGGCGCCGGATATCTACTTCCAGAATTTCTCCTACTGGGCGCAGCTCTACACGCGCTCCGGCAATCCGCTGTTCATCCCCGAGGCGATGCGCAGCCCGGAGGCGGCGGTGAACGCGCTCTTTGCCTTCGGCGCGCTCGATGCGATCGGTTTCTGCCCTTTCGCCATCGAGTCGAACAATGAGCCGGCCGCCGGCTATCTCGCCTCGAGCTTCGACCTCGTGCGGCAGCTCACGCCGTTGCTCGTGGAAAAGCAGGGGCGGGGACTCACCGCCGGGTTCCTGCAGGAAAGCGCCGAGACCAAGCAGCCGCAGCAGATTCGGATGGGCGCGTGGACGATGCGCGTGGCGTTCGAGCGCGCCGCGCCGCCGCAGCTGGCGGACGGCCTCGCCGTGGTCGTCGGGGCGGACAACTCCGCGCTCGCGGCCGGCGGCCGCGCCGGGTCGGCGCCCGCGGGCGGGCTCATGATCGCGCTCGGCGATGACGAGTTCCTTTTCGCCGGCATCGGAATTACCATCACCTTCGCCCCGACCGAGGGCGGCGGGCAGGCCGGCCTGCTCAGCGTGGCCGAGGGCCGCTATGTCGACGGCCAGTGGCAGCACATTCGCTGGCTCAACGGCGACCAGACACACCAGGGCCGCCACGTCCGCCTCGAGCCGGGCCGCTTTTCGATGCAGCGCGTGAAGCTGTATCGGTATCGGTGAACTCGGCAGCTGACGCACGTGATCCACACACCCCGCCCTTCGGGCACCCCTCTTGATAGAGGGGATTTCGGCGGCGCGGGTTTGGGCTCCCCTCTATCAAGAGGGGTGGCGCGCAGCGCCGGGGTGTGTTGGGGCTACCGCACACACTCCAGACTCGCGCAGACTCCATCGCGCGCTTAACCGTTGAGCAATGAATGTGCGCCACCTCGCCAAGCAGGCCGGGATCTCGCCCGCGGCGGTGTCGCTGGCCCTGCGCGACAGCCCGCGGATTTCCGAAAAGACCAAGGCACTCGTGCGCCGGCTGGCGCGGGAGGCGAGCTACACGCCCGACGCGCGGATCGTCCACCTCATGCGCCACCTGCGGAAGCCGCGCGCCGTGCGCCAGCAGGCGAGCTTCGGCGTGATCTCCTTCTACGACAGCCTTCGCGCCTGGGAGCAGTCGCGGCATCTCACCAAGATCCACGATGGCATGCAGCGGCGTGCCGGCGAGATCGGCTACCGGCTCGAGCCGTTGTGGCTGCGCGCGCCGGGCATGACCTACCGGCGGTTTGGCGACATCCTCGCCGCGCGCGGCATCGACGGGCTGCTCTGCTTCGGCAGTCCCGACTTCCTGCAGGAGTTTCCCATGGAGATGAACGCCCAGGCCATCGTGACGGTGGGCCTGAGCATCAGCACGCCGTTGCATCGCGTGACCAGCCATTTCTACAACGACACGGTGCA
>Ga0247757_10000329_pt1 | contig 40122 bp, 34 predicted proteins | sample UWRJL126311R4_FD_180929 | JGI IMG/M metagenome (GOLD analysis project Ga0247757, IMG submission 180929) | Plant litter microbial communities from Arlington Agricultural Research Station in Wisconsin, United States - UWRJ-L126-311R-4 | ecosystem: Environmental > Terrestrial > Plant litter >... | reverse complement strand
AGCGAGCAGTGGGCGGAACCCGTGACCGGGTCCTCGGGGATGCCGGCATCGGGCACGAACGTCCGCGACACGAAATCGCAGTCGTCGCCGGGCGCGGTGATGGAGATCCGGCCCGGCACGATCTTCTCCAGCAGGGCGTGGTCGGGCTGCAGCGTGCGGACCTCGGCGGCGGTGTTGAAAACCGCGAGCCAGCGGATGGCCGAACGGAGGAAGGCCGCCGGGGTGCGGCCGAGCGCCCGGGTGAGTTCGGCCGAGGGCGTGACGGGCGCCGGCGGTTGCGCGGGAAAATCCATTTCCAACCGGTCGCCGCGTCGCGCCACGGACAGGGCGCCGCTGCGGGTGTCGAAGTGGATGAGTTCACCCGCCTGGCCGAGGTGGTGGTACGCGACGAAGGCGCTGGCGAGCGTCGCATGGCCGCACAGGTCGATCTCGATTTTCGGCGTGAACCAGCGCAGGTGAAACCGGTCGGGCGCCGTGCGCACGAAGAACGCCGTCTCCGACAGGCCGTTCTCGAAGGCGATGCGCTGCATGGTTGCATCGGGCAGCCACTGTTCCAGCGGCACCACCCCGGCGGGATTGCCGGCAAAGCGCTGCGCGGTGAAGGCGTCGACCCAGTAGAACGGAAGCTTCATGGGTCCATCCTAGCGCCCGTGCAGTATTCCGCCTAGCAGCAGTTATTGATGCCGGCGACCGGTGCAGCAGGATGGCAGCGACGGGTAGGGCCAGTCTCTGACTGGCCTGCTTGGGTATTCGAGCCGGCCGGTCACAGACCGGCCCTACTGCCCTTCGTGGCCCTCCGGAATCGCTTCAGCTTGTGGGCGGGAATAGCGTCCGGAAACCGAAGGCGTGCGGAGAGGGGCCGTGCTGGCGCAGGTGTTCGAGCCGAGCCTTGGCTTCGTCGACCGTCGGCAGCGTGCCGGCGGGGAGCCACCACAGCGCGAGGATCGCCTCGTCGGTATGCTCGAACCACTGCTGCTTCTGGCGCATCACCTCGACGTGGGCTGAGCGGTACACGTAGGCCTTGAGGTGGTCGGGCGTCTGCCACACGGACAGATTGAAGAGCATGTTGGGGTCCTCGTACGGCCGCACATACAGGGCGTTGCCGGAATCATCCTGAAACCGCCACACGTAGCCGGGACTGGTCTCGGCGAGCGCGTTGATCTCGGCGATCCGCGCGACGAAGCCCGCCATCGCGGGCGAGTCGAGTGGCGCGAGGGCGCGGGCGATGTTGACCTGGGCGAGGTGGAAGGCGGCGGACATTTACGATTTATGATTTTCGATTTTTGATTTGTTCGGATCGATGTGACGTGACGTAGCATGCGGCGCCCCGCGCGGCCCCGAAGAGTTTGGAAATCGTACATCGTAAATCATAAATCGTAAATGAGCTCAGGCGTACTGCCTGAGCGTGTCGCCGGTGAGCCGGCAGATCTGCCATTCCTTCATGCGCCGGGCGCCGAGGGATTCGTAGAACTCGATGGCCGGCTGGTTCCAGTCGAGCACGGTCCACTCCATGCGCCCGCAACCGCGCGCGTTGGCGAGCTTGGCCAAATGGAGCAGCAGCGCCTTGCCGATGCCGCGCCCGCGAAATTCCGGCCGCACGAACAAGTCCTCCAGGTACAACCCGGGTCGCGCGAGGAAGGTCGAGAAGTTGAAGAAGTAGAGCGCAAAACCCGCCGCGGTGCCATCGGCCTCGGCGAGCACGCAGTACGCCATCGGCGCCGCGCCGTTGTCGGGAAAAAGCGAGCGCCGGAGGAGCTCCTCGGTGGCGACCACCTCGCCGGAGAGTTTCTCGTAGTCGGCCAGGCCGCGGATGAGTCCGAGGATGGTGGCAAGGTCGGCGGGACGGGCGGAGCGGATGGCTGGGGGCATGTCCCCAGACAGCAAGCCGCGGGGCGATTGGCCAGTGTGTTTCCCGGTCGCGGCGTAGGGTTTGCTACTCGACAAGCCCGGCGCAAACCACGCATATCTTGTTGGCACACAGAACCCCCTGATGACGCAACGTTTCCTTTTTTCCGGCTCCGCTGGCGCAGCGGTGGCGTGTTTTTTTGCGGTGCTGACCGGGTGGGCCGAGACCCCCAACGAGCACGTGGTGCTGCAGCTGCCCTACACGCATCAGTTCCAATTTGCCGGGGTGTACGCGGCGATGAGTCAGGGCTATTTCCGCGAGAACCACCTCGACGTCGAATTGCGCACCGGCACGAAGGACCGCCGGCCGACCTCGGAGATCGAGAGCGGGCGGGCCGAGTATGCGATCGGCCAGTCGGGGGCCCTCCTGGACCGGTTGAACGGCAGCCCGCTCGTGGCGCTGGCCGCCATTTTCCAACACTCGCCCTTCGTGCTCATGACGCGGGCGGAGAGCGGCATCGCCACACCCACCGACCTGATCGGCAGGCGCCTCGCGCTTTCGCCGACCAATCGCTACACGGAAATGCGGGCGATGCTCCAGGCCGAAGGCCTGAACCTCGAGCAGTTCACGGTCATCCCGGACCGGTGGGACCAGAACGAACTGCTGACGGGCGACGCCGACGTGATCTCGTCCTACATCACCGACGGACCCTTCGAGGCGAAACTGCACGGCCTCGAGGTGAGGCTGATCCGACCGTTTGACTACGGGATCGATTTCTACGGCGACTTCCTGCTCACCAGCGAGGCCGAGTTGCGCGCGCACCCGGAGCGGGCCCTGGCCATGCGCGCGGCCATCCTGCACGGCTGGGAGTACGCGCTCGCGCACCGCGAGGAGATGATCGATTGGATCCTGACCCACCTGCCGGCCGACGACCGGTCGCCCGGCCGCACGCGCGAGTGGCTGCGGTACGAGGCGGACGCCACGGCGAAATTGATCAATGCCGACCTGGTCGAGCTCGGGCACATGAACGCGGGCCGCTGGCAGCGGATGGCGGACCTGACCGTGGCGATCGGCCAGGCCCGTTCCACCGAGCGCCTGCATGGCTTTCTCTTTGATGCGGAGAAGGTGCCGGCCCCCGGCTGGATTCGCTGGGTGTTTGGCGGACTCGGGGTCGCGGTCATCGTGGCCCTGACCACGATCCTGGCGAACCGGCGGTTGCAGACCCTCGTGCGCCAGCGCACGCAGGAGCTGGCGGTGTCCGAGCAGCGGCAGCGCGAGTACTTCGAACTGGCCCCGGCGCCCATCATCATCGAGGACTACACCGCGTTCGAGGCGGTGCTGGCGAAGTACCGGCAGGAGGGGATCACCGACTTGCGCGCCTACCTGCGCGAGCGTCCCGGCCTCGCCCGCGACCTGCTGAAGCTCAAGCGCATCATCGCGTCGAACCGCATGGCGCTGGTCCGTTCCGGCTACGCCACGCTGTCGGAGATGGACCAGAACGCGCCCGAGATGATGACCGAGCAGGCGATGCTCATGTTCATCGAGGAACTCGTCGCCATCTGGGAGGGCCGGGACAACGTGCGGATGGAGAAGACCTACCTGACCCGGAAGGGTGAGACCATCCACACGCTCATCACCTGGGAAATCGGCCGGAAGGACGGTCAGCGCGACCTGGCCAACGTGCGGCTCGTCTTCACTGACATCACGCAGCAGAAGGTGGCGGAACAGGCCCTGCGCCAGAGCGAGGAGCGCTACCGCCAGCTGTTCGAGCACGCGGTGGGCGGCATCTACCGCTCGAGCGCCAACGGCGAGTTCATCTCGGTCAACCCGGCGCTGGCCCACATGCTGGGCTTCGACAATCCCGAGGACATGATGGCGTGGACGCGGCAGAACCCGATGCAATCGCTGTACGTTAAGCCCGAGCGCCGCCAGGAATTCGTGGCGGCCATCCATGCGCGCGGCGAGATCCACGATTTCGAGTCCGAGGTCCGTTCCCAGAGCGAAGGCACGCGCTGGATCTCCGAGAACGCGCGGGCCGTCCACGACGAGCAGGGGGAGCTCCGCTATTACGAGGGCTTTGTCACCGACATCACCGCGCGCCGGCAGCTGGAGTCGGAAATCGCCCGCGCCTCGAAGCTCGAGGCGGTCGGCATCCTCGCCGGCGGCATCGCGCACGATTTCAACAACATCCTCACCGTCGTGCTGGGCAACATCACGCTGGTCGAGAGCGATGTGGCGTCCGGCAGCGCGCTCGCGGCACGCCTGTTCGACGCCCGGCGCGCCACGCTGCGCGCCCGCGACCTCACGCTGCAACTGCTGACCTTTGCCAAGGGCGGCGAGCCGGTGAAAGCCACCATCGAGCTGCCCGAGCTGTTGAAGGAATCCGCCGGCTTCGCCCTGCACGGGGCCAAGGCCCGCGCGGAATTCCGCATCGCCAGCGACCTGTGGCGCGTGAGCGCCGACAAGGGCCAGCTCGGCCAGGTGGTCCAGAATCTCGTGATCAACGCCGTGCAGGCGATGCCCACCGGGGGCGTGGTCACGCTCGCGGCCGACAACGTCGAACTCGGCGCCGGCACGAGCGACGGCCCGCCGCTGCCGCCGGGGCGCTACGTGCGCCTCGCCGTGTCCGACAACGGCACGGGCATCCCGCGCGACCTGCTCGCGAAGATCTTCGACCCCTATTTCACGACGAAGGCGCAGGGCAGCGGCCTCGGCCTGGCCACGGCCTACTCGATCATCCGGAAACACGAGGGCCACATCATGGCCGAGTCCGAGCAGGGGCAGGGGACGACGTTCCGCTTCTGGCTGCCCGCGGGCACGGTCTCGTCCTCCAGCGCGACGCCGGGCGCCGGCGGCAGCCGCTCCCCGTTCCGTGCGCGGGTGCTGTTCATGGATGACGAGGCGCCGATTCGCGGCATGGCCGAGGTCTTCATGGAGCGCATCGGCTACGATTGCGACGTGGCGTCCGATGGCGCCGAGGCCGTGCGCAAGTACGAGGAGGCGATGGCCTCCGGCCGGCGATACGAGGTCGTGATCATGGATCTGACCGTGCCCGGCGGCGTCGGTGGCCGCGAGGCTATGGAGCGCCTGAAGCGCCTCGACCCGGGCGTTTGCGCGGTCGTGTCGAGCGGTTACTCGCGCGATCCCGTGCTGGCCAATTACCGCACGTTCGGCTTCCAGGCGATCCTGCCCAAGCCCTATGGCCTCGAGCAATTGACGAAGGTGATGACCGCCGTGCTGGACGGCGCGGCGAACCGGCCGTAGCGCGGTTTAAGTTAAGAGGTAGCGCATCCCCCTCATTTGTCATCGCGAGGTGCGCGAAGCGCGCCGTGGCGATCCAGCTCGATTGCTTCGTCTCCCGCCACGGCGGGATCCTCGCAATGACACGTTTCGGCCGTGACGTGAACCCTCCAGGCGCGGGCGACACCCGGCGGGGAAATTTGTTCGGGAGAATAGTTGCCGGTTTCGTTGCACCGGGGGAGGGGAGTCGTGTCAGGAGCGGCATGAAAGCATCTTCCTTTGCCTCTTCGCCTCTCACCCGTCGCGCCGGTTCCCTGGTTGCCCTGGCGGCCCTCGCCTTGCTGCCGCTGTGGAGCGGTTGCACGACGACGACTGCCGGCCCCGGCGGCGTGGGGGTCGTGGCCTACGGCCGCGGCGAGCTCTCCGCCGATGTAACCCACGGGCTCGACGAGGTCTTCGCGGCCTCCCACCGGGCGCTTGGCCTGCTGGAGATCGTGAAGATCGACGACCAGAAGACGCGGGTGGACGCCCAGATCGTCTCCCGTACCGCCACGGACAAGAAGATCGTGATCAACCTGGAGCGAGTCACCGACACCCTGACCAAGGTGCACATCAAGGTGGGCCTCACGGGCGACGAGACCCTCTCGCGGCTCATTCTGGAAAAGATCTACGCCGAGCTGAAATAGCCCTCCGGCGGGGTGGTTTTGCGGGGTTGCAATGCTGCCGGGGGGCCGCGATAAGCACGGCCTCCATAAATGTTCCGCAAGATCCTTTCCAAGCTCACCGCTCCCTTCAAGGCGAAGGCCAAGTCCACCGGTTCCAAGCCCTCCCCTGCTCCGAAGACCGGGCGGTCCGGCGGGCGTGACAGTCACGGCCACGGGCACAGCCCTGGCCGCCACGACAAGCCCCGCTCCCAGCACGCCGCGCCGCGCGCCCACAGCCCCGCCCCCAAGCCGGCCGTCCACGCTCCGGCCCATGCTCCCCGGGCCCACGCTCCGGCCAAACCGCTGGCGGAGGTGCCGAAGATGGATACGACCTTCACCGCGCTCGGACTCGGTGACCGCATCGCTTACGCCGTCCAGCAGAAGGGGTACGAAACCCCCACGCCGATCCAAGCCCAGGCCATCCCGGTCGTGCTGGCAGGCAAGGACGTCATCGGCTCCGCCCAGACGGGCACCGGCAAGACGGCCGCGTTCTCGCTCCCGATCCTCCAGCGCCTCGGCGCCCACGGCCCGATCCGCTGCCTCGTCCTCGAACCCACGCGCGAACTGGCGCTGCAGGTCGAGGAGTCGTTCAAGGAGTATTCCAAGTACACCGACCTGCGGACGACCGTGATCTACGGCGGCGTCGGCTACGGCAAGCAGCGCGAGGACCTCGCACGCGGCATGGACATCCTCGTTGCCACGCCGGGCCGGCTGCTCGATTTCATGGAGCAGGGCGAAATCCGCCTCGACCACATCCAGACCCTGGTGCTCGACGAGGTCGACCGCATGCTCGACATGGGCTTCCTGCCCGACGTGAAGCGCATCGTCGCGAAGGTGCCGAAGTCGCGCCAGACCCTGTTCTTCACCGCCACGCTCCCGCCCGAGATCGAGCAGCTTGCCGCCTGGGCGCTGCGCGACCCGTTCAAGATTTCCGTCAGCCGCGAGCGCTCGACCGCCGAGACGATCACGCACGCGTTCTACCCGGTGGTGCAGGCGCAGAAGTTCGAGCTGCTCGCCCACCTGCTCGAGGAGACGGAGTACAAGAGCGTCATCATCTTCTCGCGCACCAAGAGCGGCGCCGACTACGTGGCCAGCCGCCTCAAGCACGCCGGCCACACCTGCGCCGTCATGCACTCCGACCGCAGCCAGCAGGAGCGCGTCGACGCGCTGAAGGGCTTCAAGTCCGGCAAGCACGAGGTGCTTGTCGCCACCGACATCGCAGCCCGCGGCCTCGACATCGCCGGCGTGTCGCACGTCATCAACTTCGACGTCCCGGAGAATCCCGAGGACTACGTCCACCGCATCGGCCGCACCGGCCGCGCGCAGAACACCGGCGACGCGTTCACGCTCGTCACCGAGGAAACCTGGCGCGACGCCCGCAGCATCGAGCGCTTCATCGGGCAGAGCATCCCGTGGAAGAAGGTCGACGGTTTCAACTACACCTACTCCGGCATCTTCGACGGCGGCGGCATGCCGCAGGTCGCGCCGGAGAAGCCGAAGAGCCGCCTGATGCGCGGCGGCCGGCGCTGAGCAAGTAGGGCAGTCTTCGACTGGCCGGTTCCGGTCGAAGACCGGACCTGCGCTCCGCGCAGGTGACATTCACCCGACGGGAGAAAGCTTGCTTGAACTATATTCCTTTATAGGTATATAGAAAGTCATGGACCTGGTTGAAATCTATTCCTGCCTGTGTGACCTCACCCGCCTGCGGATCCTGAACATCCTCGCGCAGGGCCCGCTTTGCGTCTGCCACTTCCAGGAAATCCTGCGCGAGCCGCAGGTGAAGATTTCCAAGCACCTCGCCTACCTGCGGCAACGGGGCCTGGTGGAGGTCGAGCGGGAGGGCAACTGGATGATCTACGAGCTGCCGGCAAAGCCGGCGCGCGAGCTCCAGGCCAACCTGGCCTGCCTGCAGGATTGCGCCCGGGAAAACCCGACCTTCCAGCGGGATCTCGCCCGCTTGAAGAAACTGGCTCCGCAACTGGCGGCGGCCGGTCCGGCGGGCTGCGCCTGCGCCCATTGCTGATCCCATGAGCACCAAATCATCGGTCCTGATCCTTTGTACCGGCAATTCGTGCCGCAGTCATCTCGCTGAGGGCCTGTTGCGCGCCGCCGCCGGCGACCTGTTCGAGGTGCACAGCGCCGGCTCGAAGCCGGCGGGCTACGTGCATCCGCTGGCGATCCGCGTCATGCAGGAGATCGGCATCGACCTCGCGGCGCACCGCTCGAAGTCGATGCGGGAGTTCCTCACGACGCCGATCGAGACGGTGATCACCGTCTGCGGCGTGGCCGACCAGGCGTGCCCGATATTTCCCGGCCAGATGAACCGCCACCACTGGCCGTTCGAGGACCCGGCGCACGCGACTGGCACCGAGGAGGAGCAACTGGCGGTCTTCCGGCGCGTGCGAAACGAAATCCGCCGGACACTCGACGCGTACGTGGCCGGCCGGCGCGATGCCTTGAAATCCCTCAAATCCAACTGAAGCCCATGAATCTCAGCGAACTCAAAGCCTGCCTGCAGACGCATCCGGAACTGAACCTCGCCTTCGTCCTGCCCGACGGCCGCCGCGTGGCGCCGCATTTCCACGTCACCGAGGTGGGGCGCGTCGAGAAAAACTTCGTCGATTGCGGCGGCACCTTCCGGCGTGACGAACGGTATGTCCTGCAGACGCATGTCGGTTCGCCGCGGGACGACGGTCACCGGCTCACTGCCGGCAGACTGGGGAAGATTCTCGATCTGGCGCAGCCACTGGTCACATCGGAGGCCTTGCCGGTGGAAGTGGAGTATGAGGACGGGCTCATTTCCCAGTTCTCGCTGCAGGGCGCCGGCCTGGTCGGGAGCGAGTGGGCGGTCCAGCTGGCGCCCAAGCACACCGACTGTCTCGCGAAGGAGAAATGCGGGATCGAGGAGGAATGCGGCTGCGGCGGGGAAGAGGTGGAGACCGAATCCGCGCGCTGTTGCGCCGGACCGGCGGGCAGCACCGCCTGTTGCTAGCGAAATGATTTGCGCGCGGAGTGGCGGGCGCTTCGCTGGCCCTTCCGCATGAAACTGCACATTCCCGAGGGGAAGTTCGACGGCTACATTTTCGACTGTGACGGCACGCTGGTGGACACCATGCCGCTGCACTACCGCGCGTGGGACCGCGCCATGCAGGCCGCCGGGCTCAAGGAGACGCTGAGCGAGGAATTGTTTTATTCGCTCGGCGGCATGCCGACCAAGAAGGTCGCGGCCACATTTGCCAAACACTATGGCCTGACCCTCGATGTGGAGTGGGTTTTCCACCACAAGGAGGAGTACTTCCTCGAGATGCAGGCCGAGATGAAGGTGATCAAGCCGGTCGTCGATTTTGCCCGCGGCCTCCACGGCAAGTCCCCGATGAGCGTGGCGTCGGGCGGACCGAAGCCGGTGGTCGTGAAGACCCTCGAGCTGATGCACCTGTCGGACCTGTTTCCCGTCGTCGTCACGCCGGAGGATGTCACGCACGGCAAGCCCTCGCCCGAGATGTTCCTGCTCGCGGCGAAGAAGATGGGCGTGGCCCCGGAGCGCTGCCTCGTGTTCGAGGACGCCGGCCCGGGCTTCGAGGCGGCCATCGCCGCCGGCATGCAGTACGTGAAGGTGCCGAGTCGGATGAAGTGAAAATATTGGAGGGTCGGGCTCCCGCCCGACCGGTTGGGCGGGAGCCCAACCCTCCAGCGTCCCGCGGCTGGTTTTCTGGGTTGAACCGGCGTGCTCGGCGCTCGCATCGTAGGGCATGACTTTCGCCGAGCTGGCCAACCCCGGCATCCTTTCCCAGCCGGTCTACGAAGCGGGCAAACCGATCGAGACCGTCGCGCGCGAACTCGGGCTCGATCCCGCCGGCATCATCAAGCTGGCGTCGAACGAGAATCCCTTCGGCCCGTCGCCGAAAGCCCTCGCCGCCGCCCAGCGCGCGCTGGCCGAGGTGAACCTGTATCCCGACGGCGGCTACTACGCGGTGCGCGAGAAGCTCGCGGCGAAGTACGGCCTGAAGATGGACCAGTTCCTCGTCGGCCAGGGCTCGAACGAAATCCTCGAGCTGCTCGGCCACGCCTTCCTCGCGCCCGGCCGCGAGTGCGTGATGCATGCCTCGGCCTTCATCGTCTACAAACTGGTTGCGCTGCTGTTCGGCGCGAAGCCCGTCGAGGTGCCGCTCGGGCCCGGCCTCAAGCAGGATCTGCCGGCGCTCCTGGCGGCGATCACGCCGGCCACGCGCCTCGTGTGCCTCGCCAGCCCGGCCAACCCGACGGGCGTCACCAACACCGCGGAGGAAATCGACGCCTTCGTGCGCGCGCTGCCGCCGCACGTGGTCCTGGTGATGGACGAGGCCTACGCCGAGTTTCTTGACCACGCGCCCGACCTGCGTCCGGCCATCGCGGCCGGCCGGAAAGTCATCTGCCTGCGCACCTTCTCGAAGATCTACGGCCTCGCCGGCCTGCGCATCGGCTACGCGTACGCCTCGGCCGAGCTGATCGCGCTGCTGCAGCGCACGCGCCAGCCCTTCAACGTGAGCTCCGTCGCCGCCGCGGCGGCGGTCGCGGCGCTCGAGGACGACGAGTTTCTCGCCCGCTGCCGCCGCGAGAATCGCACCGGCCTCGCGCAATTGGAGGCGGGCTTCAAGGCGCTCGGGCGGGAGTTTGTGCCGGGACGGGGGAATTTTATCTTGGTGAAGGTCGGCGATGGCCCGGCGGTTTTCGACCGCCTGCAGCGCGTGGGCGTGATCACGCGCCCCGTGAAAGGCTACGGTTTGCCCGAGTGGCTGCGCGTGACCGTCGGCACCCGGGAGCAGAACGAGCGGTTGCTCAGGGAGCTGAAGGCGGCGCTGTAGGGCCAGTCTGTGACTGGCCCAGTCCGGTCGAAGACCGGACCTACTTCGCCGTCGCGCGGCGAATCCGATCGTTGATCGCCGCGGCGAGTCCGCCGGCAGTCGGCGGCACGGGCTCGATGAAAATCTCGCGGTAGCCGGCGGCATCGGTCTCGCGCAGGACGCGATAAAGATTGTGCGCGATCTCGGCGAGCGCGCCGCGCGTGCTGAGCCAGTAGGTGTGCGGCGCAGCTTTTCCCGCCGGCTGGCGCTGCAAAATCACGGCGTGCTGCGCGGACGCGGTGACGGGCCGACGCAACAGGCGCAGTGGCGTGCGCGGGCTGTAATGTTTCTCGAGCAGGCCCGGCGCCCTGAGCAGGCCCTGGGGCTTCGCGCCGGTGCGGACGCGGACTTTGCGGCGCAGGAAGCGGCCGAGCATCTTCTCGTCAATCGCACCGGGGCGCAGGATCACCGGCTTCGTCGGGTCGGTCAGGTCGAGCACGGTGGATTCGACGCCGACGGCGGATTCGCCGCCGTCGAGGATATGCGGGATGCGCCGGCCGAGGCCCTGCTGCACGTGGGCGGCGGAGGTCGGGCTGATGTAGCTGAAGGGATTCGCGCTCGGCGCCGCGAGCGGGATGCGGGCGAGTTGGAGCAGCCGGCGGGCGAGGGGATGGGCGGGCGAGCGCAGCGCCACGGTCGGTCCGCCCGAGGTGACGATGTCCGGCACGCAGGCCCGGCGCGGCAGCACGAGGGTCAGCGGGCCGGGCCAGAACTTCCTGGCCACGCGGCGCGCCGTGGCGTTGAACTCCGCCAGTTGCTCGGCGTGGGGGAGGTCGAGGACGTGGACGATGAGCGGGTCGCTGGCCGGGCGGCCCTTGGCGCGGAAGATGGCGCGGCAGGCCCGGGCGTCCAGGGCGTGGCCGGCGAGGCCGTAGACCGTCTCGGTCGGGATCGCCACGAGCTCGCCGCGTTGCAGCACCTTCGCCAGGCGGCGGAGGTTGGCGGGAGTCGGGGCGTGAATTTTGGCCGGCATCAGGAAGGGTTAACCACGAAATACACGAAACACACGAAAGGGAGGCGAGCTTGATGGTGGGCAGGCTGCTTGCGGTGGATCCGATGGGGTTCTTTCGTGTATTTGGTGTGTTTCGTGGTCACTCCCGTTCGTTGCCATCCGGGCATAAAAAAGCCGGAGCGTGGGCTCCGGCCTGAAGGCATCGCGGGGGCGCGACGGCTTATTGCATCGTGAGCAGGTTGCGCGAGGACTTGATGATCGAGGTCACCTTGCGCTGCTGCTTGGCGGAGAGGCCCGTGTACTTGCGGGGCAGGATCTTGCCGGTATCGGTGATGAAACGGGCGAAATGCTGCGGAGCCGTGTGCGGAACATTCTCCGGAAGGATGCTCTGCTGCTTTTGTTCGGTGGTGCTCATGATTGAAAAAGGAGCGGGAAGGTTGGGTTTTAGGTCCCACCTGTCAACGGGCATTTTTAAGTTGCCAAAGCCCCCCGCCGGGACGATCTGGAAATCGGCTTAGTCCCCGTAGCTCAAATGGATAGAGCGCGCGTTTCCTAAACGTGTGATCCCGGTTCAATTCCGGGCGGGGGCACTCTGCTTCGCCAAGCACAGCTTGCGCGGAGCGGACCGTCCGTAGGCTCGGCGAAGGACGGCGTTACATCCACGCTCGCATCTCGAGTGGCTTGGCGAAGGAGGGCGCGCGATCCGCGGCGACTTTCGAATGGCTACGCAGGCTCTCGGGTTGCGGGGTACGGAAGAAAGTCGCGGTTTTTTCAGCTATTCTGTCACCTCCGGGGGGATCCTTGCTACTTCTCCGTCCATGCCCCCCTTGAACTCCACCGCGCCCGGCAGCAGGACCGACGCCGAACTGGTCGAAGCCAGCCTGGCCGGAAATCGGGACGCCTTTGCTGAAATCGTCGGACGCTATCAGACCTTGGTCTGCTCACTCGCCTACAGTGCCACGGGTGACCTCGCCCGGAGCGAGGATCTGGCGCAGGACACCTTCTTCGCGGTCTGGCGGCAATTGCCGGAGTTGCGGGAACCGGGAAAATTGCGCGCCTGGGTGTGCGCCATCGCCCGCCACCGCATTCAGGACTCGATCCGCCGCAGCTACCGTGAGCCGACCTACAAGGCGCAGCCCTTGGATGCCCTGGGCGCAGCACCTGAAAGCCTGCCTTCAGACCAGGCTGCGAGTAACGATGATGCCGCGATTGTCTGGCGCGCGTTGGTTCAGATTCCCGAGATCTACCGCGAACCATTGATTCTTTTTCACCGGGAAAACCAGTCAGTCGCGCAGGTGGCCGCACTGCTGGACCTGAGCGAGGATGCCGTGAAACAACGGCTCGTGCGCGGGCGAAAACTCCTTCACGCCGAGGTTGAGGCCATGGTGGAAGGCGCGTTGCGGCGGACCGCGCCGGGAGCGGTCTTTACGGCAAATGTGATGATGGCATTGCCGCTGGGTGCGGCGGGGGCGAAACTGGCGACCGGAACCGCGGCGGCCAAAGGTTTAACGGGGGGAGGAATTGGCGGGTTCCTCGCGGCGATACTCAACTCGCCCATCATGGCCGTCGGCGCTCTGCTGTTCGAACGCCAGCGAATGCTGGGATCCGAGGCGGCGGCGGCGTCGCTGGACGAGCGCGAAGTCCTGACGAGACATCGTCGAATAGTGATGAGGCTTTTTACCGCATGCGCCGTGATCCTCATCATCTTGGGTCAATGGACCAAAAGACAAAGTCCACTGGTGTGGTACGCTATGCTTGTCCCGGTTGTCACGTGCGTACCGTTGCTCCTCGCCGCAGGAGCCCGGATCGCCGCCACCCGATTTACCCTCGCGCGGATTTGGACGCAGCGGGGTGAATCCCCGGTGAAGCGGAGTTGGGAATACCGGAGCGCGTTGCATGTGCTGGGGCATCCGTTCGTCCATATCAGGTTTGGGTTTAATCCCCTTTGGACCAACGCCGATCAACCGGTGCGGGCCTGGATTGCGGTTGGTCACATCGCCTATGGCAGGCTTTTTGCCTGGGGATTCATGGCCATCGCGCCGGTAAGCGTGGGATGTCTCGCCTTCGGACTTGTCTCTGTTGGGTACTTCGCGGTGGCCCCCATCGCCTTGGGCGCGGTAGCCGCTGGAATATACGCCGTCGGCGGTGTCGCAGTGGGCTGGATGGCATCGGGTATGATCGCCATCGGAATAAACGCGGCCCTCGGGCTTGGCGCTTACGCCGGGAATTTCGCCTTGGGTCCACTTGGCAAGGCACGGGAGATCGCCTGTGCGATCCACGCCAATGATGCGGTCGCCCGGGAGTTCTTTGCTCACAATGCCTTCTTCACCTGGACCAGCAGTCTATTTCACGATGCTCGGCGGCTGATCGTCATCCTTTTCGTTACCAGCCTGCCCGTTTTGCTTTGGGAAATCATCTGGGAGACCATGAAGGGTCGTCGCGCGCCCGGCGCACCGCGATAGGCTGGAAGTTCGTTTCCATTCCCGCTTGGATAATCCCGTACATATGAAACGTCTCACTTCCTGGGTCGCCAGCCTCTCACTTATCACCGCGGTCGCCGGCACTGCGGCCGACACCTTGTCCGAGTCGAAGATCGTCCAGCGCCTGCGTGACGCCACGCGGGGCGGGACGCCCGGGGTAGCGATCCTGGTCGCGCGCAACGGCCAGATCGTGTTCCAGGACGGATTTGGTTTCGCGGACGTCGCTCATCAGGCACCGATCTCTGTCGCGACGAAGTTCCGCATCGGCTCCATCACCAAGCAATTCACGGCAGCCGCCGTGCTGCGCCTGGCGGAGCAGGGCAAACTGTCGCTGGACGATCCGCTCGCGAAGTATTTCCCCGACTTTCCGCACGGCGACCAGATCACCCTGCGGCACCTGCTTACCCATACGTCCGGCATCCACAGCTACACGGAGAAGCCCGGGTTCATGAGCCGCGTGACCAGCCCGATTGATCCGGAGAAACTGATCGAGTGGTTCCGGAACGATCCCCCTGACTTCGCTCCCGGGACGAAATTCCGCTATGACAACTCCGGGTATTTTCTGCTCGGCGAGATTGTCGCGAAAGTTTCGGGAAAACCTTATGGCGACTTCCTGCGCGAGGCGTTTTTCGAACCGCTGGGCATGAAGGACACGGGTGTCTATTCGAATGCCGCGCCGCCGCCCGGCATGGCTCTCGGCTATTCGGTCACCAATGGGAAAGCCGAGCCGGCCCTCGATTGGGACATGTCCTGGGCGGGCGGCGCCGGTTCGCTCTATTCGACGGTGGGCGATCTGTTCCGCTGGAACGAAGCGTTCTTCGGCGGTCGCGTGGTCAATGCCGCCTCGTTCAGCGCGGCAACGACGCCAGTCGAGTTGCCCGCCGACGCCGACGGCATGAAATATGGGTTCGGTCAGCTGGTCTTCACCGTGAAAGGGCTTCCGGCCATCGGCCACGGCGGCGGCTTGAACGGATGGTTGGGCGACCTGTTGCGATTGCCCGAGCAAAACTGCACGGTGGTGGCGCTCGCCAACGCGATGCCATCGATGCCGGAAGTCAATCCGGCGGAAATCACCCGTTCCCTCGCCGGCCAGTTGCTCGCGGACGAGATCGAGAAGGTGCCGGTGCCCACCGCGGATGCCGCGCTTGATCCCAAGACACTCGGGGACTACGCCGGCCAGTATGACTACCGTATGGGCATCATGGCGGTCACGGTTGAAGGCGATGCCCTCTTCGGCCGGCTGACGGGCCAGCCGAGGTTGCGGCTTTGGCCCAAGGCCAGGGATGAATTCTTTCCCAAAGAGGCCGACGCCCAGCTCACTTTCCTGCGCAACGAGCAAGGGCAGGTCGTTGCGATTCGCCACGCGCAGAACGGGCAGGTATTTCGCGCGGCGAAGTTGGGCGAACCGGCGGTGTCATTGACGCCCGGACAACTCGACGCGATCGTCGGGCAGTATCAATACGGGCCGAATGCGATTTTGACCGTGACCCGTGACGGCACCCAACTCTTTGCGCAGCTGACGGGCCAGCCCAGGTTTCCAATTTTCGCGAAAGGGGCTGACGAATTCGAGTGGCACGTGGTTCTAGCCGCGGTGAAGTTCGTCACCGAAGAGGGAGGCAAGGTGACGAAGGCAATTCATACGCAAAACGGCACGACCTTCGAGGCCCCGAAGATCAAGTGAGGCTCTGCCTGCCGGTCGATAGTGTGGAGTAGTCCGGCGAACAGCCCGCTCTCACTTGCGGAGCAGCGACATGAACTCGTGGACGGGCAGCGGGTCGAGTTTCACGGGGTTGGCGAATAGTGCCATGAGCTCGTCGGTCCGGGGCCGGCCGAAATCGGCGGTGAAGGCCGCGGCGACTTTTTCCCGGAGGACTGGGATCCCCGCGGCGCGGCGTCGCCGGTGGCCGATGGGGAAAGCGACTTCGATTTTGTCGGTCTTCGTGCCGTCGGCGAAGAAGACCTGGACCGCGTTGGCGATGGAGCGGAGGTTCGGGTCGAGGTAGTCGCGGGAATACTGGCGGTCTTCCTGCACCCGCATCTTCGCCCGCAGCGCATCGATCCGGGGATCGGCGGCCGCGGCATCCTCGTAGTGCGCAGCCGTCAGCTCGCCGAAGATCAGGCCGATGGCGGTCATGTACTGGAGGCAATGGTCGCGGTCCGCCGGGTTGTGCAGCGGACCGGTCTTGTCGATGATGCGGATCGCCGACTCATGCGTGGTGATTTCCACGCGCTCGATCTGGTCCAGCCGGGATTTGACCGCCGGATGGAGTTGCAGCGCGCACTCGACCGCCGTCTGGGCATGGAACTCCGCCGGGAAGGAGATCTTGAAGAGAATGTTCTCCATGACGTAGCTGCCGAGTGGCCGGCCGAGCTTGACCGGCTTCCCCTTGAACGAGACGTCCTGAAAGCCCCAGGTGGGTGCACTCAACGCCGAGGGATAGCCCATCTCGCCGGTCATGGCGATGAGCGCGAGACGGACGGCCCGGCTCGTGGCGTCGCCCGCCGCCCACGATTTGCGCGACCCGGTGTTCGGTGCATGCCGGTAGGTGCGCAACGCCGAGCCGTCGAGCCAGGCGTGGGAGATCGCGTTGATGACCTGGTCGCGCGAACCGCCCAGCATCGCGGCGGTCACCGCCGTCGAGGCAATGCGGACGAGGATCACGTGATCGAGGCCGACGCGGTTGAAGGAGTTTTCCAGCGCCAGGACGCCTTGGATTTCGTGCGCCTTGATCATCGCCGTCAGCACGTCGCGGACGGTGAGTTGAGAGTTGAGGGTTGAGAGTTGAGTGTTGAAAGCAGCGGGCGGGACGCCCGCGGCTTGGTTCCGGCTGAGCCAGTCGGCGGTGGCCAGGATGGCGCCGAGATTGTCGGAAGGATGTCCCCACTCGGCCGCGAGCCAGGTGTCGTTGAAGTCCAGCCAGCGGACCGCGACGCCGATGTTGAAGGCGGCCTGCACGGGATCGAGTTCGTAGGCGGTGCCGGGAACCCGCGCGCCCCGCGCGATCTGCGTGCCCGGGACGACGGGACCGAGCAGCTTGGTGCAGGCCGGGTAGGCGAGGGCCATGAGGCCGCAGGCCAGGGTGTCGGCGAGGCACCAGCGGGCGGTGTCGTAGGCCTCGTCGCTCACGACGCGCGCGTTGAGGGCGTAGTCGGCAAGCTGGACAAAGAGCTCGTCGGGGGCGGGGCGATCGTTGCTGAAGTGGGACGACATGGATCTAGATAGGAAATTTCACATTGGCAGCCGAGGCAACACACCCCGCCCTGTCGGGCACCCCTCTTGATAGAGGGGACTTCGGCGGCGTGGGTTTGAGATCCCCTCTATGAAGAGGGGTGGCGCGCAGCGCCGGGGTGTGTGGGATTGTCATCGCAGGTTTTGAAATGTCCGACCATCTAGGCGCGCGTGGCGAGCGGGGGAAACGGCCGGGGCTCCGGGCCGGTGTAGTTGGCCCCGGGGCGGATGATCTTGCCGTCGGCGCGCTGCTCGATGACATGCGCCGCCCAGCCGGCGGTGCGGGCGATGACGAAGAGCGGCGTGAACATCGCGGTCGGCACGCCCATGACGTGATACGCGACCGCGCTATACCAATCGAGATTGGGAAACATTTTTTTCTCCGCCCACATCACCTGTTCGATGCGGTCCGCCACGGCGAAGCGCGCGAGCATCCCGGCCTCGGCGCAGAGCTCGCGGGCGATTTCCTTGATGATCGCGTTGCGCGGATCACCGACCGTGTAGACCGGATGGCCGAAGCCGATGACGATCTCCTTGCGGGCGAGCCGCGCGCGCAAATCGGCCTCGGCCTCGTCCGGCGTGCGGTAGCGCTGCTGGATTTCGAAGGCGACTTCGTTGGCGCCGCCGTGCTTCGGCCCGCGCAGGGCGCCGATCGCACCGGTGACGCAGCCATAAAGGCCCGCTCCGGTGCCGGCGATCACGCGCGCGGTGAAGGTCGAGGCGTTGAACTCGTGCTCGGCGTACAGGATCAGCGAACGGTCCAAGGCGCGGACATGCGAGGGCCGGGGCTCGCGTTGATGCAGCAGCCCCAGGAAGTGCGCCGCGATCGACGGCTCGTGGGTCTCAACCTCGATGCGTTTGCCCGTCGTGGCGAAATGGTGCCAGTAGAGCAGCATCGACGGAAAACAGGCGATGAGCTTGTCCGCGATCTGGCGGGCGAGCACGGGGTCCTTGGGTCCGCTGCCATCCGGTGCGGAGGGCTCGGTATCCATGGCACCCATGGCCGAGCAACCCGTGCGTAACACACCCATCGGATGCGACCGGGCGGGCAGCTGTTCGAGAATCGCGCGAAAGGGCGCGGCGAGTCCGCGCGAGCCGGCCAGCCGCTGCCGATAGGCCTCGAGTTCGGTGCGATTCGGCAGGCGCTCGTGAATGAGCAAGTGGGCGACCTCTTCGTAGGTGGCCTCCGCGGCGACGTCGGCAATGTCGTAGCCGCGATAGTGCAGATCATTGCCGGTGTGGCCGACCGTGCAGATGGCGGTGTTGCCGGCAACAACACCGGAAAGCGCCACGGATTTTTTGACTGGGGTGGTGGAGGACATGGACAGGGCAGAGGGGTAACCTGTCACGATTGGTCAGCTGCAGGGTATTCTGGTGCGGATATTTCGCCCGCAGCCACAAGCCAACACACCCCGCCCTGTCGGGCACTCCTCTTGATAGAGGGGACTTGGGCGACGCGGTCTTGATTCCCCTCTATCAAGAGGGGTGGCGCGCAGCGACGGGGTGTGTGGATCGGGCATTGCCGAATGAATATGGCGGGCTCAGGTGGGTGGGCTATAACCGAGGGTGTCGTAAAGATCCTTCCGGGTCTGCATGCGGCTCACGGCCGCCTGTTGCGTGCCGTCGCGCCGGATGGTCGCATATACGTCCAGTGTGGCGGCGGCGGCGGCCCGGCTGGCGCTCAGGGGATAGAGAACGAGGCCGACACCGGCGGCGGCGAGCTCGGCCGTGGTGAAATACGGGGTTTTCCCGAACTCCGTCAGGTTGGCCAGGACCGGGACGCCCAATGCGGCGGTGAACGCCCGGTAGTCGTCCAGGCCGGGCAACGCCTCCGCGAAAATCATATCGGCGCCGGCGGCGACGTAGGCGCGGGCGCGTTGGATCGCCGCCGGGACGCCCTCGTCCGCCGCGGCATCCGTGCGCGCGATCACCACGAAGTCGGAGTCAGGCTTGCCCCGCACGGCGGCCTGGACGCGTCCGACCATCTCGTCGGTCGACACGAGGTGCTTGCCGGGCAGATGGCCGCACAGCTTTGCCGGGACCTGGTCTTCCAAATGGACGGCCGCCACCCCGACCTTCGCCAGTTCGCGCACGGCCCGTGCCGGGTCGTCCCAGCCGGTGTCGATGTCGACCAACAGGGGCAGTTCGACGCGCTGGGTGATCCGCCGGGCATCGATCAACACGTCTGCCAATTCCGTCTTCCCAATGTCCGGCCAGCCATGGGAATGATTCGCGACTCCCGCCCCCGAAAGGTAGAGCGCGCGAAATCCGGCGCGCTGGGCGAGCAGCGCGGCGTAGGCGTTGATCGCGCCCACGACCTGGAGCGGCTTTTCACTGGCGACAGCGGAGCGAAACCGGGAACCGGCGGAAGTCATGGATAGGCGGGGAAAAAGGAAAGGTCGCGCCGACGATGGGGAAGCTATTTTGAATCGCTCCTCGGCGCCAGAACGAAGCATGCCTGGCGACCCAAGGTTTACTTTCCCCCATTCTCCGCATGGCGCGCATGCTCCAGCAACCCTGCATGGATCAGCTTCACGATTTCGGCCATTCGGCGGTAGTCGAGGGTGTCGGCGGTGTCCGTCGGCTGGTGATAGTTCGGATTCCGCAGGAAGGAAGTGTCGGTGATCATCAGCGCCGGATAGCCCTCCGCCCAGTAGTTGCGATGGTCGGAGAAATCGATCGCGGGCACAAAGGCGGGCGCGGCGATCGATACGACCGGGATGTCCGCGGCGCCGACGCAGGCGCGCTTGAAGTCTGCGACTGTCTTCCGCTGGTCCCAGCGCCCCACGATCGCGATGAAGTTGCCGCGCGAGGGATACAGCAGGCCCATCAGCGGGAGGGGGTAGGACTGGCTGCCGCGTTCGTCCTTGAAATAGCCGATCATCTCCAACGAGAGCATCAGGGCGACGGGGACCTTCTGTTCGCGCAGCCGGCGCGCATGCACCGCGCTGCCCATCGACGGCCCGGCGAAATAGGGCGGTTCCTCCAAATTATAAGCCACCAGCTCGAAGTGCGCGGGCAGGGAGGGCTCGCGGCCCAGGAGCGCCGCCAGTTCGAGCAATCCCGCCACCCCGCTGGCATTGTCATCTGCGGCCGGCTGGATCCCACAGGCGTCGAAGTGGGCCCCGATCACATAGCGCGGACCGTCTTCGGGACCGAAGTGGGCGATCACGTTTTCGTACGGCCCCGCCGGGGTGGAAAATTCCTGACGCTCGATCCGGCCCCCCGCCGCGCGCAGCTGGGCGGTGAGGTAGTCGAGCGCCTTCCGTTGGTTTTCGCGGGCAAGGTGATGTCGCGGATGGCAGGCCTCGCTGAGGAAACGCACATGCGCCTCGAGGCGGCCCGGCGCCACGCTGGCCGGCGAGGGCGGTTGTTTCCCCCACACAGGTTGCCGGAGCACCACGGCGGTCACCATCAGGATGAAGAGGACGGCGAGCGTGGTCCGGAGCAGCCGGCGCATCCAGGACGGGCGGGGCGGATTCATCGCCAGCACGCTCCTTCGCCACCGCCGGCGAGTCGATGGCATTTCCCGGGCTGGACGGACTTCCTAGGAGCTTGCCTGCCCCGGGGCTTGCCCCAAACCTTTCCCACCCATGCCCAATTCCTTCGGCAAACTTTTCTCGATCTCCACCTGGGGCGAAAGCCACGGGCCGTCCGTCGGCGTGGTCGTGGACGGCTGCCCCCCGGGGCTGCCGCTGACGGTTGCCGAGGTCCAGGCCGACCTGGACCGCCGGCGGCCCGGGCAGAGCGACATCACCACGCCGCGCAAGGAGGCCGACACGGTTGAGTTTCTATCGGGCGTGTTCGAGGGCCGGACGACGGGCCACCCGATCGCGATGCTGGTGCGCAACGCCGACGCCCGGCCCGAGGCCTACGCCGAGATGCGCGAGACGTTCCGCCCGTCGCACGCCGATTTTACCTACACCACGAAGTACGGTTTCCGCGACCATCGCGGCGGCGGGCGTTCCTCCGCCCGCGAGACCATCGGCCGCGTGGCCGCCGGCGCCATCGCCCGGAAGATCCTCCGCCTCGCCGGCGAGATCGAAGTGCGCGCCTTCGTCACGCAGATCCACGACATCGTGGCCCCGCCGGTCGCCAAGTTTCCCACGCTCGCGCAGGTTGAGGCGAACGCCGTGCGCTGCCCGCACCCGGAGACCGCGGCCAAGATGATCGCCCGCATCAAGCAGGTGCGGGCCAAGGGCGATTCCGTCGGCGGCGTCATCGAGTGCCGCGTGCGCAACGTGCCCGCCGGTCTCGGCGAGCCGGTGTTCGACCGCCTCGAGGCTGACCTCGGCAAGGCGATGCTCTCCCTGCCTGCCACCAAGGCCTTCGAGATCGGCAGCGGTTTCGCGGGCACGCGGCTCAAGGGTTCGCAGCACAACGACATCTTCGTCAACAAGCGCGGCCGCGTCGGCACGCTGAGCAACCGCTCCGGCGGCATCCAGGGCGGCATCAGCAACGGCGAGGAGATCGTCTTCCGCGTCGGCTTCAAGCCCACCGCCACGATCCTGCAGCCGCAGCGCACCGTCGACCTGCGCGGCGCCGCCACCACCCTGAAGGCCCGCGGCCGCCACGACCCCTGCGTCGTCCCGCGCGCCCCCGTCATCGTCGAGGCCATGGCCGCCCTCGTCCTCGTCGACCACTGGATGCGCCATGCGGCGCAGAACCGGACTTTCAAGTTCTGATCCCCGTGGAAAGGCTCCCGGCCGTTCCACCCAACCTCCGATTGTCTTTTGCGCGTTTTGCGCCTCCTTGCGGCTCCATGAGTGATTCGACTCCCTCCGTTTACTTCGTCCTCGGCACGCCCGGCTCCAGCCGGCGTGCCCTCGTGCGCGACCTAGCGGAGAACGGGCTCGCCGACGGCAAGGTCGTGGTGCTGCTGGCCGAGGGCGAGGCGCCGTCGGCGGCGGACAGCCGCCTGGCCAAGCTCGCGCACGTCGAGGTGCGGCGCTGGCAATGGGCGGAGTCCGCGTTCCCGGCGCAGACGCTGCCGGCGGGTGCCGCGATTTTCCTGCTCGCCGATCCGTGGACGGATGCCGTCGACCAGCTCGAGGCGCTCAAGCCCTGGCTCGTGGCGCAAGGTCTCGAACTCGCGCGCATCCTCTGCTGCGTGGACTGCCAGCTCGCGGAGAAGAACCCCGTGCTGCTCCAGTGGTACGACGCGGTCATCCGCTTCTCCGACGTGGTCTTCCTCGCCAACCGCGAGGGCGTGGCCAACAAGTGGCTCAGCGACTTCATCGCGCGCTACAAGGACCAGGCCTACCCGTGCGAGTTCATCTACGTGAAGAAGGGCGACCTGCCCAACCCCGCGCTCGTGCTCGACCCGACGCCGCGCCGCCTGACGCAGTATTTCGAGGAGGAGTACGTGGATTTGGGCGATATCGTGATCGAAACGGACGACGAGGAGGACGAGCCGGAGGAAGGGGACGAGGACGACGGCCTGCCGGAACAGGAACCGTATTTCGTGCGCCAGAACAGCGGCCGGCGCGACAAGGAGCTCCCCGACGTGCGGGAATTCCTGCCGAAGAAATAACCTGCCCGGAAAACGGCCCTTACGCTCCCGGCGGAGCGGCTAGGCTGGTTCCATGATCAACCAATTCGACATGGCCACCGCTCCCGTCACGCCGCCGCTGCCGACCCGCCGGACGATGTACCGCGCGCTGTCGCGGCGCGACGCGGCCTACGAGGGCGTTTTCTACACCTGCGTGAAGACGACCGGCATCTTCTGCCGGCCCACCTGCAAGGCGAAGCGCCCGCGGCTCGAGAATGTGGAATTCTGCCCGACCGTCACCGAGGCCTTGCACGCGGGCTTCCGGCCCTGCCGCCTGTGCCGTCCGATGGACAGCGGCAAGCCGGTGCCGTCGCTCGTTGAGAAACTGCGCCGCGCCGCGGAGGCCGCGCCCGACGGCCGCGTCTCCGACAAGGATCTCGCGGCCATGGGCGTCGACGCCTCGACCGCACGCCGCCAGTTCAAGGCCTACCACGGCATGACCTTCCATGCCTACCAGCGCGCCCGGCGGATGGGGCTGGCGTTGCGCGACGTGAAGTCGGGCAAGCCCGTGGCCGAGGTACAGGCGACGCGCGGCTACGAGTCGACGAGCGGGTTTCGCGAGGCCTTTGCCCGCGTGTTCGGCGCGCCGCCGCGCGGCGCGAAGGCGGCGGCGGTCCTGCTCGCGCGGCGGATCGAGACGCCGCTCGGCACCATGCTGGCGCTGGCGGACGACACCGGCCTGCGCCTGCTCGAGTTTGTCGACCGTCGCGGACTGGAGCGCGAACTGGTGCTGCTGCGCCAGCGGCTGAAGACCGCCATTGTGCCCGGCCAGCACGCGCACCTCGACACCATCGCGGCGCAACTGGCCGAATACTTTGCCGGCCACCGCCTGGACTTCGACGTGCCCTTCACGCCGGTGGGATCGGAGTTTCAGCGCCGCGTCTGGGCCGAATTGCGGCGGATCGCGCCGGGGCGCACCCGCAGCTATGCGGAAATGGCGCGCCTGCTCGGCATCCCGAAGGGTCCGCGCGCGGTGGGCCGGGCCAACGGCTCCAACATGCTGGCGCTGGTCATTCCCTGCCACCGGGTGATCAATGCCGATGGTTCGCTCTGCGGCTACGCCGGCGGCCTCTGGCGCAAGCAGCGCCTGCTCGAGCACGAGCGCAAGCACGTCGCGGCCGCGGCCCAACCCGCCGCCGGGCGGCCGGACTAGCCCTTGGGCTTCCGGCGCTTGGCCGCCGGCTTGGACGACTTCTTGGCGGACTTCTTCTTTTTGTCCGGGGCGGAAGCGGCCTGCTTGGCGGCGAGGGGTTCGTTGGTAACGGTGGGCATACGGGCAACACTGCCGCCCCGTTCGCATTGCGGCGAGGCTGATTCGGCCGGCCCGACCCGTGGAATGGCTGGGTTCTGGCGCGCTTTGCCATCACCAGGCCGGACGGCCAAGTTTTGACGGTATTTTATCGGTACTTAAGCACCCAATCGCCGGTTTTCGTGTCTTCATGGTGATGGGTTTCGCACTACCGCTACGTCCGCCGCCGAGGTTTTCGTTTTCGGGCGCAAACTTACGCGGCTTTGCCGTCGTCGGGATGTTCGTGGGTCTTGCCGCGGCCTCCGCCCAGACCAGTTATCGGACCGAAAACGCGTTCCCGGGCATGTCCTTCAACCAGCCGCTGGCCATCGTCTCGGCGCCGGGGGAGACCGACCGGGTGTTCATCGTCGAGAAGCCCGGGCGCATCCAGATGGTCACTGATCTCAGTTCGACTCCGCGCAAACAGCAGTTCTTCGATCTCAGTGCCCGGGTACTGGTCGACAGCGAGCAAGGCCTGCTCGGGCTGGCCTTCCATCCGGCCTTCGCGACCAACCGCTATTTCTACGTTTTCTACTGCACGAACGCGACCACGACCGCCGGGACCGGGGCGCACAATCGCGTCTCGCGGTTCACCGCGCTGGCCGCCCCCGCGACCAACTCGGACATCCTCGCCACCGAGGTGCCGATGATTTCCCAGTTCGACCAGGCGGCCAACCACAACGGCGGGGACCTGCACTTCGGTCCCGACGGCTACCTGTATGTGGCATTGGGTGACGAGGGCGGGGCCAATGACCAGTACGGCAACAGCCAGCGGATCGACAAAGATTTCTTCGCCGGGCTCCTGCGGATAGACGTGGACCAGAAGGCCGCCAACCTCGCGCCCAATCCCCATTCCGCGGTGCATGCCGGCACCTACCGCGTGCCGTTCGACAACCCGTTTGTCGGGGCGAATGTCTTCAATGGCGCATCGGTCAACCCGTCGAACGTGCGCGACGAGTTCTGGGCGGTGGGGTTGCGCAATCCCTGGCGGTTTTCGTTCGACGCCCCGACAGGCCGGTTGTTCGTCGGCGACGTGGGCCAGGGGGCCCGCGAAGAAATCGATCTCGTCACGAGCGGGGGCAACTACGGTTGGAGCTACCGCGAGGGCCTGATCGCCGGGCCCCGATCCAATCCGCCGGCAGGCGTGGTGTTCGACAATCCGCTCTGGGATGCCGACCGCTCGGTGGCCGGTTCGATCACCGGCGGGGTGGTTTATCGCGGGAGCCGGCTCCCGGATCTCACCGGCCGGTACGTCTTTGGCGACTACATCCAGAATCGCCTGTTTGCGATGACGCTGCCCGCCAGCGGACCGGTGCAGGTCACGACCCTGACCACGCAGGATTCGCCGGTGGGGTTTGGCGCGGATCCGGGCAACGGCGACATCCTTGTGGCCAGTATTGGCACGGGTCTGGTCACGCGACTGGTGTTGGATACAACCCAGCCACCGCCACCGCCGCCGCCAACCACTCCCCCCACCACGCCTCCCTCCAATCCCCCGTCTTCCTCCGGCAAGGGCGGCGGGGCGGTAAGCCTCTGGTTTCTGGCGGCTTTGGGACTCCTGGCGCTGGGTCGATGGCGCGGTTCAAAGACGCTGGAAATGAGGGTTTCCAGCTGATCCGGCCGGCCGGAAACAAAACTCTTGCCCATCCCGGTCCGAAACGTATCCATGCCCGTTCTGTTTTTTGCTCGGGTGGTGGAATTGGTAGACACGCAGGTCTCAGAAGCCTGTGCCTAACCGCATGGGGGTTCGAGTCCCCCCTCGAGCACCATTTCAACAAGTGGACACCTTTGGTCAGCGATGACCAAAGGTGTTTTCTTTTGGTCGGTTGCAGAGGTTGCGACGGACAAAATCGGCGAATCATTTTGGACAGCCTTGGTCTCTTTTGGACGTGTTTTCCCGGAATTTAGGGAAGCTATTGAGGAAGGTAGCTCTGCACCGAATTTTTTGATTCCCGCGAATAGCGGCACGCTAGCCGGGTCAGTATATCGCTCGGTTTGTTTCCATTCCGTATGGCGGACCAGCTTCATGCGGGTCAACTCGGGCACCTCGGCCGTAGCGAGCAGACTGGCGAAGGTGTGGCGCAACGCATGAAAATCTAGGCGGCCCTGTGCGTTCTCGTAGGCGATCCCGCAGGCTTTGAGGTCCTTGGCCAGCGTCTTGACGCTGGGGATGCCACGAGGGAATACCCGGCCCGAGAAATGCGGTTTGCTGGGCTTGGCGGCCCGCAGGGCGGCAACGAGGGGAGGGATCAGGGGAATGACCGCAGCCCGCTTGGCCTTGGTTGTTTCCGCCCGAATCTTCATGTGCGGCAGGTCTGCCTCTAACTCGAGATCGGTCCAGAGAAGCTGCCTGATTTCGTTCCGCCGCAGGCCGGTGCAGGTGGCGACGAAATAGACCAACCCGCGCCGGCCACTGCTTTCCACGAGAAGCACGACCTCCGCGAAGGAGAGGTATCGGCGTTTGAATGTTTCCTGTCCCTTGCCCGACAGCTTGAAAACGCTTTTGAGCGGATTGTTTATCGTCCGCTCCTGGCGCATGAGCCAGTTGAAGAAGGCCAGCGCGTGGGAGAGGTATTCGTTGCGCGTTTTGACAGAGAGGTCGGGACAGTCGGCCCGCCAGCTTAGGAACCGATCGGCGGTGACATCGCGCAGGAGATGCCAGCGGCAGTCTTTGAATAGCCGCTGGAGGCGATACTTGGCGTGCAGGACATGGGATTTGGATCGTTCCCGTGCGCCTAGGTCCGCCACATAGTCGGCCAGGTGTTGGGCGATTGGTAGCAGTGCCGATTGGGAGATGGTCTTAGGCACGCCAAGGCCGAGCAGTTGCATTTCCTCGCCGTGTACGAGCTGGGCCGCCTTTGCCTCGGCCACTTCCTTGATATGGGTATGCAGTGGTTTGTCGTACAGCCGTGGGCCATTGCTCAGCGTATAGCGTACGCGATAAACTCTGCTGCCCTTTTGCTTAAAAACGTAGGGTTTCATGGCGTGGCCTCGGAGGTGTCGGCGGTGATCCTGGTGACGTAAGCGAGCAGCTCACTTTTGAGTACCACGACCCGGCCGCGAATTTTAGCCGACTTGAGTTCGTCGTATTGAATTAATCGCCGAACAGTTTTGACGGAGCAGCGCAGGACATGCGCGATTTCCGGTAGAAGTAGAAATTCGTCACCGTTGGGTAAAGCGAGTGAGTTCATTTCTTTCCTCTGGCCTGATCTTGCTCTTTTGCTGCACGCTCAGCTTCTTCAGGACTAATGAGCGGCAAGTATCTTACTTTGCCCTTCCGCTCAGCTTCCTCGAATTGTTCCTGAGATTCTGCCGAACGGGCTTGGCAAACGTAGTAAACCTGCCCGCGTTGCACCGGGGCGTTCAGTTGCTCCGCCAGCCAAGTTGCGATCTCGCCATAGCTGTAACCCCGCTCCCGGAGAGCAACAATCGCCTTTTCATAGGGAAAGATATCGATGCGAGCATTCTCCTTCCAAGGCATCGCGGCAGCTTTTTTGGCGATCGCCGCGGGAGTCAAAACGCTCTTTTCGGTGGATGCTTTTTTCATGGGAGTGTGCCCGAAAAGAGCCTAACCAATTTCAACAAGTCAACACATAAACAGATCAGCACATAAACGCTTCAGGACTTGATCGAATGCAAAAGCCTGACGTTCGGTGATGAGCCATGGTAGTGCGCAGCACCGCCAATAGCTCTCTGACCGCTAGTTCGGCTTCTTAGATTCCGAGTTCAAGATGGCCATAGTAAAGGGAGAGTATGTCCAACGTCTTCTTCAGTTTGGCGATATCGGGACTACGAGAGGAATAATAGTCGATGGAAAAGCCGGGGTTCCATTCCTTCAAGCGGAAGAGGCCATCGGGTGTGGAGACCACAATCTCATACTCCGCACCATCGAGAACAAACGGCGGGATAAACTCCTCGCCCCGCAACTTAGCGTCAGCCTCCAAGCGCGCTGCACACGACTTCACTTCGGCGGCAAAGTCGAAGGGTCGCAGGCCAACAGACCGTAACGCCTGGACGGTGCGCGCTGAATCAGAACCGCCCCCGAAGACCTGAGTACGCTCGCCACGACTGTAACGGTATCCGGTCAATCTCGGACCTGCGATTCCGTTGTTCTCTTCGATGTAGAAAACGAAACCAGTGCGACTCTTCTCGACACCGAAAAAGGCACTCGCCGTCAGACGGATTTCGGCGAAAAGGGTGCCGACGGGTTCTTCGCTTGAGGAGCGATGTGGTGTGGTGCAACCCGCGAGCAGCAAACAAGCGATGGCAACAACTGTTTTCACGCCGAACCATGTATATGCCGAACGGCGTTTCACGCATGAAACGGACATAGCGCTACGGGTTAAAGGGTGGAAGAAATCCAAGGGTGAATTTCTGATCCCGCAATTATGGCCCGTAGAAAAGCGCGATTCAGAATTTCCCTGAAAGGTAACTTCACGGGGCAGGCCCTCAAGATTGAATTGCTGCCTTGGATTGGTAGCCGCTATTCGGTCCGCCAAAATGGCTACGCAGCCAGCCAAATTTCTGAAGCGAGCCTGTCAGTTGGGTGTGCTCGATTGCGCCGCTGGCTGGTACGACAGGCGAAGGCCGCCTATCGCCAGCACTGAAAGCAATTCGCTCCACTGTTCAGCCGTGGCCAGCGCAATGGACTCTCGCAGGTGGTAGGCCCATTTTGAGCCGAGCTTTCGGCGTATTCCTTCCATATCTGTTACACCTAACGCCCGGCCGATTTCTCCGATTCTAGCTCGCCACGCAACCGCGCCGGGAGAATGCCAGGCAAAAACCCGCGTGCAGGCCAGCCAACCGATTTTGTTGCGCCGGTCGAATTCAACGCGTCGGCATCCTTTCCAAGAGTGCTTCCGAATGATCAGACCCGCTTCGAGGTACTTGCCGATATATTCCGAAATCGCTTCCTTACCTTTGCGGATCGGCAGCAACTCGGCGCGGCCGAGGCCGTAACGAGGCAGCACCTTCCTAAGGAATTTCCACATAGCAACGAGCTCCGGCGCAGCAGAGGCCCGGTAGCGGTTGCGAAGTTCACGGAAGAGAGCCGTAGGGCCATTGGCGCGTCGTTCCTGCTGGCACTCTGCGAACGCCTGCCAGTCGAAAGCATCCGGCTTCGTGTCCCACAGGACCGCCACCAAAATATGGTAGTGCGGTCGTCCCTGTTTTTGTGGCTCCAGGACGCGAATATAACTTTCGATCCATGCCCCGTTGCGCACGAGGAAGCTGTTCCAGCGGCGGGCGAATTGGGTAGGATGAAGGTTATCTTCATCGGTCACCGTGAAAAACAGACAATGACTGCGGCCACAGTGCTCGATGAAGGCGGCCACATTCAGGCGGAGATGAAAAGCTGACCGAGCTTCTGCTCCGGTCGGCACCCCGAATCGATGCAGGGTGTCGTCGTCTCGCTGGTCCCAAAGACGCTTTTTGCTTCGGTCGGTATAGACGCCGGGTTGGTTGAGAACTGGCCTGAGTCTGTACCGTGGTTTGTTGGAATTGTTACTATTCTGACAAGGAAGGCCGGCGGTCGCCGGCGCGGGCGCTTCGCGCCCGCATCCGGCATCCCGTCCGGCCATCTCCTGGCAACAGGAGTTCACTTTTCCGTGCCTCCCTTCGCGCTCTCGATGATCGCCAGAATTGCCGCCTGCAGTTCGGGCCGCAGGTTGGGCCAAGCGGCGACAAGCTTTGCCAGCTCCGGACTGTGATTCCCTTGATTTAGGGAAGCTATTGAGGAAGCTTGGGTTTTCTCACTTTCAGAACCGCCAGCAGCCGCCGTACTTTCTGAATGTCGCTCTGGGGGTTCGAGTCCCCCGAGCACCAATTTTCTTTCGGAAGCCGAAAGAAAATTGCCCTCCGAAGCCTGGGCGAAGGAGGGCATTTTCACGGGTGAGGCGTGCCAAGTGGCTACGGATGGCACGGCCATTCGGTGGGTTAGACCGCGGGGGTCACCGTTGGTCGGCTCGTCCTCCGGGAATTCCCTTTTGACCGGGTCGGGTGGCCGGGTAGCTTCCCGACCAAGAGGGACCCCATGACAACACGCAGACGGTTTCTAACCCAATTGGCGGCGGGCGCGGCGGGCATGACGATCGGCGGCCGCGCGTTTGCAAACATCAGCGTCCCCAAGAAAAAGGACCGCCTCGGCGTGGCGCTGGTCGGACTCGGATACTACAGCACGGACCTCCTCGCGCCGGCGTTGCAGCTCACGACGCAGTGCCACCTCGCGGGCGTGGTCTCGGGCACGCCCGCCAAGCTCGCGACGTGGCAGCAGCGGCACAACCTGCCCGACGCCAATCTCTACAACTACGATAACTTCGACGCGATCGCTAACAACCCGGCGATCGACGTCGTGTACGTCGTGCTGCCGCCGTCGATGCACGCGGAGTACACCATCCGCGCGGCCAAGGCCGGCAAACACGTCTGGTGCGAGAAACCGATGGCGCCGTCCGTGCGCGACTGCGAGGCCATGATCAAGGCCTGTCGCGACAACCACGTGTCGCTCGCGATCGGCTACCGGCTGCACCACGAGCCGAACACGCAGCGGATCATGCAATTTCGCCGCGAGCAGAAGTATGGCCGCGTGCTCCGCGCCACGGCCGAGGCCGGCTACTTCGACCCGCGCAAGGACCACTGGAAACAAAAGAAGGCGATGGGCGGCGGCGTGATGGGCGACATGGGCGTCTATCCGCTCAACGCCCTGCGTTACGGCACCGGCCTCGAGCCGGTCGCGGTCACGGCGCAGGCGTCCACCACGCGCCCGGAGATCTACACCGAGGTGGAGGAGACGATGAATTTCGAGTTGGAGTTCCCGGGCGGGGTCACCGGCGTCGGCGTGGCGAGCTTCGGCAAGGGCATGAACAAGCTGCGCGTGACGAATGCGGACGGCTGGTACGAGCTCGCGCCCTTCCAGGCCTACAGCGGCATCAAGGGGACCGCGAGCGACGGCCTCGCGCTGGACGCCACCGTTCCGAACCAGCAGGCGCGGCAGATGGACGACGATGCCGCGGCGATTCTTCACGGCACGCCGCTGCTCGCGCCGGGCGAGGAAGGACTCAAGGATACGATCGTGGTGGAGGCGATCTACCGCTCCGTCGCCGCCGGCGGGAAAGTAGACATCGGGTGACGAAGGAGGCGGGCCAAGTGGCGGTAGTCGAATGGACCTACCGGGATTTACCCGGGGATTACGGCCCGTCTCCAGCGAAGGCTTGAGCCGGCTCGGAAAGCCCCGCAAGTTCGTCGCGTGGCTTTGTTCAAGCACATCATGGACCTGAAGCGGGCGGCGCTGGCCCGGCTGCGGGACAAGCGCAAAGCCAAGCGCTATCCGGTCGGCCCCGGGTTTCCGCTTCGGGCCACCATCACCCTGCCCGATATCGACACCACAGGTAAGCGCAGCGGCGACGATCCCAAAAAGCCCGGCGCGGGCGGTCGCGACTGGAGCGGCGTGCCGGTGAACGTTTCCGAGTCAGGCATGAGCATTCAGTTGCCCCCGGCGGCAATCAGCGCGCGTGACCATCAAACCCTCATCACGCTGGCGCTGGACGGGCACCAGATCCAACTCCCGGCGAAGGTCGCCCACTTTCGCGTGCAGGCGGCCAGCGCGTTCTGCGGCCTGCAGCTGGAGGTGAAGGACGCCGCGCAGCGCAAAGCCTACCTGCAGCTCGTCAACATCGTCGCGATGGGCTCCACCTTCGCGGCGGGCAAAAAGCCGACGAACCTCAAGCCGCGCCCGGGCCGGGTCGTCGAGCAGTACATGTCGGAGCACTCCGCGATGCTGACCGCCTGGCGCGACAGCACCACGGGCAAGGTGGACAGCTTCGAGATGGTGATGAACTCCCATTGCGTGCGCGGCATCGTCGGCCGCCCGTCGCTCGAGATCTTTTCCAGCAAGAAGGAAAGTGACAAGATGGCCTGGTCGATGCCGAGCTTCGGTTCATCGGCGGGGGTGGAGAACCCCGAGGTGCGGCAGCTTTATCGCTGGGTCGTTTTCAACCTGCCGAAGGCCGTGCCCTCCGATTTGCGGGACGTGTTGCGCTTCTTCGCCGCCAGCCGCGGTGACTGGAAGCCGCCGCCGGCGAAGAAAGAGACGTTGAAGATTTAGGGCTGCGCTCTCGTCATCCTGAGGTCGGACGAAGAACCGAAGTAAACGCTGGAGGGTCGGGCTCCCGCCCGACCGGTTGGGCGGGAGCCCAACCCTCCAGCAATGTGGCGGTACGCAAGGGTCCTCTTACCGGATCAGATCCTGAATCAGCGGTTCAAGCTGCGGCGCAGCCGCGGAGAATTGGACCGCTTCGCGGATCAGCGCCTCGGCGCGGGCGCCCTTGGCGTCGTCGTTGACGTGCAGCGTGCAGAGACGCGTGCCGGCCTGGACGGGTTCGCCGATCTTGATCAGGTCGGCGATGCCGACGGCGTGGTCGATCCTGTCGGTCACCGCGGCGCGGCCGCCGCCGAGGGCCATGATGGCGTGGCCGCACTTGAGGGCGTCGACTTCGCTGACGAAGCCCGTGGCGCCCGCGGCGGCCTTCACTTCGAGGAGTTTTTTGGCCGCCGGAAGAATCCGGTAGTCGTCGACGACCTTCGGGTCGCCGCCCTGCGCGACGCACATCTCGCGAAAAACCTTGAGCGCGGAACCGTTCGCGATGGCGGCTTCCATCTGCCGGCGCGCGTCGGCGGTATCCTTGGCCTTGCCGCCGAGCACGAGCATGTGGCCGGTGAGCGAGTAGGTGACCTCCATGAGATCGGCGGGGCCGTGGCCCTTGAGGCACTCGATCGACTCGATGACCTCGGTGGTGTGGCCGGCGGCGCGGCCCAGCGGCTGGTTCATCGCCGTGAGCTGGGCCCACACCGGCTTGCCGGCAGCCTTGCCGACGGCGACCATCGCCTGGGCGAGCGTGAGCGCGTCGGCTTTTTTCTTCATGAACGCGCCCTTGCCGAACTTCACGTCGAGCACGAGCGAGTCGATGCCCTCGGCGAGTTTCTTGCTCATGATGCTGGCGCAGATCAGCGGGATGCACTCGACGGTGCCGGTGACGTCGCGCAACGAGTAGAGCTTGCGGTCGGCGGGCACGACCTGCGGCGTCTGGCCGATCATGGCGCAGCCGACCTTTTGCAGGATGGCGCGGAACTCGGGGACGCTGAGCTGGACCTTGAAGCCCGGGATGGCCTCGAGCTTGTCGAGCGTGCCGCCGGTGTGGCCGAGGCCGCGGCCGCTCATCATCGGCACCTTGAGGCCGCAGGCGACGGCGAGCGGGGCGAGAATGAGCGAGACCTTGTCGCCGACGCCGCCGGTGGAGTGCTTGTCGACCTTGGCGCCGGGCAGGTCCTTCAGGTCGATGACCTCGCCGGAGCGCATCATGGCGTCGGTCAGCCAAGCCGTTTCCTGCGCGGACATGCCGCGCCAGAAGATCGCCATCAGCAGCGCGGTCGCCTGGTAGTCGGCGAACTTGCCGTCGGTCACGCCGCGCGCGAAGAACTCAATCTCGTCCTTGGTGAGCGCGCCGCCGTCGCGCTTCTTGATGATGATGTCTTGGGGGAACATGGGGAGTAAAAGCTGAGAGCTGAGAGTCTAGGGCTGAGAGCCGGACACAAGCGATTCCGAAGAAGGTGCTTCCTCTCAGCTCTGGGCTCTAAGCTCTCAGCTTTGCGTCAAGCGTACCGCTCTTCCTTAAACGGGTCGCCGACGTTGTGGTAGCCGCGGACTTCCCAGAAGCCGGGGCGGTCCTCGGCGAGGAAGGTGATGGTCTTGACGAATTTCGCGCCCTTCCAGGCATAGAGTTTCGGGATGATGACGCGCGCCGGGCCGCCGTGCTCGAGCGTGACGGGCGCGCCGGCGAACTGCGTGGCGACGAGGACGTCGTCGTCGAGGCAGTGCATCAAGGGAACATTCGTCGAGTAGCCGTCGTAGCTGGTGAAATAGACGAACTTCGCCTCCGGCTTCGGCCGGGCGAGCTCGAACAAGGTCGTGAACGCCACGCCGCTCCACTTGCAGTCGTATTTGCTCCAGGTGGTGACGCAGTGAAAGTCGCTCACATCGGTGACCTGCGGCAGGGTGTTGAACTGCCGCCAGTCGAGCGTCACCGGCTTTTCGACGAGGCCGTCGAGCGTAAGCGTCCACTCGGCCAGCGGCACCTCGGGCCGTACGCCGAGATCGAGAACGGGGAAGCCGGTCGTGAGCTTCTGGCCCGGCGGCAGGCGGTCGGTGGCGGCGGTGTCGCGGGGTTTGAAGCCGCCCGCGAGCTGCTTCGCGGCCCAGCGCTGCTTGGCTTCGATGTAGCGATCCTTGGACATCCGGTGGCGACGATATCCGGGGTTCAGCCCGCGACAAGCGGAGGTTGCGCCGGCGGCCGGGCGAGGGCGGCGGTGACGCGGGGGGCGCGGCTGCGGTAGTAGAGGGCGAGGCCGCCCTGGAAGAGCAGTGAGACCACGGCGACCGTGGCGTAGGTGGCGATAAAAGTCGTGCGCACCAGCGGTGCGATATCGGCCCGCGACAGGCCGGCCTCGGTCAGGACCGCCTCCATGTCCGGGGTCAGGTTGCCCATCGCCGTCTCGGCGTCGAAGCTGCCCAGACGTGTGACGCAATAAACCAGGATCACGGTGAGCAGAAACATCTGCGCCCGGATCAGCCAGCGCATGCCGCCCGCGTCGCGGCGCTGCAGCCGGCGGCGGCCATGGAGCTCCATTGCCCCGGCCGCGACGATCAGCCCGCCGACCAGCATGCTGCCAAGGTCGCCCAGCAGCAGCGCGAGCAGGGTGCCGGCGGTCGCGATGCCGACCACGCTCCAGCCGTCGAAGCCGGCGACGAACAGCACGCGCCGGTAGACCTTTTCGTCGGGAGATGGCTCGGCAGAATTTGTCATTTCAGGTTGTGCATTCCTGTATTCACCCAGAATGGAACGCAACGACATGTCGTCACGTCCCAAAAAGTCCTGGCCCTTCCGCATCGAGTACCCGCCCGAGCTGCCCATCAGCGCCCGGGCGGATGAGATCGTCACGGCCATCCAGGAAAACCAGGTGCTGGTGCTGGCGGGCGAGACCGGCTCGGGCAAGACGACGCAGATCCCGAAGATGTGCCTCGCCGCCGGCCGCGGCGAACGCGGGCGCATCGCCTGCACCCAGCCCCGGCGCGTGGCGGCGACCTCCGTCGCGCGGCGCGTGGCCGAGGAGTTGAACGTGGCCTTCGGCCGCGAGGTCGGCTGCAAGATCCGCTTTGCCGACCAGACGTCGGGGGACACAGTGATCAAGTTCATGACCGACGGCATGCTGCTCGCCGAGCTGCAGGCCGACCCGGAGCTGCGCGAGTACGACACGATCATCGTCGACGAGGCGCACGAGCGTTCGCTCAACATCGATTTCATCCTCGGCCACCTCCGCCGGCTGCGCGAGCAGCGGCCGGACCTGAAGATCGTCATCACCTCCGCCACGATCGACACCGAGGCGTTCGCCAAGGCCTTCGGGGGCGCGCCCATCATCGAGGTGTCCGGCCGCGTCTACCCGGTCGAGGTGATCTGGTCGCCGCTGGAGGAGATGAAGAACGATTCGGGCGACCTCACTTACATCGAGGCCGCGGTCGAGGCGGTCGAACGCGTCCTGCTCGAGAGCGCACAGGGCGACTTGCTCGTCTTCCTGCCGACGGAGCGCGACATCCGCGAGGTGCGCGACCAGCTCGAGGGCCGCCGGCTCGGGGCGCTGGAGATCGTGCCGCTCTTCGGCCGGCTGACCAACGCGGAGCAGCAGCGCGTGTTCGCGCCGGCCCGCCACCGCAAGGTCGTCCTCGCGACCAACATCGCCGAGACCTCGCTGACCATTCCCGGCATCCGCTTCGTCATCGACACCGGCTTGGCGCGCGTCAGCCGCTACGCGCCGCAGAGCCGCACGCGCCGGCTGCCGGTGGAGGCCGTCTCGCAAAGCAGCGCCGACCAGCGCAAAGGTCGCTGTGGTCGCGTGAGTGACGGCGTGTGCATCCGGCTTTATTCCGAACAGGACTTCCTCGACCGGCCGCGCTTCACGCAGCCTGAAATCCAGCGCAGCAACCTGGCGGACGTCATCCTGCGCATGAAGGCCTTCGGCCTCGGCGACATCGAGGAGTTCCCGTTCCTCAACGCGCCGCCGGCGAAGGGCATCCGCGCCGGCTACGCGCTGCTCCATGAACTCGGCGCGCTCGACGAGGCGGGCATCCTCACCGACCTCGGCCGCGAGCTGGCGCACCTGCCCGTCGACCCGACCGTCGCCCGCATGATCCTGCAGGCGCGATCGGAGAAGGCGCTGCGCGAGGTGCTCGTCATCGCCGCGGCGCTCAGCATCCAGGACCCGCGGGAGCGTCCGCTCGACGCCCAGCAGAAAGCCGACACGGCGCACAAGCGCTTCACGCATCCCGATTCGGATTTCCTGACGCTCCTCGCGATCTGGGAAATGTACCATGACCAGTTCGAGACGATGACGCTCGGCAAGCTGCGGAAGTTCTGCACGACGCACTACCTGTCGTTCATGCGCATGCGCGAGTGGCGCGACGTCCACGCCCAGCTGGCGGACAGCCTGCGCGAGCGCGACGGGTTCAAGGATACGTCAATCTACGACGGGGTAAAACGCGGCCAGGAGGTGAAGCTCGCGCTCGGCACGCCGGCTTACGCGGCGATCCACCGCTGTATCCTGACGGGCCTGCTCGGCAACATCGCCACGCGGACCGACGACGGCGACTACCAGGCGGCGCACGACCGGCGTGTGAACGTGTTCCCGGGCTCGACGCTGTTCGAGCGGAGGGAACCGAAGAAAGGTCCGCCGGGCCAGCGCCCGCCGCAGCCGAAGGCGAAGGTGGCGCGCTGGCTCATGGCGGCGGAAATCATGGAGACCGCGCGGTTGTACGCCCGCACGTGCGCGCGCATCGACCCGCAATGGGTGCTCGACCTCGGGGCGCACCTGCTGCGCGTTGCGCACAGCGAGCCGTTCTGGAGCACCGACGCCGGCCGCGTGCTGGTGAAGGAGCGGCGCCGGCTCTACAACCTCGAGTTGGAGACCCGATCGGTCGGCTACGGGAAGATCAACCCGGCGCACGCGACGGAAATCTTCATCCGCGAAGGACTCGTCGGCGACACGATCACGTGGCCGTTCGAGTTCATCGCGCACAACCGCCGTCTGCGGGACGAGGCGGAGACGGCGCTCACGCGGCTGCGCAGCGCGGGGTACATCAACCTCGACGAGGCGATCTACCGGTTCTACGCCGCGCGGCTGATGCCTAAGGGTAGGGCGACTCCTCCGGAGGAGCCGTCGGGGGGCGAGGCTCGTCGGGACGACTCGCCCTACCTCGGAATCAGTTCGGTACCCGAGCTCGTGGACTACGTGCGCCACGAGCAGGCGCGCGACCGGAAATTCCTGTTCCTCGCCGAGGCGGATTTGCGCGCGGCGGACCATGAGGAGCCCGATGCCGCGGCGTTCCCGGAATCGCTGCCGGTGGAAAACCGCGTGCTGCCGCTGCTCTACGCCTACCAGCCCGGCCAGGCGGAGGATGGCGTGACCGTGCGCGTGACCCAGGCGGAGGCCGAGGCGCTGACGCCGGCCGCGCTCGATTGGGCGGTGCCGGGCCACCTCGCGGAGAAGGTCGAGGTGATGCTCAAGGCACTGCCCAAGGAGCTGCGCCGCTCCCTCATCCCGCTGGCCGAAACAGCCACGCGGCTGGCGGGCGAGCTGCCGTTGCTGGCGGCGCGGCCGAAGCAGCCGACGCTCGGCGAGGCGCTGGCGGAACTGCTGCAGCCGCGGCTCGGCGTGAAGATCGATCCGTCGCTCTGGTCCGCGAAAGCGCTGCCCGACCACCTGCGCGTTCGCGTCGAGGTGGTCGACGCCAAGGACCGCGTGTTGTGCGCCAGCCGCGAACTCGCCGAGATCCAGACGCTCCTCCACAGCCAGCGGCGCGAAGTCAGCCAGAAGGCGGCGCACCACGAGAACGCCGCCTGGCGCGCCGCCCGCGAAAAATGGGAGCGCGAGCCGGCGGCGGAATGGAAATTCGGCGATTTGCCCGCATCCGTCCTCGTCGAGGAAAAGCACGGCGTGCCCGTGCTGGCCTATCCGGGACTGAAGGCGCTGGCCGCCGGCGTGGCCGTGCGCCTGTTCGCCACGCCCGAGGAAGCGGCGGCGGCGACGCGGGGTGGCCTGGCGGCGCTGTTTGAAACCCAGTTGCGGCACGACCTCGGCTGGCTGGAAAAGGACCTGCGCGCGTTGCGGATGCTCGGGCCGCTGGCAGTGACGCTGGCGCCGATCGACGGGATCCAGGCTGATGCGCTCGAATGCATCCGGCGCTGGGTGTGCAATGCGGACCGGATGGAGGGTCGGGCTCCCGCCCGACCGGCCGGGCCGGAGCCCAACCCTCCACGTCTGACTGTGGCGAAATTCGCTGCCGCCGTCGCCGTGGCCAAAGAGGACCTGCGCGGCCTGGTCCCGAAGCTTGGCGACGCGCTGAAGGAAATTTTCAATCTGCGCCTCGAACTGGAGACGCATGCATCGCCGTATCCCGATATGGCAAAGGATCTCGCGGCGCTGTTGCCGCCGGACTTCCTGCGCCGCACGCCGTTCGAGCGCGTGAAGCACCTCGCACGCTACCTGCGCGGCATGAAGGCCCGCGCGGACCGCTGGAAACGGGACGCCGCCAAAGACAGCCAGCGGACCGCCGAGCTGGCGCCCTTCGTTGCGGCGGTGAAGAAGCTTGGCGACCTGGCCGGCGAGCTGCGCTGGCTGGTGGAGGAATTCCGCGTGAGCCTCTTCGCACAGGAACTCGGCACGGCTGAACCCGTCTCGGCGGTGCGCCTGCGGCGCGCGCTCGAGGAGACGACGGGGACGAAGGCGCCCGAGGCGGCGCCGCCCGCGGCCGCGCCGATCCTGCCGACCACGACGCGCAAGGGCACGCCGTTGAAAAGCCTCGGGGCGCTCGACCAGCTCTTCCGGAAGTAGGCCGGAGATTTGGCGTTGTCGGAAAGCGGGTGCGGGGATAGGTTGTGGGCAACCCCATACCCCATGAATACCTCCATTGCTTCGCTCTTGGACGGGAAAGGCCGGGCATTGCACGCAGTGTCCGTGAACGTGACCGTTTTTGAAGCCGTTCAGAAAATGAACCAGCACCGGATCGGCGCGGTGCTCGTGATGAACGGCGAGAGCCTGGCCGGCATTTTCACGGAGCGCGACGTGCTCATCCGCGTGATCGCCGCCAGCCTCGATCCCCGGGCGACCCCGGTCCGCCAGGTGATGACGGCCAATGTTCTCACGGTGGAGCCGGAGGCGACCGTGCAGCAGGTCATGGAAATTTTTGCCGACAAGCGCTGCCGGCACCTGCCGGTGGTCCGCGACGGCAAGCTGCTGGGCCTGATCTCCATCGGCGATGTGTCGCGCTGGCTGGCCAACGCGCATCGCACCGAGGCCGAGTCCCTGCGACAATACGTCGCCGGCGCGCTGACCGCCTGAGCTGTCCCCGGGCGGGCCCGGTCTTCCGTCCGCGGCGGGAATCGCCTTGCGAGCCCGGGCGGCGTTGTGGCTTCCTTGGTGCGATGACGTCCACCCCGGCAAATCGCCGTCCTGCGGAAGCGGTGCGGGAAGACATCGCCCGGCGGGTGGAGGCGGAGATGACGCGGTTGCTGTACCGTTCCGCGGGTTTCGGGCTGTTTTCCAATTTCGTGCTGGCGCTGGTGCTGGCGGCGGGTGTCTGGACCTATTTCCCGGCGCGCCTGACAGCCGGCTGGGTGCTCCTCGTCGTGGTCGTGAGCACGGCGCGCGCGATCCTGAACTGGAGCTTCTTCCGGGCGGCGCCGCGGGACGAGGAGACCGGGGCCTGGCGCCGGTATTTTTTTGCGGGCCTCGTCGTGGCGGGCGGCTGCTGGGGGCTGGCGGCGTGGATCTTCCTGCAAACCTCCGAACTGCTGCCGCGCTGCCTCGTGATGATGATCATCGCCGGCATGAACGCCGGGGCGGCGCGCTCGCT
>Ga0247757_10000328_pt1 | contig 40166 bp, 31 predicted proteins | sample UWRJL126311R4_FD_180929 | JGI IMG/M metagenome (GOLD analysis project Ga0247757, IMG submission 180929) | Plant litter microbial communities from Arlington Agricultural Research Station in Wisconsin, United States - UWRJ-L126-311R-4 | ecosystem: Environmental > Terrestrial > Plant litter >... | reverse complement strand
CGTGTATATAAACTCCTCCATAGTTCTCTCTCTAGAATCAATCTTCTATACTCATACAACGTTATTGCAGCTGCAGTTGATTCACCCCCGTGCACCTATTGCCGTGCCAACATAAATTTTCAACTAAGTGTTAAAAGTTTCTTAATTTTTATTAAAGAGAAATACTGTTGGCACGGCAAAAGGTGCACGGGGTTGAATCAACTGCAGCTGCAAGTAAGTTTGAGAGTACACGATTGATTCTATAGAGAAGGCTATGGAGGAGTTTATATAGGAGACGCGTTACCCCCTTGTAACGCACGGAGCGCTATAGGCCATGGCGCGTAGGCGCAATGAGTCATAGCGAAGAAGGGAGTGAAAGAAGGGAGGAAGAAGAAGGGAGGAGGATCACGAGACATGGTGTTAACGTCATAGGAATCTGATGATTCCAACAAATACTTATGGGGTTATACGTCCAGAACATTTCATCGCCTGTAAGGGAATATAAGCTGGCATCTTCTCCAAGAAAACTACAGCAAAAGTCCCCAACGCGCCATGACTAGCCTATGAAGCGTTTTCAATATAGAATCAGCACTTTTCTCGTATTAGTGAGGTCGTATACTGGTTTTTCTCTCTATATATAACATGCCTACTCAGGCGGTTGCCTATATCCGTTCTCGTTATTCTACAAAGGTGTACTTGTCAGAATATTACCTGTACTGTGGTTCCCCCCCCTAATGATTGTGCCCCTGCTAGCGCGCCATCGACGTCTCAGCGTATATTACATACAAATCGAATCCAAAAACCGAAAGAACAATCCCCTGTAAGGTGGAGTGCGCTAGCAGGGACACAATCATTAGGGGGGAGAACCACAGTAAGCAGCTAGGGCCATGTCACATGATGGGTTCTCGCTATATAAGAGCGTCAAACATGTCTGCTACACTTGGACTTCTACACTGAACTACATACTCAATCAATTCATTCAATTCTTCATACTTGCCACTTCCTTACAGTACCCCTTCTAGGAACGCCGGCGGAAAGCTGGCAGCAAGCTGGCAGCTTTCCTAGGAACGCTAGAAAGCTAGTGGCGTTCTCTAGTAACGCTGCCGGAAAGCCGCCAGAAAGCTGGCTGATTGCGTACGAGTGAAAAGAATATAAGAAGGATACACAGAAGACCTTTTCTAAATGGAATCAATCAGTTACCTCAATCAAAATCATCCTTCTCAGAACATCGAAAATCTGACAGTTATAGTAGCAGATTGAAGCGATCTGATTTGTTGAGTAAGCGAGGGTACTATAGGATGGTACTGCCCGGAGACACCGCGGTCCCAACAGAAAGCTGCAACTTTGGTACGGGCAGGCAGCTGATCAAGCGGGTCCACATGGCTGCCTAGCACGCAAATACTTCACCCGCCTATATATCACATACAGCGAGCACGCACGTTTACTCTCACTAACGCCATGTCCGCGAATAAAATCCCACACGCCATGTATCCACGCAGCAAACCCCCTACGATACGCTACTACGGTTTTAGCTCTCTCCCCACGATAAAGTACGGCGTGAACCTCGGGGGGCCTCCGCTTCTAACAGATGTTATTCTGCACGACTTCCTTCCCTTGGATCTTGCTCCAATCCATCCGGCCCCACCGGTATACAATCTTGGACTTTTCAGCAAGCTTCCGGACGAACTGTTCTATCTACATATACTTGAAGAGCTCGACCTTCTCTCCCTCATCAGATTCCGCAACACCAGTCGTCATGCCCACTATGTGGTGGACACTATTCCAGAGTTTCAAATCCTCGTCAAGTGGGTGCCTCAGGTCATTCGGGGTGTACTTGCTGTACAAACGAATGTCGTGGCCAGCGTGGCAACGATCGTCGACAAACTTCGACAAAGACATTGCGATCGATGCGACAAGGCAGCTCAGCACATTTGGCTTCCAACATTAAACCGCCTATGTTTTCTATGCGCGCACAGAGGACCAATGCCGCTAGAGGAAGAAGAGATGCTCAAGCATTACAGCCTAACCAAAAATGATCTACACTTGATACCCTCTTTTCGTTTTCTACCGACTACTTTCCAAGGACCACGGCTTATCGAAAGTCCACTGCTTAAAGAAAGAAGGTTACCCGAACCTTACCGTCCGTCAATAAAGGGTGCACCCTATAAGCTACCCGATTTCGATCCTCGAATGAAACGCCCAAAACCGCATCGAAACTCGTTTAGGGTGCCTCAACAGCACATACTCTACGATACTCAAGTCGCTGCGCAACTAGCACTCGAAAGGACTGGGCAGGAAATACTGCCGCCGACAGCGACCGGAGACAAAGAGGTTCAGCGTATAGTTGATGATTGTGGCAAGCGGCAAGAGTGCATCGACCTGCCTGCATGGCTAGTCCCCCGTCGCTGTCGCCGCACCATGGGTCTGGTCTTCGCGCCATGGTTAAATCTTGACGGAGCGGAGTCGGGCGTGTTTTGTCAGGAGTGTCTCTACATCACCGGAAAAGATAGGAATCATGTGTGGGGAGATTCCGGCAGTGAGGCTTGCGAGAGTTGCGGGAGGCGGAGGTATCAAGACTGGTACGACCGAAGGTTCGGCTATTCTCTTATGTTGCCAATTGGTTCGGATTTGCATGTGTACCATAGGTAGGCATGCAGAGCCCCAACAACGGTGCAAAATCTCCACGGAGGTCACGTCTTAGCGCTATCCTCGCCTTGGATCCCAATTTTAGTGCCAAGGCTGAGGAACACCAAAATTCCGATAAAATCCAACTTCAAAGCCAGATTCCTCTGCCTAACAACGTGGTAGAATTTTTTTGCTTGAACTTATAAAGAGCCCTAACCTAGAGGAATCTAAAGCTATAAGGCTCTTTATAATTACATGTAAGCAGCTAAGGCCATGTCACATGATGGGTTCTCGCTATATAAGGGCGTCAAACATGTCTTCTACACATGGACTTCTAGACTGAACTACACACTCAATCAATTCATTCAATTCTTCATACTTGCCACTTCCTTACATTACAAGTTGTTGTTGTGATGCTGCTGCGGAGGTAAAGAGCTTAGGCTTGGCAGTAGTTTTCAAAGATGCTGTTGGGCGGCCCAAACTAGGTGGCAACACCTCCTTATATCAAACGTGATATGAACAGAATGCGAAGCATGCTTCATCTGTAGAAATGCTTCTCACGAAGGAAACAAAGCTAAGCGACCGCATTGCGGTCTGATGGTGGCTCGATAAACTCCACCACGCCGTCCGCGTAATCGTTCTTCTTCGGAAACGAACCATGCTCCATGCGAATAGCCTCCGCAGACTGAACTAAGTAATTCCAGTCCCTGTACGTATGCTGAGCGTTGAAGTTAGGATGCGGCCGCGAGTGCCCTTTCAGCCAGTTATACGTCAATATGGTTTGGTCGGCCTCGCACGTTAACTTTTGTCGCAGCATATTGGCGCAGTGATCAATATGTTCTCTCCATTCTACTCTATGCTCGCGGTAGTACACGTCGTTCTCAAGGTAATAGTCTTGGTGCGTTGCGCGCCACAGGGATTTCTGCGCCGCTGTTAGTCCGTTGGTCGGACTATGAACGAAACGCAGGCTATACTCACTACACAGTGGATCATATAGAAGCCTTCGTAGAGAGCCGTACGTCCGCCGACCTTGGGAACTTCGACGGCATGCTTGAATACATTCAGAGTCTGGAATACCTCCTCGGAGATACGCATGACGGGCACTAAAGGCGTCAATTTGAAGTGCGCCCTAGTACCAACTTTTCATTGACTTACATGGCGATGCGTTGTCCCATGCATCATCTAGGGCGGCCGATGGTGGGCCCTTGTATGGTGATGAGCTTCCAAAAGAGCCATCGAAGCGATGTTTGAAGGACCGTTGAGCCTGCGAGGTTCGCTTTTGATGGCCCTCTCGTTAGCAATCGTTGCCTGGAAGAGAAGCGTGTACTTGCCTATGATTGAAGAATCACATCGATTTGATTGGCGCGTCAAGACGCCCGAAAGAAAGAATGCAAAGGATACCGACAGCAGGTCCAGGTGTATGGCAGTTTGGAGAGAGCCGGGGTCGCTTGAGTCTAGACGCGCGGCTAAAATCGGGCTCACTGTGGGCTGAAAGAAGTTTCGTTGAGGAGGTACTCGAGTCGATGTCGTCTTCCGAGTGCGCGTCATTCATGGTCGGCTTTGACAAAGACTGTCAACTGGGTATCGCAAAGTTGTGGAGTTCATTGACAAGAACTACGGACGGTTTCCGATGTGAAAGGCTCCGCATAGTCTCGCAAAAGGCATTGATCCCTAGATTCCCTGCGCCAAGGTTACCGGTATACTCAGGGCAAATGTGCGTCATGATAAGCTACGCGCCGGAACAATCAATCTGGACCCCTTATCGTGCATCGGAGCGAACGTCAATGAAGCAGGTGGCGGAGAAAGCGTGAGTTGCTGGCATCTTCTTACTCGTAAGAGTAACGTCTCCCCACCACCTGGCCAATGGTTGGCGGAGGTGCATTCCTTACTGTAAGGAAGTGGCACGTATGAAGAATTGAATGAATTGATTGAGTGTGTAGTTCAGTGTAGAAGTCTAAGTGTAGCAGACATGTTTGACGCTCTTATATAGCGAGAACCCATCATGTGCCATGGCCTCAGCTGCTTACACTTACGGATTGGTATCCTTGCCGATCCCGCTTTCTGATTCTGCCCATGTTCAACGGTCATCATCGTCACCCTACGATGATATGCAAGCAATATACCTGGAAGGGTCGATCTGATTAGGTACAATTCACTGTGATATTGAACCTGCATGTGCATTGTCGGCGACCGAGCAAGATCGCTTTGACATGCTTTCTATAGTTGGTAGCGGGCTTTGTGATCGGTAAAAAGGATGTGAGGAGAGAATAGACTTCCAATCCAGAGATCAGCTACCGACTTCTAATCCTTCGCACTATACCAACATCGAATCTTGCAAACTGCTTCACCATGCAATTGAAGATCTGCGTCCTAGCACTTATGCCGCTAGCAGTTGCGCTTCCTACGACTTCCAAAGGTGAGAAACGTCATCATCCTTTGCAGTATTGTAGAATATGCTAATACATCACAGTTTGCACGCAGCGCAATTGATGCGGAAGGCTGCAGCAGCTCCAACAGCGAAGCTTGCGTTGTTCGTTACAATGCGGATGTCATAGAGAAGATCAAGAAACGAGAGGCTGCGGTAGAAGATTGCGGCGCAGCAGATGGCGAAGCTTGTGTCATCAAGTACGGGCCGATGCAGAGAAGCGTGAGACTGCAGTAGAGGGCTGCGGTGCAGCAGATAGTGAAGCTTGCGTTATCAAGTATGGCGCGGACGCGGAGAAGCGAGAAGCTGCGGTGGAGGGCTGCGGTGCCGCCGATGGCGAAGCTTGCGTTATCAACTATGGTGCCGATGCAGAGTAAGAGTGGGCGAATGTCGCAGAGGCCTGGGAGGTTTCAATCCGATTCTAGCGTGTAATTATCGTCCAGTCGTCGGCGCCGTGGGTTCTTGTCAGGAAAGTGCTCTCGCTTTTGCTCTAGTAATTTTGGAGAGAACAGTTGCTATCCAACTGCGCCTAAAGCGATTGCTCTTCCATCTCTCGAACGCTCCTAACCTGCATTCTGCCCGGCCCTCTCAGGGGTTTTACTTCCAGCACTGACGAGTCGCAAGATGAGTCTTGTCGCTCAAGGGCTGAGTGCCCGCGGATCGCCTCCGTACCACAATGCAAAGGCGTTCCTGGAAACAGGAAGGGCTGGCGAAGTCGGACTCTTGCACCTCCACGTGGGGCCGCCCGGTAATACATTTGACTTGTTCAATGTAGCTAGGCAAGAGACGCGCAGCTGGATCGAGGCATCCGCAAAGGTGAAACCCCCTCTTTCCAACGCCCATTTGCGAACAGGTGCGAGCTAATATATTCCCCTAGATGCCAGAGCCATGGTCCATAGGCCACCGAAGCCTATCAGCGCTGATGATACCGGGAAGACCGAGCAGACCGAGCAAATCAAGCAGACCAGAAAGACTGCGGGGTACCAGGGCGCATCGAAGGGGATTTTACACAAGTCGAAGCACTGCGTAACTGGATGGGAGATCCCCTGCCTCCTTTACGTATTGACGGAGACACCCCAGGACTTTGCTGCGAACGACTACCGAGAAGACGGAGGAGTATCAGGGCGCATCGAAGGAAGTTGTATACAAGGCGAAGCATCGCGGAGCCAGGCAATAGTTGCCCTGCCACCCCTACGTACTGGCAGAGAAGCCCCAAGACTTTGCCGCCAGAAAACACTGAAGAAGTTGTACACAAGTCACAACATTGCGGGACCGAATGGAACATCCTTTGCCTCCACGGAGAAGCTCTAAGACCTCGCTGCGAAAAAGGTGACAACGGACCCCGACGAATATCGTCAGTTTGTGGACCGGTGGAAGTAGTGCCTCGTAGCAACTTACTCTTTCCCCACTGAGATCCATCGAGATGTTCACTTGACCCGCCAGCTATTGCGCACTGCCTGGAGCCAAAGGGATCGGTCTTGGAGTTTATGCGCGCTGACAACATTTGGGAAGACATACAGTATAATCTCAAGCCTACAGGAAAATGGGACGAGGAGTTTTCCTCAGGCCCCATCCACGCCAGCGGACGCATTCTAATAGACTTCAAAGGATATCAGAGAGAAATGTACAAGTCACGGTACGAGGAATACCATGCAATAAAGAATCATTGCTAACAGTCATATAGTGATCATTTCCACCCAATTCAACCAGGTGATGGCGGTTTCACAGAAGATCAAACTCTTATGTCGTCTCCCTATGCGGACGGGTTTTGCTTTGAACAGTCTCGTTGGATGCGCTTTTTTGTTGGCACTTTGCAAAGGTTTATTCCTAACAAGAAGGCCTTTGAACAAGTGATCCTGAAGGAAAGCGTCAAGGAGACAATCGAAGGGTTGGTGGTGGCTCATAGGAGGCCGACAGCGGATCAGTTTCATGACATAATTCAAGAAAAGGGGCAAGGAACAATTCTACTTCTGGTTGGGCCTCCGGGGTGCGGCAAGACGCTAACCGTGGAGGCGCTAGCAATGCACATCGACCGGCAGCTTTACGCATTATCCGCTGGAGAGCTAGGTACCGCGGCCGTGGATCTAGAGCGCAATCTGCAAAATATCTTCGACAGGGCTAGTACTTGGGGAGCTGTCATTCTACTCGACGAAGCAGATTTCCTCATAGAGAAGCGTACAGCAGAGCACTATCGACAGGCCTCGCTTATATCGGTTTTTCTCCGCAAATTGGAGTATTATCGAGGCGTCCTAATTATGACCATGAATCGAGTAGAGAATATGGATGAGGCTGTGCACTCCCGACTGCACTACTCATACAAATTCGAGGCACTCGATCAAAGTGCGCGGGAATGTGTGTGGAGGCTGTACATTTCCAAACAACGAATCGCGACAGACATATTTAGTGACGATGATTTTCAGCGGTGGGGCCGAGTTGAGTTCAACGGGCGCCAGGTGAGTCACTCTGTAAATTCTTCTTGTTGGAACTATTATATTCCTATAGTGTTGGAATCATCATATTCCTATGGCGTCAACATCATGTCTCGTGATCACATTCTTCCTCTCCCTTCTACCCCTTTCTTCACCCCTTTCTTCACCCCCTTCTTTCCCTTCGCTATGAAGGCCTTAAGAATTTTAGAGCAAAGAGAAGGCCTTAAATTAATAGAGCTGCCGCTCTATTACGGCTTCGCTTTTACCGTAAGTATAGAAACTTCGCCTAGCGCTCAATACTATTTCGGTTCAGTAATAAGTGCTTAGTTTAAAAGGGACGCGGCGCCGACGCTGAGTAGGTATTCCGCTATCTATATAAGAAGTAGTAACCGCGTATAATTTCTACTCAGTCGATAAGTCGCGCGCCTCAGTAAATAGTGTGGGCGTTAATATAGATCGATTCTAATGGCCGTACGAAGCGATCGCCACTTATTATTATAGAGAGAGACAACAGCGCACTACGACATGGTTATAGTGCTTATTGTCAGATTTTCGATGGTCTGAGAAGGAGAAGTTTGATTGAGGAAGGAATTAATTGATTCACGAAACTGATTGTTTCTCTGTGATAATTCAATGTGATTATTCTGTCTATCTTCTTAGGTTGTTTTTCACCCTTCTTATATACCCTTATTCATATATTTTCTGTCGGGAAAACCATTGATTTCTAACGGCTTTTTCCGCCTGCGTTCCTCCGTGCCGTGTTTGCTGGCGGTTTTCCCCGCCCGCGTTCCTCCGGTACGCCAGTAGATTTCTTGCTATTACTTATAGTAAAATACACTACTCGCGCTCCTGCGGCTCTCTGGCGCTTTCCGACGCTTTCTGGCGGCTTTCTAGCAGCTCTCCGGCGGCTTGCTGGCGGTTTTTTGCCGGATAGCTATCACATAACTAGTATCATGTGACTACTCGACTGACTAGCGCGTTCTCGAGCTTTCCGGCAGCTTTCTGGCGGTTCTCCGCCGGTTTGCTGTCGGTTTTCTGGGTCACGTGATGGCTGTATTCCTAGTGAACGCTATAGCGTTCTAGTGTTCCTAGGAAGGCCATCACATGCCTCGCGCTCTCTGGCGTTTTCTGGCAGCTTTCCCGCGGCGTGCTGGCGGCTTTCTGGCAGCATTCCCAGAGAAGCCGTCATGTGACTGATGTCATGTGACTACTCAGCTTTCCTGCAGCTTTCTGGCAGCGTTCCTAGAGAAGCCGTCAGGTGACTAGTATCACGTGAGTAGCGATATTCTGACACTTATAGCTATACCGACGCCCTAGAGGAAGGCCTGCTCAACTTAGATAGGCCGGGCGAGCGATTCATGCAGGACGGCGCTGGCATCTACAGGGCGACTTATACATATGACTTCTTAGTAAATCACGGGATTTAGACTATTAATTTTCCGCCGTACTTACCCGATCTCAACCTAATTAAACATCTCTGGTAGGCCCTTAAGCGTTAACTCTATACTAATTACCCTTATATTACTGAATTTAGCACCGGTAAGGATGAATAGGAGAGGTTCTGTACTGCTCTAAAGGACTGCTGGCAGAGAATACCAACGCGCCTAATTCGCAGTCTTATTTTGAGTATGCCTGATAGAATCACCGCCTGTATAGCTGTAAATAGTTACCAGACAAAGTACTAAGTATCAATTTACTAATAAATACTAAGAAGCATCTATTTTGGCCTACTTTTCATGAATCTACGGTTTATTTTGGTGGGAGCACTGCGTCGCGAAATTGACGCCGATCACCTTTAATGCGGAGTAGCTTTAAGAGTTATGTGGCACTGATCCATAAAATTACCTCTGCGCATTTGTCTAACTCTGGTTCAGGGTCTTTCAAGATACGAATCGTTCAGAAAGACCTCACTATAAAAAGATTCAACCAGAGGAAATATGAATTGCAGTTCCCACATCAATTCTTCCATCCCTATTCTCGCTTCGGCGGTGCAATCGCCTCAACCTCAATCTCAATCAACATTTCCTCGAGCCCCAACCTCGGCACACTCAATGCCGTCCAAACGGGCCTGTGCGCCGGGATTCTCTCCTTCAACTTCGGCACCAAATACTTCATGGCCTCATCCATGCCCACCGCATAGCTGCGCCACAAATACACATCTTCCCAGCCTCTCAAACCATGACTTTGCAGCACTCGATCGACATTGGCGAACGCGAGGTCGATTTGGGACTTCATGTCGGAGGGGAGGGAAAATATTCGGGACGTGTTAGAGGGGATGGGTTGGGACATGTCCCAGCCGCCTTGACCGGAGACCTTGATAATGCCCGAGGGGAGAGCGACGGATTGCGAGATGTGATATGTTTCGCCGACTTTTTCGCTGGGGCCCGGGGGGTCGATGTAGGAGAGGGAGGACATTTCTGGGGGACAGGTTGTAAGATGTAGGTTTTTTGAATGGGTTATGGGGAGAGTATACTTGATGGCTCTTCTTATGGCGTTATACAATGTCGTGGGGATGTTTTCAGCTTGCTTCTTGCGGTCTGTAGATATTCAGAAGGGGACCAGTGTCCAGGTAAAATAGGAAGATTATATACATTTCAAGCGCTAGCTTATTTTGGGGAATGGCCTGTGGATTGATAATACATTTCCCGTGCGGGGATACTGTAATTACCGACTCCGCGAATATTCAAGCATCTGGATTGTCAACCTTGAGCAATTCCCGCCGCTGTACGGAGATAATTCCTCATAATTCCTGTTGACCCCGCTTAATACGGGGCATGTTCTTACAAACAAGCTTATTTCAATGGATTCTCAGCTTAGCAACCCGTCCGAACTCATCCGAGCTCGTCCGTAGTGCTTAGAAATTGAGCGCTTGATCTCTTAATAGAAAAGTATAAATACATAATAACTACCTAACACTAATACTGACAACAAGTTATCTCTACCTATCGCTCTATATTATCAAGACACTTCATTTTCCCCGAAACCACCATTATGAGCCTTATCCAACCCCAGCTCGACGCCTCCCGCGACAAATTCTCCACAGCCTTTCCCGATGAATTCAAGATCCCAATTGGAGCCGCTCTATCAGATCTCTCCAAATTCGGTCATTCCACTGCTATCAAAGTCGGCGACAAGCTCCCCGAATTCACCCTCCCAGATGCCATAGAGAAGGAGCAATCCAGCGCCGAGCTCCTCTCACGCGGTCCTCTCGTGATAGCCTTTTACCGCGGGGAATGGTGTCCGGCCTGCAATATCGCTATAAGTGGCCTGTAGAGGCACCTTGCCGAATTTACCGCCAAAGGCGTCACTCTCGTCGGCATCACGCCCCAGAAGCCAAACGGTCTCCTCACGATGACCGAGAAGCACAATCTCGGATTTCCGGTCCTCTCGGATCTCCGTAATGAATATGCGCGCAAGCTGGGCATCGTTTGGAAGCACCCGGATGCTATAGGTCCTCTGGTCGAGCAGATCAACGGCATGAAGTTTGCGGAGGTTAACGGCGACGATTCGAACGAGGTCCCGTTTCCGGCTACGCTGCTGGTCGATCAGAGTGGGACGGTTCGCAATATATTCCTTGAACCGGACTGGACTAGGCGTGTTGAGCCTACGACTGTATTGGAGTGGATCAACGCGTTGTGACGGGATTTTGAGCGTCAGAAACATACAATGAGGGCTGCTATTTGTGTCGGTATGATACCTTTTCATGGCTTAGCTGCTAGAGGCGTGAGAGGACAATAGAGAGCGCGGTTTTGCAATTCGGTTCCCAACAGTTCCATACTTCCCTAGAGCCAAAATATTGGACAGACAAGAAGATTCGACTTTGTAGGACACAATCAACCACTTATTCACGTCCTTGGGGGCGAACAAGATAAACAATTTCCCTCAACAAGTTTGAAAATGAAGATGCGTACAGGAATATTCTCCGCATTAATAACAAGTATTAGTTGCTCGTGGTGGAGCCTAATCATTCGCTATAGTTATCCAAGTAGCCGCTGAGATTCTTTCGCATATGCACATATTCAGCCAGTTATTATACCCATATTCTCGCACGGCGCCTGGAGACCCTCGACGAGCACGCGCTCACTCTCAACCAGGTCGTTCCGCACCACATCTATGACGCCGTATGCGATCGGCTTATTCAGGAGCTGCAGGTTACTGTAGGTCTCGGCCGGACTCGTTGCCCACTTCGACTTAGTCTTCCCATATAGTGCGGAGGGGATACTTGAGTCGGTATAAGATGACAGGATGGTCAGCGAGCGCATTGATGTACGAGCTGGACGGAACGACGTTGTCTAGAACGCGGATTGCGGAGAATGCTACTAGTGGCAGCTGGGTTGACCGATATTGCCGACTTCACCTCGTTGACTATAGCGTTGTCGTGTTGTTTTCTAAGGCGGAATTCACTTCCACATAGCCGTCGTCCGATAAGACATCGATTTCCCTGTGCCGAACTTTACTAGTCTGGGTCCGTTGTTCCTTGCTGTCCTTCCGCTGTGGCGAGCGACGATCCATATTCACATGCGTAGACTGGAGCGGTAACGTCGCTTGGGTTGTGGTGCAGTGACTCCTCGCGCCTAACCCCGGTGGCAGCACACTCTATATTATCTTATGTCCTTCCTATCACGTCGTACTCCCTTCCCATTAGCCGAGACTAGAGCTCACTGCGGCTTGGCCTAGGCATCGGCGCGGGTTGACTCGAGAAGTATGAGGATGCGGCGGGCTCGATCAGGTCGCTCCATCGGTCAGCGGAGGGAGCAACGGCAGGTGTCGGAGCTCGAGGACATGGTATTGGTATGCGCCCTACGTTACAAATCGGCTATCGCTCTGTGGTTGGGCTGTATCTCTACGTGGGCGGCATCGTCGTGTTAAAGCTGGTTCTGACGCTGGATATGCGGGGCCATCTCGCATTAGCCTGGATCGGTAGTTCGCTTCTGCTAGAAGTACCAATCGACGGGGCGGCGCTGCACGAAACTGCACACCGCAGCGCGCCTAGGGCTAATAATGAATTCCTGGTATCAGAGAGAGGTTGTGAGTGTAGGATAAGCCTATTTCGCCAAATTTTGGAGCAATAAGGACTTGAGGTTGGCGCTGTGGGGAGGGAAGTCTGTTAGGCCACGAAAGAAGGCGCCGCACAAATCAGGCTCGGAGACGACGATGCAAATGTAATTTTTGGGGAGGAGTGGATTATAGACATTCATTCAATTCTTCACACTTGCCACTTCCTCACAATAGCAATATTCGTTGTGCGCATAGGTTTTGCAGTTGCTGAAAGTCAAGGTACCCCTCATTTGTCTCGGCACACAGTGTGTCTCGCTACGCAGTGGGGGACGTTACCCCAGTCGGAACCTTCGATCAATACTGCCCTGCACGCCCTACATAACCATCGTCGCGTATATTCTTTAAGTGGTACTAAATGCCAAGCTTGTGGTTGTGGGCCTGTGGCTGGTGGTCTCTTTGCTATTGGGTCGAAAACTGTCGCCACGTGCTCTGCGCTAGCTACAATACTACAGGCGATAGTTTACTGTGGTCTTCCCCTCTGATGATTATCCCCTGCTAGCGCGCGCCACCAATGCCCCACCTTTTTAGAACCTAGGAGATGTTTTCGTTAGCGTTTTCTGTTAGAATAGTACCCCCTCCAGAAACGCCGCCGGAAAGCCGACGGCAAGCTGGCAGCTTTCCTAGAAACGCTAGAAGCTAGTAGTGTTCTCTAGGAACGCTGCCGGAAAGCTGCCGGAAAGTATACTAAGGAAAAAGAATATAAGACGCTAGTAGAAGGAGTGAGAGCGCGGGGAGACAGAGAGAACAACACCTTTCTACACATATAGATTCAATCAATCAATTCAATCAAAATTATCCTTCTCAGAACAACGAAAATCTGACAGGAATAACAGCTACCCACAATACATTAATACCCGCTATAGTGGCAAGCTGCGACAAGGCTGGAGCAGGAGCGGGCCGGCCGACCTCCCTGCTAGCAGTGGCGAATTGAAGTACCGCATGTATATTTGACTTCAGCTTATAAACTTGCCTATTATTACCGCTTTAAGATATTTACTATAAAACCAGATCTATTACGATATTTAGAAGGCATATATATATATTGTAAGCAGCTGAGGCCATGTTACATGATGGGTTCTCGCTATATAAGGGCGTCAAACATGTCTTCTATATATAGACTCCTATACTGACCTATATACTCAATCAATTCATTCAATTCTTCACACGTGCCACTTCCTTACATATATAGTACTAAATCGTTACTACCGTAAGACGTTGATATATAGGATGTATACAGATGTGTATACAGCTTGTTGGCAAACGTTTAAGGGTGACCGCAGCATTTTGACTACTGTCTCGCATTTTTTGGGTGCCACCCACGATAGCGGCCTGCGTCCATACTGGTACTTCGAATTACCGTCAACCTTGCTTTTGTCTAGCAGCATTCTAATCATTGCCTTGTGCCTATTCCGCACTATCCACCATAGCGGCGTCCATCTAGACTAGTTCTTTAAGTCAATATCAACCCCACCTGTGTCGAGTAGTACCTTAACTGCCGCCTTATGTCCTTTATATGCCGCCTACGATAACGGCGTCTATCTAAATTAATCCTTCGAGTCGACGTCGACTTCGCTTGTGTCGAGCAGCATCTTGACCGCTACCCCCCACGTCCATTTAATGCCGCTAACTATAGCGCCGTCCGTCCAAATTGATCCTTCGAATTAATAGTAGCTTTGCCTGTGTCGAGCAGCATCTTGACCACCGCCTCGCGTCTATTCTATACTGCCCACGATAACGGCGTCCGTCCAAATTGATCCTTCGAGTTAATAGTAACTTTGCCTGTGTCGAGCAGCATCTTGACCACCGCCTCGTATCCCTTCTGTGCCGCCAGCGATAGCGGCGTCCATCCGCTTTGGTTCTTCGAGTTAACATTAACCTTGCCTGTGTTAAGCAGTAGCTTGACTACCGTCTCGTCTCCATCCCACGCCGCTAGCAATAGCGGCGTCCATCCACTCTGATCTTTCGAGTCGACGTCGACTTTACCTGTGTCGAGCAGGAGCTCCGTCACCTCCTTGCGTCTGTTGTATGCTGACAGCAATAGCGGCGTCCGTCCGTCCTGATCCTTCGAGTCGACGTCGACCTTGTCTATGTCTAGCAGCATCTTAACTGCTGCCTCGTTTCCGTTCCGTGCCGCCCACGATAACGGCGTCCGTCCAGCCTGATCCTTCGAGTCAACGTCGACCTTGCCTGTGTCGAGCAGCAGCTTGACCACCGCCTCATGCCCGTTCTCTGCAGCCCACGAGAGCGGTGTCTGGCCACCCTTATCCTTCGACTCCAGGTCAGCGCCCTTGTTGAGCAGCATCTTGACCACCGCCTCGTGTCCATTCCGTGTCGCCCACGATAACGGCGTCCGTCCAAATTGATCCTTCGAGTCGACGTCGATCTTGCCTATGTCGAATAGTATCTTGACCACCGCCTCGTGTCCATTATATGCTGCTATTGACAGCGGCGTCCGTCCAAACTGATCCTTCGAGTCGATGTCGACCTTGTCTGTGTCTAGTAGCATCTTAACTGTCGCCTCGTGTCCATTCTGTGCTGCTAATGACAGCGGCGTTCGTCCAACCTGATCCTTCAAGTCGACGTCGACCTTGCCTGTGTCGAGCAGCACCTTAATTGCCGCTTCGTGTCCGTTCCGTGCCGCCCACGATAACGGCGTCCGTCCAGCCTGATCCTTCGAGTCAACGTCGACCTTGCCTGTGTCGAGCAGCAGCTTGACCACCGCCTCATGCCCGTTCTCTGCAGCCCACGAGAGCGGTGTCTGGCCATCCTTGTCCTTCGACTCCAGGTCAGCGCCCTTGTTGAGCAGCATCTTGACCACCGCCTCGTTTCCATTATATGCTGCTATTGACAGCGGCGTCCGTCCGTCCTGATCCTTCGAGTCGACGTCGACCTTGTCTATGTCTAGCAGCATCTTAACTGCCGCCTCGTGTCCATTCTGTGCTGCTAATGACAGCGGCGTCCGTCCAACCTCATCCTTCGAGTCGACGTCGACTTTGCCTGTGTTAACCAGAAGTTCCACTATTGTTCCATGCCCGGCTACTGCTGCCAGTTCTAGTGCAGTACGTCCGTTGATGTCTTTGAAACCTGCGCTCACGCTGCCTTTCTGAAGAATCGTTTTGACAAGCTCAGCTGAACCATATGAGGCAGCTTCTAAAAAAATCTCTTCCAGCACCTCGTTCGTCGAAAACTTGCCCATCTCTACGAGGATCTTTACCATATCCAGTTGATCCATCTCACGTGCTGCATCTAAGGCAGTGAAACCGCCTTCGTCGGCAATCTCCACTGTCGAAGGGTCGTTTTGAAGCAGACACCGAAGAACTCCTTCGTCTTCATTTTCTGTGGCGATCAGCAAAGGAGACTGGCCAAACTCATTGTGAGGATTTCTTGGGGTGTTGTATGATAAGAGTAAACTGACGATGTCCGTAAGTCCTCTTCTAGCAGCAATCATCAAGGCGTCGTTGTCGTAAAACTCATCATCTTCATCATCTTGATATTCTTCAAGATCAGGGTCGGCGCGACTTTGGTACTCTAAAGATTTAGCTGTGCCGGCTCCAGCTTCGAGCAGCTGCAAGATGATATCTTTAAGAACGAGATCTTGTCCAGAAGTGCGGTCTTTTAACGCGAAAAACACAGCACCATCCAGATCAAGTTCGTTCTCAATCGCTATGGAGAGGAGCTTTAGGTTTCTAGTGCTGATAGCGTAAGCCACTAGCGCCGTCTCTCGTCCCAGATATTTAAGACTAGCGCCTGCTTCAATAAGTCTGGAAATGACATCGTCCATTTTGTGATCCAGCGCAATGTCAAGTGCTGTATCGCCATCCTTGTTTTGGGCATTCACATCTATAGCCCGTAGTTGTGTTATCACTTTATGCTGGCTGTCGACCATATGTTCGGTGTGTCCATGCTGGCCTCGGGTAGGTGTTTCTAACAGTGCTAGAGCTATATTCCGATGTCCTTCTCTGATTGCTAGCATTAGTGGCGTGTTTGCGCTTGCATCTCTGCCATTGATATCGTTGTTGTTAGCCTCGAAGAATAATCTGACCGCACTCAGAGAACCAAATGCCACTAAGACATGCAACGCCGTCGCCTCGATGAAGGGCCACCCAATAGGTGTGTGGGCGTACTCAGGATCCAACGTTCTCCAGAAAGTCTCAAGCTTGTGGATCGTTAACGATTTTGGCGCCCACTGCAATGCAGAGAGTAGATCAGACTGGTGGACTCCTTCCTCTTCTGCCTTCTGGATGTGTGCAAACAGAAATCGCACAGCGTATGGTGCTAACGGGAATCTCGACGAGAGGATGCCTCGAGGCAACTGAGCCGCCTCTAATACACCCTCAATTGTTATGTAGCGAAGACATGACCTCGATATCCGAAAGTGACTAGCTCCGGCTTGAGACCAAGATGGAGGCCAACGATCGCTAGGGTTACCCAAAAACTTGTCTAGTAGGTAATCGGCTACTGATTGGTGGATGAGTTGAGCCTCGAGGTCTGAATCTTCGCCACCAGGCATATATTGTTCCCAGAGTTCACGGCTCTGGAAGTAGATCATACCCCTAGAGATATACTTGACGTACCTCTCAAAGCCGGCTAATGTATCAGACCAACCTTCGTGGGCTCTAAGATCGAGAATGGATGTGTAGCTTATATCCTGATCGGTAGCAAGTGCATCCCGAAGTTCTTGTGCAGACAAAGGCCTCTCGGCGAACAAAACCCATTGAAAGAGCTTCACCATTCGAAGCCGATCTGCTGCCGAAACGTCATTAAGAATTCTCTCGTACATTGCGCTTAAAGTCTGCGGACAGTAGGCGAGCTCTTCGAGCAGTTTATCCGCTCTGATACCCTTTAAGTTCTTATCGATTATCGTTTCAGTCACAAGAAACACCCACTGGAACCCACCATCCGATTTTGATAGGATTTCAGTCTCAATCTGCTCACGTTTTGACCCTAGCTGGACGTCCTTTAACCGTTGTTGAGTATACCGTCGAATATCCTTGTAATTCATCTTTTCGACTTGTACTCCAGGAATCGTGTCAAGGGCAAGGATCGGGTAGTGTCTAGAAGAGAGGCATACCTTGAAGCGTGCAGAACTGTGCTCCGCCTGATGAGTAAGGTCTTTAAAGTAGGCTAACAAGCTCTTTGCGGGGCCTTCGCCACATTCATCAAGCGCGTCGATGAAGATAACAATAGGTCGGCTGTGTGTGCCCTTTATCAAAACGTCGGACAAAAGCTCTTGAAGTTCGTTGTCAGACCACTCCCATCTCTCTGCCAAGTAACTTCCATATCGTTTCTCTTTCTCTATAAATCGGGCAGCCAATTGAGCAAGATGTTCTGGAAAGTATCCAAGCATTATATTTAGTAGCGCACGAAATAAACCCAGTGGTGTTTTTTGCAGGTGGTGACCTTGCCCATGAAAGAAAAAGGAAACAACAAGATGGTTAGGATTGAGATGGCGTATCCTCCTAACGCTATGCTTCATGAGCACAGACTTGCCGGCGCCTGGGTTGCCTTTGACCCAAAATAGCCCTGTCGATGCTTTCAACCAAGCCTGGTACTTTGCATCTTCGAGTAGCCATTCACAGGTGTTCTGAGCGATGTGAATGTCGTTGAATCGAGAGTCTTGCTTTGTAAAAGCAAGCGACTTGAGACATTCTAGAGAAGGTTAGCGGTATGCTTCAAGATAGTCACTTCTATTTACCCTCTTCCTCAGCTGTCAAATTTGCGATTACCGGTAATATTGTTGGTGTTTCAAGATTCTGCGGATAGGGAGTCTTGCATTAGTGTCTTGGCCTAGCCTGGCCTGGCTGCTTTATACTTACCAGCGTGAAATCTAGCCGGCTTTCGACCTTAGCAGAGTACTACAAACGAGGCTTGCTTGCTCACTCACCTGTTGATCTCAGAATGCTCCGCAGGTCCCAGTTTTCTGCGCTTGGCGGAGGAGCTCGAAGGACACGGGGAATTGCGCTCTGTCAAGGCATGGGCATTAGCGTGCGAACACAAGGTCAGCCATAGTACTGACTGCGTGTGACTCCAACGACTTCTTCTACTGTACACGATTCCGTCACCTCCGTCGCTGGTATCACGGATAGCAACTCCTTCGCATATGCCGCTGCCACTCCCGCCGCGTACGGCTGCCATGTCTTGTTCTTGTGCGAGTCGGCGTAGTCGCAGATGCCGCGGATGACGAGGCACGGGAAGCTGTTCATCAGGCCCGCCGCCTCCATCTCGAAGCAAAGGATGTCGCCTAGCTCAGCGCTGAGCTTATCTCTTTCTGCCGCGTTCTTCATCACCTGGTTGCCCGATGCAATCATCCCGTAGTGCACCACCACCTCCTCTTCGCTGTCGCGTGGCTGCCTCGTCTCTTGCCTGTCCACGCTGCACGCATCGCACGTCTGCCCTCCCTCGTGGTCGTACGCCGCTTCGAAGAGCACGTCGGGCCCTGTCTTGCTGCGCTGAAATTTAGGAATGCATTCGAGTTTAGCAATATGCTCTAAAATCCCGCACCCGCCGCATAGCTCATTCGCCCGCACTTGGACCACCGCAGCGAGCAGCATGTGCGGTGGAGAGTTTAGGGACCCCGTCCGCTCGAACCCGCTCGGCGTTGCCTTGCCAGCGTCGTACTGCACCACCCCGCCGAAAGTCTTGTTAGGCTGGCTGACTACTACGTCCCCGAGCCGGATGTCTGCCTTTGCGCTGGGGACGCCTCCGCCAATGCCCACTATCAGCCCAAACCGGAGCCCCTTAAACGTCGCCCGCATCTGCATCGCCACAGCTGCCGCCGGGTTATTGCCGATGCGGCCGGCGGGCAGGCATACGATGGCGATGTTGTGTCCGCAGATGGACCCTAGGACGTACAGGTTCTCGTCGTTATCGTCGAGGTCGCGCTTCAGGTTGGCGTGCCTTTCGTCCAGCATCACCTGCGCCGCCGCCAGCTCGACTGGGAGCGCACACACCCATCCCACCGTGTAATCGTTGCGGTGCAGTTGGCGCGCCATTCGCACTCGGTGCGGAGGTGGGAGACGCAGGGGAAAGATAGAGAGGTGCCAGAGGTAGGCTCGGGGGGTGGTGAGAAGTGGTAGTCCTCTTGGCGGGCCGGCAGCGATGCTTACTGCTGCTCAGCCTTGTCGCCTGCTTTACAGCCCACCGCCTACCTGGCAGCTGTCCTAGGCTGAGGCATGGCAGTCTTCGTGCGTCCTGGTGCGTCCCAGCGCGATCCAGCCGCAAGCGCTAGTTGGAGGCCGGGGCTGGCGCGTCAGTAGGATCGACCCGGGCCGCCGATCCATCAGTCAGAGAGTAAGGCAAGAGGATAAGCGCTTAAGCTTGACCTTGTATCAAAGTCGATCCTCTAATAAAAAGTGTAAGCAGCCAGAGCTATGTCATATAACGAGCACTAGCTATAAAAGAGCATTCTACTTATGTTCTTCACATATACATCTATACAGATATATAAAAATAAAATCCTAGATCTAAAACTATTTAGGCACGTTAGCTAGGGCGATGAGGATGCTCATACCTAAGGTGCGCGACCACGAGGCATTCGTAATGCTATGGGGACTGCGTGTCGATAGCCGAAGCGTTTAACCGCCATTGGCTGAGCGCACCGCTACCTAGCACGTACCGTGGCAGGAACACCTGCTAAGGAATAACGATCGATCTCTTGCTTATCTACCTTGAAGTGCGAGCTCTATCACATAAGAAGCACCGCTTTTCTCTCTATGCCGACTCGACACGAACTACAGAATACCGAATCGTACTGATCGGCCTTGCCGATAGGATACGGCGTGGCATGACGCACAATGCATGCAGCTATTCAGCCTTGCTGCGGCGCCTCCTCAGTCTAGGCGCTCTCACTGCCACTTCGCTGCCAACACAATGCTACTCTCTTCTCTAACGGCTCCGCCATATGCACATGCTTCCTGTACCGATTTCGTCTGGGTATGGATCCGCTCAGCATTGCAGCCAGCATCATCGCAGTTCTCCAGCTCTCAGCTAAGGTCCTTGGCTACCTAAACGACGTTAAAGATGCTTCAAAAGACCACTCAAAGTGTGCCGTTGAGGCCTCCAACGTACACAATCTCCTTACCAATTTAAGGTTCCGTCTTGAGGGGGAGAGCACCGATACACCATGGTACACCGCCGTTCGAGCCCTTGGAATCGAAAATGGACCGCTCGACCAGTTCAAGCAAGCGCTCGAAGCGCTCCAGGCCAGGATGACAGACGGAGGTCGGCTAAAGAAGGCAGGTGAAGCACTGTTGTGGAAGTTCAAGAAGGAGGAGATTGCCAGTATACTAGGCCGAATAGAGCGTTTGAAAACGCTGGTAGAGATCGCAATGCAGCTAGATCATTTGTAGGGTTCCTCAGCAACATCGCTAAGCAATGTCACTTACAGAGAGAAGCAAACTATCCCAAGCCATCAAAGACGATACCAATGTCGTTCGGGCGCACGTTGCTATGGTACAGCAATATCAAGACAACGCAAAGCACAGCAAGATGGCAAAATGGCTCTCGCCTACCGACTATCCTGCTCAGCAATCGGACATCATACGTCGCAAACAAGAAGGGACGGGCCAGTGGTTTCTCGACGCACCCGAGTTTGCGAGTTGGCTCGGTAGACCAAAGGGCACTCTTTTCTGCCCAGGGATCCCTGGCGCTGGCAAGACCATGGTGGCCGCGATCGCGATCGACCACTTGCTGACGTCCGTACAAAGTAGCTCAGTCGGAGTCGTATACGTGTACTGCAACCACAAGGACCAGGGAACGCAGGATACGCCGGGTTTGCTGGCAGCTCTCGTCAAGCAGCTGGTGCAGACCCGACCGTTGGCAGCGGAGCCTGTCGAACGGTTGCACAAGCAGCATTCCGACCGAGGGGCAAAGCCGACGTTAGACGAATTATTTAATACGCTTAAAGAAATGCTCACGAAGTACTCTACAGTCTATATCGTGGTCGATGCTCTAGACGAGTGCCGGGACAGCGATGGCACTCGTCGCCAGTTTCTGGCTAGACTCCGGGATCTACAAACGGGACAAGATATCCGCCTCATGGCCACTGCGCGGTTCATACCAGAGATTGAAGATGGTTTTCGAACAGCGACAAAGCTAGAGGTACGGGCCAGCGACGAGGACGTAAGACGGTTCGTGGCTGGTCAAATGTACCGACTGCCTAGGTGTATTCAGCACGACACATCGTTGCAGGACATGGTGGAAGAAAAGATAGCGGAGGCAGCAGACGGCATGTAAGTCTTTCGTCGAGTCTGACGGAATTCAGATTGACAAGCTCCCAGGTTTCTTCTTGCTCACCTGCACGTTGGTTCTTTGCTAGACAAGACAACGGTGAAGAAGGTCAAGACAACGCTAGCCGGCCTTTTCAAGGGTTCGTCTGCACTTGATGAGGCATATGGAGAGGCTGTGCAGAGAATTAAGAACCAGTTAGGTGGCCACTACGAACTTGCTAAACAAGTCATCTCGTGGATCACGTATGCGAAGCGGCCGCTCAATATAGACGAGCTGTGCTGCGCTTTAGCAGTAGAGCAAGACGAAGTAGAGCTCGATCCGGAAAATATACCCGATATCGAGGACCTATTATCTGTGTGCGCTAGCCTTGTCGTTATCGACCGGGAAAGTGCTGTAGTCCGTCTTGTTCACTACACTACGCAAGAATACTTCAAGCGCATCCGAGACGCATGGAACCCGGAGGCCCATTATGACGTTGCATTAACATGTATTACCTACTTATCGTTCGAAAAGTTCAAGAGTGGCAGCTGCTCTTCTGATGAGGAGTTTGAAAAGAGGCTCCAAGAGAGCAAGTTCCTAGCCTATGCTGCTAAGTACTGGGGAGAACATACTGCAGCGATTGAAGGAGATGTTTGTGAGCTAATCTATTCGTTTCTTTCGAATAGCAAGTTAGTTTCGAGCGCCACACAGGTGTTCTTAGCCCCAACGTACAAGTACAGTGGGTATAGTAGGAATTACCCTAAGTATAGCACAGGATTACATCTTGCAGCACGGTTCGGATTGTCAGTTACTGTAGAGGCTGTGCTCCTAAATCAAGAACAGGAAAGGGCGGATATATTAAGAGAAAGAGATAGCGAAGGCCAAACAATATTGTATCTTGCCGTAGAAGCTAGACATTATAGAATGGTGAAGCTGCTGCTCGAGAAGGGCGCCGACGTCAACGCGCAGGGTGGAGGGTACGGTAACGCACTCCAGGCGGCTTCATCTAGAGGCCATAAGGCGGTTATAAAGCTGCTAGTCGAGAAGGGCGCCGACGTTAACGCACAGGGTGGAAGGTACGGTAACGCACTCCAGGCGGCTTCATCTGGAGGCTACGAGGCGATTGTGAAGCTGCTACTCGAGAAGGGCGCCGATATTAACGCACAGGGTGGATTCTACGGTAACGCACTCCAGGCGGCTTCATCTGGAGGCTATAAAGCGATTGTGAAGCTGCTGCTCGAGAAGGGCGCCGACGTTAATACGCAGGGTAGAGAGTATAGTAACGCACTCCAGGCGGCTTCATACCAAGGCCACGAGGCGATTGTAAAGCTGCTGCTCGACAAGGGCGCCGACGTTAACGCGCAGGGTGGAGGGTACGGTAACGCACTCCAGGCGGCTTCATCTAGGGGCTATAAGGCGATTATGAAGCTGCTGCTCGACAAGGGCGCCGACGTTAACGCGCAGGGTGGATTATACGGCAACGCACTCCAGGCGGCTTCATACCAAGGCCACGAGGCGATTGTAAAGCTGCTGCTTGATAAGGACGCCGACGTTAACGCGCAGGGTGGAGAGTATGGCAACGCACTCCAGACGGCTTCATACCAAGGCCACGAGGTGATTGTAAAGCTGCTGCTCGACAAGGGCGCCAACGTTAATACGCAGGGTGGAGAGCACGGTAACGCACTCCAGGCGGCTTCATACCAAGGCCACGAGGCGATTGTGAAGCTGCTGCTCGACAAGGGCGCCGACGTTAACGCGCAGGGTGGATGGCATAGTAACGCACTCCAGGCTGCTTTAGAAGGAGGTCACGAAGCAATTATGAAACTACTACTCGAGAAGGGCGCCGATATTAACGCACAGGATAGATTCTACGGTAACGCACTCCAGGCGGCTTCATTTGGAGGCCACGAAGCGATTGTAAAGCTGCTACTCGAGAAGGGCGCCGACGTTAATGCGCAGGGTGGAAAGTATGGCAACGCACTCTACGCGGCTTCATACCAAGGCTACGAAGCGATTGTGAAGCTACTACTCGAGAAGGGCGTTAATATTAACGTACAGGGTGGAGAGTACGGCAACGCACTCCAGGCGGCTTCATTTAGAGGCCACGAAGCAATTGTGAAGCTGCTGCTCGAGAAGGGCGCTGACGTTAACGCGCAGGGTAAATTCTATGGTAACGCACTCTACGCGGCTTTATCTAGAGGCTACGAAGTAATTGTAAAGCTACTGCTCGAGAAGGGCGCCGACGTTAATGCGCAGGGTGGAGAGTACGGCAACGCACTCCAGGCGGCTTCATACCAAGGCCACGAGGTGATTATAAAGCTGCTGCTCGACAAGGGTGCCGATGTTAACGCGCAGGGTGGAGAGTACGGCAACGCACTCTACGCGGCTTCATACCAAGGCCACGAGGCGATTGTAAAACTGCTGCTCGACAAGGGCGCCGACGTTAACGCGCAGGGTGGATGGTATGGTAACGCACTCCAGGCGGCTTCATCTGGAGACTACGAGGCGATTGTGAAGCTGTTGCTCGAGAAGGGCGCCGATATTAACGCACAGGGTGGATTCTACGGTAACGCACTCCAGGCGGCTTTATCTGGAGGCTACGAAGCGATTGTAAAGCTGCTGCTCGACAAGGGCGCCGACGTCAACGCGCAGGGTGGAAAGTATGGTAACGCACTCTACGCGGCTTCATACCAAGGCTACGAGGCGATTATACAGCTGTTACGCAGTAAAGGTGCAACTTGACCTCTAGGATAGTACATTTTGTATATGTTTGCTGGTGTCGCACTTTTGTGTGCGTGGGGTGGTTGTTTACATCAAACGAGTAAATGTAGTATATTGTGTGTAATTGATTGTGTCGTGCATGATGGTTCACCCTAGCCGTAGCTTATCTGCAAAAACCACAGCAAGATTACTAACGCAGCCAGCTCTCGCGACAACTGGGTAACTATCAATATATCAGCTTACATAACATCTAATCGTGGTAGTTAACGTATTCCACCACTCATCCGAACACCTGTTATCCGTCGGACGGTAACAAATACAGCGATCACCTAGAAAGGGAGCGCAGCGAGCGTTTATAGGTGAGAAAGGCATCGCCAGGCCGGAAACCATTCGAGATGGAAGTACCGAGGGCATGGTGGGGCGAGTGACTCAGTAGTCACGTGACCTAGAAAGGTGTCCCGCCAAGAATGAGTGGGATACACACTAAATGAGGGATTTGGCTAAGAGTCAGACGTAATTCACCAGAGCCTAGAGTAGCAGAATGTATTTAAGGAGGATTTCCTTTGGTAACTATTCTAGTCCTGTCAGATTTTCTATGTTCTGAGAAGGATGATTTTGATTGAAGTAATTGATTGATTCTCTGTTATAAAGGCCTTCTACGCGTCCTCCTTATATACTTTTCACTCATACGTTTTCTGTCAGCTTTCTGGCGGTTTTCCGTCGGTTTGCTGGCGGCATTCCAGCGGCGTTCCTCAGGAACGCTACTAGCTTTCTAGCTAGTGCTCATAGAGAACGCTACTAGTGTTCTCGCGTTCTTAGGAGAGCCATTAGCTGACCGGCGCTTTCTGGCGCTTTCTGGCAGCTTTCCGGCGGCATGCTGGCGGCTTTCCGGCGGCGTTCCTAGGAAGGCTATCACGTGACTAGTACTATTCTGACAAGTCCTCGTAGTCAACCTTTCGTATGAAGACCTAATTCCAAGATTGATAAATCAGATTGTTACCAGCACCCTTGTTGCCTTCTCTTGCTACAGATCACACTAAATAATCCCTGTCAGAATAGCACTAGTCACATGACGGCCTCTCCAGGAACGCTGCCAGAAAGCCGCCGTTACGTGACCCGGAAAGCCGCCAGCTTGCGCAAAAAAGTGCTAGTCAGCTGACAAGTCACGTGATACAAGTCACATGACATCAGTCACCTGACGGCTTCTCTGGGAATGCTGCCAGAAAGCCGCCAGTACGCCGCCAGAAAGCTGCCAGCAAACCGACGGAAAGCGCTAGAAAGCCGCCAGAAAGTGCCAGAAAGCCGCAAGAAAGCGTCGGAAAGCGCAAGAAAGCGCTAGTCAGATAACCGCTCTCCTAGGAACGCGAGTAGTATTTTACTATAAGTAATAGCTAGAGAACTAGTAGCGTTCTAAAAGGAACGCCGCCAGAATGCCGTCAGCAAACCGGCGGAAAACCGCCAGCAAACCGACGGAAAACCGCCAGAAAGCTGACGGAAAATATATAGACGAAAGGTATATAAGAAGGAAGCGTAGAAGACCTTTCTATATACAGAACAATTATATACAATTATCACAGAGAATCAATCAGTTTCTTTAAACAATCAATTACTTCGTTCAAAATCTTTCCTTTCAGAACATAGAAAATCTGACAATCCCTACGCAACAGCCGAGTCCTTAGGTAAGGAGCTAGCACTGCAAAACTCACCAAAATCGCGAAATCAGCCCCCTGCAATCTCAACAATGCCTTGGTAATAAACTCTAAAACTTTATTTTTAGACCCTTAGTAGAATTTTAGAGTAATAGGTATAGTTGTTAGAATAGGACCTCTCCTAGAAATGCCGCTAGAAAGCCGCCAGCAAACCGGCGGAAAGCGTACGAGTGAAAGGAATATAAGAAGGACGTATAGAGGTGTTAGAATAGCACCTCTTCTAGGAACGCCGCCGGAAAGCCGCCAGAAAGCGCCAAAAAGCGCCAGTCACGTGACAGCTTTCCTAGGAACGCTAGAACACTAGTAAGTGTTCTCTATGAACGCTGCTGGAAAGCCGCCAGCAAACCGCCGGAAAGCGTACGAGTGAACGGAATATAAGAAGGACGCGTAGAGGACCTTTCTAGAATAGAATTAGTCAATTAAGCTAGGCTATATAGTTTCCGAACACATATAGTTTCCAAACACTTATCTATATAAAATATGGCCGTGCGTAACCATACACCTCTACGAATCCTTTATAATAATTTATGAACTTTTTATAGCTTATAGCTATATATATATTCTATATAAAAATAGAGTAAAATTCTAGAAATATATAATAGAAAAAGAGATATTTAAGAATTTTAATTTTCTATAGTAAAAAAACTCCTTAATTATAATAGTTCTAAAAAATTAAAAATTCTAGATCTATTTTAAGTTATATTTTATATATAATATATAAGATATAAATAATTCTAATTAATAATTAAAAAGTTATCTTAAAAAATAAGATATAATAAGGTAAAAAATAAAATATTTAAAATAACTTTTTAATTACTAATTAGAATTATCTATATCTTATATATTATATATAAGATATATATTAAAATAAATCTAAAATTTTAGATCTTTTATAACTATTATAATTAAGAAGTTTTTTTACTATAGAGAATTAAAATTCTTAAATATCTCTTTTTCTATTATATATTTCTAGAATTTTACTCTATTTTTATATAGAATATATATATAGCTATAAGCTATAAAAAGTTCATAAATTATTATAAAGGATTTGTAGAGGTGCACGGTTACGCACGGCTATATTTTGTATGGATGATTGTTCGGAAACCATATGTGTTCGGAAACTATATAGCCCAGCTTACTTCAATCAAAATCATCCTTCTCAGAACATCGAAAATCTAACAATTAACTATCGCCTCCGGCGCAACCTTATGGTCGGAGCGGGTCGGCCGTCCTCCCTGCTAGCGGTGGCAATATCAGGTAACGTGATTTGTTATCCGTCGGACGGTAACAATACAGCAATCACCTAAGAAGGGAACATGTGGAACGTTTACAGGTGAAAAGAAGATCACCAAGTCGGAAACCATTCGAGATGGGAGTACCGAGGACCAGGTGGGGCAAGTGACCCAGCAGTCACATGACCTAGAAAGGGATCCCGCCAAGAATAGGGATCCCAGGGACCCACGAGATATGCAGGACCCTTAGAGGAACCACGGTAATTGGTTCTAGGATACAAGGTACAGAATGTATTTAAGGAGGATTTCCTTTGGAGTTATTCTGGTTCCTTGTAGTCAAACTTTATATCTGAATTGAGTTCCAAGATTGATAACCACCTCAATACCGAATCAACAGATTGTTACCGGCAACTATCTTGTCTTCTCTTGATCACACTGAATAATCCCATACGCACGGCCGAGTCCTTAGGTAAGGAGCCAGCGTGTAACATGATTCATCACTCATCCGCCAGCGCCAAGATACACCAAAAATCGCGAAAATCGGCTCCCTGCCATCTCAACAACGCCCAGGTAACAAGCTCTAAGATATTTTATATAGGCTCTTATATCTATTTTATAACTACTATCAAGTTCTAAAGAGATTCTAATAGGTAGTTCTAAAGATCTGGTATTTTGGGGGCTAAAAACTCAGAGAAAACTTAAAAAGTTAATTATCTAACAGAATACTATGTATTCTGCTCTTAGCTTCTAGAAAGAGTCTTTACATAGAGGCTAGAATCTGTATATAAGATCTTAGAGCTTATTACCTAGGTGTTGTTGAGATGGCAGGGGGCCGATTTTCGCGATTTTCGGTGTATCTTGGCGCTGGCGGATGAGTGATGAAACACGTTAGCTAGTTACTGCAGCCACGGGTTACTAACTCTTGCAGGTCAGCCTCACAGCTGCGGCCTGCCCCGCCAACCTCATCCAACCTAGTCCTTGGAGTATTAATTAACGCAATCACTAGCCAACACAACTACATATCAAATAATCTACTATTCTTCTCTGTGACTTACCCTGCCTAGGCCCACGGAAACCCCACCTTGATGCGCCTTCTACGAATTGAAGCGGACGGCGCTTTCAGCCTGTGCGAACACGTGGGAAGAGATATTCCACGATATGCGATCCTTTCACATACATGGGGAGCGGACCACGAAGAGGTTACCTTTAGAGACTTCGAACAAGGTACAGGCAAGAGCAAGACGGGTTATCGCAAGCTTACCTTCTGCGGCAAGCAAGCAACGAATGATGGCCTGCAGTTCTTCTGGATAGACACCTGCTGCATCGACAAGGCAAGCAGTGCAGAGCTTTCGGAAGCTATCAACTCCATGTTCCACTGGTATCAGCATGCGGTCAAGTGCTACGTGTACCTCTCCGATGTTTCGACTAGTGGCTTCGCCAGAAATGACCAGTCTTTCCAGAAGAGCAGGTGGTTCACCCGAGGATGGACACTGCAGGAGCTTATTGCCCCCATATGTGTTGAGTTCTTTTCCTCAGAGGGCGACAAAATTGGGGACAAAAGTTCAATGGTTCAAGAAATTCACAATATCACAAGAATTCCGATCCAGGCTCTCCAAGGAACTCCTTTGGCTCATTTCAGCGTCGGTGAGCGGATGTTATGGACAGAAAAGCGCAAGACGAAGCGTGAAGAGGACGCGGCCTACTGCCTGCTAGGCATTTTCGAAATCCACATGCCTCTCTTATACGGCGAGGGACAGAAAAAGGCATTTAGTCGTCTCCACAAGGAACTCAAAGAATCTTCAGAGGATGGTCTGCATGTCCCACCATCACCAGCGCTCTATATGGAGCAATCAAAGCGTAAATGGAGGCCTTTCTCGACCGCGCCTAGCAGCGGGGGCCTAGACTTCGTGGAGCGATTTAATATCCCTGGCGTTCTTAGTGCTTATATAGATGCCATGAAAAACACCGAAGCCTACAAAGATTTTGGAGTCGATCCATATCACACAAATCCTGAGTCTGAGGACAATAGACCAAGGCCTAAAGTAAGGGCGAACGTAATTGGAATATCCGATGGGAAAAGAAGAGAAATGCATAACCCTCAGCTTGGAGATCAGGACCTAGAGGCTGTATTTAAGGGGGTCCTCAGCTATGCGCTTGATACTGTCGATGCAGATGAAAGCACGAGGCCACAATCGCGTAGCGATTCCGAAGGCTATCACGAAGCGCTTGCTAATATCCTAGGTTGGCCGAGCGAGAAGACAAAGAACAAGAACAAGGCGTCCCTTCCGACATCTATGGTAGACGAATTTGGTGGGGCTTCTAGATGGAGAGAGAAGTTTGCCTACCAAGTTGAGATGCTTCAAAATGCTATCAACATCCTTTCCAACCATGTCCCCCCAACCAACTGTGCGTCTCACTCATTGCAGCAATCAACCGAACTAGAAGATTATGTAAAAAGTAGGGTCTCCTTTCTATACTACATTGTAGGCGCGGCTCACGTGTACACTTAGATGAGCAAATCCAGGATCGGATCGGATATGCAAGCGTCCAGGAGATTTTTCAGCTTTTGGCCGACATAAAGCGTAGGGCAAGGCTAGAATCGCAGAACACAGTCAATGACTGGCTTGACGTAACAAAATTCGACAACCAATATAACATCGCCCAGTATTACGATAAGCAAGTCTCTTTGCGCCTCGAAGGAACATGCGAATGGTTTTTTTCCCACCCCGCTTACCGTGCGTGGATCTCAGAGGAACATTCGGATAAATCGGCTAGAATCCTTTGGATATGTGCGCCTGCTGGACATGGTAAGACAGTGCTCTGCGCGAAACTCGTCGAGCACCTTAAAGACATACAATTATTTCCCGTTGCGTACTTCTTCGTTTCTCCACATGCTCAATCCGGCGGCGAACCAAGCTTAATCCTTAGATCCTGGATCGCACAAATAGCACAGCTTGATTCAAACGTTTTAGAAGTGGTCCGACGAAACTCCGAACCCGGGCAAAGGGCATCGGAGTCTGCCATCTGGTCTCTCTTCAGATCCGTTGTCTCTGAAAATAGTAGCTATGCTTTCATTCTTGACGGATTCGATGAGTATAGTCGACTGGAAGATGCTCGAACAGAATTCTTGCAGAAGCTTAAAGAAGCGACCAAGCAAACTACCTCACGTATACTCATTACGAGTAGAGACGAAACAGACATAAAAGCAGAATTATCTCCGAGAGTAGTCCAACATGCAGGACATGCCATGCTGCAATGCAGGATCTCCAACGAAGATCTTCGACACGACATAACACGTTTCTCTCGGAGTGTAGTCGACAAGAAGCTGCCGAATAAGGATGACCATCTCAAACGAGATTTAGCAGGTCAGCTCGCTGAAAAGTGTGAGGGCATGTTTTTGTGGATTAAACTGCAACAAGACCAATTGCGAGGTGGCAAAAATGCGAAGCAACTGCAAAATATTGTAAAGAATATGCCAATTGGGCTCGAGAAAACCTATGAGCGGAACTGGAAAATCATTTAAAGCCACCCTCTCGAGGAACAAAATCGTGCTCTGGCTATACTTAGGTGGACAACATTCGCGTTACGACCTTTGACTGTGTCCGAGATCACTGAAGCTCTCATTATTAGGTCTGATGATAGTAGCACTACTCTTCAATTGGACGAACTTCCTGACAACGTCGATGAAGAATATATCAACAGCGAGATTATCGACATCTGCGGTGCCCTTGTTGAAGTAAGGACGGAAAAGTTTGGAGACGGAGATGGAGCTGGTTCCAAAACCATTCATCTGATCTATTCATCAGTTCGAGAATTTCTACTCTCTAGCCTAGCAAATACATCCGATCACTATTCAGAATCTGGTCGAACCCCTGGCCAAGCTGAGCAGCACGAGCACCTCGCGGCGATTTGTCTCGGCTACCTAAATTGTGACGATGTCTGGCAACTGCGCACAACGCAAGAGATCTCTAGATTCAGGCGTAGTTTCAACCATTACGCTGCAAGGCACTGGAATTCCCATATGACTGCAGCAGGAAAGGACAATGCCAAGCTAGTCAGCTTGGTGACGGATTTCTTTCGTCCTGAAAACAAAAACTTTGATCACTGGAGGAGGTACGTTGAATCTTCCAATGCAACAGCAGATAGCATTCAAGAAGAGAATAGGGCTACAGCAACACCGTTGTATTATGCAGCTTTGCTTGACCTTCCTGCAATAATGGAGCATATCTGGGCAGAGGACCCGGCTCAATTAGACAAGGTAGGAGGTGAATACGGCACCCCTTTGCAAGCGGCTTGTTTCAAGGGCCACGAGTTGGCGTTCAGCCTATTGATTGGTTGGGGTGCGAACCCAAACATCGAGGGCGGGAAATTCGGAATTCCTATGAATGCTGCGATAGCTGAAGGCCGGAGGAGCATGACGAAAGCTCTTATGGGTATGGATGTGAACTATTCCTTGCAAGACCCTATGGGAAGGACACCACTATATACAGCTGCCATGAACGGCGACTCTGAGGTTGTTCGCTGGCTCACTGAAGTCGGCACGGAACAAACAACAACAAATAAATACGGCCAGACGCCACTCAACGCAGCGGCGAGTAATGGCCATCTCGAAGTCGTCAAGCTGCTCCTAGACAAGGGTGCTGATATAGAGGCTGCAAACAGCAACGGATCGACGCCACTTCACCGCGCATCAGACAGCGGCCATCTCGAAGTCGTCAAGCTGCTCCTAGACAAGGGTGCTAATATAGCAGCTGTAACTAGTGACGGATCGACGCCACTTGACTTCGCATCAGATAGCGGCTATCTCGAAGTCGTTAAGCTGCTCCTAGACAAGGGTGCTAATATAGCAGCTTCAAACAGCAACGGATGGACACCACTTAACTTAGCATCAAACAATGGCCATCTTGAAGTCGTTAAGCTGCTCCTAGACAAGGGTGCTGATATAGCAGCTGCAAATAGTAACGGATGGACGCCACTTCACTGCGCATTAAATAATGGCCATCTCGAAGTCGTTAAGCTACTCCTAGATAAGGGTGCTAATATAGCAGCTGTAAACAGCAACGGATCGACGCCACTTAATTCTGTATCAAATAAAGGCTATTTCGAAGTCGTTAGGCTGCTCCTAGACATGGGTGCTGATATAGAGGCTGCAAACAGCAACGGATGGACGCCACTTAACTCAGCATCAAATAATGGCCATCTCGAAGTCGTTAAGCTGCTCCTAGACAAGGGTGCTAATATAGCAGCTGCAAACAGCAACGGATGGACGCCACTTAACTCAGCATCAAATAATGGCCATCTCGAAGTCGTTAAGCTGCTCCTAGACAAGGGTGCTAATATAGCAGCTGCAAATAGCAACGGATGGACACCACTTAACTTAGCATCAAATAATGGCCATCTCGAAGTCGTCAAGCTGCTCCTAGACATGGGTGCTGATATAGCAGCTGTAAACAGCAACGGATGGACGCCACTTAACTCAGCATCAAACAATGGCCATCTCGAAGTCGTCAAGCTGCTACTAGACAAGGGTGCTGATATAGCAGCTGCAAACAGCAACGGATCGACGCCACTTAACTCAGCATCAGATAGCGGCCATCTCAAAGTCGTTAAGCTGCTCCTAGACAAGGGTGCTGATATAGAGGCTGCAAACAGCAACGGATGGACGCCACTTAACTTAGCATCAAACAATGGCCATCTCGAAGTCGTTAAGCTGCTCCTAGACATGGGTGCTGATATAGCAGCTGCAAATAGCAACGGATGGATACCTTTGAGATCAGCAGTTATTAAAGGCCATCTCCAAGTCGCCAAGCTACTTCTTGAGAAGGGCACTCAAGTAGTGGCAAGCAACAATGGATGGACTCTATTGCATGAGGCTTCATATTGTGGTCATGTCGATGTAGCCAAGCTGATGCTTAGTAAAGGACTCGTCGAATTAAAGTCTATGGATCGGATTGGTCGGACTCCGCTATTGATGGCTGCAGAGAACTTACATGAGGTGGTAGTAGAGCTATTGCTTACGAAAGACAGTGGCGACCAGACTACTAAAACCACCGACACTCGGTTACTATTGTCCAGAGTTGTAGAGGATGAACTTGCAATGGTAAAGAAACTGCTTCTTGACATAGACAGCGCCGAACTGAACTCTAATATCTGTGAATATGATTCTACACCGCTCATGTGGGCCGCAAAGAAGGGATATGAGGAAGTGGTAAAATTGCTGCTTACGAAAGACGGCGTCAATCCAGATCGAACAGACGAATTCGGACAGACGCCTCTATTATGCGCTGCAGCAAACGGGCATGAGTCCGTGGTGAAGCTGCTATTAGCGAAAGACGATGTTGACCCGAACTGCAAAGATACTTATGCTGAATATGGTCAAACGCCACTGGCGTGGGCGGCAAAGAAGGGGCATGAAGCAGCTGTACAGCTGCTATTGGCGAAGGATGGCGTTGACTGGCACTGTAAAGACAACTCCGGTCGGACGCCGCTGTCTTTAGCGGAAAATGAGGGACACGTGGCTGTGGTTAAGCTCCTGCAAAATCATTCTTGATTTCTTAAAACATTTGCCTATTGAACATTTATCTTTTTTTTTCTCGCCGGCCGGTGTTGGAATTATATAACTGACGTCATGTGACTGCTCAGCTCGCCGTCGGTTTGCTGGCAGCTTTCCGAGTCACATGACAGCTGCGTTCACTGGCTGCGTTCCCTGGCTGCACCCCCTTTCTTTCCCTTCGCTATGAGTCATCGCGCGCGCGAGCTAGGTCCTATAGCGCGCCGTGCGTCACAAGGAGATTCGCGTCTCCTTCTATATAAACTCCTCCATAGTTCTCTTTATATAGAATCAATCGTCTTCTCTCATACAAAGTTATTGCAGCTGCAGACCGATTCAACCCGTGCACCTATTGCCGTGCCAACAGTATAATTCTTCTAGGTAGGTAGCATCGCGATGGTTGTGATATAGGCGCGGGAATTCTGGTGGGGTGGGCAGCCTAGTGTTGCGGTGGATCCGCTTAGTCATACCCCGCCTCGCTCAAGTAGCCATATAAGCTCCACTCCAAGCTCCAGTGCAAGCAGCGCACCTCACCCACCGCAAGCTAGCCTTGATACAACCATGGCTTCAGACACTGTGGATTCGTCTTTCTTCCTGACACGAATAGCCCTAGGTAACGTTGTCGTCCAAGGTAAGAGCCCGCAGCTACACGCGACTTCGCCGTATCTTGCTGACTGCTGTAGATCCGCCAAAGTTCGATCTCGAATCGTACATCTCAAACTACCAAGGCATGCCCGTCCATTGTGGAAATACGAATACAGTCCTCTGACCATCCCTAGGTTTTACCCGTATAGATCGTCTCCACCACATCGGCTCTCACTCGACTTATCTCGCCGTCGAAGCGTATCGAACAGCCATTGAGGAGGTGAAGCGGGGAAGAAATGTCGAACTGTACCACCTACTCATCTCTGAGCTGAAAATGATTGCACCCGATGACCCGGCAGCTTCCGTAGACACACAGTGGGCCGAGAGCACGACAAGGAAGGTGGAGGTCGAGCACGAGAAACTTGAGCACGAGCTCAAATCATACAAGAACAACATGATCAAGGAGAGCATACGTGTGAGTAATTGAGTCGCCAGAAATCCAAGGATATCACGAACTGATAGGACTACCATGCAGATGGGAAACGAAGACATGGGCCACTTCTATTATTCCTGCGGGGACTGGAGCGCCGCTCACAAAGCGTATCTGCGCATGCGCGAGCACTGTACCTCATCCAAGCATCTCGCCGACATGATCCTTCGCCTTGTTTTTGTCAGCATCGCACAGAAGTCCTGGCTCAGTGTCAATTCGCACATCGCCAAGGTGGATTCCACTCAACTGAAAGGCGAGGAAAAGACGAAGCTGGAGCCTATTGTTTCCGCTTGTATAGGCCTGGCACACATGTGCACTGGCTCGTTCAGGGACGCTGCCGTATCTTTCCTCAACGTATCCCCGACGTTTTTGACCGCTGAGCCTGCCGGTGGAATAGTATGGCAAAAGGAGGTCTTGACTGGCAATGACATAGCCGTCTACGGCGGACTCTGTGCACTCGCATCCATGGACCGTAACGAGCTTCAAGACCAAGTACTCCTCAACAGCGACTTTCGGAACTTCCTCGAATTAGAACCCCACATCAGACGCGCCATCAACCTCTTCTGCAACTCCAAGTACAGTGCCTGTTTGGAGGTGCTCGAGGGTTACCGGAATGACTACCTTCTGGATGTGTACATGTCGAGCGTCCTGACCAGCATATATGGCCGTATCCGAACGAAGAGCATCGTGCAATACTTTATCCCCTTCAGCTGCGTCACGCTGGACGAAATGGCCCAAAAATTCCAGCTGACTGGCGAATACGCGTCCATCGAGGACGAGCTGGAGGCGATGATCAACAACGGAACCCTGGACGCGCGTATCGATCTCGTCGACCGTCTCCTCATCTCCCCGCCCACCAACCCCCGGTACAGCGTCCATGCCGACGCACTCGCCATGGCCGAGGCGTATGACCACACGCTGCGGCTCCGCCTCACGCGTCTCAACATGCTTGCGGCCGGCATGGAAGTTCGACAGGAGAAGCACAGCCAGAAGGACGCACCTTCGCTTGGGGACAACATCAGCGCGGGTTTCAGGGGAATCGGATCGAGGATCGGCCTATCTGGGTAGATGCAGCGCGACCCCTGTTTTCCCCTCACAACAAACGGTTATTAATCATAGCATTTGCAGGCGTTCACGGAGGACTGCGTAGAACGACGTAATGACTGGCATCTGGCTCTCATGGCGTTCGGTATGCCCCTTCTGATGGGCTTGAGCGAGAGCATGGATATGCGACTTCAACGATGATGACAGCGGTATGAGAACCAGCAGATGATGATCGAGGAACACTTCTCCGAAGGCAGTAGGATGGTTAGTCGGCCGTCAAAGGCATAGATAGATCGAAAGCATGACTTCAAAAAAAAAAAAAAAAAAGGCAAATGCAGCGTGTGAATTTGTTTCCATTGTCGCGGCCGACCTGTATAGCATGCACCATCACCGTCAACTCCATGCCAGTGTTAAGAGGGGTATAAATAAAACCATGCACTGTGTGTCCTTCGCGTGCGCTCGTTTCCAACATGCATTCCAAACCGAAGAAAAAAAAACAGGAGAATGGCCATCAAATCTTCATCCCAGTCATCATCGCCATGTACAGAGTGTCTCATGGAAACGGAAAAGCCCGAAAATGTTCACGACTTCCAGAGTACCTAGCTTTAAAGCTCGCTCCAAAAACCTACCTTTCAAGACCTTCGAGATTGATCTTATTTCAGGCTTTTATACTTTGCCATGAGACAAGTCCCCAACGGTCAAGGGCTCCCCATCATCACACCCATGATGCTTCTCCACTAGCGATAGACTCGATTCCCAGAGGCAGACCACTGGTCCGGTTGCTGCTGCTGCGCGCTCTGGTACCCGTAATACGCAGTGCCCGGCCATCCGCCAAAGTCCCTCGTGTAGGGATTCGTCGCCTCTGCACTAGGGGCCATGCCCGCGCTGATCTGGTGGTTTTGCGGCTGCGACGCCGTCTGCGGAGACATGGTCTGGGGCATGTTCTGCCCGGACAGGGGACGACTCAGTCCGTAGGGGTTGGCCGTGTGCGTGGCAAAGTGGTTGTATGATGTTGTCTGCAGCTGCTGTGTGTTTTGGATCTGTTGCTGCGTGGGTTGCAGTTGCTGCTGAGCCGCGGCGGCTTGGAGTTGCTGTTGCATCGTCGGCTGGGGTTGCACTTGAGCAGTCTGTAACTGCTGTAACTGCTGTTGTTGCGCATGGCTTTGACTGTGGCTACGGCTGTGTTGATGTTGATGCTGTCTTTGATGCTGGTGCGAAGAACCTTGCGGTTGTTTGTCTGATTGGGATTGATGCTGCGGTTGTGGTCGGGGGGGTTTGGATGCCTGTACGGCCTGTGGCGTCTGAGATGGGGTGGAAGATGAGCGCCTTTTCTCACTTTCTAACTCTTGTATCCGAGCTTTGGCTTCCTCGAGCTCCTTCTTCATTCGCTCCAACTCCGTAAGCTCACTCATCGCCGCTACCGCTTGGCGTATGGGCTCCGCTGTCTCCATAACGCCAGATGGACGTCGCTCTTCTAGGGCTTGGCCGGAATAGTGACATTGCCGATTCTTATCAACGCAAGTTTGACAGACAGGCCGCGTTCCATCACACTAAGGAAGAGTCAGGACCATAAACCAAAGGCATGATAGCCCCTGCGCTGACTTTTTAAAAAACACCAAGCCAAGGGCGTACATTGAGGTGTTGGAATGCTACGTACCTTTGTCTTCTTCGCCTTGCATATATCACAGCTATTTCTGAGCCGTTTGCGTGACGCAGGCTGAGACTGTTGGTGCGGGACTGGGTTGGGTTGATGCTGTTGTACTTGCTGTACCTGCTGTACCTGTTGAGATGGCGGGGCAAGCTGCGGCTCAGGATGATTAACAGGCTGGTGCTGAGCAATTGGGGGAGGCGGTGGTGGCGGTGGCGGAGGTGGTTCAGGTGCTGGATCGTGCCGTATCAGCTCCAGCAACGATCGCAGACTCTGTGCTCGCAAGTCGCTCTCAAGGGAGGTCGACGATCTCGGCTCGTCAACCTTCGTCTTCTTCAACTTTTGAACGTCTCCGTTAGGAGGGGGCTCAAGCTTCGGTGGTTTCGGCCGGCTCTGTATCCTCTCCAGCGCTTCAGGATCGTTCTCCTCGAGGAACTTGCGACGCTTTGAGTCCTTGCGTGGCGGCGGTGCACGCTCTTCGTACGTCTTGTGTATGGGTATGTGCTTGTAGATGACATCCAGAGACTGCTTGGTCGCGGAGAACTTGATAGACAGCACGCCTCTGCAGTCGTAGACTGGTTTGGTAGCGCGCTTGCCGAGCTTCGTGCCCTTGCCGTTGGCGGCCCGGTCCTTGTTCAGCAGGGAGTCGTTGCAGTAGTAGGAGAAGCGGAAAGCATCATCCTCGCGGCTATTCCAGCAGTTATGGAAGCTATAGCGAAAGCCATCGCATCGCTGGATGACCTCGACGCAGCACTTGGCTATCGCCCGTTGCCTTGCCATCTTCATCTTGGGATCGGAGGTCGGACGCAGGGCTTCCATGACATCCATGTTGATCTTGGGCTCGTCCTTCTTGCCATCGTGGGTGGTCACGCTAGAAGGGCTCGCAGAGGCAGCAGTGGCGGTTGGACTGAAATGGGCGAGGCTCAGCGCGAGGGTGGAATCGTTCACGTTCTGGTAGGGGTTGAGCTGCGCAGAAAACTGCTGGCTGCGAAGCGTGCTCGCGGAGGGATAGCCTTGAGATGTGTCGCGATGGTGGTGGTGCTGCTGTTGCGTCGAGGGTTGCGGTGGCGGCGGCGGCTGTTGCTGTTGCTGTTGTTGCTGCTGCTGCTGCTGCTGCTGCTGCTGCTGCGACGTTCGCGCATTGGGAGGCACGGACACGCTGAAGGTCGTGCCGATCCAGAAAGACAGTTGGCAGTCGGTGTGCTCTGGATGTTCGGGCGGGCTGTTCAGATACTCGCGCAGGGACGACTCGAAGGCCTCGAGGGAGTTGACGCTGTACGTAACCGTCTTGGCCTGCGGGTCGCGAGCCTGGCGGCCGCGGGCGAGGTGGACGGGCCCGCTGAAGATGGCATCCTGAGTGTTCTGGTAGTTGACAGCGGCAGGGGCAGGATGCTCCATGGCAGCGGAGACCGAACCCCAGTCAAGTCGACTAGCAACTGTTGCGATAGAGAGGGTGTGGATTAGACAGGTACAGCGACGCTGCCGGTGCTGCGAGCCTGACGGCCTGGTCTGCTAGTGCCAACATCTGTCTCTGTGCCGCCAGCTCTTCTGGGAACCAAAACCTCGGTGGCAGCGCCACAAGGCCGCCTCGGGGCGCGCTTGGGTCGCTGTGCGCGACGGAAATGGGAAGAGGGAAAAATTCGACCCTCTTTCCATCGCGTGCGTTACGACAGCTTGTTTGGAACGCAGTCCCTGGGGACCGCTGCCCGGGGCCGCCAACCATGCCTGCTTGCTATTCCTCACTACCGCTGGCCGCGACCTTATGCCCCATGCAACTGCAGCTGCTCGGGGCTGCTCGGCACCAGTGCTAACACTTTGCTCTGGATGATCAAGCTGCAGCGCCAGAGCCTCCATCTCCATGGTGAGATCGCATTTGCTGGGTATTCGACCACGACCAGCCAGCCTGTGCGACCGTTCCAAGGCGGCCCGTCACATTCACCGCACGCAGCCAGGAGCACTATTAGCACCGCTTGACGAAACACGACGGCACGACGGCTTCAGACTTGTTTAGCCACACACTGCACCTCCCCACCATCAAAGTCTCTTCCACCGAAGCCAGCGCCCTCGCCGATGTAGGTATCCAGCTCCGGTCAGCCCAAATGCCACAACCCCCCCCGCGTTTCCATGGCAGGCAACTCGAGTGGCGTGTAGATCTTCCTTCCTTCGTTTCCGCCCATGTACGAAATAATAGTTCCACATCCGCAGGCACGGCTCGCTCTCTAAGCATCACGACGCCCGCACCTCTCTTCCCCCCGTGCCTCCAGTCCTCATCCCCATGCATGCATGCTACAATAGCTACCGTGACTGTCCCCAAAAAACCTACGTCCCTTCCCCCATCATGCATGTATGTAGACCCCATGTACCCGCCCCAGCGTCCCCCTCCGCCCCTTCCCTTCTTTCCCCTTCCAGCCCCGCTGTATTTCCCCTTCATAACTCCCTCCCACCCTTCCCCCATCCCGTCTCC
>Ga0247757_10000327_pt1 | contig 40270 bp, 33 predicted proteins | sample UWRJL126311R4_FD_180929 | JGI IMG/M metagenome (GOLD analysis project Ga0247757, IMG submission 180929) | Plant litter microbial communities from Arlington Agricultural Research Station in Wisconsin, United States - UWRJ-L126-311R-4 | ecosystem: Environmental > Terrestrial > Plant litter >... | reverse complement strand
CGACGAGGCGACGCTGGCCGACCCGCACGTGAGTGGTCGGGTCCGGATTCCGATGCTGAGCGGTCGGCGGTCGCTCAACCTGTCGAACGCCGCCGCGGTCGCGGTGTACGAGGCGTGGCGCCAGCACGGATTCACCGGCGCGGTCTGACCCCGGTCACCAGGTGTCCCAGTGGGTGAGCTGCTCGGCGGGCAGCCGCTTGGCGAGCTTGAAATCGGTGCCTTTGGTGTAGGCGATCGGGAAGAGCCCACCCTGGCTGTAGGAGTCGAAGGGGATGCCCAGCAGCTCGGCGGCCTTCTCCTCACCGCCGTTGGGTAGGTGCAGCGTCGTCCACGCGGAGCCGAGCCCGCGGGACCGCAGGGCCAGCATGAAGCTCCACACCGCGGGCAGCAGAGAACCCCAGTAGCCGGCGCTCGACGCCGCGGTCGGCTTGCCCGCCAGGCACGGGATCAACATGACCGGGGCCTTCTCGAGGTTGTCGCTGAGGTAGCGCGCCGAATCCTCGACCCGCGGCCGCTGCGCGTCGCGCATGTCGCCCACCTCGGGCTTCTTCTGGTCGAGATACGGGTTGGCGTTGGCCCGGTAGATCTCGGCCAGGGCGTGCTTCTTGTCAGGGTCGGTGACGAACAACCACTGCCAGCCTTGGCTGTTCGAGCCCGTCGGCGCCTGCAGCGCGATGTCGAGACACTCCATCAGCACGTCGCGGGGCACCGGCTTGTCGAAATCGAGGCGCTTGCGCACCGAGCGCGTGGTGGTCAGGACGTCGTCGGCGGAGAGGTTGAGCGTCATGACCTGAGATTACCGCCGGGCGCCGGGCCGGAGCATCAGACCCAATTGCGCACCGAAGGCGCGTATCCCGCGGGCTTGTCAGCCACCTTGGCCCCCGGGCTGACGATCATGTGCTGATACTCCGGCGTGAACATCGAATAGACCGACTGCGGTTTCACGGCACCGGCCATGTCGAGGGCGGCGCGCAATTCGGCAGGGATCTCGAAGTCCAAGGCGGCCATCGTGGCGGTGAGTTGGGCGGGACTGCTCGCTCCGACGATCGCCGCGGCGATACCGGGTTGCGTTGCCACCCAGTTGATCGCGACCTGCGCCATCGTCACGTCCAGCTTCGCGGCGACGTCGGCGAGCACATCGAGGAGCTGCCAATCCCTGTCGGTCAGGTCCAACGCATCGGCGCCGGTGACACTCAGCCGTCCACTACCCCCGACACCCCTGTCTCGCGCGTGGTACTTGCCGCTGAGAAAGCCCTGCGCGAGCGGACTCCACGCGGTGATACCCATCCCGAGGTTCTGCGCCATCTCGACGTGTTCTGTTTCGATGGCCCTGGAGATCAACGAGTACGGCAGCTGCAGGGTGATCAGCGGGGTGAGATGGTTCTCGCGGGCCAGTGTCTGGGCCTGCGCGGCGTACCAGGCAGGCGTATCGGAGATGCCCGCGTAGCGGATCTTTCCTACGCGCACCAGATCGTCGAACGTCGCCATGACCTCCTCGGCAGGTGTGAGCCGGTCCCAGGTGTGCAGAAGGTAGACATCGACGTAGTCGGTACCCAGGCGGCGCAGCGAGTCGTCCAGTGCGCGCACCATGTGTTTGCGTCCGTTACCGCCGGCGTTCGGATCGCCCGGGTCCACACTGTTGGTGAATTTGGTCGTCAACACGACTCGGTCGCGGATCCCCTTCTCGGACAACACCTTCCCAAGGATCGTTTCACTCTCGCCATCGGTGTAGAAATCGGCGGTGTCGATGAAGTTGCCCCCCGCCTCGACGTACTCGTGCAGGATGGCGCGCGAATCGTCGACGGACTTTCCGTACGGGGCGTGGTAACCACCGGTGCCGAAGTTCATGGTGCCCAGCGCAAGCCTGCTGACACGCAGGCCCGATCGGCCAAGAAGGTAGTACTCATCGATGGCCACAGGTGACGCTCCTCCTCCGCTCGGGCAGACCGTCGCCACTGTGCATGCAGAAAAATGGACTTGCAAGTCCACTTCGTGTGGCGGAGCTCAGCTGCGGAGCGCGGCGATGCCTTCGTCGAGTGCCGATTCCAGGTAGGAGAGGTCACCGGTGGACATCAGCACCCCGACGCCACCCTGGATGCCGGCCAGCAGAGCCGCGCCTGCCCGCTCGGCGTCCCGATCCGCGGAGATCTCACCCTTGTCCTGCATCGCGCGGATGCCCGACACGATCGCAGCACGCCACTTGACGAACAGCTCCCGTGAGATCGCCTGGGCGCCGGGGGTTGTCCGGCCGACCTCGGCGATCAAACCGGCCATCGGGCAGAGGTGGCCCTGCCTGCGATACCGATCGACTACCGTGTCCCGCCATTTCTCCCACGCGTCCCATGACGTCAGGTCGCCAAGGAACGGCTGCTGGTCCTCGATGACACGCTCGGCCTCGTAACGGGCGATTTCGAGGTACAGCTCCTCCTTGCCGGCTGGAAAATAATGGAACAGCTGGCTTTTCGAGGTTCGGGTGCGCTCCATGATGTGGTCGAGCGTGGTCAGGGCCGCACCCCGCTGTCGGCACTCCTGCGAGGCACCCTCGATGATGCGTTGACGCGTCGCCGACCCCTTGGCTGTCAACTTCATCGCACCAGGGTATCGGCGCGTCAGCGGAAGTCGCGGGACTTGGCGGCCACTCGCAGGCTCAGCGGCCCCATCCGGTCGGCGACGACGGTCACCGCGCCGGTGGCGTTCTGCACGATGCCGCGCACCACCAGCGCCGAGGCCGTCTGCGCCAACCGGCGGTGCCGCGCCCACACCGCAGGCATACACAGCACGTTGACCATCCCCGTCTCGTCCTCGAGGTTGACGAACGTCACCCCCTGCGCCGTCGCGGGCCGCTGCCGGTGGGTGACTGCGCCGGCGACCAGCACGCGGGTGCCATCGGGCACCGACAGCAGGCCGTCGGCAGGCACCACCCCCATCGCGTCGAGGTCGGCCCGCAGGAACTCTGTCGGATAGCGGTCGGGCGACACCCCGGTCGCCCACACGTCGGCCGCCGTCAGCTCCAGCTCGGTCATGCCGGGCAGCGCCGGGACGTGCGAGGCGGATCCGACACCGGGCAACCGGTCCGGCCGTTCGGCCGCCGCGGCACCGGCAGCCCACAACCCCTCGCGGCGGGTGATGTCGAAACACCCCAGGGCGCCCGCGGTGGCCAGCGCCTCGGTCTGCGGCACCGACAGTTGCACGCGCCCGGTCAGATCGAGCAGAGAGACGAACGGCCCGTTGGTATTTCGCTCCTGCACGAGCCGCTCGGCCAGGTCGTCGCCGATGTGCCGGACGCTGCCGAGCCCGAGCCGCACCTCGGCACCCGCGTTCTCCAGCGTGGCGTGGGCGAGGCTGGCGTTGACGTCAGGGCCGTGTACCAGCACACCGTGGCGCCGGGCGTCGGCGACCAGTGACTGCGGCGAGTAGAAACCCATCGGCTGGGCGCGCAGCAGCGCTGCACAGAACGCGGCAGGGTGATGCAGCTTGAACCACGACGAGTAGAACACCAGCGACGCGAAGCTCAGCGAATGACTCTCGGGGAAGCCGAAATTGGCGAATGCCTCCAACTTCTCGTAGATCCGCTGCGCCACGTCGCCGGTGATGCCGTGCAGGTCGGCCATCCCGTCGAAGAACCGGCCGCGCAACCGGCGCATCTTCTCGGTGGAACGTTTGGAGCCCATGGCGCGGCGCAGCTGATCGGCCTCGGCAGGCGAGAACCCCGCGCAGTCGACGGCCAGCTGCATCAGCTGCTCCTGAAAGAGCGGAACTCCCAACGTCTTCCGCAGCGCGGACTCCATCGACGGGTGGTCGTAGGTGACCGGCTCCTCGCCGTTGCGCCGCTTGATGTACGGGTGCACCGACCCGCCCTGGATGGGACCGGGCCGGATCAGCGCGACCTCGACCACCAGGTCGTAGAACTTCCGGGGTTTCAGCCGGGGCAGCGTCGCCATCTGCGCGCGGGACTCCACCTGGAACACCCCGACCGAATCGGCGCGCTGCAGCATCTCGTACACACCCGCCTCGGACAGGTCCAGCATGGCCAGGTCAACCTCGATGCCCTTGTGTTCGGCGACCAGGTCAATGCAGTAGTGCAGCGCCGAGAGCATGCCGAGGCCAAGCATGTCGAACTTCACCAAACCGATTGCGGCGCAATCGTCTTTGTCCCACTGCAGGACACTGCGATTCTCCATCCTGGCCCATTCCACCGGGCACACGTCGGCGATCGGGCGGTCGCAGATCACCATCCCGCCGGAATGGATGCCCATGTGCCTGGGCAGATTGGAGATCTGCTTGGCCAGCTCGATGACCTGCTCGGGGATGTCCTCGGTGTGCGGAGCCTCGGCCAGGTCGCCCCACTGGCCGAGTTGCTTGCTCCACGCATCCTGCTGCCCCTGTGAGAAACCCAGTGCGCGTGCCATGTCCCGCACCGCGCTGCGGCCGCGATAGGTGATCACGTTGGCCACCTGCGCGGCGTACTGCCTGCCGTACCGCTGGTAGACGTACTGGATCGCCTGCTCCCGCAGGTCGGATTCGATGTCGATGTCGATGTCGGGTGGGCCGTCCCGCGCCGGGGAGAGGAACCGCTCGAAGAGGAGATCGTTGGCGATCGGGTCGACATTGGTGACCTTCAACGCGTAGCAGACTGCCGAGTTGGCCGCCGACCCCCGGCCCTGGGACAGGATCCCGTTCTCCCGGCAGAACCGGGTGATGTCGTGCACCACGAGGAAGTAACCGGGGAAGTTCAGCTTCTCGATCACCCGCAGCTCGTGTTCGATCTGGGTGTAGGCGCGCGGCGACCGGTCCCGCGGACCGTACCGCTCCCGTGCGCCCTGCATCGTCAGGTGCCGCAGCCAGCTGTCCTCGGTGTGCCCGGCGGGCACGTCGAACGGCGGCAACTGCGGTGCGATGAGGGCCAGGCCGAAGGCGCACTGCTGCGCGAGTTCGGCTGCGGCGCCGACCACCTCGGGGGCCCCGGCGAAAATCCTCGCCATTTCTTCTCCCGAGCGCAGATGCGAACCCCCCAGCGGCGCCAGATGTCCCGCGGCCTCGTCCATCGAGTTCCTGGCCCGGATCGCGCCCATCGCCATGGCGAGCCGCCCCCGGGCCGGTTCGGCGAAATGCGCCGCGGTGGTGGCGACGACGTCGAGACCGAACCGGGGCGCCAACGCGGCCAGCGCCGCGTTGCGTTCGTCGTCACCCGGATGCCCGTGATGGGTGAGTTCGACGGTGACCCGGTCCCTGCCGAATCGGTCGACCAGATCTGCCAGCGCCGCCGCAGCGGCGTCCGGGCCGCCCGCCGAGAGCGCGGTGCGCACATGGCCTTTGCGGCAACCGGTGAGGATCTGCCAGTGCCCGCCCGCGGCTTCGGTCAGCGCGTCGTAGTCGTAGCGCAGGACGCCCTTCTCTCCCCCGGCCAGATGCGCGGCGGCCAGTTGCCGGGACAACCGCCGGTAGCCCTCGGGCCCGCGGGCGAGCACCAGCAGGTGCGGCCCGGGCGGGTCGGGGACGTCGGTGCGGCTGCCCCCGCCCAGCGACAGCTCCGCGCCGAACACGGTGGCCATGTCGAGTTCGCGTGCCGCCTCGGCGAAGCGGACCACCCCGTACAGACCGTCGTGGTCGGTCAGCGCGATGGCGCGCAGATCGAGCCTGGCGGCCTCCTCCACGAGTTCTTCGGGGGTGCTCGCCCCGTCGAGGAAGCTGTAGGCCGAATGCGCGTGCAGCTCGGCGTACGGAACCGATGTCGTCGACGACGGGCGCTGCCCGGACGCCTGGTACTGCCCCCGTTTGCGCGACCAGGCCGGACTGTCACCGCCGTCGCCGATCTGTTGGTCGACGGGCCAGCCGGCCCGGCGCGGTCGACTGTTGAGGACGCGCTCCATCTCGCCCCAGCCCGGCGGACCGTTGTGCCAACCCACCCGGACATCGTATCGAACATCCGTTCGAGAGTCAGGCGGTCCTTCCGGTGCCCGGCTGATGGTCGTCCCCGTTGTCGTCCGGGTCCTCGTCCAGCTTGGGCCGCAGCACGTAGCGGACCTGGTTGCCGCCTGCCATCCTGGCCTGGTCGATGGCCTGGGTGGCCACCGCGATCAGCTTGTCCAGCACGTCGTCCGGCGGCTCGGCGGCCAGTGGCGGCAGCGGGGTGCACACCACCCCGATGCTGGCGGTCAGCCGCTGCGGCGTCGAGGCGATCCCGCCCCGGATGCGTTCGACCAGCGGCGAGGCATCGGCGGTGGTGAAGGTGTCCGCGATCAGGAAGTCGTCGTCGGAGACGTGCGCGACGACGGCGTTGTGCCGGACGGTTTCCCGCAGCGCCTGCCCCACCGACACCCGCGCCCGGTTGCCACCGCTGGCTCCGGACAACCCCAGCAGCAGCGAGAAGCTGTCGATGTTGACCGCCACCACCACCAGGTACTTGTCGTCGCTGCGGCTGCGTGAGGCCAGCAGCGTGGCCACCGCGTGGTAGAACGCGTCGCGGTGCAGCAAACCGGTGAGCTGTTCGATGTCGGCGTGATGGGTGTCGGGCTGGATCAGGATGATCATCGCGCGGCAGGCGAACGCCACGAAGACGTTGAGCAGGACGATCATGCCGGTGGCACACAGCGCCAGTGCCAGATCCGTCTCCGCCAGCCGGACGATCAGCACACCCAGGGCCAGCACGGCCACCGTCCACACCACCGACAGCAGATGCCGCGTGTGGAAACACACCACGAACGCGGTGAGCACCGCGAAGCTGGCAGCACCGGTGAGCCCCACCACGGCACTGGTCTGGATCAACGCCGAGACCGCGATGCCCACCGAACCCGCGATCACGCAGAGCAGCGACTGCACCCGCGACGGCCAGTGGTCGCGCAGCCACAACCCGGCCAGACCCAGGCAGGCAAGCCCGATCACCACCGCGGCGGTTCGGCCGAAACCGTCCTGCGGACCCGTGGGGCTGGCGAGCAGACCCATCGGGATGAGCCCGAGCGCCGCGATGCAGACCGCGACCAGACGGCAGGTGGCCGCCTGCAGACCACGGGCGGCGAGGACGGCAGTAAACCAGTAGTACTGATCCGAGCCCCACAGTGCAGGACCGATCGCAGAGGCAGGCGACCACCGCAAACCATCAAACATCGAGCCACCCCTGCCCCGACCGCCTGCGGTCCAGATCAAAACCCCCACCCACAGCCGAAGGCTACCAGCCCAGCAAACCCTTTCCCAGAACAAACAGCGGGTTTGCCCTTGACGTGATCATCCAGCGAACTGCACGTCACCGTCCTCGAGCACCAGCCGGGCATCGGATCCGTCGGGGCCTGCGGCCTGGGTCCGGAACACCGCCCTGCCGCCGTCCAGCCGCCAGATCGAGGTGGACAGCGTCTCGCCGGGAAACACCGGCGAGGTGAATCGGGCGGAGACGGCGGTGATCCGGGTGGCATCGCCGTCGCCGAGAGCGGCGACGAGCGCCCGGCCCGCCACCCCGTACGTGCACAGCCCATGCAGGATCGGCTTCGGGAAGCCGGCCAGGGCAGCAAACCACGGATCGCTGTGCAGGGGGTTGCGGTCACCCGACAGGCGATAGATCAGCGCCTGGTCCTCGCGGGTGGGCAGTGCAACCGTCGCGTCGGGCTCCCGGTCGGGGACCTCGGGCGCGGACGGCCGCTGCCCCGGCTCCCCTCCGAAACCACCGGCTCCGCGGATCACCAGCGTGGTGAGCGTCTCGACGACCGCGGCGCCGCTGTCGGGGTCGCTGCCGGTCGCCTTGAGCATCACGATCGCGTTCTTGCCCTCACCCTTGTCCTGAATGTCGGCGACCTCGCTGACCACGCTCAGCGCTCCTGCCGCGGGCAACGGCGAGAACAGCCGCACGCTCTGCGACCCGTGCAGCAGCCGGCTGAAGTCGAACGACCCGATGCTGCCCACCGCGGCGAACGGCGAGCACGCGATGACCGCGTACGTCGGCAACACCTGCTGGGTGACGTCGTGACTGTTCTCGGTGGTGAACGCGAGATCGGCGGTGCCCGCACCCACACCCAGCGCGTAGAGAAGGGTGTCACGGTCTTTCCAGCGGTAGGTCTGCGGCGCGGAGGTGGCGCCTACGGCGTTCGGATCGATGGGCATGTGTTCCTCCTACGCCACGGCACCGACACTTGGCAAGGTTTGCTCGGCGCGCCGAACGCCGGGGGTTCTGTGACGATGGGCGGATGGCCGATGCGGACCCGGACTTCACCTGGTTGCCCGACCTCGCCTCGCGACCCCTCGGTGGCGCGGTGATCTGGGCGAACGACGAGACGTTCGCCGAGAAGGAGAACCTCATCACCCGGGAACCGGCGACGTTCCGGCCGGCGACCTTCGGGCACAAGGGGCAGATCTACGACGGCTGGGAGACGCGGCGCAGGCGGGAGCCCGGCCACGACGAGGCGATCGTGCGGCTCGGCATTCCCGGCGTGATCGGCGGCGTGGTGGTGGACACCGCGTTCTTCACCGGGAACTACCCGCCCGAGGTCTCGGTGGAAGCGATCGAGGTCACCGGCTACCCACGCCGGGAGAGGCTGGCCGAGGACTCCGGGTGGACGACGATCGTCGAGCGGGCGAAGATCGCAGGCGACACTCGCAATCCGTTTCCCGTAGCCTCCGAAAGACGCTGGACGCACGTGCGATTGAGCATCTACCCCGACGGAGGTGTCGCGCGGCTGCGGGTGCACGGTCAGGCCCGTCCCGACCGCGGTGTCGCCGGACTCGACCTCGCCGCCCTGGAGAACGGCGGCATGGTGCTGGATTGTTCGAACCGCTTCTACAGCTCGCCTGCGAACCTCATCTCCCCCGGCCGGGCGTCGGTGATGGGTGACGGCTGGGAGACCGCGCGCAGGCGCACCGACGGCAACGAGTGGGTGCACCTGCGCCTGGCCGGCCGCGGCGTGATCCGGACGGCCGAACTCGACACGAGCTACTTCATCGGCAACAGCCCGGGCGCGGCCCGGTTGTCCGGACGCACCGAAGACGGCGAGTGGGTCGAAATACTGCCCCGCACAGAGCTTCTTCCCGACACCCGGCACCGGTTCACCGTCCACGCCGAGACACCGGTCGACGAGGCCCGGCTCGACATCTATCCCGACGGCGGCATGGCGCGGCTGCGCCTGTACGGCGAGTTGGCATGACCACCGCGCGCGACATGGTGGGTTACGGCCGCAACCCACCGCATCCCGACTGGCCGGGCGGCGCCGCCATCGCCGTCCAGATCGTCCTCAATTACGAAGAGGGAGCCGAGAATTCGGTGCTCGACGGCGATCCGACCGCCGAGACGTTCCTGTCGGAGATGACGCCCGCCGAGGCTTTCCCCGACCGGCACATGAGCATGGAGTCGCTGTACGAATACGGCTCGCGAGCCGGATTGTGGCGCCTGCTGCGGGTATTCGAGCGCCGCGGCATCCCGCTGACCGTCTTCGGCGTCGCCCGGGCCCTGCAGCGCAATCCCGAGGCGGTGGCCGCGTTCGGCGAACTCGGCCACGAGATCGCCTGCCACGGCCTGGTCTGGACGTCGTATCAGCGCATCGACCGCGACACCGAACGCCGCCACATGGCCGAAGCGGTGCAGATCCTGCGCGACCTCACCGGCACCACACCGCTGGGCTGGTACACCGGGCGCGATTCGCCGAACACCCGCGAACTGGTGGTCGAACACGGTGGGTTCGCCTACGACGCGGACTCCTACGCCGACGACCTGCCCTACTGGGTCACCGTGCACGGCACCGACCACCTCGTGGTGCCGTACACGCTGGACACCAACGACATGCGCTTCGCATCGCCCGCCGGGTTCGCCAACGGCGACGAGTTCTTCGCCCACCTGCGCGACGCCTTCGACGTGCTCTACGCCGAGGGGGCGGCCGGCGCACCCAAGATGCTCTCGGTGGGCCTGCACTGCCGGCTCGCAGGCCGGCCCGCCCGCACCCGCGCCCTCGAGCGCTTCCTCGACCACGTGCAGTCCCACGACCGCGTCTGGTTGGCCCGGCGTATCGAGATCGCCGAGCACTGGCGGCGCCGTCACCCGCCCGGGAGGTAACCCCCTGGCGGCGGGGCGAATTCGCCGCGCTTGGACGTGCCGAGTCCCATCGCGACCAGGGACTGCACCGTCAGCGTCGCCGCGGTCACCCCGTCGACGACGGGCACCCCCAGTTCGGCGCTGATCGACGCGCACATCGTGGCCATCCCGGCACACCCGAGGACCACGGCGTCGGAATCGTCGGCTTCCACCGCGTGCCTGCACGCCTCGGTGACGACCTTGATGGCGTCGGGATCCTCGAGAGCCAGCACGGGGAGCTCACAGGCGTGGATGCCACGGCAGAACCCCTGCATGCCATAGCGGTGCGCGAGATCGGCGGCCTGTCCGATGGTGCGCGCCAACGTGGTCACCACGCTGAAGCCGCGACCGAGATGGCTCGCGGTGTGCATCGCCGCCTCGGCGATCCCGATCACCGGTCCGCGCGCCACCTCCCTGGCGGCGTACAGTCCCGGATCGCCGAAGCAGGCGATCACGTACCCGTCGACGCCCTGCTGCTCGCCCGCCGCGATCGCCTCGAGAACCCCCGGCACGCTCATCGCTTCGTCGTAGTGGCTCTCGATCGACGGCGGACCTGAGCGCGAGGTGATGCCGGTGACCGAGGTGCCCGGTGCGACGACGGCCCGGGCGCTGCGGGTGATGGCGTCGGTCATCGCCTCCGTGCTGTTGGGGTTGACGACCCAGATCTGCGTCACGGCAGCGGTGACACGGCGAAGCGGGCGGTGCGGGTGGCCAGCAGGTGGTACAGGCCGAACCCGACGCCGCACCCGATGAACCAGCTGTACTGCGCGGCGGTGTGCATGCCGGCCACCGACCCGCCGAGCAGCACCGGCACGACGGCGAGCACCGCGGCGACGACCGTGCTGATGACCGCCGCCGGATTGTAACCCCTGGTGTACCAATAGGTTCCGCTCTCGTCGAGGGTGAACATGGCGTCGATGTCGACCTTCTGCTTGTGCACCAGGTAGTAGTGGGCGATCAGCACCCCGAACAGGGGCCCGATGAAGGCGCCCAGCGTCTCGAGCGTGTAGTGGATCACCTCGGGATTGTTGTAGAGGTTCCACGGCGTGATCAACACCGAACCCACGGCGGCGATCATGCCGCCGGCGCGCCAGCTGATCCGCTGCGGGCTGACGTTGGAGAAGTCGAACGCCGGGGAGATGAAGTTCGCGACGATGTTGATGCCGATGGTCGCGATGGTGAACGTCAACGCCCCCAACACGATGGCGAACGTCGAGTCGATGCGCGCGACGGTCGCGACGGGATCGGTGAGCAGTTCACCGAACACCGGCACCGTCAGCGATGCGGTGACGACCACCAGCAGCGAGAACACCAGGAAGTTGACCGGCAGACCCAGGAAGTTGCCGCGCTTGACCGCGTCGAAAGACTTGCCGTAACGGGAGAAGTCACCGAAGTTGAGCATCGGCCCCGAGAAGTAGGACACCACCAGCGCGATCGCGCCGAGCATGACGGGGATGGATTCGACGCCGGTGTAGGTGACCCCACCGAGGTTGAGGTCGATCGCACCCCACCCCGCCTTGAAGATGAGATAACCGCACAGCAGGAACATCACGACATACACGGCGGGACCGCAGAAGTCGATGAACCGGCGGATCGCCTCCATACCGCGCCAGAACACACACGCCTGCAGGATCCACAGCAGGATGAAGCTGCCCCAGCCCAGCAGCGGCAACCCCAGGAAGCCGTGGGTGTCCACGTCGGCGTAGGCCGCCAGTCCGGGAAAGAGCTTGAGCAGCACGACATCCAGCGCCGCCGAGGCCAGGTAGGTCTGGATGCCGTACCAGGCCACGGCGATCAATCCCCGGATGATCGCGGGGATGTTGGCGCCGAGCACCCCGAAGACGCTGCGGCAGATCACCGGATACGGAACACCGGTCGCCTGGCTGGGTTTGGCGACCAGGTTGCAGAAGACGTTGACGATGACGATCCCGATGAGCAGCGCGACCAGCACCTGCCAGCTGGCCAGCCCGAGCGCGAACAGGCTGCCCGCGGTGACGTAACCGCCCACGCTGTGCACGTCGGACATCCAGAACGCGAAGATGTTGTACGACGACCACGTCTGCTTGGCCAGCGGCGCCAGGTCCTCGTTGGTCAACCGCGGGTCGTATCCCGGTTTGATGACCCCACCCCCGACGGGGTGACCGGACGCTTCGATGAGATCGCCTGCGCCAACAGCGGCGCCGGGCGGGAGTTGCGTGGTGGCCTTCGGGGTGTCGATCTCCGTCATGCGCGGACGCTAACCACGGTGTGTTGCCTGCATGTTTCCGGCGGGGCACCTGGCTATTGCGGCGAAGATATATCCGTGGCCAGCAGCCCGGTGTCGGTCGGCAGCGTCGCGATGACGGCATTGAGCCGCTGCGAGTGCCGTTCGGACGTGTCGAGCAGGCGCTCGACGTCCCCGGCGAGGAAGGCCCGCACCAGCTCGCAGTGGTCGGCGTGCAGCGCCGCGCGCTCCGTGGGCCCCACGTGGACCATCGACTGCACCGGTTCGGTCACGTTCCAGGCGGATTCGAGCATGTGCAGCAGCCGGTGCATGCGCGAAGGCCGCGCCAGCGCCAGGTGGAACTCGCGGCTTTGCCGGTGATAGGCCGCCGGGTCGTCGTCGCGCAGCGCCCGTTGCAGCTCCTCGTTGGCGGCGACGATCGCAGCCCGGTCCTCGTCGGTGGCGTTGGCCAGCGCGACCGCCAGCGACGCCGACTCCAACGTCTCGCGCACGATGTACATCTCGCGCAGTTCCTGTGGCGTCAGCTGGGCCACGGCGTATCCGGCGTTGCTCCGGTGCGACACCAGGCCCTCCCCGATCAGCGTCTTGAGCGATTCCCGCACCGGGATCTGGCTCACGCCGAAGAGTTCGGCGACCTCGGCCAGCGGGATGAGGGTGCCCGGCGGGACGGCCCCGGCGAGGATCACGCGCCGCAGTTCGTCGAGGATGGCCTGCTGCGGACGGCCGGGCCGGTCGACGACGAGCGTGTCCACCAGTGCCGAGCGTCGTCGGGGCGCCATGGCGACACGGTAGGCGGCGAATGTTTCCGGGGTGCTACCTGTTCGAGTGTTCGATCACGTGACTGCCTTCACGAAGTACACCCGGTCGAATCCCTCGTCGACGCGACGATCCACCTCGACGAATCCGAGGTGTGGGTAGAGCTCGAGATTTTCGGTCATGGCGGCATTCGTGTAGAGGCGAACCTCGCCGCACCCGCGCGCGCGGGCGCGCTCTTCGACGAACTCGAACAGCACCCTTGCGAAGCCGCGGCCCCGGCCCGCCGCGCTGACGGCGATGGTGTCGACGAACACGTGGTCGGGCTCGTCCACCGTCACGAGGACGCCGACGGTCTCACCGTCGTCATCGCCGTCGAGGACGACGTGCACCTGCCCGGTATGACGGACGAGGCTCGCGTAATCGACGGTCATCGGGGCGGGCGCGCGACCGATGCGGTCGATGTAGGGCGTGAACGCCTCGGCGATGATCCGCTCGATGTCGTCGACGTCGTCGAGCGTCGCCGCCCTGACCGCCGATCCCGTCACCGGCGGAGGTGATGGCGTCATGACGCCGAGGTCGGTGCCGCCAGCACGCGCGCGAGGTCAGGGTCGGCCTCGAGGTAACCGGTCAACAGGTCGCGCGCGACGGTGACCGAGTCGACGAGCGGATGCAGCGCGAACGCCTGGAGAGCCTCGGCGGCCGAGGCCGTACGCACCGCCTGGATCGCATGTCGCTCAACGGCTTTGACCTGTTGCATCAATCCCAGCTGGTGCAGGTCGGGCTGAGCGTCCAGGGTCAGCGGATGCACGCCGTTGGCGTCGACCATCGCGGGCACCTCCACCACGGCGTCGTCCGGCAGACCGGCGATGGTGCCCCGGTTGCGCACGTTGAGGATCATCGTGCGCCGCTCGTCACGGCTGATCGCGGTCATCACCCCCAGGGCCACACCGGCGTAGCCCAGGTGTGCCGGGTCGGTTTCGCGCTCCCGCTCCGCGGCGGGCGCGCCCTGCACGCCGCCCTTCGCCTCGGCCATGTAACTCGCGCCGCGCTCGTCGACCGCGGCGGTCCACAGCTTGGCCGCGAGATCGGGTTCGGCAGTGGCGTCGGCGAAGAACCGGCCCTGCGTCTCGAGCAGGAAGTCACCGCGGGTCTGCGGGGACTCCAGGATGCGGTGTACCGCGTCCCGGTTGAAGTAGTAGTAGTACAGATACTCGTTGGGGATCACGCCCAGCGTGCGGATCCACTCGGCGCCGAACACCTGCGCCTCTTCCATGCGGTTCAGCAGACGGTCGTCGGCGAGCAGGGCGGGCAGCACGTCGACGCCGTCGACCAGGACTCGGCGCATCCAGCCCAGGTGGTTGAGCCCGACGTAGTCCATCTGGATGCGGGTGTGGTCGTAGCCGAGGACACCGGCCACCCGGCGACCCAAACCCGAAGGGGTGTCGCATATTCCGAGTGCCCGGTCGCCGAGCACGCTCTGCAGCGCCTCGGTGATGATGCCTGCGGGGTTGGTGAAGTTCAGGAAGTAGGCGTTCGGCGCCACCCGGCGGACGGTCTCGGCGACGCCGAGCATCACCGGCAGCGTGCGCAGGGCGTACGCGATACCGCCGGGGCCTGTGGTCTCCTGCCCCAGAACGTTGTGGTCGAGCGCGACGTGTTCGTCGCAGCACCGCTGTTCGACGCCACCGACCCTGACCGCGGCGAACACGAAATCGGCACCGGCGAGCGCGGATTCGAGATCGGTGTGGGTCGACAGGGTGGGCACGTCGGTGAAGCCGTCGGCGAGCTGGTCGAGGATCGTGGTGATGGTGGCCAGGCGTGCCTCGTCCACGTCGTACAGGGCGACCTCGGTGACCCGGGGCGATCCCTGGTCGCGGATCAGGGCCTGCCACACATAGGGGGTGCGGAATCCGCCTCCACCGAGGATCACGAGCTTCATGCGATGACGACCTTTCTGCCGGCTTCGCGGCGCGCAGCGATTTCGTCCTCGGGGGTGCCGGGGGTGGTGATGAGCACGTCGACGTCGTCCAGGGCGCACAGCCGCAGCGCCCCGGAGCCAGGGAATTTGATTTCACTTGCCAGCAGCACGATGTGCTGGGAGGCGGTGATGAGGGCGTGCTTGATCGGTGCTTCGACGGCCATGTTGTCCAGCACCCGTCCGCCGCGGACCCCGGTGCAACTCAGGAACATCGTGTCGGCGCTGAGGTGACCGACGACCTGTTCGGCCAGGGGTCCCACGAGTGACTGCTGATTGCGGCGCAGCACGCCTCCCAGCATCACCAGTTCCACGGCGTCGTCATCACGGAGCTCGTCGAGCACCGCCAGGTTGGACGTGATGACGGTGACGGGACGACCGCGCAGTTCCCTGGCCACCAGCGGGGTGGTCGACCCGATGTCGAGTACGACGACGTCACCGTCGCCGACCAGTCGAGCGGCTTCGACCGCCATCCTGCGCCGGAGGTCGAAGTCGGGGCGCGCCTCGAAGACGAAGGGGTCCTCGACACCACCCGAATCCGTGGTGGTCGAGCGGCTCCCCTGCGTGAGCATGGCGCCGCCGTAGAGCCGCTCGAGCCGACCGCCCTTGGCCAGCAAGTCCAGATCGCGACGAATCGTGGACTCGCTGACGCCCAGTGTCTCGGCCAGTTGCACCACCGACTGCCCGCCGCCGCGCAGCGCAGCCAGGATTCGTTGGTGGCGCTGGGCGAGGAGCATGCCGGGGATGTTACCCACGGATGACGAAGTTTGAGCGACTATGACGGTCCATGACTGAAAATGCCACGAAAGCCTGCAGAGAACGTCAAATCGGCGTTATCGTCACTCGACCAACGCGCGATGTGCACGTAGAACGTCAAACTACGTCAACAGGTGGAGGTATCTGGGAGTGGCCGATCGAGTGATCGACGTCCTCGTCGCAGGCCGGGTCTTCAGCGACCTGGTCTTCACGGGGGTGAACGCGCCCTCCCCCGGTGCCGAGGTGTTCGCCGACGGATTCGCGATCTCGCCCGGCGGCGCCGCCAACCGCGCGGTCGCCTCCGCCCGGCTCGGGGCGCACACCGCGCTGGTCACGGAGTTGGGTGACGACCCCATCGGGTGCATCGTGACGCGGACCCTGCGCGACGAGCCGAATCTCGACCTGAGTTTCGCCGTGGCACACACCGGCTATCAGATCCCGATCACCGTGGCGATCACCGACGGTCACGAGCGCTCGTTCGTCACCTATGAGGAGCCCGGGGAACTACCGCCCTGGCCGGCGTCGACGCCGGTGCGAGTCGCCCACGTCGGCCTCGGCCGCGGTCCGGTTCCCGCTCACGCAACACGGTTGCGCGCCAACGGAACCACGATCGTCGGCGGGGTCGGATGGGACCCCTCGGGGCAGTGGTCGGAGACCCTCCTCGACCATCTCGAGGGCGTCGACGTCTTCATCGCCAACGATCACGAAGCGGTTCAGTACACCCGAGCGGGCACGGTGGACGCCGCACTCGACGTCCTTGCCCGGGTTGTCGACACGGCCGTCGTGACCCTCGGCCCACGCGGTGCGGTGGCTGCGCGTGGCTCTGCCCGGCTGCACGTGCCGGCGATCGTGGTGGATGCCGTCGATCCCACCGGCGCCGGTGATGCCTTCGCCGCCGCGTTCATGGCAGCCACCGCATGGGACTGGGAACTGCCCGAGCGGTTGCGGCTGGCCAGCGCCTGCGCGACCTGTTCGGTGCGCGGAGCAGGCGGTGCCCGCAGCGCACCCCACCCCGCAGAGATCGCCGACCTGCTGGCCGATCACCACGCCGACCCCGACTGGACGCGCATCCGACAGTGGGCCGAAGAACGCCGTCACACCTTCATCCCCGCGACCCCAGGAGCCTGAGACCATGATGCGACATCGATTGTTACGACACGGGGGACTGTTCCGACTCGGCGGCCTCCTCGCGGCGGCAGGCGTTGCGATCTCCCTGTCCGCCTGTGCCCCAGGCCCTTCCGGTGACACGGCTGCGCCGTCGCCCACCAACCAGGCGTCCAAGGACATCTCGTCGGCGGGCCAGGTGACGTTGACGGTGTGGGACCAGAACGTCGACGGGGGCATCTCGAAGGCGCAAGACGAGCTGAACCAGCAGTTCCATCAGAAGTATCCGAACGTCACCATCTCCCGCAACGCACAGTCCTTCAGCGATCTGAAGACCACCCTGAAGCTGGCCCTGTCGAGCAACAACCCGCCCGACGTCGTGCAGGCCAACCAGGGCTACCCCGACATGGGGGCCTTCGTGGCCGCGGGGATGCTGCGCCCGATGAACGACTACGCCAAGCTCTACGGCTGGGACGGCTACTACCCCGAGGCGCTGCTCAAGCAGAACAGCTTCTCCCCCGACGGCAAGACCTGGCAGGGAGACACGCTGTTCGGCGTCTCGCAGACCGGTGAGGTGGTCGGCGTCTACTACAACCGGCAGCTGCTGTCATCGCTGGGCCTGCAGCCGCCGAAGACGTTGTCGGACCTCAACTCTGCCATGGCGGCAGCGAAGGCCAAGGGCATCCTGCCCGTGGCGTTCGGCAACCTCGACAAGAGCCCGGGCATCCACCTGTACGGAGTCGTCCAAGCCGCGCTCGCCGGCGCGCCCACCGTCGACGAACTGGTGAGCGGCCAGGGCGGCGCCTGGACCGACGAGCCGTCACTGAAGGCCGCACAGCAGATCGCCGACTGGAGCAAGCAGGGCTACCTCACCCCGGGCGCCAACGGGGTGTCCCGCGACGACGCCGTGGCGGCATTCGGCAAGGGCGGCGCCCTGTTCACGCTGAGCGGCACGTGGCTGCAGCAGACGTTGCAGGACGACCTCGGACCGAACGTCGGCTTCACGACGCTCACGGCCGACGACGGGAAGCCCGCCACGACCGGTGGCCAGGGGCTGGCCTGGGCCATCACGTCGAAGTCCGCCCATCCCGACGTCGCCGCCGCCTACATCGACTTCATCACCAACGCCACGTCGGCGCAGACGCTGGTGGACACCGGCAATCTGCCGACCGTGCTGCCGACCGGTTACCAGCCGCCGCAGGGCACCGTCGCAGCGGACATCGCCACCCAGTACCGCGACGTCCAGAAGGCCAACGGTGAAGTGCCGTACCTGGATTACTCCACGCCCACCTTCTACGACACCCTCACCGCGGCCATGCAGGAACTCGTCGGCGGCCAATCCGATCCGCAGCAGTTCGTCGACGCCCTGCAGAAGGACTACGCAAGCTTCCTGGCGAGCAAGAAGTAGCGCGTGACGCGACCGGTCCGCCGCTCGCCCAAGGCGTATCTGTACGTCGCACCGGCGTTCGTGGTGTTCGCCGCCTTCCTCGGTGCGCCGGTGCTGCAGACCGTGCAGTATTCGTTCTTCGACTGGGACGGCCTCGGCGCTTCCACCCTCGTGGGTCTGAAGAACTACGTCGCCGTCTTCACCGACGAGCGGCTGCGGGACTCGTTCCTGCACGCAGGTGTGCTGATGCTGTTCTACGCGGGCGCACCCGTGCTCATCGCGCTCTTCCTCAGCGCGCTGATCTCCCGGTCACACGCGATGAGGTCGATGTCGTTCTTCCGCACGGTGCTGTTCCTGCCGCAGGTCATCGCGACCGTGGTGATCGCGACCATCTGGATCTCCATCTATTCGCAGAACGGTCTGCTCAACCAGATCCTGCGGCTCGTCGGCCTCGAATCACTGGGCCGGGTGTGGTTGGGCGACTACACCTTCGCGCTCGTCGCGATCGGCGTGGTGGGCACGTGGCTCAACATCGGCCTCTGCCTGGTGCTGTTCCTGTCCGGCATCGGCAACATCGCGCCGGAACTCTTCGAGGCCGCCCGCCTCGACGGGGCCGGGCGCGCACGGGAATTCGTCGCGATCACGCTCCCGTCCCTGCGTGGGCAGATCGCCGTCGCGCTGACGCTGACGGTGGTCTCGGCGTTGAAGACCTTCGACCTCGTCTTCATCACCACCCGGGGTGGGCCGGGCAACGCCACAACCGTGCCTGCCCTCGAGGCGTACAACCGGGCCTTCAACACCGGCCAGGTCGGACTGGCCTCGGCGATCGCCGTCGTGCTGACTGTGGTGATCGTCGCGCTGACCGTGTCGATCAGCCGCATCGCCCCGCGGGAGGCCGAGTGAACGTCTCCCGCACCGAGCGGATCGTCAACCAGCTGATCTTGACCGTCTTCGCCGCGTTCGCGGTGGTGCCGCTGCTGGGAGTGCTGTTGTCGTCGGTCACCCCGGCCAACCAGAACTCCGGCGGATTCGCGGTCCCGGAGTCGGTCGACCTCGGCAACTACGCCGAGGCGTGGAGCCGAGGCAACTTCAGCAGCTACCTGTTCTCGAGTGTGGTGGTCACCGCGGCGGTGGTGGTCCTCAGCGTGGTGCTGGCGACATTCGCCGGATACGCGTTCGCCCGCATGCACTTTCGTGGCTCATCGGTGTTGTTCTACCTGCTGCTGGTCGGGCTCACGCTGCCTACCGAGGCGTTCATCATCCCGCTGTACTTCAACCTGCGGACCATCGGGCTCACGGACACCTACTGGGCGCTGATCCTGCCGCAGACCGCGCAGTCGCTGGCCTTCGCGGTGTTCTGGATGCGCAACCAATTCCGTGGCTTTCCCGGCGAGATCATCGAGGCGGCGCGCCTTGACGGATGCAGCGACCTCCGGTTGTTGTGGCGGGTCGTCGTGCCACCGTCGTTGGCCCCGATGATGACGATGGCCGTCGTCATCACGATGTGGACGTGGAACGAGTTCCTGCTGCCCCTGGTCATGGTGGTCTCCGACGCCAAACGCACCGCCCCGCTGGGGCTGGCGTTCTTCCAGGGCCAGCACCTGACCGACTACTCCCTGCTGGCGGCGGCGGGCGTGATGGTGGCGCTCCCCATCGCCGTGCTGTTCTTCGCGCTGCAGAAACGGTTCATCAACGGCATGGTCGGCGGAATCTCCTCGCGCTGAACACCTTTCCCACCCACTGACTCACCAGGAGCGAAGGTCATGGCCACCATCCGATTCGAGAAGGTCCAGCACCGGTATCCGAACGCGCCGACGGCCGCGGTGCACGACCTCGACCTCGATGTCGCCGACGGCGAGTTCATGGTGCTGGTCGGCCCGTCGGGTTGTGGTAAGTCGACGACGCTGCGGCTGCTGGCCGGCCTCGAGGACCTGACCGCCGGATCCATCTACCTCGGCGAGCGCGACATCTCGCAGGTGGCGCCCAAGGACCGCGACATCGCCATGGTGTTCCAGAACTACGCGCTGTACCCGCACATGACCGTCGGCGGCAACATGGAGTTCTCCCTCAAGAACGCCGGTATGCCCAAGGACGAGCGCAAGCGGCGGGTTGCCGAAGCAGCGAAGGCACTGGGGCTCACCGACTTCCTGGACCGCAAGCCCAAGGCGCTCTCGGGTGGCCAGCGGCAGCGGGTGGCGATGGGCCGGGCGATCGTGCGCAACCCGCAGGTGTTCTGCATGGACGAACCGTTGTCCAACCTCGACGCCAAGATGCGGGTGCAGACGCGCACCGATCTCGCGACACTGCAGCGGCAGCTGGGGGTCACCACGGTCTACGTGACCCATGACCAAACCGAGGCCATGACGATGGGCGACCGCGTCGGTGTCATGAAAGACGGCGTGCTGCAACAGGTCGGAGCACCGATGGACCTCTACGACCGCCCCGACAACGTCTTCGTCGCCGGGTTCATCGGCTCGCCCGCGATGAAGTTCCTCGACGGGCAGGTACGCGGCACATCGGTCACGGCGGCCGGGCACGAGATGCGGGTGCACCGGTCCGGCGGGTACGACGGGCCGGTCGTCGTCGGCGTGCGACCCGAGGGCTGGCGGTTGACCGGGCCCGGCGACGGTATCGCGGTCACCGTCGGGGTGGTCGAAACCCTCGGCGCCGATGCCTATCTGTACGGAAAGACACGCGTCGACGGCGGCATCGACGGTGGTGGAGCCGACGTCATCGCGCGCGTCGGAAACCGCGAGCGCATCGGCACCGGGGACACGGTGCACCTCACCACCGCCGACGCAGACGCGGTACACCTCTTCGATCGGGAGACGGGCGCGCGTCTGAGCTGATGTCACCCCGTGGCGGCTACAGACTGTAAATTGCGAGCCCGAAACTGTGACATGTTGTCACCGGCAGGGTTCGTCTCCCCGGGTCAGAATCGAGTGGTTTCCCGCTTGCCCGCTCGAGGAAGAGACCGGTGACTGCTCGCCACACGATCGTGAACACCACGGATACCGCATGTCTCGACGGACTCGGTGGTGACACGATCGCGGTCGAGATCGTGCACGGGCACGGACAGCGGGAACTGCGATTCACACTGGCGGCCGCCACGATGATCCCGTTGCGCCGCATGCTGCCCGCACTGCAGAGCATGGATCTCGAAGTGCTGCACGAACACACAGTGTCGACAACGCGCGCCGACGGACGACTGTGCTTCGTCTACGACCTGGTCCTCGAGGCAGGCACGGACGCTGCCGCCGGCCTCGATCGCGACCCCGACGACATTCACCGGCAGATCCGGGAGACTTTCCATGCCGTGTGGTCGGGCCGTGCCGACGCGGACGGGTACAACGCGCTGACACTCGCGGCCGGGCTCAGTTGGCGGCAGGTCTGCGTCCTGCGCAGCTACGGGCGCTACCTGCGCCAGACGCTGCTGCCCTACGGTCAGCTCAGCATTCAGCGCGCGCTGCTCGACAACCCGGCGGCCACGCGCGCTCTCGTCGTGCTGTTCGACGCCCGCTTCGGCACACCCGGCCGGGCAGCGCGGTCGCCACAACGGCACGCCGCGATCACAGCGGCCGACCTGGCCGTCACCGCCGAGATCGACCGCGTCGTGCACATCGAGTCCGACCGCATCCTGCGCGCGTACCGCAACCTCATCAACGCCACCGTGCGGACCAACGCCTTCGCACCCGAGGCGCTCGGCCCCACGGCGAAGTACCTCGTGCACAAGCTGGACGCGCGCAACGTCGAGGAACTGCCGCATCCCCGCCCGCTGTCCGAAATCGTCGTTCACTCACCCGATTTCGAGGGCGTGCACATGCGCTACGGCCTCGTCGCGCGAGGCGGGCTGCGGTGGTCGGATCGGCACGACGACTACCGCACCGAGGCGCTCGGGCTCATCAAGACCCAGGCGGTCAAGAACGCCGTGATCGTCCCGGCAGGTGCCAAGGGCGTCTTCGTGGTCAAGGCGACCCCGCACAACGCGGCACGCGGCAACGATCCGCACTCGGTGCGGACGAACGCATTGCGCTGCTACACCCAGTTCGTCTCTGCCCTGCTCGACGTCGTCGACAACACCGCCCCCGGAGCCGAACCCGCCAGCCACGGGGTGGTCAGCCACGACGGACCCGACCCGTACCTCGTGGTCGCGGCGGACAAGGGCACCGCCACGTTCTCCGACACCGCCAACGCAGTGGCCATGAGGCGCGGCTACTGGCTCGGTGACGCGTTCGCGTCGGGCGGCTCGGCCGGATACGACCACAAGGCCATGGGGATCACCGCCCGCGGTGCCTGGGTGAGCGGCGACAGTCACCTGCGCGAGCTCGGAATCGACACCCGCAGCGATGAATTCACCGTTGTCGGAATCGGCGACATGAGCGGTGACGTGTTCGGCAACGGCATGCTGCTCCGGTCGGGCATCCGCCTCGTCGCGGCGTTCGACCATCGACACGTCTTCGTCGACCCGCAACCGCGGACCGCCGCCGCCCGCACCGAGCGGCAGCGCCTGTTCGATCAGGACCGGTCGTCGTGGGACGACTACGACCGCAACGTGATCAGCCCCGGTGGAGGCGTGTGGCCCCGCACCGTCAAGACCATCCCCGTCTCGGCGCAGATGCGCGACGTCCTTGGCATCGCGGCACCGGCGGCGGGCCTCACCCCGGACGAACTCATCCGCCACATCCTGCGGGCACCCGTCGATGTGCTGTTCAACGGCGGCATCGGCACCTACATCAAGGCGCGCCATGAGCAGCACGCCGCGGTCGCCGACAAGACCAACGACGGCGTCAGAGTCGATGCGGACCAGGTTCGGGCCCGCGTCATCGTCGAAGGCGGCAATCTCGGCCTGTCCACCTACGGTCGAATCGAATTCGCGCAGCGAGGCGGCCTGCTGAACACCGACGCCATCGACAACGCCGCCGGGGTCGACTGCTCCGACCACGAGGTCAACATCAAGATCGTGGTCGACGCCGCAATCGGTGACGACGTTGCGCACCGGCAGCGCGGGGACCTGCTCGCCGCGATGACCGATGACGTCGCCCGTCACGTGTTGGCGAACAACCTCGCGCACAACCGGCTGCTGAGCGACGCCCGGTCGAACGCCGCGCAGATGCTGGACGTGCACGCGCGCATGACGACGGCACTGGAGAAACAGGGCGAACTCAACCGGGAGCTCACAGGTCTGCCCACAGCGAAACAGTTCGCCGAGCGCGCAAAGGCCGGATCCGGCCTCACCGCACCACAACTCGCCATGCTGATGGCACACACCAAGCTCTCGCTGAAAGGCGATCTTCTCGCCACCGACGAGTTCGACGACCCGTACTTCGACACCCAGCTCCGGAGTTACTTCCCTACGCTGCTGCGGCGCCGCCTCGAAGGTCGGCTGAACAGTCATCCGCTGCGGCGCGAAATCCTCGCGACCACCGTCGTCAACCGGATGCTCGCCACCTCGGGGATGACGTACGCGTTCCGGCTGGCCGAGGAGACAGGGGCCACCACAGGCGACATCGTCCGCACCCACGCGATCGTGTCGCAGGTATTCGACCTCGACACCCTGTGGTCTGAGATCTTCGCGGCGGAACTGCCGCCTGCGCGCACGAATTCGCTGATCATCGAGGCCCGCAGATTGCTCGATCGCGCGTCGCGGTGGTTCCTCCTCAACCGGCCACAACCTCTGTCGATCGAGGCAGAAGTCGGCCGCTTCGCCCAACCGGTCGCGACCTTGCGCGGCACCTTGTCCGCGATGTTGTGCGGCACCGAACGGGCGGCGGTCGCCGACGCCCACACCGCCCTCGTCGCTCACGGAGTGCCTCGCACTGTGGCCAGCACCATCAGCGAATCGCTGTACGCGTTCAGCTTGCTCGACATCGTCGACGCCGCCGATGCGCACGGAGAGGACACCACGGCACTGGCACAGGTGTACTTTCACCTGTCCGCGCACCTGGGAGTGGACCAGCTCCTCCTGGCCGTCTCGACGCTGCCGCGCGGTGACCGCTGGCACGCGCTGGCGCGCCTGGCGTTGCGTGAGGACCTGTACCGGTCGCTGCGCGACGTCGCCATCGACGTCTGCAGGCGCGTGGGGGCACCCACTGAGCTCACGGACATCACCGAGGAGTTCGAGACCTACAGCCGGGCACGCATCACGCGATCCCGCCGCACGCTCACCGAGGTCCACGGCGTCGACGCGCCCGATCTGGCGGTGCTGTCGGTCGCCACCGCGCAGTTGCGTGGCCTCGTCACCGTGAAGGGCTAGCGGCGTCTGCTCACCGTGAGAACGGTGAATCGGTTCGGGAACCGGGTGTTGACCTTTGCTGCGGGACAGGCGAGCATGACCGGCATGCGCTATGTCGTTACCGGCGGTACCGGGTTTCTCGGCCGGCATGTGATCACCCGGCTGCTCGACCGGCCCGGCACCACCGCGGTGCACGTACTGGTCCGCCCGACGTCGCTCGGCCGGTTCACACGGCTCGCCGCGGCCTGGGACGACCGGGTGGCGCCGCTGTTCGGCGACCTGACCGAGCCCGCTCTCGGGCTGTCCGCACCGGCGTCGACGCACTCGGCGCCGTCGACCATGTGGTGCACTGCGGCGCGGTCTACGACATCACCGCCTCCGAGGAGCAGCAGCGCGGTGCCAACGTCGGCGGCACCGCGGCGGTCATCGAGTTCGCCCGCCGTCTGGACGCCACCCTGCATCACGTGTCGTCGATCGCGGTCGCTGGCGATCACCGCGGCGAGTTCACCGAGACCGACTTCGACCTGGGCCAACATCTGCCCACGCCGTATCACCGCACCAAGTTCGACGCCGAAGCCCTGGTGCGGTCGGCCGCCGGTCTGCGGATGCGCATCTACCGCCCGGCGGTCGTGGTCGGTGACTCCCGCACCGGGGAGATCGACAAGATCGACGGGCCGTACTACTTCTTCGGCATCCTGTCCGCGATCGCGGCCCTGCCCCGGTTCACCCCGATGCTGCTGCCCGACACCGGGCGCACCAACCTCGTGCCGGTCGACTACGTGGCCGACGCCATGGTCGCGCTGATGCATCTCGACGGTCGCGACGGGCAGACCTTTCACCTGACCGCGCCGAGGACCATCGGCCTGCGCGGCATCTATCGCGGCGTCGCACCGGCGGCCGGCCTCCCCCAGCTGGTCGGTTCGCTGCCCCGGTCGGTCGCCGCCCCGCTGCTCGACGCGACCGGCCGCGCGAAGGTGTTGCGCAACATGGCCGCCGCCCAGGTGGGCGTACCCGGCGAGGTGTTCGACGTCGTCGAGCTGGCCCCCACGTTCATCCGGGACCACACCGACGACGCGCTGCGCGGGACGGGGGTGGCACTGCCCGAGTTCGCCGACTACGCGCCCCGCCTGTGGCGCTACTGGGCCACCCATCTCGATCCCGCTCGCACTCGCGATCCCCTGGTCGGTAGGCACGTCATCATCACCGGCGCCTCCAGCGGCATCGGGCGCGCCTCGGCGCTGGCGGTGGCGGCGCGCGGCGCGACGGTGTTCGCGGTGGCCCGCAACGCCGAAGCGCTCGACACGTTGGTCGCCGAGATCCGCGCCTGCGGCGGGGACGCTCACCCGTTCGTCTGCGACGTCACCGATTCGGCGGCGGTCGAGCGGACCGTCGCCGACATCCTGGACCGCTTCGGGCATGTCGACTATCTGGTCAACAACGCCGGACGCTCGATCCGGCGGTCGGTGGTCGCCTCGACCGACCGGCTGCACGACTACGAGAGGGTGATGGCGGTCAACTACTTCGGCCCGGTTCGGCTGGTGCTGGCGCTGCTGCCGCACTGGCGTGAGCGCCGTTTCGGCCACGTGGTCAACGTCTCGAGCGCCGGGGTGCAGGCCGCCAGCCCGAAGTACAGCGCCTACGTGCCCAGCAAGGCAGCGTTGGATGCGTTCTCCGATGTGGTTGCGGGCGAGACACTTTCGGACAACATCACGTTCACCACGATCCACATGCCGCTGGTGAAGACGCCGATGATCGCGCCCTCGCGTAGGCTCAACCCGATGCCTGCCATCTCCGCCGAACACGCTGCCGCCATGGTGATCCGGGGGCTCGTCGAGAAGCCGCCACGCATCGACACCCCCGTCGGCACGCTCTCGGACTTCGGGAACTACTTCACCCCCAAGCTGTCACGGCGCGTGCTGCACCAGCTGTACCTGGGCTACCCCGACTCGGCAGCCGCCCGTGGCGTGGTCGAGCAGCCACCCACTCCGGTGCCGGGTGCGCGACGCCGCCCGCGGGCCCGCACCGCGATGCGGGTGCCGCGGCCCGTCAAGCGGGCGGTCCGGCTGGTACCCGGCGTGCACTGGTGAACGGGGACCGTCTGCCGGTGTTCTGCGACGTCGACACCGGCATCGACGATGCGATGGCCCTGGTGTACCTGTTCGCCAGTCCCGAAGCCGACCTGATCGGCATCGCCTCCACGGCAGGCAATGTCGGCGTCGACCAGGTGTGCGCGAACAACCTCGGCCTGCTGGAACTGTGCGGCATCACCGACATCCCGGTGTACCGCGGGTCGGCGACGCCGTTGACCGCCCCGCTGCGCACCACCGAGGACACCCACGGTCCGCAAGGGCTGGGGTACGCGCGCCTGCCGGCGACGACGACGCGGCTGGCCTCCGACGACGCCGCGCAGGCATGGGTGCGCGCCGCGCGGGCCCACCCCGGCCGGCTGATCGGGATCGCGACCGGACCGCTGACCAACCTGGCGTTGGCCGTGCGCGCCGACCCGGAGCTGCCCCGGCTGCTGCGCCGGTTGGTGATCATGGGCGGGGCGTTCGACTACCGCGGCAACACCACGCCGGTCGCGGAGTGGAACACCAGCGTGGACCCGGAGTCAGCCGCCGAGGTGTTCGCCGCGTGGAGTGCCGCCGAGCCGCCGATCGTGTTGGGGCTCAACGTCACCGAGAACATCGCGATGACGCCGGAGCTGCTCGGCCGGCTCGCCGAGGCCGCGGGATCGACGTCGACACCGATGTCGGCCGACGACGAACGCGGCACGCCGTCGGTGGCCGACAATCCCGTCATCCGGGTGCTCGAGGACGCCATGCGGTTCTACTTCGAATTCCACCACGACCAGGGCGAGGGCTATCTGGCCCACCTGCACGACCCGCTGGCCGCGGCCGTCGCCCTGGATCCCGAGCTCGTGGCCTGCCGGGCCGCTCCCGTCGACGTCGAACTGACCGGCACGCTGACGCGTGGCATGACGATCGCCGACTGGAGCGGCCACTGGGGCCGAGAACCCAACGCGCTCATCGGGATCGGCGTCGATCCCGGTGAGTTCTTCGAGCGGTTCATCGCGCGGGTGGGCGCGTATGCCTGCGGGTTCAGTCGTCGCCGACGGTGAGCGTGACGTCGATGTTGTTGCGGGTGGCGTTGGAGTAGGGGCACACCTGGTGCGCCTTCTCGGCGATCTGCTTGGCGGTCTGCGGGTCCACGTTGGGCAGCGTGATCTCCAGTTCGACGGCCAGGCCGAAGCCGCCGCTGTCGAGCTCGCCGATCGACACCCGGGCGCCGACCGAGGAATCGGTGACATCGACCTTGTCCTGGCGGGCGACCAGGCGCAGCGCGGAGTGGAAGCACGCCGCGTAGCCGACGGCGAAGAGCTGTTCGGGGTTGGTGCCGTTGCCGCTCCCGCCCATCTCCTTGGGGATCGCCAGGTCGAAATCGAGCCGGCCGTCCGAGGACCTGCCGTGGCCGTCGCGTCCCTCACCGGTGGCCAGGGCCTCTGCGGTGTAGAGCGTCTTCATGATGTCTCCTCTCGGTGTGGGTTAACGAGGGTCTGCGTGAGCGCGGTGATGGCCTCACGAAGTTCTGTCATCTGTTCGATGGTCAATCCCGTTGCGGGGAAGAGTTTTTCGGGGATGCACTCGGCTCTGGCTGCGATCCGGCGACCCGCGTCGGTCAGCGTGACGTCGACCTGGCGCTCGTCGTCGGCGCTGCGCCGCCTGCTCAGGATGCCTGCCGACTCCATGCGCTTGAGCAACGGCGACAAGGTGCCGGAGTCCAGCTGCAGACGCTCACCGATGTGGCTGACCGAGACCGGCCCGTCGTCGCGGACCACCAACAGGACGAGGTACTGCGGATAGGTCAGTCCGAGGTCGCCCAGCAGCGGCCGGTAGGCCGCCGTCATGGCCCGCGACGCGGAGTACAGCGCGAAGCACAGGTGGTCGTCCAGGGCGGGCGCGGACATGTCCAGAACTGTAGGGCGCAATTGAATTGTGCGCAATACATGCGTTCCCGAGGACGGTCCGGTTCGTCATTCATACCGGCCCTCGACATACCAGCGCCGCTGCCGGTAACACAGCAGCAGGGCCTCCCCCTGGTCCCGGTCACCGCCGAGGAGCACCTGGGCCCGGGCAGTGCGGCCGCGGGTGGCTGCCGCGGTGTCCCACCAGCGTTCGTCGACCGGCCACGGTCCGGTCCACCAGGTCAGCGGGTCGGACCGGCCCGCGGCGTCGAGCGTGGCCGGGGTGCCGGAGAACAACCCGCGAGCGGTCACCCGCACCGGATTGCCGTCACTGTCGAGCAATTCGACCGGATCGTCGAGCAGCACCGTCGGTGACGGCTCGGGCAGTTGGCCGGGCCACGGCTGCCCGGGATCGGCGCGGGGCACCAGCTCGTCACCGAGCGGGGTGAGGGTGATGCGTTCCGCAGGCCCTCGCCCCCCGCTGAGAACCGGCAGCTGCACCGCGTCGGGACCGAGCAACCCCTGCACCCGCACCAGCGCCCGCCGGGCCCGCTGCCGGTCCTCTTCACCGATTCCACCCCACAGCGGCAACTGCAGCGCCTCGGCGGACACCACCTCCACCGGACGCAGCCGCAGCATCGTGATCGGCGCGCCGGGCCGCTCGTCCGGCCTGCGGCGGTTCAGCCAGCCGTCGAGCTGCCAGCGCACCCGGTCGGCGGTGGCGTCCTCGGTCAGCGGCTCGGCACAGCGCCAGACCCGTTCGAGTTCACTCCCGGTGGCGGTCACCGCGTGGATGGCCAGCCGGGTGCACCCCACCCCCGCGGCCTCCAGGCTGCGGTGCAACCGGCCGGCGAGTGAGCGGCCCGCGAAAGCGGCCGCGTCCACCCGGTCGATGGGCGGGTCGCAGTCCAGCACGGCGTCGAGTTCCTGCTCCGGTTCGCGGCCGGACGGCCCCCGGCTGGGCTCACCCCGCGCGATGCAGTGGGCGGCCATCGCATCGACCCCGAAGCGGGACGCCACATCGCTGCGCGACAGGTCGGCGAACTGCCCGACCGTGCGAATCCCCATGCGCCACAGCAGATCCACCAGGTCACCCCGGGTCGTGGACGCCAGGCTGGGTTCGGTGGCCAGCTGGCGGATGGACAGCCCGGCCAGGAACGCCGCGTCGGCACCCGGGTCCACGATCCGGCCCGCCCTGGCCGCGAAGACGGCCGTGGGCAGTTGATCGGCGATGCCGATCTGGCACTCCGCCCCCACGGCCGCCACCGCATCGACCAGCCGTTCGGCAGCCACCTGCTCGGAGCCGAAGTACCGGGCCGCGCCCCGGACCGACAACGCCAGCAGGCCGGGCCGCAACACCTCCGCGCGCGGCACCAGATCGTCGACGGCCATGGTGACCCGCTCGAAATGGCGTGCGTCGCGAGCCGGATCGACGGTCACGACGTGCAGATCCGGGCAGCGGGCCTGCGACTCGCGCCGCCGCAGCCCACGGCGCACCCCGGCCGCTCGTGCCGCCGCCGAACAGGCGACCACCCGATTGGCCAGGGTGACCGCGACAGGCACCGTCGGCGGCAGACCTGCTGCGGCCGACGCGGCGACGGTGGGCCAGTCCATGCACCACAGCACCAGCACCCTGGACGCGGCCATCTAGCCGTTCACCGCGCGCGCCGACACGCCCGGTCGACCCCTGGCGCGTGTCGCCAGCCGCACCCGGCCGATCCGGCCACAACCGGGTAGCGGCGGCCCGCCCCCCGCTCCGGTGATGTCGTATCCACTGACCGCGGCCTCCAGCCGGGTCGCCGACCCCTGCCAGTTGCCGTCCGTGACCAGCAGCGTGCACCCTCGCTGGCGGGCCCGGGCCACCACCGCCCTGGCCCGGGTGGGCGGCACCGACCTGCCCCCCAGGCCGAGAACCACCAGATCCATCCCGTCCATCAGCACCGCGGCCACCTCGACGGGGTCGGCTCCCGGCTCCGGGATCACCGCGATCCGGCTCAGGTCGGCCCCCATCTCCTGCGCCGCGAGCAGGCCAACGTCGGGCTGGCCGATGATGGCCACATAGCCACCGCCGGCCGTCACGGCCGCCACGATGCTCAACTCCAGCGACCGTGCGCCCGAGAGAACCGCTACGGTTCCGCGAGGCAGATCGCGCGGATCGAGCGGCGGATCAGGTGTTTCCAGCAAACGATCCGGAACCGGTTGAGCCACCGCGGACGGCTCCGCCGAAGGTGCCGAACGCCGGCTGGCACCCACCTTTCCCGACACCGACGCCATCTGCCGACGCAGCTGTTCCAGCTGTTCAGCACGGGTGACCGGGCAGTGGTTCCGCGATTTCACCCCCGTCACAGCAGTACCTTTCACATCACCCGCCTCGCCCGTTGTTCGAATATGTGTTCGATGTGGCCAGTAAACACCGGCCCACCGACAATCGTCAACCAATCGACAGGTGACATCGGAAAATAGTGTCATTGACAAATGTCACCATTAGGAGTTGCATTCGACGGGTGCTCATGGAGTTGAACCCGTTCGGTACCCGACGGAGCCGCAACGCCGACGCGGTGATCACCGGCGCAGGCAGCGGCATCGGTGCGGCCTTCGCCGCCGAACTGGTGCGCCGCGGCGGGCGGGTGCTGTGCAGCGACGTCGACACCGACGCCGCGCAGGCCACCGCCAACACGCTCACCGCCGCCGGTGGCACCGCACAGGCCACCCGGTGCGACGTCACCGACGTCGACGATGTGTTCGCACTGGCCGACACCGCGCAGTCCTGGTTCGGCCACGCACCGACGGTCGTGATCAACAACGCCGGCGTCGGCGCGGGCGGCGCCCCGATCGGCGAGATCGACCTCGCCGACTGGCAGTGGGTGCTCGGCATCAACCTGTGGGGACCGATCCACGGCTGCCACGTGTTCGCACCGCTCCTGCGCGAGGCCGGCCGCCCCGCGGGCATCATCAACGTCGCCTCCGCGGCCGCGTTCGGCGCAGCACCCGGGATGGCCGCCTACAACGTCAGCAAGGCGGGCACGCTGTCACTGTCGGAGACCCTGTCGGCCGAACTCGCAGGCACCGGCGTCACCGTCACGGCGCTGTGCCCGACCTTCGTCAAGACCAACATCATCAGATCCGGCGCCATCACCGACCGGTCCAGCCAGCTCGCCGACAACCTCATGCGGTGGATCGGTTTCTCACCCGAACGGGTCGCACGCACCTGCCTGGACACCCTCGATCGTGGCGGCCTGTACTGCATGCCTCAACCGGAAGCCCGGATCGGCTGGGGCATCAAACGATTCACCCCGACGGTGTACACCCGCGCCGCCGGTCTGGTCACCCGTATCACCACCTAGGAGAGACATGGCCATCGACATGGACGCGATGCTGGCGAAGATCAAGGACCGGCAGTGGGCACTGGCCGACATCGACTGGTCGGCCCCGGGCGCCGAGCTGATCACCGACGAACAGCGCCCGAAACTCAAGGCGTTCATGGCCGATCTGTGCTGGATCGAGAACATCGGAGCCCGCGGGTTCGCCGCCCTGGCGAAGAAGGCGCCGACCCCGACGATCGCCGAGATCTACCGCTATTTCCACGCCGAGGAACAACGGCACGCGAATGCCGAACTGGCACTGATGAAACGGTGGGGCATGCTCGATGACGCGGTGAGCGCAGACGGGCGGGTGCAGATGCCCGAACCGAACGTCAACATCCGGCTGGCGATGGACTGGCTGGACACCTACGCCGACGACATGTCCCTGTCGATCCTGGGCACCGTGATCCCGATGCTGGAGGTGGCCCTCGACGGTGCGCTGCTGAAATTCCTGCTCGAGGAGGTCGACGACCCGGTCTGCCACCAGGTGTTCGAGAAGATCAACAACGACGAATCCCGGCACATCGCCGTCGATTTCGCAGTCCTCGACATGATCGGGCATGCCGACCTGCGCCGCCTGGCCATCGAATTCGTCGGCAACGTGGTCTCCCCCGGCCTGATCCTCGGCGCGATCATGTACGTGCCCCTGCTCAACCGGATCCGCAACGAGATCGTCGGCATGGGACTGGAGCCTGATCGTCTCTACAACGCCGTCAAGCGCTTTCGCACGCTGGGCGAGCGCGGTGAACACACCCATCGCGTCCCCACCTACCGGGTGCTCCGCCGCCACGCCGCCATGGTCGTCAATCCGCGCCACCCCTACCATCTGCTCGCCAACTCGATGGTGTGGGTGTCGGAGCGCTATCCCCGAGCGCTGCTCAAGCCGATCCCCAGCTGGTTCAACGAACTCACCCACGAACCGGCGGCCTGACCGGTGGCGGCCACCGCAGTACACGACACCCTGATCATCGGCGCCGGTTTCACCGGGCTGGGAGCGGCGGCCAAGCTGAAAGCGGCCGGGGTGAGGAACATCGTCGTCGTCGAACGCAGCGACCGGGTGGGCGGGACCTGGCGCGACAACACCTATCCCGGTGTCACCTGCGACATCCCGACGATGCTCTACTCCTTCTCCTTTGCCAGGAACCCCCGCTGGTCGCGGATGTATCCGTCCGGCACCGAGATCCAGGCCCACGTCGAGGAACTGACCGACCAGCACGGGTTGCGACCGCTGATCCGGTTCGGCACCGAGGTGACCGCCCTGAGTTTCGACGAGGACGCCGGGGTGTGGACCGTGAACACCAACCGGCGCAGACACTTCCGGGCCCGTACGGTGGTGCTGGCCGCGGGACCGCTCGCCGACCACAAGCTGCCCGATCTGCGCGGTATCGACACCTACCGGGGCACGAAGATCCACAGCGCGGCGTGGGACCACGATTTCGACCCCGCAGGCAAGCGCATCGGCGTCATCGGCACCGGGGCCAGCGCGGTGCAGATCGTCCCGGAACTGGTCAAGACGGCCGGTTTCGTCAAGGTGTTCCAGCGCACCCCGGGCTGGGTGCTGCCCCGGCCCGATGTCGGGATTCCCGCGGCGGTGCAGAACCTGTTCGCGAAAGTTCCTGCAGCGCAGCAGTTGACGCGGCAGGCACTGTTCTGGGGTCACGAGGCGTGCGCCGCGGCGCTGGTGTGGGACACCCCGCTGAGCGGCATGGTGGCGACGCTGGGTCGCGCGCACCTGCGTGCCACAGTCAAGGACGCGTGGCTGCGCAGGCAGCTGACCCCCGACTTCACCCCGGGCTGCAAACGGATGCTGATCTCCAACGACTACTACCCGGCGCTGCAGCGCGAGAACTGCAAGCTGATCGACTGGCCGATCGCGACGCTGAGCCCGGCCGGTATCCGCACCAGCGACGGGGTGGAGCACCACCTCGACGCGATCGTCTTCGCCACCGGCTACGACGTCCACCTGTCCGGTCCGCCGTTTCCCGTCTCCGGTCTGGGCGGCAGGTCACTGCAGCAGGACTGGGCCGCCCATGCGCAGGCCTACAAGAGCGCCAGCGTGCACGGTTACCCCAATCTGTTCGTCATGACCGGACCCAACTCCGGCCCCGGCCACAATTCCCTGCTGGTCTACATCGAGGGTCAACTCGACTACCTGGTGGCCGGGGTCACCACGATCCTGGGCCAGAACCTGCGTTACCTCGACGTGCGGGCCGACGTGCAGCGCCGCTACAACGAGCGCATCCAGCGGCGACTCACCCGCACCACGTGGATGTCGGGTTGCCGCAGCTGGTACCTGACCGCCGACGGGTTCAACGCGTCGATGTACCCCGGGCTGGCGACGCAGTATCTTCGACAGATGCGCCAATTCCGGTTCGACGACTACACCGCGGTGGCACAACACGCACCCTCCCGCGCCGTCGTCACCACTGCCTGAGCCACCCCATGTCCCAGCCGAAGCCCGGTGGGCCGATCCCGACCATCCTGCGGCGGATCCGGCGCAGCTCCCGCGACGTCATCGAGACGGCGGTGTCGCAGCTCTTCGCCGCCGCGGTGCAGCCGCACGGCGCGACCCAATCGGGTGAGTACCGCATCGACGAGCTCGCCCGGCTCGGCAGCACCACCACCCGCAACGTCCGCGTCTACCGCGATCGCGGTCTGCTGCATCCGCCGCTTCGGGTGGGCCGCATCGCGTTGTTCAACGACACCCACCTGACCCGTCTTCGCCTGATCACCTCGCTGCTCGATCGCGGTTACAACCTCGCCCACGTCAACGAGATGCTCTCGATGTGGGAGCAGGGCAAGGATCTCGGCGACATGCTCGGCCTGGAGTCGGCGATCGCCGGCAGCTGGGCCACCGAGAAGCCGCAGCGGATGACGCTCGAGGCGGCGCGGCGGCTGGTCGATGACGACGCCGCATTCGACCGGATGGTCGCGTCGGAGATCATCCGCATCGAGGGCGACCAGGCCACGATCGTGCGTCCGACCCTGATCGAGGCCTTCACCGAAATCCACCGCTACGGTGTGGGTTACGACAAACTCATCGACATCCACGAGGAGATCGCCCCGCTGCTCGACCAGATCAGCAACATCCTGGTCCAGGCCGGCCTCGAGGAGGTGCGCGACAAGATCAACCCGGGTGCGCCGATGCCCGACGACGTGAAGGTCGCCGAACTCATCACCACCCTGGTGCGGTTCCGCACCCAGGCCGTCACCGCAGTCGGTGCGACGCTGGCCTTTTCGATCGAGTCGGCGGTGGAGACGACCGTGGCGCAGATGCTCAGCGATCTCGTCGAGCGCGGCGCCGATGCCGCAGGCGGCGAGTGAGCCTCAGACGCCCAGCGCATGTCGGCGAACACCGGGTGCTGTCGGCGACGATGTGCTCGATGAAAACCGCAGGCGGACAGGGTCAGCGCCACCTGCCGGGCGGGGCTACTCCCATTCGATTGTTCCTGGCGGCTTGCTCGTGATGTCCAGCACGACCCGGTTCACTTCGCGCACCTCGTTCGTGATGCGGGTGGAGATCCGTTCCAGGACGTCATAGGGCACGCGGGTCCAGTCGGCGGTCATCGCGTCCTCGCTGGACACCGGCCGCAGCACGATCGGATGCCCGTAGGTGCGGCCGTCACCCTGGACCCCGACCGAGCGCACATCGGCGAGGAGCACCACCGGGCACTGCCAGATCTGGTGGTCGAGACCGGCCGAGGTGAGCTCCTCGCGCGCGATGGCGTCGGCCCGTCGCAGCGTGTCGAGACGGTCGGCGGTGACTTCCCCGACGATCCGGATACCCAGGCCGGGGCCTGGAAACGGTTGGCGCGCAACGATGTCCTCGGGCAGACCGAGTTCGCGTCCCACCGCACGGACCTCGTCCTTGAACAGCAGGCGCAGTGGCTCGACGAGCTTGAACTTCAGGTCGCCCGGCAGTCCGCCCACGTTGTGGTGGCTCTTGATGTTCGCCGTGCCCGTGCCACCACCGGATTCGACGACGTCGGGGTACAGCGTGCCCTGCACCAGGAATTCGACGTCCCCTTCGGCGGCGCCGAGCGCGTCGCGCACCGCGCCCTCGAAGGCCCGGATGAACTCGCGACCGATGATCTTGCGCTTGCCCTCCGGGTTCGTCACCCCGGCCAGCGCCTCCAGGAAGCGGTCGGCCACGTCGACGGTCACCAGGTTCGCGCCTGTGGCGGCCACGAAATCACGCTGCACCTGCGCCCGCTCGCCGGCGCGCAGCAACCCGTGGTCGACGAAAACACACGTGAGCCGGTCGCCGATGGCGCGCTGCACCAGGGCTGCTGCGACGGCCGAATCCACCCCACCGGAGAGCCCGCAGATCGCCCGGCCGTCCCCGATCTGGTCGCGCACCTGTTCGACGAGCGCGTCGGCGATGTTGGCCGGCGTCCACGCCGCGTCGATGCCTGCGAACTCGTGCAGGAACCGGCTGAGCACCTGCTGACCGTGCGGGCTGTGCATGACCTCGGGGTGGTACTGCACCCCGGCCAACCGGCGCGACCGGTTCTCGAACGCCGCCACCGGAGCACCGGAACTGCTGGCCACCACCTCGAACCCGGCCGGCGCCTCGGTCACCGCGTCACCGTGGCTCATCCACACCGGCTGCGTCTCGGGCAGATCCGAATGCAGGTCACCGCCAACGACTTTGAGCTCGGTACGGCCGAATTCGCTGGTGCCGGTGTGGGCGACGGTGCCGCCGAGCGCCTGCGCCATGGCCTGGAAGCCGTAGCAGATGCCGAACACCGGGACGTCGAGGTCGAACAGTGCGGGATCCAGCTGCGGCGCACCGTCGGAGTACACGCTGGCCGGGCCGCCCGAGAGCACGACGGCACGCGGGTTGCGGGCCTTGATCTCGTCGACGCTGGCGGTGTGCGGGATGACCTCGGAGAACACCCGTGCCTCGCGTACCCGCCGGGCGATCAGCTGCGCGTACTGCGCGCCGAAGTCGACGACCAAGACGGGGCGGGGAGCAGCAGATTCCACCCGGTCAGTCTAGTGGGCGGGCTCAGCTGGCCGAGCCGACCGGTTCGATCGGGATCCGGCGCAGGGCCGCGGGCGCCTCGGCGGGCACGACGGGGTGCGCCGGCGCGATCGGTGGCAGCCGCCGGTAGGGCTGCCCCTGTGCGGGCCGCAGGTCCTCCTCACCCTTGTTCGGCCACAGTGCGGCGGCGCGTTCGGCCTGCGCGGTGATCGAAAGGGATGGATTGACACCGAGATTCGCCGAGATCGCCGCACCGTCGACCACCGACAACGTCGGATAGTCGTACACCCGGTGGTAGGGGTCGATGACGCCGTGCTCCGGAGTGTCGCCGATGACGGCGCCACCGAGGAAGTGCGCGGTCAGCGGGATGTTGAACAGTTCGCCCCACGTGCCACCGGCCACGCCGTCGATCTTCTCGGCGATTCGCCGCGTCACCTCGTTGCCCACCGGGATCCACGACGGGTTCGGCTCACCGTGGCCCTGGGCGCTCATGTACCGGCGGAAGCCCAACCGGGTGCGCTTGGTGAACGTGGTGATCGAGTTGTCGAGGTTCTGCATCACCAGCGCGATCATGGTGCGCTCACTCCAGCGGCGCGGGTTGAGCAGGCGCAGCGTGCCCTTCGGGTCGTCGCGCGCGATGTGCACGAGCTGCTTCCAGCGCGGCACGTCGCTGCCCTCCGGGCCTGCGCCGTCGGTCATCAGGGTCTGCAGCAACCCCATCGCGTTCGACCCCTTGCCGTACCGGCAGGGTTCGACGTGGGTGTCGGAGGTGGGGTGGATCGACGAGGTGATCGCCACACCGTGGGTGAGGTCCAGGTCGTCGCTGGCCCGCAACCGGCCCGCACCGACGATCGACTCGGAGTTCGTGCGCGTCAGCACCCCGAGCCGGTCGGAGAGCTTGGGCAGGCGGCCGGTGTCGCGCATCTTGAACAGCAGCCGCTGCGTGCCGTAGGTGCCCGCGGCGAGCACCACCTGGTTGGCGGTGAACGTTCGGCGGGTGCGGCGCAGCCAGCTTCCCGTCCGCACGGTGCGGATCTGCCAGGTGCCGTCGGGTCGCTCGCTGAAATCGGTGACCGTGGACATCGGCAGGATGCGCGCGCCGGCCCGCTCGGCCAGCGCGAGATAGTTCTTCACCAGCGTGTTCTTGGCACCGAAGCGGCAGCCCGTCATGCATGAGCCGCACTCGATGCAACCGGTGCGCGCCGGACCCGCGCCACCGAAGTACGGATCGGGAACCGTCTTGCCGGGCGTCTTCTCGCCGTCGGGTCCGAAGAACACCCCCACGGGCGTCGGCACCCAGGTGTCCCGGCAGCCCATGTCCTCGGCGACCTCCTGCATGACGCGGTCGGCGTCGGTGACCGTCGGATTGGTGACCACCCCGAGCATCCGCTGGGCCTGGTCGTAGTGCGGCAGCAGCTCGGCGCGCCAGTCGGTGATGTCGCGCCACTGCGGATCGTTGAAGAACGGCTCGTTCGGCACGTAGAGGGTGTTCGCGTAGTTCAGCGATCCCCCGCCCACACCCGCGCCCGCCAGGATCATCACGTTGTTGAGCAGGTGGATGCGCTGGATCCCGAACATGCCCAGCCGCGGTGCCCACAGGAATTTGCGCAGGTTCCAGGAGGTCTTGGCGAACTCGGGATCGGCGTAGCGTTTGCCGGCCTCCAGGACCAGCACCCGGTAGCCCTTCTCGGTCAGCCGCAGCGCGGTGACGCTGCCGCCGAAGCCGGACCCGATGATGACGACGTCGTAGTCAGTCTCCATGCGACCATTATGAACTTACCGGCCAGTAATTTGCTAGACAGGGAACCCTAATTTGTAAAGTCGTCCCGGTCACACCTGGTCGGTGAGCGTGACGATGGCTTCCCGCTCGGGCCACCCACGGGGGCGTGTCGGACCCCGTCGGCACACTGCGCGCATGGGGGAACCATTCAGGGGCAGCGACGCCATGGCAGCCGGCGTGAGCTGGGGCGATCTGCAGCGCAATCACGTGCGACTCTTCCGCGATGTCTACATCGATGCCGACGCGGAGGTGACGGCGGCGACGCGGGCCCGCGCCGGATGGCTGTGGTCCGGACGCACCGCGATCGTCGCGGGCCGATCGGCTGCGGCGCTGCACGGCAGCGCCTGGGTCGACGTGACCGACCCCGTCGAACTGATCCACGACAACCGGCACCGCCTCCCCGGTCTGCGCGTGCGCGGGGACAGCGTCGACGAGGCCGACATCATGCTCGTCGACGGCATGGCGGTGACGACACCGGCGCGCACCGCCCTGGACATGGCGTGCTGGTATCCGCGGTTGCACGCAATGATCGCCGTCGACGCGCTCCTGCGTGCCTCCGGTCTCCGGATTGCCGAGGCCGTGGCACTTGCCGATTGTCATTCCGGTCGGCGCGGGATCGTGTCCGCCCACCGGGTCCTGCGGGCGGCCGACGCCGGCGCGCAGTCGCCGAAGGAGACGTGGCTGCGCATGCTCCTCGTCGATGACGACCTGCCGCCGCCGGTGACTCAGATCCCGGTGTACGGCGACACGGGTTCGATCGTGGCCTACCTCGACATGGGGTGGCCGGACCTACAGGTCGCCGTGGAGTACGACGGTGAACAGCACCGCACCAGCAGGTCGCAGTACCGCTGGGACGTCCGCCGCCTGGAGATCGCCGCGCGGCGTGGCTGGGTCGTCGTGCGCGTCGTCGCCGGCGACGATCCGGCCGACATCCTGCGCCGCGTCCGCGCCGCCCGGGCGCAACGGACGGCGGGCCCGGCAGGGATTCGGCGCTCAGCGTGACGGTGGCTTCACAGTCGGGCCCGAGCGGGAAGGCAGCTTCACACTCGACCCGACCCGACCCGACCCGGCCAGGGCCGGCCGCTCAGCGGCCGACCGTCAGCCCGACCTTCTGGAATTCCTTCAGGTCGCAGTAACCGGCCTTGGCCATCGACCGGCGCAGCCCACCGACGAGGTTGAGCGTGCCGAACGGGTCGTCGGACGGACCGTTGAGAACCTGCTCCAGCGGCGGCCGCTCCCCCGGGGCGACCTGCAGCAGTGCACCACGCGGCAGGGACGGATGCGCGGCGGCCGCGGGCCAGAACCAGCCGCCACCGAGCGCTTCGGCCGCCGTCGCCAGCGGCGTGCCGAGCACGACCGCGTCGGCCCCGCAGGCGATCGCCTTGGCCAGATCACCCGAGGTGTGGATGTCACCGTCGGCGAGCACGTGGACGTAGCGGCCGCCCGTTTCGTCGAGGTATTCGCGCCGCGCCGCAGCGGCATCGGCGATCGCGGTCGCCATCGGCACGCTGATGCCGAGCACCTCGTCCGAGGTGGTCACCCCGTGGGTGGAGCCGTAGCCGACGATCACGCCGGCGGCGCCGGTGCGCATCAGGTGCAGCGCGGTGCGGTGGTCGAGCACACCACCGGCGACGACCGGCACGTCGAGCTCGGAGATGAACGTCTTGAGGTTGAGCGGCTCACCGTTCTGGGCGCCCC